>Ga0209296_1000356_pt1 | contig 38851 bp, 62 predicted proteins | sample S_130206_EF_Meta_FD_187319 | JGI IMG/M metagenome (GOLD analysis project Ga0209296, IMG submission 187319) | Freshwater microbial communities from Lake Simoncouche, Canada to study carbon cycling - S_130206_EF_MetaG (SPAdes) (version 2) | ecosystem: Environmental > Aquatic > Freshwater > Lake ... | reverse complement strand
GGGGGTAAGGGCGGCAGTAAATGTTGGCAGAACTTGAACCGCAGTAGGTGCGGTGGTGTCGGCAGTTATGGCACGGGTAGTGCCGTTTTGCAAAAATGATGTGGTTTCAGACATGATGGTTCCTTGGTGGCGTTAGTAGGTTTATATCATTCAGCCAATGGTTCGTCAAGAAACACTAGCATCAAGCCTGCTTTTTGCAGGGCAATTTCAAGCGTTCCAAAGTACACCTTGCGCGGCCATGTGACATCGTTGCAAATAGTGTCTAGTTCGTTGTCATTAAAATACCCATTGGTGAGGTAGTTAGTAATTGGCAATTGACCATCAGGCGACGCTGGGGCGTTAAAGTAGTCAGGAAAGTCGGCTTGCGCGGCTGCTTGATCTGCGGCTAAAACAATGACGGTTGCGAGTGTAGAGTCCATTTAATAAGCTTTCGTTTTTGAGTTGACCCAAGTTTCACCATCTGTGATTTGAGTTGTAGTGGATGCTGCGCCGCGGGCAATTGAAGCGTAATCGTTGCCACTGAAGAACAGGCTTGTGCCTGCGCGGGCATAAAAGTAAGCGGGAAAGTTGCCAAAGTTGCCACCCGGCATAGTGGTTCCAAGAACGCCTGCGGTGTTAAGAGTGCCGTTAAACCTGTCAATTACTCCGGCAGCAATAGTTGCAGCAGCAAGATTCCAGCTTCCAGAAATAACATTAGTGATAGGGGCCGTAAAAGTTGAGTGGTTGTAACCATTGTTGCCAGATACACGCACACCATAATTATTCCCGGTTTCTGGCGCTGAAATGTAGAAAGCCCCCGGATTACTTCCCGATGTACTCAGCTCAACCAGAAGTACCCCCGAAGCATCACTCAACTTCCGCACCCCCTGCCACACAGTCATCTTGTCCGTAGCCGTGAAGTTGATGCTGTTAGTCGCTAAGGACTGATTGCTGCCGTTGGGCTTGATGTAAATTGGAAAGCCTGTGCTAGTGTAGTCTGTGCTAGTGTTGACGCGCTGGTATGCAGGTAAGCCTACACCTTGGTTGGTAACACGGAGGTCTGCGCCCCAAATAAAGATATTGTTTGCAGTACTGCCAAGGTATGTAGGTAAACGCGCTGAAGATGCGTTGTTATCTGTTAAGTAAATTGCAACGACAGAAGATATTGTTAATGTCGCCGTAGCTGTCAAAGTACATATGTAAAATCCGTTGGCATCTGCGAGTATTGTTGCTGTTGCAGCAGAACCGATAGTGCCAACCTGTCCAGTTGAAACGTTAAAGTTTGCAAAAGCGTTAACACCAAATGCGGTAGTGCCAAATAAAAGTTGAATTACCCCAACAGAACCAGCTTTTACTCTTAATGTAAAGGTATATGAAACGCCGCTAGTAAAACTTACTGACGGCCCATCAATACCATGTGGTTGGATTGTTGCTACTTCTGTAGTTAAATCAGCAGTATTTGTGCCATCTGGTGCAATTGTTTGGTTTGCTAAAACAGTGGTAGTGGAGTTTGTAGTCCAAATAGCCGTATCGTTAAATTCCTGCGTTTTTGTCAGCAAATTCACCCGCGCAGATACCACAGGGCGGTTGGCGCTAGTGGCTTGGAAGCGGTGGTTGCCAGAAATTACTTTAATTGATACGTCGTCAATTAAATAAGTACCAGCCGCAGCCGCATAAAACCAGAACGTAGTGGCCGTTCCATTGCCGACAATATATGCAGTAAAAGTTCGCGCGCCTGATAGAGCGCCACTGTCATACACTTGGCCTTGTCCAAATACATTCCCGTAGCCAATGTTATAGTTAGCTGTAGCTGACACAACAGTTATAACTACCTTGTAGCGAACACCATTCGTCAGTGCTACAATTTGGGAAGTTCCTTGATTTGCAGCAGTTGAAACAACCTGTAACCCGCCGCTTACACTAGAAATAACCGCTGTATTATCGGCTGTCCACCCCGTTGTGCCAGCAGTAAAGTTTCCATTCGTAACAAGCTCAGGCCCAAGCGTTAAATTCTGCGACAAGTCCAATTGCAAACCAACTGGTTGCTCCACCGCTGTTACAGGCGTTGTGCCTGCGCTATCTTGGAATAGGGTAGCGAAGTTACTTGGATCGTAGACCCAGCCTTGTTCGCCGTTGGTGAACAGGGATGCGGGATTGAAAGCCCGATTAAATGGCGAATGTCGATTGTGAAAGCCGTTATTTCTTAACATTTAAATGGCTCTCCATGCCTGGCAATAAGTTAATTGACATATTGATTCCTTATGCTAAGAACCTGAGCTTATACAGAGTTGATAGGTATAGCTCAATGATACCGTCTATTAAATTCTGTAAAGGCGCATCTGTCTTATCACAGACATCATATCTGACAGATTCAATTTCAGCAAGTTGTGATTCTAAAAATTCAATGACATTGCTAGTCTTTTTGGCAGACATTAAACTAACTGGGCCAATCAAACCGTGCCGTCCCTGATATGCCTCGGCAAATGAGTCTGCAAGGTCAATAATACTTTCGTAAAATTTTTGCAAAGCCTTATGTTTAGCATAACTACGCGTGTTTAGATGAACCGAATGGGTTACATCACGGGCTAAGAATAAAATTCCTACAAAATCAGCGGCTTTCATTGTGGCATCCCTTGTGGTGGCATTTGTGGGGGCATAGCGCCTTGAGGCTGCATTGGCTGCGCCATCTGTTGTTCTTTTTGATCTTCCTCTTGCATATCCATGGCGTTATCACGTTGCATTTCAGTTACAAGATCGCCGTTTACCATCATTCCATGCACTGTTCCCATAACAATATCTTGGATTTGTTCAGGTGACATAGAAGCTTGAACAGCGGTAAGACGCTTAGTTTCAGCATCAAATAGTTTGATTTGCGCTTCAAAGTCTTTGCGTTCTAACTCTTGCATTTCAATGGATTTACCCACGTTTTGCAACATTTGGTGCATTTGTTCCATTTCTTGCCCCATTGCTTGCATTTGTTGTTGTGCAGCTTGCAATGCTGGATCTTCGTCAGTATCAGCAATCAATTTAGGATCAATCGTCTTTTCAAGGCGTTTAGCCATCTCTTGCGCGCCAGGCCAATCCATATTTTTAACAAATAGATCGCCAGCCACTTTCCATAGCTCAGGGTTGCCTTGCAAAATTTGCGCCATAGCTTCAAGAGCTTCTTGGCGTTTAGTCATGTAGCCTGGGCCAGTTGTAGCGACCACATCATACACACCCACGCTAGGGTTATAAATTTTTTCAATCACAATTCCAGTTTGGCCGGTAATTTTTTTAACTGGCTCAGGTTGTTCAGGATTAATTTTAACCATAGACACTTCGCCATCAACACCTACTATACGAGCAATACGCTCGGTATCGTAAATTTTAGGAATCAAATCAATTAATTGACGTGTTGCAAAACGAATTGCTTTGGTAAGGTTATCGCCGTAGTGGAATGTACCAACATCACCTTGACGCTCACGCGCAAGAATGGCTTTACCTGAACGCTCATTGCTTGTAGCACCTAAACTAGAGTCATATTGCCCTGTTGTGGACTTAATATCGTCACTAGCACCCATTTTGGCTTGAATTAGACCTGTTTGAGCTAATGGAGGTGGGGCGCGCTGCGGTAGGGGCAATGTTGCGCCCATTCCATCAGTTACATCAGGATTAACTTCTAAATACGGCCAGTTAGTTGTATTGGCCGTTTTCCATTGAGTTTCATAGCCTTCAAATTGACCGCCATAACCGATAAATGGTGCTTTTGGAGCCAATGCAAGCATTTCTGCTTCTTGTGATACCCAATAGTTGTACATACGTTGTGCATCTTTAGCGTTTCTAACTAAACCAGATACAAAAATACGTCCATCTACTTCAAATTCATTACCTACAACGCGAATTACAGGGATCCATTTGCCTGCCCATTCTTGTTCTTCAAGAACTTCGTAGCCATTGGTTTTCATCCACATAACTTTTTTAACATCGACGGTGCGAGTTTTAATGGGTTTTAAGCCCATTACTTTCATATTTTTATCTTCAGGGCTGCCATCATAAAATGATTGATTGCCTGGGTACAAATTAAGCTTAGTTGGGGTATGAGTGTAATAAAAATACTCAACAATACGAATAGTGTTTTCATTTATCCATTGGGAAAGGGATTCATCGCCTACACCTTGGGACATAATGGAAGTAATGGGCGCGGCATTAGGAAATAGCCGTTCATATTCTTGCTTTTCTAGGTCTTGACTGATAAAACACCATTCAGCGTCGCAACCCGCAGGGTCTTGGATCATTGGATCCATGTAAACGCTAAATGCGTTACGAATACGACCTAAACGAATGTCCTGGTCAAATGAATCATCGTAACAAAACTCAGTCAATATGCGGAAATAGCCTTCACCATAAGTCACTTGGTTTTCGCAAGCAGTGTCATAGACAACATCAGCATCTGACATATATTCAATGTGACGAACCATGCCTTCAAACACTTCAGCTACTTCAATGTCGCCTTTATCGTCGGCTGGAATGACTTTTCCAGAGGGTCGATTTTGACGTTGTTCGTTTGTAACTTGACGAACGTGCTGTGGCAGTTTGTTAATTGTAAGACAAGGCCTTGCGTTGATAGTTTGTCCTTGAACAGAGCCACGCGTTGCCAATACGTCAGCAGGCCATTGCCATTGATTGTCTGGCGAACCAGCCATAAACCGAAGGTCATCAAGCTCATCTTCTCTTGATTCAGAGTACGCAGACATTGCCATTTGAAAGCGATGGCGCATGGTGGCAAGCGTATCGGACTGCTCATTTGGAGTAGTAGTAGGGTTACTACCTACGTTGGCTACTTTGCCGACAATATTCATGGATGACTGATCATAGGCCATAATGATTACTCTTTCTTAGATTGTCCATACCAGGAATAGCTTTCAAATTAGTAGGGACGTGCAGCCCACATACATTCTTGCCTTGTAACGGAATTATATGGTCAACGTGCCATATTGTCCCCGTTATTTTAGTTTGCAATGCTGCAAGTCTATATTCATTTTCCATACGCTCAAAATCAACCAAAGTTAACCAAGCGGGTGTGCGTTGCTTTTTACTTGCATAGCGTTTGGCGTTGTAAGCAATAGCTTTAGCTGGATTTTCACGCAAATATTTAGCTGAATAAGCTCTATTTTCTTCAGGCTTTTTCCAGTAATTTGTAATCTTTATTTGCCTTAATTTATCTGCGTTTCTTTGGTAATACTCGGCTCTTAATTGCTTATGTTTTACCGCGTTTTTGCTTCGCCAAGCTGTTGTTTTTATTTTATTACATTCGGCGCAAGCTTTAGTAGAAACAAAACGTTCAGAAGTATGCCCATACTTACAGGGTATTTCTGTAAAGTATTTGCTTAATCCTTGTGCTTTGGCTTCTTTTCTACTAAGCATCCAATATTCCTATGACGTCTGGCTCTTTCATCATCAACAATTCTTCGCCATCAACAGTGACCTTTTGCCCGGAAAACTCACCGAATAGCACATGGTCGCCTTCTTTGACGTTCATAGGCTCAATAAATCCTTTTGGATTTTTTTTACCTTCACCAATTGCCACTATGATACCGCTAAATAATTTATTTTGGGGTAAAACTATTAACTCAGATAATTTTTCTGTGTCTTGACGTATTAAAACACAATTACTTAGAGGTTTTAGACTCATTTTTTGGTTTTGCCTTTACTGGCTTCTCTTTTAACAGCGTACGCAATGGCGACGCTTTGCTTGACCGGACGGCCACTTTTGACTTCGGCTTTGACGTTTTGACGGAAGGCTTCTTTACTACCGCTTTTTTTAAGAGGCATGGTTGCTCCTGTAGTTTAGGTTGTTTACGGCCAAATCTAAAAAGTTCTAAGATTGTTTCAAGCATATCATTTACCTTTTTTGGCTGTCTTAGCTGATTGCTTAAAGTCTTTAGCTGTGGGCGCGCCTGCGGCTCCCGGCTTTCTCATTTTTTCGCCGCTACCTGCTTTGATACGCGCTTGCTTGGCGTGAATGTTTGCGTACAGTCCTGGTTTAGTTGCCATTATGATCCCATCCATGAGTTCAAAGCTGCGCTTTGAGATTGATACGTTTGTTTTCGCATTGTACCTTTACTTTCCCGATGTGCAACAGGAAACGCAAAAGTTAGCGCTATGGCATCGGCGCTGTCTGGTGACGCCAAGCCCCGCGCTTTCATGTCTTTTTTAGATTCCAAATAGATGGCACCTTTAGAGTCAGGTTTCATCAGCGGTGAGATGAGGTCGGTCTTGAGCATCTTTTCTTTAGGGATGGACGCCAATTTGAGCCATTCCTTCATTTGCCCCCAAATCTGCGCTCTCATGTTGCCATACATCATCGGGTTTCTGCTCTTGTTTGCAAAGTTCACACCCCTAATCTTGTAGCGTTGCTCCTTGAGCCGATCCACCACGCCTGCGCCTAGCCCACCTTCGTCAATTGCAACTACAGCGGGGTTGTACTGGTCGATGGCTTCAATTACATAGCCAACCACAGTCATCGTATCGTCGCCTTTGAATCGGCGTATCTCTACAATGTCGCGTCCTTGACGCACTGCAATAACAGTTGAGTCAGAGCCAAACCGCGCAGGGTCTACCCCAATCACGATGGGCGCGGAGTCATCTTTGTGCTTTTCCCGTTTCATGGCTTCATCTACCAAAGTCGATGAGATGAACTGATCGTCCCCTTCTGACGGGAATGAACCATACACTTCAACGTGCGCCTGGTACGAATCAGCGCCGTATTCCTCAATAATCTGGTTATAGACGTTCTTATCAGTACCTTCTACATCCCTAGCGTCCACTTGCCTAGATTGCCAAAAGTCACGCTTGCTACCCTCGATGGCTTCATAGAAGTAGCCCGTATTGCGCCGTGGGTTAGAGAAGCAACACCAAAAGCGGTTAGGCGTGTTCTCTGTAAAGAAGCCACTGGTCACCGCCCAGATGGAGTCGTCAATACCCGATGCCTCATCAAACACGACCATCACACCATCGTAGTTATGGACTCCAGCGAACGCATCAGGATTCTCAGCCGACCACAGTCTGCCTTCCAAGTTCCAGTAGCGGGTGCCTTTCTTAAGGTCACGTTCGACTAGTTCAGTGAGCCACTTGGCAGGCATGACTCTTGTAGCGCTAATCTCCCACCAGTAGCTATTGATCGACATGGACGACCATTTAGTAATCTCAGCCCAAGTCACTGACCTAAGCTGACTTTCTGAGTTAGCGGACACTATCACAGTCGAGCCAATCCTTGTTGTCATCATCCAAAGGACTAGCCAACTGACTAGCGCCGACTTGCCAATACCACGCCCAGATGCAATAGCCAAGCGCAGAACATCAAAGTCCACTTGCCCATTGTTCTTTTTGATGTGATCGCCTAGGTCATTCAGTACCTGGCGTTGCCATTTGCGTGGCCCAGTGAAATGCTCCAAGGGCGTACCTTGTTGCCCCCAAGGGAACGCAAACATCACGAACGCTAGTGGATTGTCTTTGATGGCTGGCGACCAAAGCCGCGCCATGAGTTCTTGTTCATCTTGCGCGGAGTAGCGGGTAGTCTGCATTTAGGCTGCTTTGAGTTTCTCTTTGGTTGGTTTGTATTCTACGACTTGCGCTTCTTGGTTTGTGAGAGCGTCGATGACCCTAGCTTGCGCTTGTTCGAGAGCAGCAGTGATTGAGATGCGCTGATCAACATCGATAGAGAGTTGTTGTTTGGCGACCCAGCCGTGGACGTTTTGCAAGATGGCGAGGGCTGACTTGGTGTCGCCTTCTTTTGCAGCAGTATGCAAGACTTCGGCCATTTCACGTTCACCTTCGGCTCTCCCTTTGAGTTCAGCGTATTCAGCAATGGGGTCAAACAACACTAACTGGCGGTACTCGGTAGGCGTCATGCCAGCCGCTAAAGCTAAAGCGTCACCTTTCAAGCCAAGTTTAGAGGCTTGCATGATAGCTTCAAGCCGCGCTTCGGTGGCTTCGAGCTTGCGAGGTTCGTAGGGGAAGCTTTGGAACATACGCGTGATGTTATCACTTTTTAATAAAAAATAAAAAATAAAAAGGAATGGGCTTATGGCTGTAAAAATAAAAATTGTTTGTGATACCTCCCCAGCCACAACAGTCGGGCGCAAGGCCCTAGGGGGGGGTGGGTAAACCCTAAGAGCCTTGATTTTATAAGGCGTAGCGGGCGATAAAAAGCATAGAGCTATATAGAATAAGGGTTTGCGGGCGGGTAGAATACGGGCGCGGTTGGGTGTTTTCCTTTTTCCCTTTTAGTGGCGGGCGCGTGGCAGCCGGGCGCCTGGCATGGGTCACATTGCCGGTCAATTGTGGCCGCCGGGCGTGTGGACAATGTGGACTATCCACAATCGAGAGGCTATGCAATTGTGGACATTGTGGACAACCTAAAATCAAATTGTCCACATTGTCCACAAACTTAAAAACATTTGGCAAATAACGCGGGGGCGGGCGCGAAAATTGTGGACAAGGTGGACAATGTGGACAACCCCTATTTAGTTGCTGACTTATAACATTGGCGCAGAGGTCTATATAAATATGTGGTATTCATTAAATAGGTAATTAATAATTGTCCACATTGTCCACAAGCTGATTTTATATGGGCGCTAACCTCATTTCACATTGTCCACAACGTTGTCCACACGCTATCCACAATGTCCACAAAATGACCCACAAAAATATTTGTGTCTTTTTTGCAGATAAGTGTTGACAAGCGTAAAACATTCCTTTACATTACTTATATGGGACGTAATAAACCCCTTTAATAAACTAAATTAAGGTGAAAAACATGACAAAGCAACAGAAAAAACAGATTGAAATGGCTCGCGCTTACATTCAAAACGGCATGGCCGATTGCGCCGCCCGCAGTGTTTCGGCTCTGATTCGCTCCGCTATGAGTGCAAAATCACGCAACGCGTTACTAGCGTTTGCAACTGAAAACAACATTCAAAGCCATCCTGATTTCATCATTTAATAGCAACACTAAGGGCAGAAATGCCCTTTTCATAAACTAAAGTAAAGGCAAAAAACCATGATCCAAACTATTAATCTGCATGATTTCCGTCAAGCCTTTCACAATATGGGCAGAGGCGAGCAATTCTCATATGAGGCGTTAGAACTTATTTTTAATCATTTTGAAGAGTGCGACCCCGATTTTGATTTGGACGTTATTGCCATCTGTTGCGACTTTACTGAGGGCAATTTCCAAGAGGTCGCTAATGAATTGGACGATGATGAAACCGAATTAGCCCAAGAGTGTGAGGGCTTGAATGAGGATAAAACCGCCCAATTGATAGCTGAAAAGTTAGCCGATAAGACTACAGTCTTAGGCGTGACTTCTGACAATACTATTGTTTATCAACAATTTTAAGGTGCCAATTATGCCAACTTATACCGAATATTTAGCCTATGCTAAATCTAAGGGCTTTCAGCCTTTAAGTGAGAAATCATTTAATTCACTTGTGGCCGCAAAGTTCAACCCGATTTCTAATGAATTTCCATTTAACTTTTAGGGGGCTACAAATGAAAAAACAACCTACATTTTGGGACATCTTGGGCGCTTGCATCATGGGCGCAATTCTTGGCGGCTTTCTTGCCTTTGGTTTATTAGGAGGGTTTTAATCGTGATTAAATCTGAAAATATCTTAACCGCTAATTACTTGGGCAAATGCAATCGGGATCAAATCATTGCTTGGCTAGTTAAGTTTGACAAGGATGGATGCTACACCGATAGCCAACGCCTGGCGGAGGGCTTTGAGCCTTTTACTAAGGCAACCGCATTAACCAAAGCATTAGACCAATTAAACGAGGTGGGATTATGAAAGCACTATATCTAGCTAAAGGCGAATCACGCAACTTTAGCTTTCAGGCATTAGCCGAAACCGAAGAAAAGGCGTTGGCCGCATTACATAAAACACTAACTAAACACGGCAAACAGTATCAAATTGGTTTGCGTTGGTGGAAAGATGAAACCCTCATAGATATTTATGTTGAGGAAATTAAGCTAAACGTAGGCTATCGCGATGGGAGCGAATTATGAGCAAATCTGAACAAATCTTATTTAATCGTCTGTTATTTGTGTTGGCGGATTTAAATAGCCAAATAGACCCCGAAACCGCAGAGTTAATTTTCCACGATTTATCTACAGTGTCAGGTAAATCACAAACCGAACTAGCGCAAATGCTAGAGCAAATTTAAAAAGGTAAACGCAAATGAAAACATTACATTGGACATCATCTAGTGGCCGCATTGGGCTAGAAATTCCTACGCGCTTGGTTGCAATTGGCTACCACTCCGGGCAGTGTCAAGAGGATATTGACTATTTATTGACCCTTGATTCAATTAAAAATCAGCTTAATAAGATTGCCCCCGCTACTCTAGCAAGCGAATTGAAAGAATGCGGGGCTTGGGATGATGCGGAGCTATCAGTACATCAAAACAATCTGCAACGCATCCTATGGCTTGCGTGTGGCGATCTAACCGATGGAGATCAGGATGCAAACTAAAGCCGAAACAGTATTAGAAATTAAAGAATTATTATCCGCTATAGAACGCGACTTAGATCCTTTTTTGAGAGGTGATGTTATGCGGTATACAGGTTATTTAGCCGAAAATACTGTAGAGCTTTACGCGTTGATTCAAAAATTATTGGAGGTTAAATAATGTATTCAGTAACTTATATAACCTATTTGGGCGGCATTGAATCCCAAGCCTGTCGCAGATTTACCACCAAAGCCAATGCGGCCACATTTGCCCGGAAAGTGGGCGGAACCATTGAAAAAAGGATATTTAAATGAAAACTTTTCTTATGCTAGAAATAGCCGTTGAAGTAGCGCATCAACTACCCGACATAAATCATAGTGATATGCCCCGTGCCGAATATCGTTGGAGCGTAGTAGAAATAGCGCAAGATATTATTAATAAAAACATTATTGACAATAATAGCGAAGATATAGATGAAATTATCAACGCTTATTTAGTTGAAAGGGGCTTGATATGACTGTCTATCATGTCTATAGCCAAACTAATCGTTTGCTAAGTACCCATACAAGCCCATCAGAGGCGATTAAACAAGCCCTGATCTACCAACATGAGCATAGATTTCCAACCTATGTCGTAAGCGAACTTATACAATGATTCCTATTATTTGCGGGTTAATTGTTGCTTTACTTATTGCCGAAATCTTAGACCTCTAATTAAAAAGCCCCTAAATAAGGGGCTTTTCTTTTACTTAACTAATACCATCTTGGGTAAAGGGTTCTCCTCTATCATTCTCCGCAATTCAGATTTACCTAAATCCGCCATATCAGGGCAAGCAAATACGTGCTTTTTAGTATCAAACTCCCGCGATTTAATACGCCCGCAGTCAATCCAACCCGCCTCTTTTAAAGCGTGTAGCAATGCGGCCTGTGGCACTTTTACACCGCTTGGGGCCTGGCCCGCCAGACGATCGCACAGACTATGGAAAGGTGAACCAATGACCCCTTTGGAAAACTCACCGGTTCTATTCTTAAGCATATCAACTAAGTAAGATTCCGCCATACTCATGCCATGCTCGACTAGGTTCGCTTTGAACTCTGTCCACATCGGCGGCGCACTTGGATTGAACTGACTAACATCCCGATCCATAAGCCATTTTGCTATACAGGCAAACCCTCCCGATCTATACCAATCCCAAATCTTTTTAGCTTTTTTAGAATCCATGCGTTCAGCCGTACTCCACACGCAAAACCACCTTCTGTCCTGACTAGCCAATGAAATCGGTACAGGGTCATTACTGAAAGCCAACACGAACAGGCGGTTAGCCATCATATATGGGTGCAGACCCTTGCGGTTGATTGGAAGCATCTCAGGCGGGGCGGCAATGATCGGCTTGAGTTGGTTTGCCAATTGTCTGCGTGTGGCTGCGTCAGGCTCTTTTAATTCGTTAATAATTAGAATCTCGGATTCAAGCTGATAACCCCATTGGCTATTCACGGAATTGTTATCCATGATGCCTCTGTTTTTAAGGTGATCGCCACAGACCGCCCAAATGAATGGCGCCCAAAATGTATCCTTACCTGACCCCTCGTCACCCGCGTGTAGAACAGCATGGTTTACTTTGATCTTAGGGTTTTGTACTTTGAACGCCATCACATCAAAAATATGATCTAGTTCGGCTTGTTCAGGTACAAGCTCCCGACAGTGATCTATCCACAGGGAAACGCTCTCATTTTTTGCACCAGATAGCTCAGGTCTTGCGTCACGCCAACGATTGCCAAACAAATCACCATCACGAGCCACGATAACATCGTCACCGGCGGCGTAAGTCACACCAACTAGCGCCTTAGCACCATTGGCTTGCCTATTCTCATCAAAACAGATTGATGCCTCCACCTTGCGCCCGGTGTGAATAGACTTGCAAGGGATATGACGGAACAACGCATTAAATGTCTGACGGCTAACTTCACGTCTATCTTGCATATCAAAGTAGGACTCATCGTCTTGGATGTAAGCGAACCGCTTATACCAATCAGCTTTCTCGATCCGTCCTAATTCTTTACGCTCGACCTCTGCAATCAGTTCGGATGCGGTATCACGATAAACTTCATTTGGGGTTAATTTTGACAAAGCCATATTCATCTTTTCTGCTAGTAACTCATCACGCAAGCCGTGATCAACTTCAGGGCCACCATTACCCGCTACCCAATCTAAAAACATTTGTGAGCTAAAGTCTACGCAATGACCATGCAAACAACAGAATGATCTATCTAGGGGTTTATACCTACCTTCAATGTTGCCATCGGTATGCTCTGCGTTATTAGGGCAAACGATGCCCATCCAACCCTCACCATTAACGCCAGACATGATTAGTCCTTGATCGTTAAGCCATGTAACAACTGAATCCTTGCCTGTATCAGCTAATCTTATGGCAACATTTGTAGCCGTATCAGCAACATCTGGCACAACATCAAGGGCGGTGCAAATATCTTCAAGGTTGTATTCACGCTCAGGGTGAAACTCTACCAATGTTGATACAAAGTTATTACGCCCTGGCTTGAGGTTAACTGAGCCGGGCAAGCGGAAGTTACGCACTGCATTGGTCGCGCCCGGATCGGTGTAGCCTGCCTTAGCAATCGCTTTGATGGCTGCGGTAAAGTCACCTTTGGTCGGTTGCTCTTTAAATGCGTAGCCCCATTGATACGAACCCTCTGAGGTTTCCATGATCCATGTAGGCGCAAGCGGTGGCTCGTTAGACTTGGTGCCAATGTCATCTAACATCATCACAAGGACGTATTCACAGTTTGCGGCAGACGCAGACACCTTGCCATCGGCAAAGCGGTCAAGGATGAATGAGCCTGTATTGCCGTAGATTGCCCAATCTTTCTTGATCTTAGCCGTTGGCAAGAACGCAGGCCAAGTGCATTTGATCGTGCCATCAGCATGGGTTTGCATTTCGCCGTTATTAGACAATTGTGGTTTTTGCCTAACAACTAAAGCGGTTTCACCTTCAGGGGCTAATCCTGTGATATATTCTAAGAAGTTCATTTGTAATACCTTTCGTGAGGTTTGCCCCCTAGCTAATCCCTAGGGGGTTTTTTATTTGCCGTAACGCTGCATGGAATGGATTTCTACACCTAGGGGTATTCCCTTAGCCCAATCGGGTGGTGTACACATTACTTCTTCCATTCGTTTCATCATCGCTTCGGGTTGATTTGTTTCTACAACAATTTCATCGTGGACATGGAGAACAACATCATCCAACTGGCGTAAAGAATGACGCAGTAAATCATTAGCAACAGCTTGGGTAATATTCTCACACGCCAATCCTTTCCATAATCTTGCTCTAGGCCATTCTTTAGCATCCGCAGCAGGCTTCCATGCTGACTTGGCGTACGTTATTCCGTCCGCTTCTATTCTTGCAAATGGATAACAAAGAACGCGCCCAGAAGGTAGAGCATACCAAAGATGTAAGCCATCGAACATATAGGTAACCCTACCCGCACTAAACTCATGCTTAGGATTACGCATCGCTCTGGTGTACGCTTCTTCTAAATCTTGCCAATAAGGAACAGCCCACGGGTTAGCTAATCTCCAACCCGCTACCATGCGCTTGGCTTGTGGTTCGGGCAAGAGAATACCATAAGCCCTACCCATTGCAGCAAACGCGCCTATGCCCCCTGCAAAGCCACAGGCTAACTCTTGAATTTTGCCGATCTGACGTTGTTCATTGCTAACGTCAGCAACAGGAACGTGAAAAGTTGCAGAAGCATTTACCTTGTAAACATCTTCCCCTAATTCAAAAAGCGATAGTTTTTGAATACCGGCATCACAATTGGAAAGCCAAGGATTGACTCTAGCTTCAATGCCTGACCAGTCTGCCACAACCAGGCAAGCTCCTCGTCTTGGTATAAGCGCTGGTCTAAGCATTCCTTTAAGAACGTCGGTAACTCTACGTCCAAAGGCAGGGACAATTGCGTGGCCTCTAACCATCGCTTGTCTAACGGCGTCGGGGTCAACGGCGCATCTGCGGGTAAAGTTGTGGACTTGGGCGCCGTAGGACGAAGCGCGGCCTGTAGCGCTTCCGCCTGCAAAGACAAACGCACCTCGGACTCTGTGATCTTCTTCATCTGCTAATTCCTTTAATCGGTTAAATTTCGCAACACTAGACGCCCATAGGTCGTCCGCACATTGGATAACATCTGCAACTTCCGCCGGTATTTGGTCGGGGTTTTCTTCAGCAAGAATAAGTAGGTTAGCTCGAACTGACTTGTCGATCGAATATTTCTTATCGCCATCTTTATAGTTTTCCATGAGTTTTTTGGCGTCATCGCCAACACGGGCAAGCACCCATTCTTTCATGCGAGGTGAGCGCACCGATGAGATTTCGCCTTGGGTTATTTCAGATACAAGATTCTCGATTTCAGCAAGCTCGTGACTTGCGTAACGGATCGCAGACTCAGCTAATGGCTTGTCTAATAACACGCCGCGATCATTGATGCGCTCATTGACATGATAGTCCATAAGCTCATCAGAAGATAATTCCCTCATGGCTTGTGAGATCGCCCGCATGGTTCGCACATCTTGTAGGGCGTAGTTACCCATTTCTGCTAACAAGGTAGGGTCTGTATTAAATGTACCATCTGCCCTTGGAATACACAATAAACGGATTAATTGATTGCCTCGGTGGTCTTTACGCATACTGCTACTAGCAAAGCGTCCAACGTCCTCAAGTGAGCCTGGAGCGCAGTTAGCCCGTGCTTGTGCAGCCGTGCAATACCACTGATCTAGCTTAGGTGTAGGTACTTTGAAATCTTGGCATAAAACGTATTCGGTGATTAGGCGGTCAAAGCCTGCGTTGTGCGCCCTGATCTGACCACCAGAAAGAATATGGTCAATAATTCTCTGCGGAAAGGTTGCAAAAGGTTCCCATAAGGCTACTTCTTTATCATCAAAGGCGTACGCCATACAAATGACTTCGGTGCTTGGGTCTTGGGCGTAGTTATACGCACCACGATTGCGTAAATCGCAACGACTACGCGTTTCATAATCTAAATAAAGTATTGTCATATAGGGTGGGGCTAATCAGTCTTTTTAGTCGTTCGTCCACGATTACTTGAGCTGAATAGTGTCAGACTAGCCCCTATAAATTACCCGCGACGACGGCGCACTGGCGCCGCTTCAGCTTCCACAGCTACAGGCGCTTCAATTTCTTTAGGCGTTTCTTCTGCTGGAGCTTCACCATCCATACCAACCCATTCCAATACTTTAAAAACAGGAGTATAGATACGGCCATACGACTTGTGGGTGTAATGCTCTTTACCAAGCTCAACTACCGGTACAGGCTTGTCTTGATCTTTCTCTACTTGCGTAGCAATGGCAACAGCTAAAGCTTGAACGCCTTTTTTACCGCCAACTGACGTGGTAGTGTAACGGGCTTCCATGCCTTTATCTTCGCCATCAAGACATTTGATAGACATACCAACTTGAGTTTCCCAACCCTTCTTAGCACCAGGAGGCGCTGCATCGAGTTCAGGCAATGGTTGGCTAACGCTGACCATCTTCTCAGCCAATACTTCGCCATCACCCCATGCAATATAGCCATGAACAAATGAGAAAGGATTAACTGCCCAAGTAGAGGTATCTTCGATTTCGGTTTGATCTGCGCCGAATACCCAATGACCTGTTTTGTCCATCTTGATAATGACGGTGCCTGCTGCGCCTACATCGGTTTCAATGGTACGCAATGCTGTTGCTAAAGACTTTACTGAAGGTAGGTTTGCACCTGAGAATGTTGTTAAATTTGACATAATTTGATTCCTTATTGAAGTTTAGAAAGGGCGCTTGTTAATTGCTGCCCGATTTGTAAAACCGTTGGCCTTGGATCAGAATCCTCAACCATCGTACTGCCACTGCTTACTGCTACTACTTGATTGGCAGGCAATTGCTTGCCATGCTTTTTCAATATTTTCTCTGCTTGTGCAGGGGATACTATTTTACTAACAAGTAATTCATCTTCGGGTAAGCCCTCGTTCATCATAGCTACCAAAGCTTGATCTTCATCAACCCATTGGCGAGTAGCCCGTTTAGCTACTAATTTGTAGCCAGGGATAGGTTTACCAACTTCTAAGACTTGATGCGCTAATCCACGCAGATCAGCAATCCATTGTTCTAGGGTATCAGCTTTCTTAAGATAGTCAGCTATCTGTGTTACGTTAAGAATGTCAATCTGAGCGTGTAAGGTACGTTCTACTGCACCGGTCATCAAAGGACAAGTAGGCTTGGCTGCACACCAACGGCAATGCTCACCTACTTTAAGCGGTGCGTCAGGCATAGAACTGATCTTGACTGCGGTTGCTAACTCTTGCTCAAACGCTTTAATACGCTTGGTTGTTGTAACCCAACGCTTTACAGATGGTGGTTGGACAATGATGCACTCGATTTCGTCACAATCATCAAATATCCATTGGACTTCGGGGGTTCGCATAGCTGCGGCTGCGTAGAACATAAGTTGATCGTTTTCTTCGGCGTCAACTGCAACTCCTGAACCAAATTTCCAGTCAAGGATGATAGCTCGTCTACCAACACGGCCAAGCAAATCGGTGCTGCCAAACACATTAGGAAGAAAATCACCGAAGCCAACACGGGTTTCTGTTGCATATTCCATCTCCTTATTAGGGTCAATTTCATCTAATGCCCGCAGTGCTGGGTAAACCTTCTCATTGATGAGTTCATCGGTTAGTTTGATATCGCCATACTTCATGCCAATACAGGCTTCAGGCGTTTGACCTGTAGAAAGAATGACGTCCATGACGTTATGAAGTAAGGTGCCTTCGTCAGCGTATTTGCTAGAAGGCTTAGGTGGCATAGCAGCGCATAGGGCTACTGAACCAGGACAAGCGATAACCCGCTTGGCTGTAGAACCACCAACAACACGGGAATGTAAGACGGGAGCGTTCATTTTGTTTCCTTTACTTTAGTTGATTGAGATTCCACTATACATGAAAAATAAATGTTGTGCAAAACTTTTTTACTGTGATATATTTGCCACATGACAAAAGAAACCGAAATTGAAAAATACTTCGTCTGGGCTGTAATGTCCCTTGGGGGCATTACCTACAAGTTCAGATCCCCCAATCAACGCGGAGTAGCTGACCGCATCGCTTGCTTACCTAGTGGGCAGACATGGTTTGTTGAGCTAAAGACTACAGGTGGCAAGCTGTCTGCCCTACAAGGCATCCACGCCCGTAACCTTAAACAACTCAATCAAAACTATGCTTGCTTATGGACTAAAGAGCATATCGACACTTGGATGGCTAACGTATGAGATATTTATCAGTTTGTAGCGGTATCGAAGCTGCTACGATGGCTTGGCACGATTTAGGTTGGAAGCCTGCGGGTTTTTCTGAGATTGAGCCATTTCCATCAGCCGTATTAGCGCATCACTATCCCGATGTCACCAATTTTGGTGATATGACCAAATATAAAGATTGGAATTTAGATGGAAAAATCGACCTCCTCGTTGGCGGAACCCCTTGTCAATCCTTCTCAGTTGCAGGACTGCGGAAAGGAATGGATGACCCGCGTGGTAACTTGGCCCTCGTCTATTGCGGAATGCTTGACTACTTTAGACCGAACTGGTTTGTCTGGGAAAATGTCCCAGGTGTCTTGTCAAGCTCAGGCGGACGGGACTTTGGTTCCTTCCTCGGGGCGGTGGCTCAACTCGGGTATGGGTTCAGCTACCGAGTTTTGGACGCTCAATTCTGTGGAGTGGCACAGCGCAGGCGTCGTGTCTTTGTTGTCGGGTACCTTGGAGATTGGCGACCTGCCGCCGCAGTATTATTTGAGCGCTCTAGCTTGCGCCGGGATCTTGCGCCGAGCAGAAACGAGGGGGAAAGAACTCCCGCCATTATTGAAGAAGGCTTTGATAGCAACGGTTTACAAACAACAGTCGGAACCCTCTGTGCCGATACCCACCCCGGATCTTATAGCGGACAAGACGCTTACACAGGAAGATTAATACCTACTGTTTACGAAAACCATCCATCAGATAGCAGAGTAAAATTAATGGGTGATGTATGCCAAACAGTAACAAGCAGTTGGGGTACAGGCGGTGGCAATATACCTTTTGTTCAAAATGTAGCTTATGGTTTTGAGCCAGGTATAGCTAAACGAGAAGGAAATTCATCTAGATTTAGTGAAGAAATGTCCCCAACTTTACGTGCTGAAATGGGGAACAACCAAGTTGCTGTTGCATATTCAATACGTGAAGATGCTAAAGCCAATACGTTTAGCGCTACGCCGTTAACTGTTACGCCTGCTTTACAAGCGTTGCGTCCATCGGTTCAATCACATCATGCTCAAACATTTATTGCACAAAATATTGTAGCCCCAACATTAACCGCTAGTAATGACCCTAGTCGTAGCCCTCAATCAACAGAAGTAACAAACCAAGTTGCGGCTATTTATGCCGCTTCAATGGCTGTCCGTAGGCTTACCCCAACTGAATGTGAACGGTTGCAAGGCTTCCCTGATAGCTTTACTGATATTCCGTGGCGTAAAAAAGACACCGCACCGGACGGCTTACGTTACAAAGCCCTTGGCAACTCAATGGCGGTGCCGTGTATGCAATGGATTGGCGATGGCATTGATTTAGTGAATGAGTTGCTATGAAGTTGCGCCATTACCAAGACACGGCTGCTGACTTTTTGTTTGAGAAAGACAGAGCCATGATCTTAGCGCCAGTAGGCGCTGGCAAGACGGCTATAACGCTCACAGCGATGCAAGACGCCATCAAGCAAGGGTTAGTCAAGCGTTGGTTAGTTCTTGCCCCTAAGCGCGTCTGTACGGATGTATGGCCTGTAGAGCAAGTTAAATGGGCTACAGGGTTAACCCTAAGTGTTGCGGTAGGTACGCCTGCCCAGCGTCTTAAAGCGTTGCGTAGTAAATCTAACGTGGTGGTAGTTAACTATGACAGCTTGCAATGGTTATCAGAACAATTCCTAGATTTTGATGGGATTGTATTTGACGAGCTAACTAGGCTAAAGAACCCATCAGGCGCACGATTTAAAGCGTTATCCAAAGTGTTAGACCCATTCAAGATACGTTGGGGTTTGACTGGTAGCTTTACTAGCAATGGCTTAGAGGATGTTTTTGGTCAATGCAAGATTGTTGATCAGAATCTATTAGGACGTGCCAAAGGCGCGTTTATGCAACAGTATTTTGTCTTGGTCAATAAAGACTTTGGCGAGTGGGAGCCTCGGGTAGGCTCATTAGGAAAAGTTATGGAAAAGATCAAACCTGCTACATTTGTTTTAGAAGCTGGCGAATACGCCAATACGTTGCCGCCGTGCCATGTTGTCGAGTTAAGTTGCGAGCTAACAGACCGCGCCCCATACGAGAAGATGAAGAAAGACTACGTTGTTGAATTTCAAGATAAAGAAATTACGGCAGTTAGCGCAGCCGTTGTAACCGGAAAGCTACAACAGATGGCGTCAGGTTTTATTTATCAGACTGAAACAACACCATCTAATACGCCAGGGCGCATGAATGTAACCCAAACGCCGTTGTGGTTTTCGCACCACAAGTTTGACTTATTAGATGAGTTGCTACAAGAAAATCAACGCGCCAACACAATTATTGTTTACAACTACATCGAAGAATTAGCTGAATTAAAGCGTCGGTATCCCACCGCGCAAACAATCAATGACCCTAGGGCTATTGAGCGTTGGAATGACGGCAAGATTGAATTGCTATTGATTCACCCTAAGAGTGCAGGGCATGGCTTAAACCTTCAGCATGGCGGTAGCAAGATGGTCTTTGTATCGTTGCCCTGGAGCCTTGAATTGTACGAGCAGACAGTAGGCCGTTTGCACCGCAGCGGTCAAAAGCACGATGTATGGGTTTATCTTTTATTGACCAATAAAACAATTGATTTACGAATTTGGGATGCCTTGAAAGATAAACGAGCAATTTCTGACATAGCGATTGAGGAGTTGAGATGAGAGAAGAATGGAACAAGGGCTACGAAAAAGGTCGTGATGACTACTGCTGTAATGGCGATTGCAATCAAGGTCGAGATTGCCCGTTAAGAAAGCTAAAAGTTGAGGAAACTGAAACTATACGCCATCAACAAGAGGAAATTATGCGTTTAAATGAGCGTATCCATGCGCTTGAATCACAAATTTTTAATGGGAGTGTTAAATGAAATTAATTGAAGAAGCATTAAAACTAGCCAAGGATATTGACGAATATGCGCCGCATACCAATATAGCTACGATTATTCGAGAACTTGTACAAGTGATCGTACAACAAGAGAAAGTCATAAATGAAACGCTTGCAGCTTCTAAAAGCAAAACTAAAAGCCGCTAAAGCCGAAAGCATTATTCGGCATAGGACTTATAACGCCGCAGAACGTGCGGTTATTAAGTTAGGGAAAACCATTACTGAATTGGAAAGGAGAATTGCACATGAGCAAACTAAGTTGGCGTCAGCTAAATGATGTCCTCTGTAACATGACCGAAGCTGATATTTGGGGAATGTTAGAGCAAGAACGCTTTGGCGAGAAGCGGGCGTCTGTATTACAACGCCTGCATCAGCGCTATAACGTATTGCGTGTATCACGCGAACGTATTGAACTCTTGAAGGAGGCAAAGAACCCATGAGCGATTTTGATGCCGTAAACCATCCAAAACATTACACCAGCCATCCGTCAGGGGTTGAATGTATTCAGATAACCGAACACATGAGTTTTTGCCTTGGCAACGCTGTTAAGTACATTTGGCGGGCAGATGAAAAACATGACGCTATTGAAGATTTACGCAAGGCAAAATGGTACATTGAGCGAGAAATCGCAAGGAGATTGAAATGAAAAAGACTTTATTAACATTTTTGTTAATTAGCAACGGCGCTATTGCCCAAACAACGTACCTATACGGCGCTCAAGGGCAAAGTTTAGGAACTGTCATGCAGTCAGGCAATACGCAATACTTTTATGGCCCACAAGGTCAATCTGCTGGCACTGCCATGCAGTCAGGCAATACTACCTATGTCTATGGCCCACAAGGTCAGTCTGTAGGCACTGTAATAGCGCCGGTAGTACCAATGGTATATACCACGCCCGTCTATAATCCATCATCTATGACACCTATTTATGACTCGATATTTGGACGATGACTTTAAGAATTTGCAATAACTGCCAACAACGTAAAAATAATGCAACTGGCAGCGCAGTAAATAACCCAGGCGGTCTGACTTACAAATGGTTTTGCCAAGACTGCACCACGAAAAGGAATCAAAATGAACGCTTTAAAAAGATTTTGGATGTTATTAGTCAATCCACCAGCAGCAATGGTTCTTGCTAAAAAAGAGCTTGAGTCTGCTAAACGCAGTTACTTAGAGAACAAGACCCACGCCGAGTATTACGCTACGCTATGTAGCTTTGATACGCAAAGGATTGCACGTCTTGAAAAATACATAGAGCCAAATGAGTAGTTGGCTAATCATTGTTACTGGGGTAATTTATGCGTATATTGCCATCGAGCAAGGAATCAAAGGTAACTTGCCTATGTGTATTTGCTACGCTTGCTATGCTGGCGCTAATGTGGGCTTGTATATGATGGCTACTAAATAAGTATACAAATATCGGACAACGATGTCCTATTTTTGCATGACTTTTTATTGAGAATTCATGCACTTATAAGCGTTTTTGAAATAGGTGATATGTATACTTTTTGTCAATAAATGTACACATAGGTATCAATATGTATAGCAAATTGGTACTTATAGGTAGTAGGGCTGTATTTGGCAGTTGCTACAAATGGGCGAGAAAGCCGAAAAATTACCCACTTACTGCATCCTACAACGTCGGCTTAACGCCCCGTCATAATTCTAGACCATCTAAACCAAGTTCATGGGCTACCATCAAGCAACGGGTTCTAAAGGGTTTGCCATGCAACATCCATTTATCGCCTTTTTGGCGATGAAAGCTCATGTGAACCATCTCATGCGCCAATGTAGTAATAACAGTGTAATAATGACCGCAACGGGCGGATGAGATAGTAACTGTATGCTCGTAGTCACCTCCATCATCTAGAAGGTACGTTCCCATTGTTTCTGGGTCGGATGTAACTACAAACTCAATTTCTTCAGGTAGTGGCATCTTCCATTTAGTAAATGGATAGCAGCAATATAGCGAAGCGTATAGGTTTTTGACAACCTCTGAATTTAGCCTCATGTTTATACAGTGTTTATACATCCTCTAAATTCAAACTCACCATTTTGCTCATCGCTAACCATAATCATCTCTGGCATTAGCATCCTGCCTTGGTCAAACGAAAGCATAACAAACCCACTACGCCAATCTTTTGGGCCATCTTCGCAATACTCAAACGTAGGTGACATAGGGTCAGCCAAGCATCCGGTCTGAATCCCCCACCAGTGACCTTGGTAATTAGAAATCGGTTGGCAGGCCAAAACGTGCGTATGGCCAGTAATAATGTTGGTATTGCCTGCTGCTATCAAATTACTATAGCCAGCCGTTCGACCGCCTTTATGCCGATGCTTGACTACCGTTTCTTCGCCAATCCAAAAGCTCCAACACGTTTCCCAGTTAGGAAAATGATATTTAAGGCTAAAACCATCTACACCGCTGTATTCAGGCACTTTGTTAACAAGCCAAGCCTCGTAGCGCATATCATGGTTACCAAGACACCAAATTAGCCTACAACCAGCAGGTCTTACCTTTTCAATTTCGTCTAGGTGATAACGGCAAGCGTTAAGCTCTTGTAGGACGTTGGGCTTCTGATCGTAATTAATGCTTGGAAAACGGCTTAAAACTTGCCCGTCAAAGGCGTCGCCGTTGCAGATGATTACTTGTGGCTTAAACTCTTTAATCATCACCAATAGGGCTTTAAACGCCGTGGTGGTGGTATCAGTAAAATGGGCGTCTGAGAACACTATGACACGCTTAACTTTATCAACATCAATGCCCCTACGGACATTGTGCGCTGCTAATTCTATTTTCTTGGGTTTTTCTTTTTTTACTTCCCGTTGAGAGTTATGGGTTTCTAAAATTATTCCATATCGCAACTGCAAGGCTGATCTTCTGTTAAGCACACTTCTAGGATGTAGACGTAATTCTTTAGCAACTAGCGTAGGTGAGCCTAACTTATGCCACAATTTTATAAAAGCGTCATCAGACTTTTTGTTGACTTTCATATTCACCTTAAGAGAATTTTGCCAATTAAATCAGGCAATTATGACAAGCTAATTACGCTACTGTACCACCAGCGTCTTTATAAGCTGTAATTAATTTATCTAGCTTGTTTTCATGCTGACCATAGCCAGCACCAGGAAGGGATGCCCAAATGTTTTTAACTTTGTCAATTGCCACATTAATGTAGCCTTTTTCAATATCTTGCAACGCACCGCGTTCTTTAATTTGCTGTATAGCAATCAAATCTTGAGATATAGGGCTAAAGTTAGGTAGATTGAGTTGCTTTTTATAAGCATCATAATAACGGCTTAGGAGTTGGTATCTGCCCGCCGCCGTGGACGCAAGGCCGGGACGAAGCCATACCAATTTTCTAGGATGGTCGTCATAGCCTTCAAATAAAGCCCCACCCACAATGACGTTATAACCATTGTCACCCTTTCCAGCAGTGCCTTCAGACACCGCAATCATATCGAGAAAAGCTTGTAAATTCGGACTCATTTAACTTCAATTTGCTGTCGTAACCAACCTTGCAACGATACTAATTGCTGCGTTGTATAGGCGCAAGCAAGTTCAAGGTTGGTGGCTTTTCCATCAATACCGATGGTGGATTGGGGAATGGCGGACAATTGACCGCTACTGGGCTGGCGCAGCCCACCATAATAAGACTTAAGAGCAGACAACTTAGCTTGGTACTCATTTTCAATTCCTTTATTGACTAGCGTTTGTTGCTTGACAATGGATTCATTTTTGGCTTGCTGAACTTTAGCCACTGCCTCAACTTCTGCTTTGAAGGCCACCAAATTCCGATACTCATAACCCCAGCCCAAAAGCAAACCAGCCATAAAAATACCAGCCAGAATTGCGATTCGTACATACGAAATCATTTTGCGGCGAGAGGCTGCGTAGTGACCATTCTTAGCGTTGCTACGATAATGCCAATAATAATCATAATCAAACTAAAATATTGCGCTGGAATGAGGTCTTTAAGATAAACAGAGTTATCCATCAAAGCCCCAAAAAGCACCAATAACACTGAAAACCACATAGTTTTGGACTTTAATGCGCCCATAATATTAGCCATCATTTGTCAGCCTTTTGATCTAGTTTGTCCAAAATACGTTGCAAAGTAGCCTCTAACTTATCAAACTTAACGTCTAAATCTACTTTGCGAACATAATTTGTTGGTAATGAAATTTCAATATCTTGAACATCTCGTTTTAATTGCTGAACCGAATCCCATATCTGACGACACCACCAACCAACACCAAGAGCCGCGCCTGCACCAATTAGGTTAAATAAATATTGCCAATCCATGATTTACCTCGCAAGTGCATTTTGGTTAGGTTGTTCGGGTGCAAGCGCATTTGCTGGCATTTGTGGTTCATTAGCGGAAACGCCCATAAGAGCTTTTCCAACAGCAGGGTTTTTAGCTACAGTATGTATCTTAGCCCAAGTATCAGGATCGCTTATAGCTTTTAAAACTTTAACGCGATCTTCGCCTGGCAATAAGCCAAGTAGTTCGTCAAAAGATTTGGCAGTTTCGCCAGCTTTGGCAATTTCTTTAATAGTCTTTTCACCAACTTTAAGACCTAACACATCTAGCATTTTGTTAGCCGTAGTAGCAATGACGTTAAAGATATTAGGCAAACGATAATTTGGCAATTCGTCTTTAAGCAATTTGGTAGCTAATTGTTGACCAGCAGATATTTGTTTGCCTATAGACGCTTCGGTAGCTAATTGATCAGCTACGCCACGCACTGCTTGTAATTGTTCAGGTGTCAAAACTTCAGCTAAAGAATCATAACGAGGCGCACCTTTACCACCAGCACGTTTAAGCATAGCTTCTTCACCGCGGCCTAATACGTTAAGGAATGGGCCAATACGCTCTCCGCCGCCTGGTTTCTCTAATACAGATGCCATTTCTTTAAGCACTTGCGCTTGATTAACTGGCGCAGATAAATCAGAGAATATAGTTCTAGCTTCTTTATAGCTAGGTACTTTAGACTCAAACACCTTGATATAGTCATCTAACAATGTACGAGCAGCCATCTGCGTATCACGGCCAGCGCCTGTAGACGCAGTAGGGCCATAGGCAACATCAGATAAGGCGCGTCTAATGTAGTGCATAGACTCGCCAGTTAACTCAGGTACTTTAGCGGGGATGATGTCTATAGTACCAAGCGCATTAGGTACTTTTTGTTCTGCAACTGCTTTACCCATAACAAAAGGACGTCCTTCCATTTTGGCAATTTCAGCCGCCGCAGCCAAAGTGCCTGAAGGCATACGCGCTAATACAGCAGCTACATCTTTATCCAACGGTACAATTGCTTTATCAGCCGCTTCATAAAAAGGTTTAGATGCATCTCTACGCGCAACAATAGCTGCATTAAGATCAGGTGTAACGTCTTTAATAGTAGACATCCGTGCGGCTTCATCAGCTAAGGCTTTAGTTTCTTGTACAGCGGGCGATGTTCTAGAAATAGTTTTTTGAAGCACGGCTTGAGTGCCAGGGGCTACAACTTTACCTTGTGCAAGAGCTTGTTGAGCCGTTACGTTATCACCAGCTTTGACGGCTTCTTGTAACGCATTACGGCCAGCAGCGACGTTCTCAGGTGTTTCAAATGATTTACGAGCAATCTTAGCTGCCAATTGTTTAGGCAACTGATTAATATCTGCAACTTTACCAGCCAAAAATGTACCTGCGTCTACTAGTTTATTAATCGCTTTACCCGCAACTTGACCGCCAACTTCAAAAGCAGCGCCTTCAGCCACGTTGCCTGCTGCACGGCCAGCAGCTTGACCGCCTGTTTCGGCAGGTGCTAATCCAAGGGCTACGTCAGCTTTGTTAAGCAATTCTTTAGCGGTAGCGTATCCAAGGGCTGAACCAGCTACGCCGCCCGTTACCGGGTTAATTACAACTGTTGGTGAGGCAATAGTACCAGCACCAGCACCAAGCACACCACCAGCAACGCCGCCAAGCATTTCGGCAGTTGGGCCAAGCATTTGACGCGTTTTTACTAAACCAGCATACAAATTAGGATTTTCTTTGCCCCAGCTTGGTACTTCAGCACCGACGTTAGCACGGGCTTCAGGTTCATTAGCAGGCGTATCAGTTAGCCATTTGTCGCCAATCAAATAGGCTTTAACGCCTTCTTTGTTGGTGGCTGACTGCATAATAGGTTGCCAAGCATCGCCAACTAAAGCAAGGCGTTCCCCAGTTTGAGGATTAGTAGCGGTTTGAAGTGCCATATTGACCCTTATTTATCTGGAGTAAAGCCAGGAGGCAATGCAGGGCCACCTGCGTTAATACCTTCGCTTGCCATTGCTTGATTAACAAATTGACCTTTACGTCTTTCCATTATGCGTACAACCGTTTCGGCAGCAGCGCGTCTTGTTTTAATAGGTAAGTTCTCATTAGCCAATTGACCAGCCGCAAGTGTATAAGACGCCGTATCTTTGTCAGATTGTGGGCCTTCAAAGCGCGGTACCATTTTAAGTGCAAGATCGCCAACAGGTTTAAGTTCAGCAGCCGCAATAGAACCAGATGTAGCATAGCCAATAAAGTTACCCGCAGCATCAAGCATTTTACCTGCTCCACTAGCTGTAGATTTATCAAGAGTGCCACCGGGTTTAATAGCATTTTTAATTTCGCTAATTGCCAAATCAATGTCTTTACCCATTTGTTTTTGCAATGCGGCGGTTTTTTCATACGTAGCGCTTGGTTTGCCGACACCTTCAAGTTGCCCAATTACTTTACCAAAACGGTTAAATTGAGTAATATTGCCTTTAGAATCAACTTGAGTATTAGCCACAACATCAGGCGCATATTGCAAATCTTGACCACGGCGGGTTGTGCCTGCTTGAATGTCTTGCCCACGCTTAGTAATATCAGCAGTTTGTTGTTGCGCTGCGCTAACCGTGTTCATTTCGTAAACTTTTTCAGCCCTAGCTAAATTTTGATTAATAAGCGCCGCACGTTTATCAGGCGGTGTTGCAATATAATTTTGTATTGCGCGTTTCCCTTGTTCGGGGGTAACTAAACCATCTCGTACATTTTCTTGCGTATGAGCAATAAAATTTTCAGGTGATAAATTTTGAAGCAGATCTTTGCTACGTTCGCGGATAATACCCAATTTTTTGTCATCTATTTCAAAGCCTGTTTTTTTAATTTCGCCTTGAAGTTTTTGCCCTTGCAAAGCGTCATTTCTCAACGCCATTGCTGTTTTAGGGTCAATAGACGCTAATTTATTAAAACCTTCAGGCGTACTAACATCTACACCTTGCGAATATAAGTTGCGTAGTTCATTTTGAACACCCATGCTACGTTGCATTTCGCCAATTTTCATGGCGTCGCCCATCATAGCCAACTGGTTCATTGGCGATTCAAGCTTTAATGGCTGAACTTGAAGGGGAATACTTGGATCTATTGGCATAATTAAACCTTGTTAAGTAGTTTGACCACCAGGATCATAATAATTAGGCGTTGGTGTCGGCGTTTGTGGCGCAAATCTATTTAATAACGCATTGGTTTGGTACATACTGACACCCTGACCAATAGCGTTGGTATAGGCATTAGCAGAACCGACTTGACCGGCTGCGGTGGCATTAGCGGCGCCCGTAGACAACGCAGTGTTATTGGCTGCGTTAGCGCCAATATTAGACGCTTGCCCTGCGGCGGCGGCTTGTCCTTGGCCACTTAAGAATTGCAACGGTTGTAATAGGTTATTACGATTTAATTGAAAAGTGTTTTGAGCGTTAGCATAGTTCTTTAAATAACGGTCAAACGCGTTGCCATACTCTTGTGAACCCATTTCTTGACCATAAGCTTGACCAGCTTTGATAGCATTACCAGAGATCAAACCACCCCTAGCCGCTGCGGTAGCGTTCATGGCTTTCATGCCTTCTTTAAGCCTAAAAGCGTAGCCAGGGTCAGCTTGATAATTAAAAGGATCATAAGAAAATGCTTTAGTAGCTTCACCGCCAGGTTGCGTCATTTCAGATAACTGATTTACGGCGGTTGTACCCGCCGTGCGCCAAGGCGCGTTCATTTCCGCTTGTTGAGCTAACGCAGCGTTATTAGCTGCGGTAGCATTATTAGCGGCGTCGGCTTGTGTTTGAGCCGCGCTTTTTGCGGCTTGTGAACCCATATATCCACTTACTACAGTGGCTCCTGCTACGGCGGCGGCGGCCCATCCTGCTGGCATATTATGCTCCTTTTGCGTTATTTAAGGTTTCACGGCGATCCATGTCGAATGTACGAACGCTAAAAGTAGCAATCAGTACATCTTCATCAGAATCGTTGTAAACCCAGTGTTGCGTATCATTCTCAAAATTCCACAAATCCCCTGTAATTGGAATCATGTTTCCACTACGTTCCCAGCCAAAAACAACGCCTGGCTGTGTTTTTAAAACTACTAGGTATTTGTTATAGTAAGTGCTGTGCCATGAAAAATCGCTGTGCGGGTAAACTTTTTTACCTGCGGGTATTTTGATTACATAGTGACCGCCCAACTGAATAGCTCCAAGATGCTGGCAAACAGTTTGCGCCAAATCCATCGCTGCGGGTAACTTTAAAGACTCAGGGTACCATTCAGAAACAGTAGGCACCATCATCTTAGCTTGTTCTTTTTCATTAGCATCATAGTTACCAAAAGAATCGTATGGCTGATGGCGTACCCAAATGTCCTGTGACTCACGATGAGGGGACAATTGGCCGTTGTATCGCGGGATCTTACGGAAATCACGTCCTTGATCCCATAGCTCAGGATGCGCGTTTAATTGCGCCATATAGGGGCGCACATCGAAATTTATACCAACTAACGTAAAGTCTTTTTTTGGTACTAATCTTCCGTTGTTAAAATCAAAATTCATTTCTCAATCCTCAATCAATACGTTGTCTATTTTGTCAGGGTCTGTTTCGTCTGTAGCGTGAATACAAAACCAAACGGTGTCTTCTAACGCTTCAACAGCGTGATGGACGCCTTTTTTTATCTCTAAACAAGCGGGAGCCGTATATTCTTTTTCGCCCAAGTCTGTTTTTACAATTACTTTACCTTTAGCCAAAATGCTTAAATGACTGTATTTATGAGCGTGTTGACCAACTACATACCCTTTAGGAATAACTATCTGTTTGGCGTATAAACCGTCAGAAAAGTTATGTATAACACCAAGATCAATCTCAAAAGTGCCTTCCATTATCTTATGTAGTTCGCTAATACACTGCATTACGCGCCTCGCACTTTGTTTGATTGAATAGTAATTATGAGCATAATAGCATTTTCATTCGTATTATTAGCATAGCTATGTAAAATATGTTCCATTAGTTTGAAATCTCACGTCCGTTAGACCGAATATTGATAGCACTAGCTGCACTAGCAATAGTAGATATAAACCCTGCTGGCTCTAGTGCTTGCCCAACAATCTCTGGAAACGTGTACGTTTCGCCTGCGGTCAAGCTCTTAGTCTTAATAATTAAATTCTGATTGCCTGCTGTATCAGCCTCAGTAACAATATTAACGCTAATAGTAGCGCTAGAGCCGCTAAAGTTAGTAGCCGTAAACTTGTCAATAATAGTGGTAATGTTGTTCCCCGCAGTGTATTGCGTGGTTTGAGCATTTTCAGCAATCTTGGCAGGAATGAGAACTTTGACGTAAACAGTCATAACTTACCCGTATTGGATATTAATAGAACCAGCATCAAAGGTATCTGTACCGTTTACTGTGGTGATGCGAACACGGTCTATTGTTCCAGCACCAGTAAGTCTGCCAGCAGACACTTTCATAGCTGGCGAAGTTTCTCTGCAATGATTCCCGCCGCCAGCCCAAATTCCTGAACTTAACAAATTTATAACATAACTTCCACTACATTCTTGCCCACTTGTATTTTCGTAAATACAAAATCCTGCTGTCGAAGAAATTGAAGCATTACCAACATTTTGATAGCTTGAAGAAGAATATCCAGTAGATATAATTCCCCCTGAAGTTCCTAATTGAATTAAAGGCGCGCTACTAGCGTTTAAACTTACACCATTAAATATCACAGTAATACTCTTTACCCAACTAGGAATACCAGTAAAGTCAATGCTTGTACCACTTGTAGAAGCTACGGCAGTTCCATTAGTAATCACGCTACCACCCATTGTTGGGGTGTTAATTGTAGGACTATTAAGTGTTGGCGTGGTTATTGTTGGGCTTGATAATGTTCCGCCAGTTATTGTAGGCGTAGTTATTGTAGGCGTAGTTAACGTAGCGCTTGTTAAATTGGGTGAATCACCACTAAGAACTAATGACATAATTAAACCTCTTTAATTGGTTCTGCTAATGTTTTAACAGGCGTTTCAACAACTTGTGCGGCTACGGCTGCATCATAAACAGCTTGTTCTTCTGCTGTATATTCCACTTGAGTAATTGTGCTAGTCTGTAAATCTACTACAATTCTGTGTGTCATTTTCTATCCTTATGCGTAAGCGTAAATTTTTAATGCAAAATTTGAATTGTTTAAAATGCTTACATTATCACCGCTGGAATTATTTATTATGTTTATTCCGCTTCCAGCAGCGTAATAAACATTTGTAACATCTGCCAGCACTCCAATATTTTGAAGATTGCCGTTGGTTGTTCCATTCATTGTAATTTCACCTTCTGCGCCAACAGTCCATCCATATTGTGCTGTTAAACAAACAGCTACCAATCGTAAAATTTTAGGAACTACACCAAGACCATGTGCAACAGTAAATGTTTGCCCTGACGCAGTTGGAATAGATTGATTAGATGAAACAAAACTTTTAGAAAACGGGCTAGCTACAGTTTGTGTACTTGCATTTGAAAAAGTTATCCCGCTGCTTGATACAGTAGTAGCGCCTGATACGGTTAAGGCAGTAATAGTTGCACCAGTAGAGCTTACGGTCAATTTAGTCGTGCCATTGCTTTGCAAGGCTAAATCACCGCTAGTATCAGCCGTTTGTATAATGCCCGAACTTGTAGATGCGTTAATTGTCGCGGTCATAATTAAGTTCCTGAAGTAGAAGCTAATAAATAATAAACGGTGCCACCAATATTAATAGCAATTTTATTGGTTACTGTGTTTGTAGTTGATGCCGATACCGCAGTAGAAACAAGTGCATTACCTGTTACCGCAGGAAGCGTAATTGTATTTGAACCAGCGGTGGCAGGAGCCGCTACGGTAATTGTACCGCTTGTATCCCCTGAAATTATGACTGATGACATAATGTTTCCTTAAAGAATTACCCAGCGACTAGCGCTAGGAACTGTTACAGATACGCCTGAATTGATAGTAATTGGGCCAACACTAGAAGCATTTTTGCCTACAGGGATTGAATAACTAGCGGTTACGTTCTGACCATTTTCTACAAAAATTTGATCATTATTGCTACCTGTAGCGCCACCACCAATTTGCGCCCATAGATGCGCTACATAGCTACCAACCGTTGAAGCACTGCCGCCTGGGCTTGACGCCATAACATAACTAAATGAGGTAGTGCTAATGTAGGTAATGTTATACGAACCGTTATAGTTAGTAGGAATAGCTCCACTTACTGTAATGTAAGCGCCATTTGACAGGCCATGCGGAGATGAAGTAGTTAAGGTTGCTGTAGTAGCAGGTGATCCTGAGTTAACTATGGATGAAATACTTTGCCCTGCAACTGAAATATTACCCTCATATTCACCTACGGTAGTATTAAACCGCAACATTCCATCTACAGGCGTTGTTGTGCGTTCTGAAGTCAAACCAGAAGGGATTTGCATTTGACTTGTGGAATTAAAGGTAACGGTGCCACTTGCGGAAAGATCGGTAAATGAACCTGCGGCGGGGCTAATATTGCCAATAACGGTGCTATTAATTGACCCGCCAGTAATAATGACGTTACCAAAGTTAATACCAATATTGATATTATCTACAGTCCAAATAATTGCGTCGGCTGAATCTTTAAGAATAAATTTATACGACAAACTAGGCGCAAGCCAAATATTAGCTTCGCCGCGGGAGTTTAAAATAACAGGGTTAGTGTTTGAAGTTACGCCTGTTGAATCTTGATATGTTGCTAACGGTGTAGAAGTCCCAGCCGCATAGGTATAGACTTTACCACCTACCAAAGGAACACCGGCATCGGTAAAAAATTGTTGCTTAGGGGATGGGGTTAAAAATGTTGACATAAATTACCTCGTAGCTTTCGTGCTAGTGTATCAGAAGGGTAGGCATAAAAAAACATACTTAATCTATAGATGGCGGATTAAGTTGCAAATCTGACAAAGAAATAGAATTTCCACCTGCCCCAGTTAACGTGTATAAATTAAAGAAAAAACGATACCATTCGTTAGAAATTAATCCTGTAGTAGGATCTATTAATGGAACTCTAGGTGCAGGAATAGTGGTTAAGTTACTAGGCATTTGTACCGCTCAATATTAATTCAGCGCCCATAATTACCATTTTGGATGGGTCTGTGCCTGAAATTTCATACACGCGGTCACGAAGCTTAATTGTCATGCCAAGTCGACGCCAAATAGCACGGCGATAATATTCACCAATCTTGCCAACCGATACCCAATGTTCATTTGACCAAGTATGGCCGCCATCATCTGACCAACGAAGCATGACTTGTGGATCTTGCGCTTGCCCTGTATTTGTACCTACGCCTGCTTCGCAATCAAGCTGTAATGTGTGTTGAGCAGTACGTTTTAAGTTGTTAGTTCCTGTAGGAAGCGCTCTCCAAGAACGAACCCATTTTTGCATTGCACCATTATCGTCATAAACATCTAAGTCAAAAGCATATAAATTGCCGTTTAAATAGTCGCCAACAATGGTTTGGCTTTGATAATTCATTTGGCAGTTGGAACGATGACGCGTAAAGTAGCCGTTTTCAAAGCCTGCACGTTCATGCCATGCGCCTGTGGACACATCGTAAACCCAAGTCTTATTAACTGTAGGGAATATTAATACATAAAAAGCATGACCTTCTTGTTGATAAGTGTAGGCAATAGCGTTTGATACATCGCCGTAGCTTTGGATGGCGTACTCAATAGCGTGTGTTGATACGCGTTTGCCACGATAGCCTTCACCACGATAAATGATGCCATAACCACGCGGGTCATTACCAAGCCAAAACAACGTGTTATCAAGTTTTGCTACGGAGTAAGGGGCTAGGCACCCTAACTCATTAAAAGCGCCCTGAATGCGCGCAAAAGGGAAATTAGCCGTACCTGCGTTGTACCACACCTCAATGGTGTCTGTACCAAATACCCAAAGCTCACGTTGATCTACGTTAATGGCTTGAACTAAGTCTGGTGAGCCTTCAGCACTAGCAAACGCTAAAGGGTCAATTAAAGTACCGTCAAATATCTCAGTAACCCAAATTCTTTGGCTATCTGGCTCGTTAAATACAAAATAGCCATCTAGGTAGCCTACAGTTACTGCGCCGGGGAAGTCGGGGTCAGTAATTTGGGTAAAAGTGTTAGCTACTTCATCATAGATATAGCCTTGAGGATTAGCAGCAAAAAACAGTTGTGTACCATTGTCAGCAATGGACACTGGGCCTGATCCAGCAATATTGCCTAATTTAGTAGGGTAATACCCGTTGTCAATTTTAAAAACTTCATTGCCTGATACAACGTAAGCGTCGGCACCGTTAGTCTGATGCGCCCATAGAGCGCGAATTGGGCCTTTGCCAATTGTGGCAAGTTTACGCATCCCTGGCGCTCTATTTAAAAAACCGTTTTCTTTGCCTTCATTTGGCGTAGCTTCTGGAAACAAGTTCATCATTACATCGTCCGCCGCGTTGACGCTGCGGGCAACATAAGATTGCCCCAAAATATGCGATTTCATTAATAATTACCAGCAAAGATGTTAAAGCGTTGACGCGTAGCTACAATGCTATAAGGCAACGACATAATATCGTCAGGATTATTAATGCGTTTTAAATTGCGCTTAGAAGTCATGGCAATACGAGCTACGTTTGAAGGTGGCTCAATGCCAAATTCGGTAGCTATTTCACAAGCCAAATTGTATTTAAAACATCTTAAATAGCCAGGCGGGAAAGTCAAATTAGTTGAAAGATTAGCGGGTTGGTCTAATTCAGTAACCGAAATAAAATGCCATTCCAATGCTTTTGTAGGCACTGGGTATACATACATATCAATATTAGGGTAATCCATATTAATCCACATCACTTGTGGATAGGTGGAAGTTACTGTTTTAACCGCAATGCCATCGTATTGTTGTTGGTTAATAATCTTAATACCAAACGAAATCCCATTAGTAGGATCTTTAAAATAAGTGGAATCATCAAGCAAAATAGGGCGATTACCCGCAAAGTCACCTGTTGGGCCTAATGTTCTATGAATCTGATTAGGAGTCCAAGTAAATACTTGATCTTGGGTAGAAAAAACTGATAGACGTTCAGTATTCCATGAATCAATCATTTGATTCAAAGCGTTCAAAGCATCTTGTGAAGTATTGGCAGAAGGCGTTTCACCCTCGGCAAGCATACCGATTAAACGTAATGCTGCATTAATTTGATCACCGGCGGTTGTCGCCATAGCCTACTCCTTACTGTGCGGTTTTACGACGTCTTTTTACTTCCAGTGTGTTAACAGGAGCCGCAATAATTTTTTCTATTACTTCAACTAAAACTTCAGGTTGCGTACCTAAAGTATAGCGTTCCCAACCATTTTTTTCATCAAATTCTGCTTCTAATTCCATTGTTGCCACTTTAGTTCCGTGGTCAGGATGCTTCAAATAAATTATAGGCATGATTTTTTCAATTAGATAGGGGGTAATTAAACCCCCTATTTATTACGATGCGCCGTGAATAATAGCAAAATTGATAATAACGGCTTCAGAATATGAAGTAGAAGCAGTTAAATTTCGCAAAGTAATCAAAGCAGAACCCGCAGCTAAATAAGAAACGTAAGTAGTGTAAGCCCCAGCAGCGCTACCAGTAGTATTACTAGAAACGCACACAATGATTGTGTCATTTGCGGAGATCAAGCTATTGGTTAACGTAAAAGATACTGCGGTAGCCCCAGCTAAAGCGGCGTTGTTCATTGTGATACGACCAGCAGATTTGTTTAGAGTTACCCCTGTAGATTTATCTGTTGCTTGTGTCACAGTGCCTTGAGCGGCTGTGCTATAACCAAGTTCTTGGCTTGCGTAGCAAATAGTAAATTCGGGGTCGCTATATGCGACGCCGCTTGCTTGTGTATTTGGCATAATTTTTCCTTAAAAAACCCACCCCGAAGGGTGGGATATTACATTAAGCTATACGGTAAAGAGTCCAAGCTGCGTCGCCTGTTTTACGGGCGCGGAAAGCTTGTGCTGTACCAGCAGTAGCAACAACAGTCATCAGACCAACCAAAGTCCAACCAGTGTTTGTTGTTAAAGTAACAACGCCAGATGAACTTCCATCTACGTTAATTACGTTAAAATCAAACGAGCTATTTGGTTTTGCGCTAGAAATTAACGCATCCAAATCAGCACAAGTAGGAAGTTGATAAGAAACTGCGCTTGTTCCTGGGTTACCAAGAATGATGCCATTTGATACTTGAGCAGCAGTCAAGGTTACACCAGTAGTCAAAGACACAGGAGCAGGTTGAATCAGTAAATCTACTTCGGATAAATTGCCGTCACCAAGTTGGTAACCGCCAGCGCCATTAGGTAGTGCCATGATATGTTTCCTTAAAAAATAAGTTTAAAAAGCCCCCGCTTGCGCGGGAGCATTTAGGTTTAGCCCCAGATACGGCAAGCCATTGCTGGACGAATCGTGCTAAAGCCATACAATACGTCAATACGGCAAGGTAAACGGTCATTATTGATGTCATACTGACGTACAACACGCATAGAGATACCGTTGTGAACTTGGCGGGAAGCCATGTCAACACCTTGTGGTAACAACAAGTCAGCGGTCGCAAAAGTGATCGCATCTTTGTGGTAAACCAAGTTTTGAGCGTACTGGCTAGAAGCTGAACCTACCATTGTTACTACAGCAGTAGCTACTGGGAATGAATCCACAGTTGCAAGAGCGTTAGCAGATGTGTAGATAGCTGGGCTAATAGACAATGTAGCTGTAGAAGAACCAGTTGCAGCAGCAGTTACGGTGAACTGTTGCAGGCTACCTGTTGACTCACGGGTTTGTGGGTTAACTGCGTAAACACTAGCAATAGTGAATACATCACCTACGTTCCAAGTCTTGCTAGAACCAGTAAAGCTAATACCTAAAGTAGCTTGACCTTCAGTAGCAACTGTTGAAGTTACAGTGATAGTTGTACCCCAAGAACCAGTTGTATGTTGCTTAATAGATTGGCTCATGTTGATTTCTTCAAAGCCCAATACACCCATACCCATCATGCCATTCTTGAACTGACGGCTGATTGTGTCTGTAGGATTAAACAGACCTTTCATGCCTTCAACCAAACCTGCGTTAGCTGCTGGGTTAACAGTAGCGTAACGTGGGGACATAACAGCAGCGTTTTCGTTCAGTTTTTGTTGAGCTTGCAACAGAACCAAAGAAGTAGCTGGAGTTGTACCAGGCGTACCAACTGAGCTATAGATAGCTTTGTAGCTGTTAGCTACGTCAGCATCAATAGAAGAAGCCAACTGAGAGATACGCGGTTTTAAAACACGTTCTGCAAAGTCATCTAACTGCATTGTCAATTCAGCAGAGGTGAAGTTAACACCAATGTGCTTTTGACTAGCAACAGACAAAGTTGTGTACTGTTCGTTGTCGTCTTGAACTTGCAAGGCGGCACCGTCAGTTACCAAAGCGCGGTCTGGTAGACGAATACGGAGAGTAGAACCAATTTTTGCGCCTTCAACAGCGAAAGAATCGTCATACTGGCGATTTACGTTACGAGTAAGCACAAGGTTGTTCTCAAGGATCTCGAGAGCTTTTCTTGTGATCATGTCGATGGTTAAGATCGAATTTGACATAATAAAGTCCTAATTAAAAAATAGTTAGCGGTTTCTCTGCGCTTCCCACTTCTTGATCTGACGTTGGCGGTCTGCTTCAATCCACTCTGAAGTCGTCATGCTTTTAATGGCACGAGGATCCGTTGTGTCTGTTGCAGGCGATCCAGAGGATCTTGCCGTAATCGGAGCAATTGGTGCTGGGGCGCTCGAAGTCTTTTTTACAACGGGATTATCAGCTAATTTAGCCTCAATTTTCCCTAATTCTTTGGCCTGCTGGAGTGGCGTTAAACGAGAAATACGCTCCGCTTCTTTCGGATTAGACCCAAGGTAATAAGCCATATCGGGGCCAACATCTGAAGATTGAATCGTTTGAGCCATCGCGTCAGTAATTGGAAGTTTGGGATTGTAGGCAACTTGTTCAAAGTCGTCATATTTAACCCGCGCTTCTTCTTCTTTGTCGTGATAGGACTCAATGATCTCAGACTGCATCCTAGCTTGTTCACGCCTAGCAAGCAATTCTTCTGCCTTACGTTCTGCCAAAGCATCGGCATATTCGTCTGGTGAAGCAAACTGCTCAATTGGCGGGATTTCGACTGGGGTTTTAAGCTGCTTTTCAGCGGCTTTAGCAACCTGTTCTCTTTCCCACTTACGTTGTTCTCTAGCAAGTCGTTTACCAATAGCGGCATCTAATTCTTCTTGTGAGAAGGTCTTAGTTGCTTCTGCTGCTGGTTCTACTGCTTCCGGCGCTACTTCTTCAGCTTCAGGTGCAGCCGTTGCCACCTGTTCTGGCGCGGATAAAACCGCTGGTACTACTTCTTGTTGACTTTCGTCCATTTCGATGTTTCCTTAGAAACCCCGATGATCCTCACCGGTAAGGTTAAAGAAATTATATACCTTCACCAGGCGTAATGTAAATCTGACACGTTCCCGATGATGTGCGGGCGGTAAAAAACCAAGTTGGAACCAAAGAGAAAACCTCAATAGCGCCAGGTAATAAAGGAATCGCATCGCCAGTAGTAGTTACGGGCGCGGCGTTTGTAGCCGCAATAGCAGCGGTTGGGCCAGTACCTAAAAACGCAACCACGGTGCCTGCATTGGCTACGCGAAATTGATTGCGGGGGGTAAGGGCGGCAGTAAATGTTGGCAGAACTTGAACCGCAGTAGGTGCGGTGGTGTCGGCAGTTATGGCACGGGTAGTGCCGTTTTGCAAAAATGATGTGGTTTCAGACATGATGGTTCCTTGG
>Ga0209296_1000355_pt1 | contig 38912 bp, 42 predicted proteins | sample S_130206_EF_Meta_FD_187319 | JGI IMG/M metagenome (GOLD analysis project Ga0209296, IMG submission 187319) | Freshwater microbial communities from Lake Simoncouche, Canada to study carbon cycling - S_130206_EF_MetaG (SPAdes) (version 2) | ecosystem: Environmental > Aquatic > Freshwater > Lake ... | reverse complement strand
ATGAGAATAACCATGACGATTATAGTGCTAAAGGAGGTTGGAAGTTACATCTATCCGTCCTTCCTGAGAACTATCAAGCTGTGGATGAATGGCTGCACAAAAATCACAAAGGTATCTATAAATTGCTCGGTGGAGGTTCCCCTGAAGAAGGGTCTGATTTCACCGTGTACGTTGGAAGCAGAGACGAGGCCAAAGGGCTAGCCGATAAGATAGACAGTGAAATCGGCGGGTTAATGAACGACTTTTCTGAGGGAAAGGATACCGCTTTTAATAAGAAAGTGGGTGGGCGATATGATGTCTCTGGAGGAACTCTAAGGGACAAGGAGTTCCCTTATGCTGGGTTCAAGGGAGTGCCTTTTGACGAGCTTGCAATGGAGAGAATATACTCGCAGGGAAATAAACCAACCAATCGTCAAGAGTTTGAAGCAAAGGCAACTCCCGAAATTGAACGAATCAATAAACGCTTGATCGAGAAGTTCGGGGATCGTTACACAGGGGCTACGCCTGCGAAGGCTCCGGCTCCTGCCGTAAAACAGACTGCTCCTGTCGAAGAGGTTGCCCCTTGGAAGTCAGTCACGCCAATCACGGGCACCGAAATAAACGGTGAGTACGAACTCGTTGAGTCGGATTCCTTGGTCACTTCCGACAAACCTACCTATGACCAGAAATTGCAGCCTCGCGATAGAACTCGCTTGGCAAGCAAAGAACAAGTGGCGAAGATTGCCGCCAACCATCAACCGCAGAGAACCGGGGAGTCGGAAACGACCGATCTTGGCGCACCGATAGTGGATGCAAAAAATCAAGTGTTATCAGGCAATGGTCGAACACAGGCACGGCGCATTTTAGGCTCCGACAAAGAAGCCAACTATCGTAATTGGCTGGCAGAGAACGCTGTCAAGTTTGGTTTTTCACAAGAGAAGTTGGCGGCGATGAAGCAGCCAATCCTGATTCGACGAGTGAAGGACTTGGGTGGCATGACTCCTGAAGCTTTTGCCGAAGAGAGCAATAAGCAACAGGTGCTCGGTATGAGTGAGGCAGAAAAAGCCTCTTCTGATGCGCGGATGCTACTCGCTAATCCAAGCCTAATGGATCAGTTCCGACCCTCGGAAGAAGGGGACGTGCTTGCGGCAAGTAACCGTGATTTCTTGAAAGCCTTTATCCAAGGCACGGGGGCAACAGCAGAACTCACAACCTCCGATGGTTACAATGAATCGGCCCTAAACAAGAGAGTTAAAAATGCGATCCTAGCTGCTCTACTTGGGCCGGAAAACAGGAACTTGATCACCGCCTTAACGGAACGCTCCGAGTCTCTTGGCATTGTCCGTGTGACCAACGGGCTTCTCGCCGTAGCTCCTCGACTTGTAAAGCTCCAAGGAACGCCGCATGATCTTTCCCCGATGCTATCCAAGGCACTAGCTGATTTAGTTGCTCTTAAGGAGTCAGGGGAAAAGCTCGGTGACTTCCTCGCGCAAGGCGGTCTATTTGCTGATCCAGCCCGAACGGGGACCACGGACTATCTTCTCACCAAACTGCACGATGCCAAAAGCGCAAAAGCCGTCATCGAACCAATGGTGAGATACGCCACTCTCGCCGCAAACCAAGACACCACAACCGAGGATATGTTTGGAGGTGGCATTACACTACCAGCAGAACTTCTCAAAATTGTTTATGAAAGCCCCCTCCCAACAGAAAGCCAAACCGACCTCTCGTTTGACCAACCTACAACGCCAGTTGCAGAAGCCAAGCCCCCAACTCAAAAAGCTAGCGGCAGCGTTTCAGGAGAAACCCGTGAAGTAGCTAAGGGCAAGACGGAGAAACCCACAAAGTCGGAGAAACCCACGGAGTCGGAGAAACCCACGGAGTCGGAGAAACCCACGGAGTCGGAGAAACCCACGGAGGCGAAGCCTGAGCCTCAAGACGCCTTGGCTCGAAGCATAAGTAATCTGGAATATCGCATCTCGCAAGATAAGCGAAGAGGTATTGTTAATCCCGAAGATGCTCAACGATTGAAGGCGTTGAGGGAAAAACAAACTTCGGCTGCAAAGCCTGCTACGGAGGCAAAGCCTGCCCCTGCAAAAGCTAAAGAGATGCCAGCCAGTCGCAAGAAAGCGTGGGCTGATCTTGCGGCTGCTCTTGATGAGGAGACTCCTGAAGCCCCTGCGGAAGCCGTTATTGACCAAACTTTGTCCTCAGAAGAAAAGCAGGAAGCCGCCACCGCACTGGGGGCAAAGAAGTGGACCGCCGCTACTCGCAAGGCTTTCCAAGCTCGTTTGTCTCAATGGCTAGTGTCAGGAGCCGAGGCTTCGAGTACTTTGGTCCGGCTATTCAAGAAAGCCATGAAGGGGGCGCAGGCTCTCCTTATTGGTTTGGTAGCTTTGGGAGCTTCCAGCACAACCTCAGAAGCCCGCGTCGAACGTGGTCCTTGGCAGGCTCAAATCCCTGTTTCCCAAGTGCTTCAAAACGCGCTTCGGGAAACTTTCCCCTCTGTTGCTCCGTTGGATGAGGTCAAACCTTTGGGTGAGGCAGCCTCCAAGAAAGTAGCCCTACCTGCTGACCTCCCTCCGATTGAACTGCGCGCCGATTTTGGTGAAGAGACTGCGGGGCGTGACGTGGAAACCACGGCAGATTGGGTTGTTCGCAATGGCGACAACGAAGGTAAGCCTTTCCTCGTCGCGGACAAGAAAAACGGTCTGATCTACTTCTTCAATGCCAAAGGCGAACTCGTTAAAAAGTCCGCAGGGTTATTTGGTAAAAACATTGGGGACACCGCAGAAGATGGGCAAACCCCTTCCGGCAGATTCTCCCTCACTCCAGACACCGGAGTTGAGTATTATGGTAATACGTTAGACTACTTAGACAAGGCAGACTCAACACTGGCTATCCATAAAGTGTACTTGAAGGTGCCTAGTGAAAAGCGGGAAGCCCGTTTGCAGTCAGATTCCCCTTTAGACAACCGGATTTCCCACGGGTGTATCAATGTGGATACGGAACTCTTTGAGTCCACGGTGTTTCCAATGTTCCGCGAAGGCGGCACACTGTACGTCCTACCTGAAACAAACTCAGGGAAAGAGGTCTTCCAGAAGTTGAAAGCCAAGCGTGCTAAACTCCAACAGCAGCTACGCAAAGAAAGCCAAAAGCTATATGCGGGTTTCAATCCAAAGATCGGGATTCTCGCCACCCAGATCGTTGCGTCCTACATGGAGGAAGGGGTGCTCCGCTTTGCCGACTTCGCCAAAGCTGCCTACGAAGACGCTCCCCATCTGTGGGACCGAGTGAAGGGCTACTTCCGAGGTGCTTGGAACGCCGCAGCCGAACAGGTTGAGGGCGCTCAAGAAGTGACCAAGGCAGAAGCCGATGCCGTCATTCAAGCCTTGGACGCTACCGATGAGGTCACGCCCACCGTCGAAGTGGCGGAGGAAGCCCCTGTCGTTGAGGGGGAAACCCCTATCGTTGAGGAGGAAACCCCTGTCGTTGAGGAAGAAGAGATCACAACGGAGAAGTTCCCTGAGAACAGTCCTAGTATCCTTAGCCTGACAGAAAAAGTTACCTTTGGGCAGAGCCGAGGGAAAACCATCGGTGCTATCTTCCGCGAAGGAAAAGCTGAGTATCTCTTCAACACCCTCTTTGCTCCTGCGGCTGTTGCAGGAAAGAATGCCGAAGAGGTCAAAAAGCTCCGTGCCTCAATCTCGCAAACCGAGGAATACCAAGCCTATCAAAAAGAGCAATCAATGCGCGAGTCGCAGTTGGCGGCTGCTCGTAAACCTTTCACCGAGTCCACCCAGCTTTCGGATGCCCTCAATAACCTTCAGGTTCTTGGTTACGATGCCAAGCTGCTCCCTGATGGTTCAGTGGCTATCGCGGCAACAGGTCCAGCGGTAACGAATAAGGAATCCATCGCTGCCAGCGGCTTCTCCTACGACAACAAAAAGGGTTGGGTGAGCAAGACCTACGAGCGTGTAGTGTCCCTTGCCAGCCTAGCTGTCTCACAGGAAGCAGGGCAACCGATGGGAGCCGAAGCTGTGTCCGACGCTAAGATCGCCAAGATCCGAACGGAGCAGCGCGACAAGCTCGCGGAGCAAGCTGATCAGAGCCAACCTCCAAGGGGCAAGGATGCGCGTCCTTTGATGACCAAAGTGGTCTTTGAATTCTTCAAAAAAGCACTCAATAAAGCCTTGGGACAAGAAGCCGTTAAAGGGGGCAAAGTATCTATCCCAAGCAACGCTTTGATGGAGCAGCAGTGGGATTCCATGCTAATCTCCAAAGCTCAAGCAGAAGGCAAACCAATGTACCTCCTTGCCTCAAGCGCAGGCACAGGGAAGACCTTCGTGATGGGTGCGGCTCTTGCCAATATTCGCAGTCGGATTCCTGAGGGGCGCATCGTGTTCGTCACCCGCAGTCAGGAACTCATCAAGCAGGTCAAGGAAGACTTTGCCAACTTCCCTGAGGTTCAAAACATCGAGTTCATTACCTATGCGAACTTAGATAACAAAGAGGACAAAGAAGCGTTTGCGCCTTCCGCTTCCGATGTGTTGATCTTTGATGAAGCTCACGAAATCCGCTACGGCTTGAGCGACACTTCTTCTCGTTCCAAGAAAGCTGCGGAGTGGATGAGCAAAGCCAAGTTCACACTTCTCACCACCGCTACCCCTTATGAATCCATTGAACAGATGGAATACCTCAAGGCTACCGGAGTCTTTGATTCTCTCCAAGACGTTAAAGGACTCTTTGATGATGGTTGGTTCAACTTCGCTACGATTGCTGGGGCCAAGGTGCTTCAGCGCGAAGGTAAGCCTTCTTCCATCGAGTTTGATAAGATGAGTGAAGCTGACAAGATGGCAGGGCAGCTTTACGCCCGTGAGTTCCTCCGCAAGAACGGCATGTTCTCCCAGCGTAACGCTATCATCCCTGATGGGATGTCCGAAGCCAATTTCCAAAGCGTCACAGGTTCCGCCAAGTGGAAGGAGCTTGCTGAAGCTATCCAAGCTGCCTTCAAACAGGTCAAAAAGCCAAGCTCCAACGACAAAGGTTTCTACACCAATATCTTGAAGCGTGTCTTGGAAGCCTCCAAGGAAGATGCCGCCATTGACTTAGCTCGCAAGGAAGCCGCTGAAGGTCGCCAAGTGGTTATCTTCGTGGAGACAAAATCGGAAACAAACCGCGATCTGGAAGACATCGTAGAGAAGTGGGATGAAGCCCAAGCAGAATATGCCGCTGCCAAAGCCGTTAATCCTTCCGCTAAGTTCGTGGTGCCAGAAGGCGTTCCAAATCTACCCGGCGTAATCGAAATGTTCCGCAACATGATCGAAGCAGGGGTCACTGAAATTAAATTTGAATCGGCTCAAGATAAATTCAAAAGAGCTTTTGGCGATCAAGTGGCTTTCTATACTGGCGACGAAGCGGGGGCAGCCGGACAGGACTCACTCAGCCGATGGGAAAACCCAGATGCCCCCAACTCAGTGCCTATCTTGGTAGCAACGATGGCTCGCGGGGGCACGGGCTTGTCTCTCCATGACACTAGCGAAGGTGGTAAGTATCCGCGCACTCAGATCATGCTGAACCTCCCTTGGAGAGCTTCAGAAGTGGAACAGGTCGCTGGTCGCACAGTTCGTTACGGCATGACAAGTGTTTCGCGTAGCTACTGGTTGTTTGCCAACAACTTGCTCAATGAAAGCTCGCTTGCTTCCCGTGTTGGAGAGCGTCTCAAGAGCATGAACATGCTGGTTCGTGGTGAGGTCACTCTTGCCGCTAACAAAATTGATAACAAGGATTGGAGCGTCAACATTTTCACTGGTGAAGTTGCAGAAACGGATCGCTCGTTACCAACTCCGATTGGCGGAGCAATGGGTAAAGCTTTGGCTGAAAACATCCGCACCAGCTTGAGTGAGCAGGTTCCTTCCGGCAAAATTGTCGGAGGCATCACCGAACAGAACGCCAAGAACGGTCTGGACCTCATTGCCAAGCTGATCCCGATGGCTCGCCGTCTGGTGCGCCTTGCGACCTCTGCTGAGTTGCTTGCGGATGATACCTTAACGCCTGCGGAGAGAGCTACTGTCCGCAGTGGCGCACAAGGCTACTACAGCAAGGGCAAGGTGGTTCTGATCATTGATCAAGCGAAGCAGACTATCTTCCACAAGAACGCTGACATTGCCGCTGCTGCCACCATCCTGCATGAAATGATGCATCACGGAACCTCCGTCATTCGTGGATCGAGCAAACTACTACACGCCTCATGGTTGAAGCTGGTTTCTGAATACGTCACCGATGCTCAGATTGAGCGTTTGGTAAAAGTCCAAGGCTACAGTGCCTATGCCGACTGGCGCACGGATATGGCAGTGAAGGAGAAGGCAATGGAGGAAATCTTCGTTCGCCAACTCGAAGGTTTATTCGTCCGCAAAGGAAGCCTTTCCTTCGTAGAGAAGAACAAGTTCCAGAAGTTCCTTAGCTGGCTCAAAGAGTTCGTGAACTCTGCTCTTGGTCTGCCCAAGGATACCCAAATCCCTGATAGCCATTTGGAAGAGCTTGGTGCCAAATTTGTTTCTGCTATCGGCTCCGCACAGTTTGTCGAGCGGGTAGAGGATGTCCGCGAATCCGCTCCTGATATGGGTTCTCTCCCACCCGAGGCTTCAACCAATCTCCTGAGTCCTTACAGTGACGAGGAGAAAGCCTCTCTGGATAAATACAGGAAGGATAACCCACATCTAGGTTTGAAGTTCGGCCAAATCCTTGGGTTGGACGGCTCCATTGCCGATGTGCAGTCTATCGCAGCCTCAGAGAGCTTGGCCTATGAGTATCTCCAACTGGACTCCAGCAAAGGTCGTCCGGTTGTGGGTAAAGACGACGTGGATCGTCTCCTTGCAGTTGCCGTCCAGCTTACGGCACGGGGCAGCACCTTTGGCATCACCTACCAACAGGGTAAACCCGATGCTGCCACTGGGGTTCTCCAGATGGTGCTCACCCAAGCAGGTTTGGAAATGGCGCGAAACGGAGACTCTCGCCTGATTGAGATGCTACGCCAGAATTGGAATGGCATCGTCATGGGTGCCTTCCTGACCCACTCTTCTGCGGGTCGTTTGCTCCAATCCCGTTCTGCCTACAAGAACGAGATCATGGACACCATGTACGAGATGGAGCAGGCAACTAAAGCCGCTGCTACCAAGTATCTCCAAGAGCAGGGCGTGGAAGATGCTGAAACAGTTCTCCGATCAGTCGAGGAGCTTCTACAAAATGCTCAACTAGACGCACAAGCTCTGGAAGCTCTCAAGAAGACCGTTTCTGGCATCAAGGTCGGGGCGCAGGATGGTCTTGCCGAACGCATCACTGAGGCTCTCAAATTTACTGGCGGCGAGATCAAGCGTCAGTTCACATTGCTCACTCAACTAGTACTGCAAGTTGGGGCTAAAGAAAAGCTAGCTAAGGACATGCGAGACAAAAAAGCAGCGTCCAGTGCTTCCCAAAGCTTTGCAGATGACATTGGTATTGGAGAGCCTCTTCCCGTCTATGGATCATTGGAGGAACTTGAAAAGTCCATCGAAGAAGATCGAAAAGCGATTGCCAAATTGGTTAAGTCACTTGGCAAAGCTCTTGGCTCGAAACCTCCCGCCCCTCAAGTCTCTACCCCAGCCCCTAATGTCCCTGCTGCCTCGGAAGGCGAGGTGGAAGACTTGGAGGATGTCGAGGACGTGAAAGAGGAGGAGAACCAGAACGAAGCCACCAAAGCTGCGGAGGCTATCCTCGCCAATCTCAAAGCCTTCTTGGAGAAAAAGTACTCCAAGGAGAAGAAGGCTCCGACCATCTACGCCATCATCAAGAAGGCAGTGGATGCCAACATCGCCAACACTCCGAAGCACACCGTATTCAAGTACTTCGCAGACGACCTCGCCAAAGAACTCGCACCTTTTGACATTGAGGACTCCGTGGAGGAGGAACTCATCGCGACGGCATGGAGCACCTCTTCACGCTATGCCGAGAAGGAAGCGGAGAAGATCACGGACAGGTTCCTAAAGAAAAAAGAGGTTCAGGACAACCTCAAGACTGAGGATACCGTCAAGCTCAAAGCTCTTGTAAAGGAGTTTCTCCGTAACAAGAAGAAGCTGGAGGAACAGGACTTCGTGGATGCCATGACTCCTCTGGTGGAAGCCTTGAAGGTGCCTGCCAAAATTGCTGGAGAACTGGCAAGGGCGACTTATGGGGAGCACTTGGTCCGCAAGGAGGCGGCTCTCCAAAGGATGCTGGACCGTACCAAGGAGTCCCTCTTGGCGGGTAGCCGCAAGACTCTGGTTTCCCAGATCAAAGCCGCTAATCCCGCCGACATCAATGAGGCTGCTTGGCAGGATGCTGCGCTGCGAAAGGTGCTCACCCTCAGTGGCATCCTCCCCTCTGAACTTGACCGTGCAATGTCTGAGTTCACTGAAACGGACAAAGCCTTGATCTTTGGAACCACCTTGGAGAAAATGAACAAGGCGGCTGCGGAGAGCTTAGACAAAAGCGTTCAGCGTCTAACCAAAAACTACGAGGAATACCTCAAGCGTCCAACCAACACTCCCAAACCAACTCCTTCGGAAACTCTCCGTAAGTTGGTTCGTAACTTGGTTGCAATAGACATTGGTCGTCCATTGTTTGTCACTCAAGCTGCTGCCTTTGGCGCAACTGAAGCCCAAGCCAATCGTCTTTATGATTTGGCAATGGTTGAACGTGATTTACGCAAAGGTGAGGAAACCTCGACAACCAAGATGGATGTCTTGATCAAATACATCACCTCTGATGCGTCCCTTCAAAATGATCCGAATCTTCGCTTGGAAGCAATCAAGGCTTGGCTAAAAAGCAACGGCTACACCTCCCAAGCCGCAGACAATGCCGCTGCGGCAATAGATGCAGCTTTTGATGAGCAGGTTATCGCGGCTCAAACAAAAGCGATGGAGAATTTTGAGATCAAGATTTCCAGTCGCAAGCAGGCTGAACTCAAGAAAAAAGCGGAAAACGCCAGCGTTAATGTTGCTGAGAAACAGGTCGAGAAACTGCAAAAGATAATCCGCATGGGACTCGGCAAAGGCAACCTCGACCCTACCAAATCTTTCGCTAAGGCTGCGGGATACGAGAACCTCCAACCAAGCGACTACAAAGCCTTTGGTGAACTTGACCTCAAGATCACCCAAGCTAAGGCAGATCAGCGCATTCATGACTATGCTATTGGCGTGAAGGAACTCTATGAGCTTCTCGCTCGTCGAAAACTCGACATGGGCTTCTGGGGCAGACTTGCTATCTCCTACAACAACAGTGCGCTAAGTGGTCTTGGAACCCTCGCCATCAACATCATCGCTCCGATGGGAGCTTTGATGACTCGCGTCGGTATTGACATGGGAGCCGCGATTGCTCGCGGGGACATTCAAGCCGTCAAAGACATCTTCAAAATATTGCAGGACACCGCTACCATCATCAAGAATGAAGTGAAGTTCAGTATTACTGGTGGTGCTAACACTAATGACTGGTCGCGAGTCATTATGAACGCCACCTCCTTGCAGCAGCCTTTGGTGAAAGCCTTGCAGAAGATCAACAACCCAAGCACTTCCGCTTTGGAAAAGCTCAAGGCTCGCATGGTTGTGGTCCAATCTTGGACAGATGTTACCCGCCGAGTCCTAATGGCTACCGACCATGTTTGGTTCTCCATGTTGGATAACTATTTCCGCAAGACTCAAGCTCTCGATGTGATGCGTCGTGCCGGAGTTCAGGATCAAGCCAAAATTGCAGAGGTTAGGGCATTGCTCTTTGCTGGGACCAATACTTATGGGCCAAGGTTGGCCTATGAACTTGAGGTACTCCACCGCTATGAAGCCGCCATTGAACAACTTCGGGGACTGCCTGATGCCCAAGAACGTATCTTTGATCTGATAACGGCTCCTTTGGACGCCCAAATGCCGATTGAAGCTCGCCAGTTTGAAGAAGACATTCGTGGAGACATTCGACGGGCATCTCAAGTCCGAGCCAAGTCAGTTAAACAAGCTCTTGGTGCCGTTCGCCTTCAGCGCACGCTGTCCAATATTCGTATCCGTGACAATGTTGCCCGCGACATTAACTTACAGATTAAGGGCATCCTCCCAGACATTAAGTTCCCTGATTTCGTGGAAAAAGAAACCGCTTATGAGATGGGTGTTCACCGAGGTGAGGAAGCCCCTAGTTTGGATGTGGTCAACAATATCGTAAACGCCATCCAAGGGGCAGGTAATAAGGTGATCCAAAAGCACCCAATCTTGGGACGTATGCTACTTGGCTACTTTGGTATTCCATCTAATCTCCTTAACCGCGCCCTTTGGTTTACGCCTTATGGTCTAATCAGGTATGCTATTGCGGCTAAAACTCGCAAAGACCTGAGAGTTGGGCCAAACCCCTTCTATCAGCAGTCGATGGCAACCAACGAACAGATTCGTCAACGCTTAGTAGAAGCCGTTGTTGGGACAACTGCCATTGCCATTCTGATGTCTCTCAAAGCCTTGAGTGATGATGACGATGAGGCTTTCAACGTCACGTTGATGGGTCCGACCAACAAAACTGAGCTAGATGCTTGGAAGAAAGCAGGGCATCGTCAAGGGTCTATCGAAGTCCGTGTGGGCGACAAGATCGTTGCCCTAAACGTCATGCGTGGACCTTTGGAGCCGCTCAAGATTGCTCTCCTGATGGTTGGGGCAATGGATGACATGCGCCTGAACCGGAAAGAGAACGATGGTGAGTTCGCTCAATACTTCTCGGAGTATCTGACCGCAGTGCTTTCGGGTTGGAGCAAACAGGCTAGCTTCTTTGGTGCCAAATCTACCCTCGGAGCTACGCTAGCCGTCAACCCTGACGCAAGCGTGGTCAGCACTGCGCTCTACAAGTTGAACCCAATTATTCCTTTCTCGGGTCTGATTTCTTCGGCTGAAAAGCTGATGACTGGTGGAGATCGTTTCCGAGGTCGTGAGGGGTCTATCTACCTCAACCTGCCAATCGCTCGTTCTCTGCTCACGCAGAAGGCGGTGAATGCTCTGGGCGATCCTCAGGGGCTTAATCCTTCCTCTGCATGGACTGAAACCAATGAGAGAGCTTGGTGGGCAGGCTTCCCCCTGATGGTTTCTGGCACACCAACAGGCAACGACAAGAAGGTTTACGGGTTCATCTTGGATCGAGGCATCGCGCCGGGGCTTCCCCAACGCACCGCTCTCGAAAACAAAAACGGAGTTCTGTCTGACACTAGCTGGCAGGATTACGTCTCCGTTCGAGGAACCTACATCAAGAGGGCGATGATTCGCGATCTTGCAAGACTCGAAAAGATGGACGATGATTCGGCTTCCAAAGCATTGGGGCAAATAAGCACTGATGCCACTGCCGCCGCTAAGAAACAACTCCGCTACAAGTAATTATGACTGCTCTCAAACCCGAACAGAAAGATGCGCTCGCCAAAGCCTTCAGTGGCTTCCTCGAAGATTTTGCGGAGGAATCCGTTCCCGAAGGAATGGAATCTGAAGACTCCGAGGACATGGCTTCAGAAGACATGCCGATGAAGAAAAAGAAAGGCAAGGGGATGGCGAAGTACATGGAGCAGATGTAACTCTGATGAAAGTCACATCACCCAACTAGTCTTATGCCAGAAATCCCAGTTACTGAATCAATAGCTAATCGGACAGCCTTCAATATGCCAAATACGGAGGTCGGTGGCAGTGCAGGCTTGCTACTAGCAATGGAGCAAATGCTTGGAGGAGTAGCCCCAAGCAGGCAAAGTCCTTTTTACTTTCCGATAGACTCAAAAAATGGCATCCCCACAGCAAAATCAGATCCAAGAGCAGCGAAACAGGGTATTACCCCCTTGAAACCCTCACCGGATATGGTTGATGGGGCACAGTTGATGGTGAACCTCGCAATGGCAGAAACGAATAGTCAGGACTCGAAAGTACTTCGCCCTTGGCTTGAGGCTTACCTGAAAAAGAACAAAGCACTTTAAGCAAATGAAAGTCACCTCCCCCGGCAGAGGCACTCCAAACAAGTGGCGTTACGTCCAGCCTGAAACTGGCGTTGTGTTCACGGGTTTTTCTTATTGGCAAGTATCCAATGCGGTTTCCGAGCACCGGAGCGCAATGGGACTAGACTTATCGGAGGGCTGGAAGGACCGCTTCCAAGAAGAACTCTGCCAGCAGAACGAACAAGTGCCCTGCACAGGTCGAAAGGCAGACGTGACCAAGAGACACCTGAGGATGGATGATCTCCAAAGGTTCTTCGCTCTTATGGCTACTTGGAAGGGGGATACGGTCCCCCAAGAGGAAGCGGAAAGACGAGCCATGATCTGCTCTACCTGCCCGCTCAACGTCACCGTTCAAGGTTGCTGGGGTTGTGCTGGTCTGATCAAGAAGGTGGTATCCTTGGTCGGAAACAAGCAGACCTCACGGGACTCCGCTTTGGAATCCTGCAAGGTCTGTGGTTGTGTTCTCCGAGCAAAGGTTTGGCTACCGTTGACTCCTGACGGGCTAGAATACCCTGCCCATTGCTGGCAGGCTACTGCGCCTGCAAGTAATGGCGGAGAGTAGTGCCTGAGGTTGTGTGCCCCAAAGCTAGACGCGCAGCGTCAATGCCTACTTGGTTGGCTAGGATGCGATCTCCATACTTGAGTTTGACCGAATTGGCATACTCAGCGCGGAGACGGTGCAAGCCTTTCCCGTCCATCTCTTTAGTGATGAACTGGCGAATCCAACGGTTGACCACGGAGTTGAAAAACCAATCCTCTGAGGTCTGCGGATACTGAACCAGCTTGCCTTCAGGCAACGACATCAGATGAAAAGCAAATCCCAAGTCAATCACCAAGCCACTGAGCCAAGAGTTCTCAAGAGTTTGGGAGTCTGTCTTGGTGCGGAAGCCCTCCTCAGGGCGATTTTTGAGAACTATCTTGATCTCTGTCCCGCTGGCGGCAAGCCAATGCTTTTGAGCCGACGCGATTTCGCTGGAACGTAGCCCTGCGTGCAAGGCCAAACCCACTGTGGTATAGACAGCGCGATCTGATGCCGATTCCGAGGTCTTCAGGAGGTTCCATGCCGCGAGCAACTTGTCGAGGCAACCGTCAGGCAAAGCGTGACGAGCAACCGACGTGATGGGTAGCGAAGGAACCCTGCGGAGGTTTGCAAAGTCCAAGTTAATACCAGCTTCTGCATAGCGGTGATCCAATTTCTTGGGGAACACGGAGCAAGCAGACCTGACAGCCCCCATGATGCTGATGTTCTCACGCCTTGGCGTGGATAGGTCCACCTTACCACCGTGTTTGGCGGCGATGAAGTCTTCCCAAAGGCGATAAGTCACGGCGCGAGCACGGACTTCATGGAGTTCCTTGCCCATAGCCACTTGAACGATGCTCCGCAGGCGAGCTACGTTTGCATCTGCCACATACGGGCGCACAGGTTTTGGGAAGGAAAGGTAGGCTTGAACCACCTCTTCCAAGGTGTGCCCGCCTGTTGCCAAGCGGTAAGCGTTACCAAGTTCCTTCTCAATGAAGACTTTAGCCCAACGACGAGCTTCGGTAAGCTCCGTGCAACCCGTGGACTTATCCACATACACGTCTTCCGTGCGCTTCCGCACACGCCAGCGCCCCGAAACAGGCTCCTTGAACATGTGAAACTCTCTTCCTTTTACTGTGATTGTATCTGTAGTCATGGCCGAAGCCATAATCTAGCGAGGTTTCAACGTCAAGTTTATTTCGTTCGACACACTGCAATTTTCTTTTTGTCGTAAGTTAGTTGCACTACTGCGAACTGACGATCCAGCTTTTTACCATGATAAACCGCAAGCGGGGCGAGCTTATTCCGCAACGACTTGGGGGCTAGGAAAGACTGCCCAACCTCCAAGGTGGCAAATGGGTAGATTGTTGGGCGTTCCGTATGGTAATCCTTCCCACCTTTTGGCCCACGTTTATTTGTGCCGGGGGGACCAATGCCCGCTGGCGTTCTTCGGATGTGGAATTTGTGCCCTTTATGCGTCGCCATTATCGTCGCGGTAGATGGTGTAAACTCGCTTTTCCCCGTGGGATTTTAGCCACTTGGGAGCGTTGGTGCGGAGAGCAAGTTGAGCCAGTGCCCTGCCAAGAGCCTGCGGGCCATGCACTACCCCGCGCTGAATGTCGCGAAGGGTGTCCACGTTAGCAATAGACTCCATGAGTTGCGTTGGATTGCCCATCCAAAAGCGGTCTGTGTTCCCTTGCGCCGTGAACCAAATCTTGCGCCAGAGATTGAGGAACTCCTCAACGGAAGTAGATGTCTGTGCCGACTCAGCGATAGCCAAGAGGTGGGGGTGGTGGTAGTTCTTCACGCCCCAGCGAGGGTCGCAGAAAAGGTCAGGCACAAAGCTCTCCAAAAAGGATTGCCCTTCAAGGAGGAACTGGCAAAAGGCAGGTATCTCTGACTTGATCAAATCATTTGTCGGGAACTTCCCCTCAAAAGGACGTTGAACCAGATAGAGTCCGAGCTTGTCGATAAGGCTCAACTCGGTGCTTGGGAGCATTCGGATGGATTCAGGATCGTCGTTCATGTTGACGAATACCCGCCCAACCCAAGGCAACCGAAGAGACTCACGATACATGCCACGAACAGGGATGTTGTCGCAAGCAGCAATGGTCTTGAGCATCTGGGAGAATAGCGCAGTAGTTCGGGAATCCGCAGCCGCTACTGGATCGTCAACACCCCAAATAGGTGCTGCAACCAAGGAGCCGTTGAAGGAATCCTGCCCCAAAAGATAGCGACTGGCTTCTTCCAAGATACCGTAGATGTACTCTTCTATAGTGAGAGCGTATGTCTTCCCAACTCCTGCGGGGCCAGCATGGACTACCACTCGACCCCGTTGAAGGTTTCCTGCAAAGGCTGTCTTGTAAGTCCACATCTTCTCGCCCATAGCGTGAGCAAATTGGATGGGATACTGAGCGCGGTTATAGAAGCCCTCATAGTAGCGGGCTAGGTTTGGGAACCCCTCACCCCAAGCCCCTGTGCGGCTCACGTCGGGTTGAGCTAGTTTGGCACGGGAGATGTTAAGGAACGGCTGTCCGTTTGTGATAACAATATCATCCTTCCTGAAGTGAAAGGGAAAGGCTCCGCCAACCGCATGGGAGACTTGAACCTGATGCAGCACTCGGTCCATCGGGCTGGAAGTGTCCCCATCAGTTCGTTCGTCGCCAATACCTTTCATGCGGAAGTGCAGGCGCAAGTCTTCCTTTTGAAGCTGTTGCCAGCCAAGATTAGTGTTGCAGCGCCAGTATTTGTTTGCGGTAGCCTCAAACCACACGTTCTCAATGGCTTCTCCCATCGCTGCGTCGGTGTGCTTCTCAACCCACTCGCGGCCCAGCAAATCCGCCCAACTGACAAAGCCCACGTCTCCCGTGAAACAGGTAATCCCATCGTCACGAACGATGCAGGACGTAGCGTTTCCGCCATCCCAAAAACGACACCCGCGAGCACCCACAACAAACTTATCCCAACCTTCCCGCCATGCAGCAGGATACTTGGCCTCCAGAGCTTCGCGGATAGTGTCGAAGGGAATGGCAACGCCGCCCTTCTTCTTAGAGCTAGCTTCCAGAACAATAGCTTGCCCCATCCAAGCTTCCAGATGGACAAGAGGGATAGTGCCTGAATTGGGAACTTCCTGCCAGCTATGTCCGACTTCAAAGTATTGCCCGTATTGCTTGGCTGCTTTGTCGTCAAAGCCGGGGAATAGGCTGCGAATCTTCAGCTTCTTGATGACTAGATCGCTGAACTTCAGGCCAACCTTGGCATCATGGAACAGGATTGGAGTCTCGAAGATATACCAAAGGCGAATTCCTCCTGAGAAGGTTCTGGTCAGGTAGCGGGGGCGGAACTCGGGATCGACATTCTGCACGATCTGAGCAATGGCATCCCCCTCAAAGCGAGTGTCGAAGTCAAAGATAGCTCCGACCTGTTTGAAGGGAAGGTTGCTGTCCGATACGCGCAGTGTCTCTACAATCCCAACGAAGTGGGATGCAAAAACGTGGTTGGTAGTAGGCTCCAAGCTCCAACGGCGATAGCCATCTTTGCTAGTGATACTAGCTGGTATTGAGGGAGCTTCACAGGTAAAGGGAACCTCCAAGTCGAGGACATTTTGGGATGTAAGATTGGGTAGATATTTGAACATAGTTGTACTGTTTTGTGAGGTCTGGGACGTGGGGTATAGTTGGGGATACCAACTGTGTCAATTTTCTTGATGCTGTTTTTGCCACTCGTCAGCATTTTCAATCCACGATAAAGCTGCTTCGGCTTGGCGGCGTTTCCCCCGCTCCTCGCAAAGCTCTGCATAGTCTTCAAGGAGTTCGGAGGCTTGCTCCAATAGTAGGATCAGTTCAGGGTCATTTTTCATAGGCTTGCATGATGTTACAGTCGGAAGACAAGGGGATGTCGGGCATCCACTCAGGGGATGTTGCCATCACTCTGGTAATTTCTCGTTGTGCGTCCTTAGCGTCGGCAGCGTCCACTTCAACCAAGACTTCATCGTGAACGGTCAGGCACACGGCAAGCCCGAGCTTGTATTCGATCTCCGTGATCTTTTCTGCAAACACGTCTCTCGCCGTCCCCTGACAAATATTGTTAAAAAATTTGCCCGATGTGTAGTAAGTGGGGGTGCCACCCATTACCGAACGCGCACGATAGTCAGGGAATCCCTTCTCGTTTCGGCCTATGGTCACGTCAAAATAGTCCATAGCTCGCCCATTTGGCAACTCTATTGAAAAAGTGTCTCCCCTCGACTGCTTCATACCGAGTTCCAGCGACGACCAAAAGGCGGTGAGAAGAGGGTTCATAGCTCGAAACTGCTTAACTTGGTGGTCCGCTTCATCCAAGGTGATGTCCAGTCCAAAGGTTTTAGCGTAGGCTTGGAAGCCTTTACTATACTGACCATACACAAGGCCAAGGCAATTTGAGACCACCGCGCTAGGCGTGCAAAACCTATGCCTCGGCCCTGCGTTTAGTATGTCATACACAGGTTGTCCAGCGTCTTCCGATGTGTGGGTCTGTGGCATCCTTTTGGAGGATCTGCTCCGCTGACAAGCCTTGCTTAACAAGGCGCACAACAGTCCTCGGGCGACACCGATGCAGAAAAAGTTCAGCGAATGTGCGAGCGTCATAAGTTTTACCTTCATATGTGATTCTTTGAGTTGTGCGGAGATTCCGCATTTGCTGCTGGTGAGTTGAGAATTTGAGGTTCCCCCGTTCATAGCCTTTTTCATTGTCGATTCGATCTATTGTGTGTTGTTTTGAGACTTTAGCAGGGCAGTCAGGAAGCGACTTCAAATAATTGACAAAAGCTACGTAGCTAAGGAACTCCAGAGAAAGTCGAATTCCCCTTGCCCCATAGTTAGTGTAACTTGGGGAGGCGGGATTCTCACAACGATGCCAAATGGCGTTCCATCTTATTTGGAGTACCCGATCTATGTCATCCATGTCCCTCCCCCACTTCTTAAAGTTCTTCTCTTGATTTCTCCAAATTACGCCACACTCAAAACAGCCTTTGGTTAGCCCTTTCTCGGCATTCCTTAAAAGAACCACAAACTCCCTGCCACAGCAAGTACAGAGCAGGTTTGCATAGGAGTAACCCTTGATGCGAGTAAGTTTTGAAGACACAACACGCCAATGCCCAAACATCGTACCAAGAGGATGCGGATGTTCGGTGCCTTGCCACTGATAATGCAAGCCCCCCCTTCGCCTGTCCTGCTTGGATTTTTGTGTGCTCTCCAGTAAATAAGTCGTGGTCGTCGGTGTATTGGTCACATCCATATTGAATAGTTTTTTGATTGCCTTTATAGATTACGCCATCATGGGGCACCCACTGGAGTCCATCCCATAATTTGTCCGTAATTAAGACCTGCACAATGGGAAGATACCCCCGATCCGTCAAGACAAGAGTATCCGCAGACAAACACCTCGCTTTTGAGAACTGCCGCATCTTGGCAAAGTGAGGGTCCTTTTTCGCGGCATCCTTCAGGCTAATGGATAGGTTATAACCGAGTGTCTGGCGAGCGTGGACTTCATAGACACACATCCCCTTTCGGACAAGCTCAAGCTGTGCCTCATTCTTCGTTACCCAAAGGGCAATCCGAGGTTCAATCTGACTCATATCCGCAGAGATGAAGGACTTGCCAGCAGGAGCCTCAAACATGGTGCGGATGTCAATGCCGCCAACGGGTTCGCGAGGAAGGTTCTGGACGTTAAGCCCCGTGTCTCCACTCCAGCGGAAAGTCGGCACAGCACCACAATACTTCAGCCCGTAGCGCACACGGCTGTCAACGGTGCGAACCTGCATGGCTTCCAAGACACTCAGGGAGCGATTGGTGGAGCGATACTCGCTCACAGCGGCAACGAAAGGAACCTTGGAAGCGTAGGTGTCAGCCCAGACTTGGAAGTCCTCGTCATCCTTGGCAGTGCTCTCTGGAGCAGGGATGCCTGCTTTGCGGCAAGCGTCACGGAGTTGCGGGAGCGACATCACAGGACTGGTTCCTGCCCACGGGATCAGCTTCGCCAAACCCCACAAGATTTCCTTGTAGGTTCGGATGCCGTTATCAACAGCCTCTTCATTCACGGGGATTCCGCGATGCCCCATCATAGTAGTGTGGGCGGAGAGTAGCTGTTCGTGCTCGGGCCAAAGATGCCCAAACTTCTCCCAGATGGTGTAGCAGGATTTGGCATCGAGAAGGGCATAGCCCCGAATCTCCTCCTTAATGGCATCGGGGAGCGTGTGGAAGTTCTTGTTCTTGAACTTGTCGCGGGTCGTCTTGTCGAGTTGGATGCCAAGTAGCTCACGGCTTGCGTCCAAAAGGTTGCGCGGAGCTTGGAGGTAGGCAGCAAGGTTAGCGGTGCAGAAGCCCGTCTCGTTGAGGGGTTCCTTGATGATGCCCCTACGCTCGCATTCGCGGATTACAGCCCACTCGAAAGAGTAGTTGTGAGCGATTACCCGTTGCCCGCGAACCAAGTCCCACGGGGCGTCCACTGGTGGACCAACGTATTGGATGCCCTCGCCAACCACTGCCACCATGAAGATGTCGGTGTCTGGGTGCGCGACATAACCTAGGGTGCCGTGCGTGCCAATGGACCTGTCCTTAGTGTAGGATGTCTCAAAATCGACTGCGTATGTTTTCATGTGCTTGTATTGGAAAAATTGGTGGAGTAGCGACGAGTTGCACGTCACGCGGCACTATCCTGCCTACCCCATTTAATTGGCGAGCTACCACATTGTCAGCAGGTTGCTCAGTCTCTAGACAGACTCGAAAAGTTTAGACTCATTCACTCTACTGTCAAAAGTGGCGTGAGTTGCCCGTCGTTACAGTGACGGAGCCGAGGCTAAATTGGTTCACATCTTCAACCCATCCGCAGTTGGATTGACAACGGTGTTGCTTGGGTCTTTCGAGTCCGGGTATAGATTCGGGTTGCCGATGTATTTCAACGTCATGCCTTGACGCATGATGCAGGATTCAAGGTCGCGGATACTGAGTGTGTGCTGTGCGATGACTTCTTGTGGGTCCAAGAATCGCTCAGGGTCGCCTTCTTTCGCGTCAATCGAGTGACAAGCTAGTAAACTTCTACGGTGTTCCTTCATGCGCTGAAGGAGTTCGTACGCTTCTTTGCGGAATGTCTTGGCTGCGATAATGGCTCGGTATTTTGTCATATTAAGTGGGTGTTTGAGGTTAGTGCCCGTCGTTACAGTGACGGAGCCGAGGCTGAAAATTGAACTGTCAAGTGTTGGTTGAAGGGTGACTCAGGCAGGAGTTGAACCTGCTGCAAGTTCTTGGGCTGTGGGTCTACGCCACTTACGGCAATTACTCCGTTGCTTGTAGCGTGTCACCGTCCACGCCGCTGAGTCGAAATTGGTGCCCGTCGTTACAGTGACGGAGCCGAGGCTGGCAGGTGCAATAGACTCTACATTCTGCGATTACGATGGAGTAACATCGGTTTCCATGTCCGGCGCTCCTTGACCTGTCACAGTCTTTAGATCGCTAACCCGGTCTTGTGTTGCATGGAAAACTCTTCAGCAAGCCCAGCGTTTGCGTGCTGCCTTGCCCCGCTCGCCAGTCCATGAGGAACTGCGAGCGCAGAAACTAGCCTTGCGACCCTTCTCTGCGGGTGTCTTTGGATTGGGCGCAGGTGCTTTGAGATCAGAGCCTGTAGCAGCGTTATACTTGGCGCGGCCTTTGGCAGTGAGTCCAGCACCTTTGGACACGGGCAACTTCTCGCCACGTCCGACTGATAGATTTGGTTTTTTGGTAGCCATGATGCAGTGGAGTTAATTGACCTTAGAGGAAAGCCGTTCCAGCGGACCTTCTTTGTTTGGTTCAAGCGGGACACGCCAAACTTCGATGTCGCCACCTTGGCTGTATTGGACCAAGGCCCATTCGGTTCCTTGCACCCGCTTCATGTCAGCGATGACCTTATGGAGAAAAGGGTCTTCCGCATGAGCCGCAATGGTGAGGGGTTTCATGCCTTGGGCAACTGCTTCTGCTTTTGAGATTGTCGTCATGTGATTCTAAATATTGCAAATGATCGTGAGGATATTCTTCGGCAAACAAATTTCAGTTTATTTCTGCGAGCAAAGCGGCTCACCGAGGGATAGAGGGTGCTGGAAGGCACCGCAGTATCAAAGTCAATGGTGATGGTCGTCATAGGCGGCATCATCATTAACGCACTGGTGAGTTCGCCAGCTTTTCTCCCGCCCTTGTTGGGGAGAACCTTGGCAGGGGCGGGAGACACAGCGGAGACTTTCATTTCAGCCGAGCGGGAGGTCTTAGAAATTGTCAGAGATGAAGTTCTGAACAGCTTCCGAAGTAGAGCCATTTGGAGACAACTTTGGCGCGAACCAAGAGTTGCTGCCATTGGTCTTCTTCTCAACTGCTAAGGTGTACATGCCGGAAGCAAGCACACCTTTGAGGCGAAGGTTCACATCCTTGACCAAGATACGCACCGTTGCGCCATAGGCGGTGCTACGGACTGTGTAGCGTGCTGGGATGTAGCCTTTGCCTTCGATCTCTTCCGCGCCTTCAAAGTCCAGAGGGACTTCAATGAGGCAGTCGAGTTCGCCAACTTCTTGAACGGCAACGCCAGCATCACGGCTTTCCGCGATGGTGTTAAACTTCTGTGGGAAACTATCAGAGCCGTATGGAAGGTCTTCCACATAGCTCTTCTTGCACTTGAAGAAGATGACGTTGAGCTTGTTGCCGAGATTGTGCAGCTTGTCATAGACGAAGTTGCCGAGCCAAGCTGGATTGTCATCCATCATTTTACCAGACTTCTGGCAAATGGCGAGGTAGGGAACCTTACGGTCTGCTGCGGTAAACTCCCCTTCAAAAGCAGATGGAACGCCGATTGCGGCACTTACAACTGAGTTGTTTTCAGGGGTGGCAACGATAAGTTCGTTGTTTGATTGTGGTTTTAGTGAGATGGTAGCCATTGGTTTTTGGTAGTTTAGTGGTTTGTTATTCGCCCCGGATTGCCCGAGGAAGGCAGTGACTTACTTGGGGGTTCCAAGATCGTCAAATTTTATTTGGACTTTTTATTTGGACTTCCGCAGGAAGAAGGTTTCAGGTCCAATGCTCAAGGCTCCTGAATCGCGGAGTTCGTCCTCGAATACTTGAGCCATGAACTTCTTCTTGCCCTTCGCCGCCTTGGAGGAAACGATGTCTAGCAGTTCTGGGGCACTGACCTTGACTGCGGTCATAAACTCTCCCTGCGTGACTCCGTGTTTCTCGGCAAGAGCAAAGGCGGTATTTGGGTCCACGATTGTCTTGGTGCCGACGCGGTGTGCGAGGGTGGTGCCGGGGATGTCCAAGCCCAAATCCATGCGGAGTTGGAGTGCGTGTTTCTTGACGCTGGAAACCCAAGTGTCCATGATCCCTGCAACTACCAAGGCTTGTGCCATGACGGCGGGGTCAGAGATAAGGGAAGGGTCATACGCTTCGGGCACCTTGAGGCTGTCAGGGCGGGCCTGAGCATAGGCTTGGGCTGTCGGCACGGTGATCTGCTGCATGGCAGGGCAAACGCCCGCCTTGACGCAGTAGGTGCAGGTTGCAGGGTCGGCACGGTGGTAAAACAGCACCCCTTTGTTGGCGAGTTCAAAGTTCTCGGCTTCCTCGGCGCGACGATCTACAGCCAAGATTTCAAGTTGGATGCGGGTTTCATCGGCGCGGGTAAACTCGAACACGTCAGCTTCCTGAAGGCGGACATAGACGATGTGAACCGTGATGGTTTCCACCGATGCCCACTTCTCCAAGCAAGCCGCGATATAGCACTTCTGCTGGAGGTTTTGTTCTGCATCCGCTTGGCGATTATAGCCCGCTTTGAAGTCGATGCAGTGTGCCGTCTTCCCATCGTGGGAAAGCATCACCACATCGGCGTGCCCCTTCTTGTCATAGACCAAAGGGATACGGAGGGAGATTTCGTCGTATTGGTAGAACTTACCTGTTGCCTTGACTGCGGCAACGTAGTCCAAGCCTGTCTGGGCCATGACTCGCTGCTCTGGGGTCAGACCACGGAGGTTCTTCTTCTCGATAGCCTCATGCACCAGTGTTCCCTCAAGGGTTACTGGATGCACAGGTTGATCATTGTCCTGCTTGAAGTGCGGACAAACGGCATACTTCCCAAGGGAAGATGGGCTGCGTTTGGAGTGTGCGCGTTCTGCGTGGGGTGCGGTTGTGTCTAAGGACATAGTGTGAGTTCTTTAGCCCAATCGGCTAGTGTTCGTGTTGTGGATTTGACCATCTTCATCGCTGTCTTTTTGGTGTAGCCAGCGGCGAGAATAGCGTTGTATCGTTTAATCTTGGCTCGTTTAGTTTCAAGCGATACTTGTGGTTTTCTTTTTGGGTTTGGGTTCATCAGTTTGTTATTGGGATAGCGTAAAATGCTTTGGGGTGGGGCTTGTCTCCTGTCAGGCCACCGCTTTCTGGGATGTCTTCGTAACTGAGCCAAAAGACCATTGCTCCTGCTGGAACAATCGGAATCTCGCCGTGTTCAACAACTCGGTATCCTTCAGGGGGTGTCGGTATGTCTGTATTCATAGGTGGAGGTCGCTATCGTTGAGGAGATTTATTCTGTCCACTTTTAGTTCAACTTTTTCCCTTACTCGCTCCTCGATTGTCTCCGCAGCGAAGAGTATGCGTTGGATGCAGGGGGACTTGCCTCCGTTGCGGTGGATGCGTCCGAGGGTCTGGATGAGTTCAATGGCAGAGAACGAGGGGTTGATTAGACTGACTCGGGGGAAGTTGCCATCAAGATCATGCAGGTTGATCCCAACACCCCCTGCTTGAATCATTGCAATGATGATACGGGTTTGGTTAGTCTGAAACTCATGGATAGCATCTGCTCGGTCATCGGCGGGTTGCCCCCCGTAGATCAAACTGGCTTCGGGAAACTGTTTTGCTAACTGGTCGAGGGATTCCCTGAAGCAGACAAAGATGGCTACCGACTTGCCGTTTTCCAAAAGGTCATCGGTCATGTCAATCATCGCCCTGAGCTTGCGATGCTCAGAGAGTTGTCTTGCCCGCAGCATAGCTACCGCAGCGTTGGGGGCTTCCTCTTCCAGTAGCTCGATAGCTTTGACGTATTCAGCATTGACCTCCCACACATTTTCCATGGGAACGGGCACGGCTTCGACGGAGTTATCGGGGAATGCGTCACCAAGATCGGCAATGCGGATACGCACACCTTTCTCGGCAAAGATTTGGTTATGGATGCGCTTGAGCACTTCGTCATCGCCAACGTATTTAAGTCCCCTGAAAGGCTTGTTAAACACGCAGCCGTTTTTGAAGCACCACTCAAACCACTTGTCCCAATGCACTAGCCCAAGCTGATGCCCGATAGCGTGCATCTTCAATGGACTATCGGCACAGGTGGCCGAGAGCATGAGCACGGGCTTGGGGGCGGAGGCGAGCATCTTAGCCTGAAGACTGTCTGCACCAGAAAAGCGGTGTGCCTCATCGAAGATAAGCAGGCAACGCTCTGGCAACTTCCACTCCCAACCGAAACCATTTTTACAGCCTGTGCCCCACTGAGCCTGATAGCGGATGCGTTCCGGGTTCTCGACAAAGAGATAGGGCACGCCGATGGTTTTCAGGGCAAGCTCCCAAGATGGGACAACGGACTTAGGGCAGACTACGGCTACCTTCCAACCAAGAGCTTTGGCAGTGAAGGCGGCAACGTAGGTCTTCCCGACTCCGGTGTCGGAGGCATCCAAACAGGCTCCGAACCTTGGCAATGCTTTGGTTAGGCGTTCGATACTTGGGAGTTGGTAATCGCGGGGTGTCATTGTGTTAGTAGGCCCATTTAGAGTCTCCGAGGATTTCATCTGAATCTGCCCACCATTCGTCCCACTGGGCGTTGGTAGCTACATCCCAATCGGGGATAGTGGCAGCAGCGTCTTTGCCTGTGAGTGACGTGGGGAGCCACTTGATTCGGTTGTTCGGATAGATTGCAATCTGCCCATTCTCAAGTCGGATCACGTTACCTTCTTTGTGCTCTTCAAGAAGCTCCGAGTCGCCGACGTCGAGGATGCCCTGCGCCTGACCTTCGGGCGCATAATCAATCGTGAACCAGTAGTGCCCGTTGATCGGAGGCATTCCCTTGCCGAGATTCACCAGCACTGGCACGTCGTTAAGCTGGTCTTTACGCCAGATTTCGATGGAGCCAGAGAGGCATTCCCACATCTGAACCTTGTGAAGAGGTAGGGCTTTGTGCTCGCTCTCAGGTTCATACCAATAAATGCACTGCGGCGGAATCTTGTCGAAGCAAGCGGCGTATTTCTCCACCCATGCTTGGAAGGCAAAGGGGCGATTACGCATTGCTCGCACCGAGATCAGCCATGCGGATTCAAACTCTGTGGGGGAGCCTCCAAACGCATCACAGCGAATGAATATTTTTGTTTTGGGGCAGTTTACGTTTCTCATGGCAGTGTATCAAAGATGAAGTTCTCGTTTACCTGCTCCATGATGGCAGCAATGATTTTCTCTTCGAGCACTACACGCTCGGGAGTGTCGTCATGTTTATGCGCCCGTGCGTATCCTATCGACGTGCCTGTAGCAATACAGTCTTCGATGATTTTGTAGTAGTTGGGTTTCATGGTTTTGTTTCCTTCCATCTGAATTCTGTGCTGTCTTGACCGAGGACGTGCCACTCGGCAAAGCCCCTTTTGATAGCCTCTTCCTTGAGGTTGCCTAGTTGTATAAGTGCCGCAAAAGCGGCGATTAGTGCAAGGATAAACATCCCCACGCCTAACTGTGCAGCGTATGACTCACTCATGGTTGCGTGTGTAGAAAGTTTTGAATGTCCTCATATAGCCCGATCTCAACTCGGCCCGCTGAATCACGGCAACGGGTGAGGATTCTGGTCGCTGCTCTGAGGTCAACGAGTGCCGCCATCAGCGTCTTTTGACGGTCAATCAGCCGCACGATGCACTCGGCAGCATCCACCGTGTAGGTGATTACGGTGTCTCGGCATTTGGCGCAGTCGCCGTGATGGTCGAGCACTTCTTGAGGAGTTGGCTTGTGTCCGCAGTTCTCGCACTCAAACGGGAATGGCGAACCAGTCGCTGCTCCCAATGAGTCGGGTGTTGGTGTTGGTGTCGTAGGTGTCATAGTTGCTCCTTTCCGCCCTCCTCATGGGAGAGCTTGGTGTTCGGCTGCTTCTCTAGTGCTTCGAGGAGTGCGCGAAGCATACACTTCACCTGCTGGCTCTGGATGCGCGGGAACATCTCGGGTGCCCAATACATGATTGTCCCCCTCGGTAGGTGCTTCGTTTTCTCGGCGGCGTAGAGTGCGTCGGCGCGTTGCATTATCGCATCGAAGGCAAGCCCCGCAGCCGAACCAGTCGCTGCATGCGAACTCGCCTCTTGTTTGTTTTTTGTGGTTGGCTTTTTCATGGAGTCAGTGTGTTTGTGACGCGCTATCTCGGCGAGTCGGTGAGCTTTTCGTTCTGTGAATGAAGCTGTGGACAGGTGCCGCTTTGATGATCCCCCCACTTGCCGCACATGGCACACCAGTATTTAGTGCCCACAATTTCGCTCTCTGGCACCATGACCACCAGTTCTTTGTCACAGCCGCCCATTGCCGCACATATTCGTTTTTGTTCTTGGGTCATTTTGTTTTGCGTTCGTAAACTGGTTTATAGTAATTAAGTCTAAAGACTCTGACTGCTGATTTAGAGCAGTTGAGAATATGAGCAATACTCAAGTTAGAGTTCTGTCTCCAAGCTCGATCACTGATTAAAGGTAGTTTCTCCTTCAACCAGCTTCGTTTGCTCTTGTCTAACGCCTTCGGTAATCCTCTAGCGTTCCTAGCGTTTCTCACGGATCTGACACAGCATCCTAGCTGAGATGCAATGTTACCGTTCGTCTGACTCCAGTCTGTAATGGAGTCGAATGGTATTGCCAAGCTCATGCTAGACTTTCTCGATGGTTTTGAATTGAATGCTTGGACCAAAACTTTTGAATGCTTCCATGTTAGCCTTCTTTTCCGCAGACATGATGTTCATAGCTTGAACTGTGACTTCCTTGGTGTCTTCACCGACTTGATACGTTGCCTTGAATGTGTAGTTTTTTCTCATAGAGACTGGATATTCACACCAACTAAAACACAATGCAAATTCATTTATCAGTATTTACCAAGCTTTCTCATATCGCTAAACCTAACTCTTTATGAGGTAAAGCTGTTCCTTCCAACCACTGACCCAGTGCTCTAGCTTGTCTGCCATTTTCAGTGCCCTGCATCCAGCCAGTGCCATCTACCGACTCAACACGCCAACGCTCGCAGATGTGGAGACGCTCAACCTCATTGACTCTACCAACATGGACTCTGATGCCAGTCTGTGCCCACATCGGAAGTGATCTCCATTTCCACTCAGTCGTTCCACCAACAAAGACTACTTCCGCATCTACTGGGATGTCATCAGGAGTCATGCCGTCTTGAACTGCTATTGCCAACGGCCATCCGTAACGAGCTGCGACAGGTGCGTATTTCTCCCACTTAGCCAAAGTAGCCTCACGATCAGCCACTACGTCAGGCACAAGAACCCAACGAGGATTCAGCTTTTGATCTCGCACGTTGTTAAGCATCGCCAACCAAGCATCCTCACTCCACTCTCGACCAGTCGTCCAACTAGCGAAAGCATCGTTATCCAAAGCAAACGGCATCCACGGCCTAAGTTTGGTTTTAGACATAGCAGATGGCCCAACCAACCAGCCAATCTTACCATCATGCCTACCAGCCCAATAATGCACAATAGCACTAGAGTTATTGGATGGCATGACCATAAGCTTCCGCTTTTCATCACGCGCCATAACTTGTGCCCAATGCAGTTTTTTGATTTCAATGCTCATAACCTAATATCTCCCAAGCTTTCTCGGTTGGTATTTACTCATCAGGTTTAGACCATCCATCCTGATGATGATCCGCATTCCAGGGATGAACATGTAGCTGTCTTTGCAACGACAAACGACTTCCTTACCTCGATACTCCACAATCATTGCCTGCCTGTTTGGTAGTCTGCAACGCTTTACGATAGCTGTTTCTTCACCTTCAAATAGCTTCTCAGTAGCTGTCATTGGCTTATGAGGGATGTCTTCGGATCTTTCCTGCTCAGATTCCATTATCGGGTTAAGCTTAACAAATCCAATAGTCTCTTCAAACGACTCAACAGCCTGCTTGTTGATAGGCTCAACGTCATCCCGCTTGATTCTAGCTAGGTTTAAGATTGTCTCACCGAAGGCATTCACGAAGAACTTGTGGCCTACTTTCTGGAAGCTACCAGAGATTGGTAGAAGCAGTTCTTTAGCTTCCTTCTTGGTAAAGCCGTGTTTCTCTGCGGCTAGGAGTAGTGGAAGAGTTCCTTCAGGTGGTCTAACTATTTTGGATTTGGCTTTCATATGTTTCCTTATTGTGGCTTTGAATGGCAACTTACTTGCGACCTTTATTTGCAACTCGCACGTTCTAGCTTCCTCTTGTGACACCAGTTAAGAGCGTTTGCAAGTCTAGGGTTAGCTAGGGAGAGTCTTTTGTGAATATTTTCTCTGGACTGTGATTCATCCAACTTTTTACAGCTGTAGATTTCTAGACCCCCTCCACCCCTATCCTCATGGTCACTCTTGAGATTGCGTCTCATCAGTCCTAGTTCGTTGATAATCAGTGTGTCTGCGCTATTCATTACAGTCATTGTTTGTAGTTAAGCCGTCTTATTGAGACTCTGTTACCTCGGTAAACTCACCTTCAACGACTATTCCCTCACTTCGGAGGAGTTCGTTAAGGCTTCCTTGGTCAATTCTGAGCCTATGTTCGACCACAGTTTGAGGCTGATCGTGGAGTGCTTGGATTTTGTCAATAGCTACGGCAATAGCGATGGGTAAAGAAGCCAAAGGCATATCATCAATCTCTCTCACCAGTCTCTCTGATCCCTTCGACACAAAGTGACTCAGTGTCGCAGCAGTAGACTTCTTCCAGCTAACTAGATTAAACCCTTCAGCTTCATCCTCCAGCTTGTTCTTCAGTGCCGTAACAGCATGAGTGCTAGTCTCATGTTTCTTGGCACAAGCTACGACTCCAAGTCCCTCTTGTAGATCTGCAATAATAGCTTCACGCTTTTCATCTGGAATCTGATTCCCAGTGTTTCGGTTGTTAGTTGTTGGTAATCGTTCCATATTTCTTTTGATGTTCTAAGTATGCGGCTTCAACAATCTGAGTCGCTGTGATTTCCTTATTCTTCTTTTTTGCTTGGTGTAATCTTGAGGAAAGAGTTGATCCACCAAACCCAAGTTTAAGGGACCACACATTTAAAGGTAGTGTCTCTTGGTTTATGGTAACTAAATTAACGTGTCTGCTATTTCTGATCTGTTCAATCATTGTAGCCCATCGACAATTATCTTTGGAATATCCTAATGAGTTGTCAATTCGATCAAGGCTATGGTTCTTTGATGGTGGTTCACCCATGTCTTGAAGAAATGTCTGAAATCCATATGGTTTACGCCATTCAGGGCAAACCTGTATTCCTCTGCCTCCATAATTTTTATAACGTGGTACATTTTTGTTGTAACATCGCGTATTCATATTATGAAAAGCTCTGTAAACCTGCGTGGTTTTGTTTCCCACATTATGCCCGTGTGTTTGTTTATGATTCAGCTTTTGTGTTGATGGGATTTTTTGGTCTTCCTCCAAGCTTTCCATTGGTTCGACTGGCATTGATTTTAACAGGACTACGTGAAGATCCGCCTTTAAATCCTCTGGAAGCATGGCTCTTGAAATCATTATTTGAGGTTTCATTATGCATAATTAGCTTGGGTTTCCTTTCTGTCAAGTAGTTTGGGTTAATTATCTAAAGTAACGTGGTTTAAGTTCAAATCTGTAATCTATTGCCAGATATTAAGCTTGTTAGTTATTGCTTGGCGTTTTAAGACCATTCTCTTTCGATTCTAGAGGTGTTTACAGTGTCTCCGCTATCATCTATCACATCATCATTCAAAGGTGGGTTAAATCGCATGTAATGATTAAAGTAGTCCTCAAGAGCAGTAAACTTAATATCCTCCTGCTGTTTGGTGGTAACTGGCATCTTGCACAGTGCTTGAGCTAATTTGTGAGTGAGTAAGTCTGTTGTCATAGTTATTCGTGTTGTTCCCTAAACTTGTAATACTGTCCAAGAAAGTCCAATTGCTTTTCCCAAAACCTTTCACCTGTCCTGTTCTTGATACACTTGAGAAGTCTCTTCGTGTCATCCTCATCAACCTTCTCAATGTAGATAATGTAATCAGCATCCTGTCCAATAGCTCTGGATTCTCGTAACTGACCGAAGTCATTCAACTGGCTAGCAGTCAAGATCACCTTACCACACTTCACAGCAGTTCGTTTGAGTCGTCTGGAGATGCTAGCAATGATCTCTTCTCTAGATCCTTTCTTATTCCCATCATCCTCCATAAGCTGGAGATAGTCCACCATAGCAACGTCACAGTCTGACTGCTCGATGTCAGCAAGGATCTCCGTAGCAGTAGCTCCATTAACGTCAACGATGTCACACTGTGCTTTGGATAAGCTCTTAACCGCAGCTAGCATAGCCTGTTGCTCTGCTCTGGTCATCATTCCCTTCCATACCGATTGGTTGTCGAGATTACCTTGTGAGCATAACAAACGATAAGCCTGCTCCTGCTGAGTCATCTCTAATGGATAGATCCTGACTTTCTTCCCAAGACTAACAGCCGATTCAAGGAAGTTTTGCATCAAGACTGACTTACCATCTCCAGGCTTTCCAGCTATCACCCAAACTCTACCACCTTGCATTCCACCAGTCTTACCATCGATAAACGGAAATCCAGTCGAGATACCTGGTAACTTGCTGCCAGCTTGAACTCGTTTCTCAATGTCCTCGATAAGTGTCATCGTGAGATCACCAATGGACTTGGAAGCTAGCGGCTTACCTTGGATCTTGCTGGAACCTTCAATCACCTTCTCAGCTTCACTCAGTATCGCTGGAATCTCGTTTAGAGGTAGGTCTAGAGCCTGCTCTGTGAGTTCGAGTGCATCCTTGTATGCTTGGACTCGTTGGACCAGTTCGTAGCGTTGTCTGAGTTCGGAGACTGCTAGGCTGATGTTATGTCCTGAAACATAACCTGTGAATAACTCTGTTAGCCTGAATGCTCCTCCAACTTCTTCCAGCTTACCCAGATGCTGTAGGTTCGCTGTAAATGAAACAAGTTCAGGTGTTTCATCTCTGCCAATAGTGTTTACCAACTCGATAAATACAGGTCGTAGCATTGGAGCGAACATGTCAGCGGTAATAGCATGAATGTGTTTGCTCAAGAACTGTGGATACTGGCAGAAGATGCTAATGAGCAGTTCTTCGTTGGCTCGTTTGAAGATGTTCATAGTCGGTCGTATTGGCTAAGTTGTTTAGGCTTGATAAAGCTTTCTGCATTCGACTTTGCTGCAGGCTTCTCATCCTCGTAGCGTTTCGAGTTAAGGTAACTGGCAGGGAATGGGATGAACTTAGCGTTCTCTTTCGTCCAGTCCTCTGACTTACACTGCCATTCTAATGCTGTGATAACTGTTTGGAGGTCTGGCTTGATCTTAGCCCAAGCTTTCTCTGCATCTGCTTTAGCTATCTTTCTTGGATAGGCAGTCCAAAACTCATCAAAGCCTGCTGGTATAGGTTTCTTTAGTTTACTATCTGTATCTGTATCTGTATTTGTATCTGCTTGTGGAATCTGGCGTGACTCTGGTGTGACTGATGTGTTACTATGCGTTACTATTTGAGGACAAGTAGATGCATTTCGCTTCATCTTCTCACGATGCCTAGCCTGTCGAATGGCCGACTTCTCAGCACGATCAGCATCAGATGCCATGTCTCGATACTTGCTATGGTTAAGCAAGTGCCAACCACCATCAATCAGTTCAATCCTGCGTCCCTCATCATCCTTGGTGCGACTATCAACGTCAGGAGATAGAAACTTAGTGATAGCAGAACGACAAGCCTCTACTGGAACTCCAGCAATACGAGCAAGGCCAGGAATAGATCCTTGCACCTCACCGTTCTTGTCAGCGATTGCCAGCATGGTGATCCAGACAATGCGAGTCTGATCGTCCTCCGACCAGATTGTGGATGTGATGATTGAATTAAATAGTTTAGTGTATGCCATATATGTTACTGTGCGTTACTTAGCGTTACTGTCACAGTATTAGTTGTTAAATGGCAGTCAAGGACTTGATGCGTAACAGTTGAAGGATTTGGCAAAGCACACTTGACGCACGTTGCCAGCAGTCCAGTGCCTGCATTGATGATGATCTTACCCTTCCCTAAACAGTGTTTACAGATGCTCATGCTGCTTTGTATTTGCTCCGTTTGGTTGTGACTAGCGGGAAGCCGATCTCTTCAGCCCACTTCCGCATGTCATCTATGTTATACCCTGTTCTCTTCTCAGCTTGGGTGATGATGTATCCTGCGCTTAGAATAGCGTTTGCACGCTTAAGAATGCGTATCTTGTCCTCTCGACTCAAGTTAGAGTGTAGAGCGTATTTCTTGGGTTTGTTCATTTGTTCCCCTGCTTCACTTTCGCCCACCTAGCGGCAGACGCTTTAGCCGCCGCAAGTGAGCGTTCTCCTTTTGCACATGGCACACGATGGCTTCACGGCACGGGTGATTGTTCACATGCCACCATGCGGCCAGTCTGGCGCACCACAGCCAGCGATATTGGCCGAGTAGGAATGACCAACCATCTCTCGTCCAGAGAGCCGTCCCCATTCTCACAATGACCTCGTATCTTTTCACGCTGCCACCTCCTTATCCATGCGAGCCAGCATGGCTTGTGCATTGCTCACGATCTCGGCTTTACGCTGCGCGATCTCTGCCTCCATTGCCGCGATGTCGCGCAGGTCACGACGAATCTCGAAGTGTGTGTCTGTGTCTTGCCAGTAGCGCATTCCTTCGCCAGTCAGTGCTTCCCAATGAGCGGCGAGAGCTGGCAGAATCTCAGCGGTTGGAAGTCCGGCGAGATACTGAGTGGCTTTTTCTGGTGAGCTAAGGTCAATTTTCATTTGCGTGTGGTGTTTGGTTTCGACTACCCATGATAATACCACCTCTCCAAAGTAGTGCAACTAATCTTTTAAAAGATTTTAATCCTTTTTTGAGCCTTGGACCAGAGCACAAGATAAGCCTCCAATGGCATCAGGCAGGTTCCGTAGAGATAGTTAATAACTGAGCTATACGGTATGCCAGCCGCTGTAGCCAGCTTAGGCAGAGTGAAGCCATTCCGTTTGGATGTAGTCTTGATCTCTTCTGCCAGCTTCAGACTGGCAATGCGTGAGTTGATGTCACTGCGTTTCGCTAACTGTGTCTTCAGTTTGTATCGTTCGTTGCGTGTCATTCTGTTTATGTATTAAAGGTTGGTTAGTCTCTCGGAGAAGCTGGAAGAAGGCATTAGCTGGCATCATTACCAGCCAGTCTTTCCCGTTCCGTTTATGTGCTACGATAGGTAGCTTGTTAGCTCCTGCGTCTCTGGTAGCTTGGTCTATCCAATGATACGGATTACCGCCTTCAGTTCGCTTGACCTCGAAATGTAGTCCAGGCAAGTCTCCGCAGATTACGTCTGGAGAGTCTGTTCCACCTGAGAACTGCTGTCCTCGACGAGCTTCGTAGCCTTCTGCTCTGAGCATGTCTCGCCATTCTCGTTCACCTCTGCATCCCTTTGCTCTGCTGTTGATTTTAGGCATCTGAATATCCTGTCGTAGTTTTGGTTATACTGAGTCAGATTGACTGGTCTGAATGTGTCCCCTTTACCTGCTTGGCTCATATTAGTAATCGTCTCGAAACATTGCCTTGTTGATTGATTCAATCTGATAACCTTGAGCAAAGGCTAAAGCCCTGAACGCATTGGTTAGCTCGAAGATGTTTGAGTCTTCTTCGATTGTGATCTCAATGGTTTTGGTATCACTGATTAGTTTGATTGTCATAGTAGGTTGATTAGTCATAATAGAAAAGAAAGTGAGTTGCTTGGCTAGACTGCTTTTGGCTATCCTTGTCGCGGCAGTAGGGGTAAACAAAGGTAGAACACAACCTTCAGGAAATAACCTCCAAGCAACTCAAAAGTGTTAGATCACCAAGGGATTTCTGAATCGTCCTCGGTTGGCTTTGCAGGTTTGTCCATTTTGATTGCTGCTTTTTCGTATTTAGAATTGAATGACAAACTAAAGAAGGTTTTGCCATTTTTATCCTTTTTGATCCAAGCACCAATCTCCAGCTCAGTGCCGTTGATTAAAGCTTTGCCTTTATAATCAGGGTGTAGATCTTTTTCCTTGTAATCATTTTTGAATAATGATCCGCTATTGTCTCGTCTTTCCATATTTCTTGTTTTTGGGTTTGGTTGTTCTCTGTCGTGCTGATCTCTTTAAGAGAGCAACAAAAGTGTCAGGTGTTATCTTGAGTATGCCGTCTGACCAACTATTGATCATCTGGCAAAGGTCGTTGCAGGCTTTGCTTTGTATCCACTCAGCCCCGTTGATAAAGTCTGTCATATCCTCCACCATTGGACGGTGGCATTCTTTCTGCTTTAGTGTGACTGGATCAATCAGGCCAATGTCGATACCCTTAACTGCGTCCTGTAAAGCGCATTTAATGATCTCTAGGCCTAACCATGCGTATCTATTCTCGAGTGATTGCTCACCTGAATTAAACAGCTTCCAGTCTGATATTGCGTCACTCATTAGTCTTGAGCCAAGATGGAATCACAAGGTCTGTCCAACCTTGAGTGTATCCCGGCCACTGATCTTCAAACAGGCACTTGGCGTATGTTTCAAGGTCTTTTTTATACTCTTTGCGTCCTAACTCCATGAGAGCAGTTGGCACAGTATAAATGGCTGTCAGGTAAGGAGCTTTCTTTTCCTGAGCCAAGAAGATGAATCCTTTGCTTGGATTGCCTGTGATAAGCTCCAGAGCGTCACAGTAATAAGCTGCTTGGACATGGTAGCGGAAATTAAACACCGATTTACCGAATCCAGCTTGGCTAGCATCGTCGCAGGTCTTGTAGTCGATGATAAACCCATCATGGCGAATAGCATCAAGCCTAGCTCTGCACTCCACCTCTTCAACTGGATCTACCCAGAACAGGCTAGCCTCGGTAGAAGCGATGCCATAGAGAAGGTTAGACGCTAGCTTATCCGCTTTGATAGCTGCAACCATGCCGTCTAGCTGTTCCTTCTCAGCAGGTGTGATTATCGTCTTACCGATTGCCTGTGATTGGTGATACTCGTATTCAGCTTTGCCCTCTTTAGTGCGTCGATCTAGCTTCGGTAGAACGTAAGCCTGAGTCTCGAACTTGTCAGGCTCAAGCACTGCTAAGTGAGCGAGAGAACCAAACAGCATGGCAGGACTAGGCTCCTCCTTTGGTGCAGTCTTGCTGTGATGGAACATTGCTGGACACTTATGGACAACATCTAGACCGTGTTTGCTGATCTCTAATCGTGAGTGGTATTCCTGATCGTTGAGGTTGTTGATGATGGTGTTCTCCTTCATTTCGCTTCCTCCTGTTGCTTGTTAAGGTAGGCAAGAATGCGTTCCTGCTCTTTGGTTGTAGTGTCAGCAATGTACTTTTTGTTAAGCTTACCCAACAACACTGAAACAAAGCGTTCTGCCATCGGATGCTCGATGATTTGAACGTCTAACGGAGTTGCAGCAGGCTTAGGAGCTTCAGGCTCTGCTGCTGATGCTGTAGATAACCACTTAGCAATCATCTTACCAGTGTCCTCGGTGACTTGGAAGATCTTATCTGTGAACATGCCTGTGCGGTCTTTGGAAGCACTAGCTTGGTGCGACATATCCACATCGAGAACGGTTGTGAACTCGTATTCAATGCCATCACGCATGATGGGAGCCATGCCGACTTTCTTGATGGTTGTGCGTCCTGAACTGTCCTTGTCGATGACATGATCCATTTTGCTACGAAGGCAGCAGATAACGTGCAGTTTAGACTGCAATACAGCATCCAAGATGCCCTTGAACTTGTTGCCGGCATCGGCCCAGTTTGTGTAACTGTTACCTCCTCGACCATCCAGTTTGCTCTTGTATTCCAAGATGCCTTCCCAGATGTGAGATGCTGAGTCGATTACCAAAACCTCATAGCCAGCACCTTCAGCGGCGTTGATTGCACCAATGAACTTGTCATGGGTAAACGGTGGGCTGAGATCGAGAGTGTCGAAGTCAAATCGGTCAGAGTAGAGAGAAGCTGAACCATTCTCAGTGTCGATTACAGCCACCTTCTTGCCATCGGCTAGTCCTTTGGCTAGTCTGAGGGCACTGTAGGTTTTACCTGAGCCAGATGCGCCTGTAACGGCTAGTTTGATTTTGGCTTGTTTGCGTGTTGCTTTTTTGAACATAGTTGTGTGTTTTATTTACCGTTTCTGATGTCTGCAATGTTTCTTGATGCTGCTGTAGCTTGATCTCGTAATTCATCAGCAAAGAGCTGTTCTGCCTGCTCTTCACAGATGTTCCACGTTGTTCCACTGACAATGTTGGTGATCTCGGTTCCTCCAGCATAAATGCCGATGATGTTTCCACGATGGTGCTCGAAGAACACGCCTGAGACTCCTCGCATTTCTGTTAAATCGCTATCATAGCGGATCTCTGGTGTGTTACCTCCCAGATCAGTTACGTCAATGAGTGCTGCGATTGCGTCAGCCATTTCAGAGAGTTTCTCTGGCAGGTCTGAGATATTGATACCGTTTATTTTCATTGTGTGTTTGGTTATTCTCCTTGAAACTGTTTGTTCTGGCAATCCTGCCAGCCCTTATTGTAGGCTGACCTTCGGATGTGATGAATCAGTCGATCTTCAACGACTCCTTGCCGCCAGATGAAGATTGTGAAGACTGCGGTGGCTACTAATGAGCCGCAGAGGAAGGGCAAGATAATAGTGAGGTCCATAATTATTGTTCGGAAAAACGGCTACAGTTGCGGACTGCCCTCCCGATGGCCCTTCGACCACTAGCCCACTGGGCAGTTGTGCGGCTGCTGACGAATGCCAGCCCAGGTCCAACTTCTCTAACCCGAACGGCTCCGATACGACCAGCCGTAACTGGTTGATTGCGATGTGCATATGTAGGTGTCATAGTTGTGTTCGTTTAGTTTTGTTTGAGTTAAGCGTTGAGATAATAGGTGCGGTTGTGATACCTCGTTGTGTTGCGGAGTGGTGAGTCAATGACATAGCCTGTTCCAAACTTACCGTGATATTCACGAACGATTCCTTCCAGTTTACGGCTAACATAGCCTTGTTTGTATGCGCTATGTGATATCTTAAGCTTGCCAGCTTGGTGACTAGCTTCGATCTGTTCGAGAGATTTGGAAGTAAATGAGGTGGTAGTGGTAGTCATTGTGGTGTTCGTTTGTTGTTTGGTTTGTGTGCGTTACAGTCGAACCCCTGAGTCGGATCCGACTTATTCATCCATTAAAGTTACCAGCCAATCGGCTGGATTAGGATTCCAATTGAAATCAGGTGTGTGGTATCCTTCCCTGATTGTTTCGGCGGAGATTTCGCCGCTGGAAAGTTGCGTCGGGCTGATTCCCGCATGGCGGCGCGTGCTACCAGTTTTGATGTATGTGACGATATAGTTATTAATATTCATTGTCGTGTTGTTTTGCTGTTTGCGTCAGCTTGTTTGTTGCTGACGAACTGAGACTAATCCTTTTAAAAGATTATGCAACAACTATTTTAACCGATAGTGCGGAATACTTCGCAAACAGTTGCAAACCAACACAGTAAAAGTTTTGCGTTCGATGCGATTATCACGAATCATATCACGAATGACATCACGCATTCTGCTTGATCGGAGTTTAAATATAAATTCCAGTTGCACTCTGGTTTTCCACTCCTCAGGCACAACATCAGTCCTGCTATTTTCGGACGCTTGTAAAGCAGCAAGCCAGTCAGAATTCTTTGAACCCTGTGGGCAAAAACCACTTGCCAGTGATGTCTTTTCTGGCGTGCCATGCTTGCCAGTCACCTGTTTTTTCGTTGATTGTGCCATAAATCCAGCCGTTTGAATGTCGAAGTGTGGAAGTGTGAGCACTGTTATAGTGCATCTCAACCTCACAGAGAGCACCGCTAGACATTGCAATCCGTTTGTCAAGACCTGCTATGGTAACAGAGTCTGCTGCGTGGATGTGACCGAAGATACATGAGCCGTAGACTAGTGCATGTTGTCTGCAAGCGTTGATACCGTGATGGAAGCCATGGAGGAACCTAACATTACCAAGCTGCAATACGCCTAACCTTTTGTGATAGGGTTTAACAACGCATTTGAGCTTACCGTAGAGTGCAGCAAGCTCGATGCATCCTTTCATCGCGTAATCAGCTTTAATCCCTGCTGTGTGGTTCTCTGCGAGGTCATAGAGTCGTTTGTCGTGATTGCCTTCCAATACATAGTTAGGCTTCCAGACTCGCAGGAACTCACAACCTGCTGTCCAGTCTGCCTGCATAGACTCAGCCTGCTCTTCTGCGCCTGCTCCTCGTCTCAATGGTCGTAGATCAAAGATGTCTCCACCAAAGATCTTGTCGTGAGGTTTGAACTCTTTGGTGAACTCATGGAGAGTCTTTACCGTTGCACTGTCCTGTTTGTCACCGTGTAGATCAGTTGCAAAGATAAAGCGGCGCATATTTATTTGTTAGACTTACGTTCAATGAGCTTTTGAGCAGACTCAAGCGTTTCTTTCACACCTGCTAAAGCACCAGTGGCTAAGTAAACTCGATACTTGCCAGAGGTTGACTTGATGATTCGTGAACCGTCTGAGCCGTTAAGGATGTTGGGTGAGGCTGGATCGGGTTGGAATTTGATGTGAGTGTAAACTATCTTTTCACTTTGAGTGTTATTCAGAATAATATTCTTTTCATTCTCTACACCCATGAAATCAATCGTTGATCTCTGTTCCGCAGTTAGAGGCTTTGTTGTAGTCAAATAAATATTGGATCTATCATTAACAACTCGAACCCATTTCTTGTCATAGACTTTGTTATAATCATCTGGTGATTTGATTTTAACACTAGGGACAAGTTTTTCAATTTCTTCAGCATGACCATACATGGTTCTGAATTTGAACAATTCACCTTTTGGTGAAATCCAAGCACCGTATTGACCAGCCATGTTTACCTGTTTCAGTTTAGCATTAGCTTCTGTTTCAGTTAGTGACTGGAAGCGGATGTTTGTCGTTTCTGGATTAAACCTTTTAGAGAGAGGAATAACCTTCCCTTTAGAATCAAGAGTAACGTCATCAAGTGACTTAATTTGGTTTTTTTCAAAAGGAATATAAACGTCATGCATATCTCCGCCCATTTTTCCACCTGTGTCGTGGATTCCATCATATCCCATGTCTTTGAGAGTTTGAGTCACCCAATCAGGAATGCTTGTCCAAACCATTGAGTTGATA
>Ga0209296_1000354_pt1 | contig 38977 bp, 27 predicted proteins | sample S_130206_EF_Meta_FD_187319 | JGI IMG/M metagenome (GOLD analysis project Ga0209296, IMG submission 187319) | Freshwater microbial communities from Lake Simoncouche, Canada to study carbon cycling - S_130206_EF_MetaG (SPAdes) (version 2) | ecosystem: Environmental > Aquatic > Freshwater > Lake ... | reverse complement strand
AAAAGCAGGTCAAAGTTCAGGTTTGCGTTAAGAAATGCGTAACCGAAGTTAAGACCGAAAAGTACACCGTATGCGTACCTAAGAAAGTTGCTTACGAAGCTACCCGCAAAGTAATGAAGTGTGTACCTGTTGAAGAAAAAGTAAAAGCTTGCAAAATGGTTGAAAAGACTGTTGAAAAGCAAGTTGTTGATTGTGATCCTTGCGCTGCAAAGTGTGGCATCCTTGACAACTTGAAGAGCAAGTTCGGCGACCTTCGCTGCAAGCTTGCTTCCCACAAGAAGAGCGATTGCAATTCTTGCTGCAAGTAGTCCTAAGAGATAGTTGAAAAAATTAAAGCCAGGGCTTCCGATACAACGGAGGCCCTGGCTTCTTTTAATAACAGCTACTTTTTGAAATAAGTTATTTACTGCTGACAGGATTTAGAACAAGCGTACGGACCACAGCCGGTGGCACATTCATCCAAACCTTTCTCGCCCGGATCTGGTACTTCTTAATTTCCTCATCCACAATTTCACTTACTTCCCTTAGTCTTTTCTTTTCGGTCTGGGGTACGAAGGGGTATTTCAAATTACGAATTGCAAAGTATTCGTAATAGCTTAGGGGAGCGCCCGGTTTCATCAGGCTTCGGAAGACTGTGAAAATCTGTTTAACTATTTCGCCTTCAAAGTTGTTCATGGGCAAGCCGGAGATAATGCAATCGTAAACTGCATTCCCGCCCAGGTCTTCCAGTTTGCCTACCAGAACCTGAATCTGGTCTTTGGTCTTTGCGTACTCTTTTTTTGTTTGGATTTCTTGGCGCAAATGCTCCGCGAAGCTTTCGTTGATTTCAATCGCGGTTAGGGTATCGCCTGGCCTTAATACTTTGGCAATTTCGCGGGTGATTGCGCCAGTGCCTGGGCCAACTTCAAGAATATTCCAAGGGGCCCTTTCTACTCGCAAGGTTGCGCAGATTGCACGTGCCAAGTATTTACTACTCGGAAGTATTGCTCCGGTTGTACTAAACCTTCCCACTACTTCTTTAATGAAACTGCGGGTTTCTTTTAACGGAGCCCAAGATGCTTTTTTATTTTTCGAAAGGGGTGGATTCACTTTTCAAGTAGCCTCTGCATACACTTTATGATCCGTGGTATGCCCTTCCTTTCCATCCGGAAGGTTTGCCTATTCCTTGGCGAATTAATGCGTACCATTGAATTGCCAGTAATATCAAAATTCCCAGTGGGTGCATCAAGGCACCAAAAAATGATTGCCGAAACGCCACTTTTGCAACGAATCTTGCACTATATGCAAGAAAAACTGCAATCACTGATACTAATCTCAAACCCCAGCAAGATTCAAAGTACCAGATAAGCCCAACGATTCCAAATGGAATAACCTGCCCAATGAGAAGAAAGATGGTGAAAAATGTTAAAAGAAAAGGCTTGGCCATGCCTTCGGTAGCATTTTTCGCCAACCCAAACCAAACTTGCCCAAATCCGCGGTACATCCTGCACTCTGCCAAGTTTGTGACATCACACAAATCGGTCATCATGCCATTTTTCCTGTAGGCCCGGGGCAAGGTAATACCATCGTGCAATGATTGTTTGATCGAAGCATGCCCCCCCATTTGTTCATAGGATTGCTTTCTTGCCAAGAATAACTGCCCACAACCTGCAGCAAATGCGGGGTTGGTGGACATCCTCATCCTCTTAATGGGCAAAAAACAGAGCAACACAAAATGGATTAAGGGGATCAGCATTTTTTCTGACCAGGTGCCTGTTTCCTGCCATGGTATGCCGCTCACCAGTTCTGCTTTGCTTGCCTGCATAAATGCAACTAATCTTGGCGCACAATCCTTTTTCAATCTTACATCTGCATCTTGAAACAACAGATAATCAAACCGGGCCCTTTGCGATAAAACATGGCAGGCATGCTGCTTCCCGCACCAACCAGGAGGAAGCTCGGGCGCTTTTTCCAACCGCACCCTCGAATCCACCATCGCTATTTTAGAGACAATCGCTGCCGTATTATCTTCGGAGTGATCATCCAACACCACAACCTCTACTTCAGCGTCTTCTGTTGCCAACGCACATTGAATTGCAGCTTCAATTCCACCTTCTTCATTTCTTGCCGGTATCAATATAGATATTTGAGGTCTTAAATTTTTATCTTGAGCCGGTGGGGGAAGATATGCCTTCAGGTTGGAAATTATCATGAGCAAGGGCAAAGTTGCTGCCAGAACACAGGCAATAAGAACAATCCAAATCATTCCTTCGGCCCTTCGTTGGTGAAGCCATGCTCTGGGTCAAATGGTTTTCCACGGACCCAAGATTTTAATCGGCGCCAAAAATCATAGACACCGCCAACCCCGGCCCGGCCTTTGATATGAGTCACAAATAAAGCTGGATCTCGCGAGAGTGCTTCTAAAGAAAGTGCGTTCATGTTCTGTTCAAGTGCTGTTTCAAAAATGCCGGTCCATTCTTCCACGGTATTATCTTTGCCTTTTCCTAAGGGAATAGGCGCACCAAAACGAGCCAAAACCTCAGGGTAGCGCTCATTCCAAAAGGGATATTCAATTGCGACAGGAATAACATGCCCACCAACCAATTTTCGTGCGAGGTGGCCCAACCCAGGTCGAATCTTCACCGGCCTTTCCCTTGCATCCGAAAACTGCCCCTGGCCTGTGATCCAAACCATAGTGCCCGGCTGATTTAAAATATAAGAGGTTGTTTTAAAGAAACCAATAGCCCCTTTTGTGGTACCCATTTCCACACTATAAAACCCAAGCCATGAAAAGAATTTGTATTTGCCCAAGCCTCGAGAATCAATCGGACAGTAGGGAACCCTTGTGGTGAAAATCTTCGAAAGCAATATTCCTGTTATCGGGTCCCACCACGAGGGATGGTTCAAAAGAAAAACTAAAGGCCCCTCGCCCGGATCTGCAGGCAACCCTGTCTTCGATATCCTGAATGCATGAAAATTCTTGGCAACATAATTACGGCAGTACCATAAAAACCAAAAGGCAATCAAATCCCAGCGCCTGGGAAGCGTGCCCTGTTGCTTTTCTTTTAGGGCAATATCTTTCATGAATTGCTATGCGCCAAGGCCTGTTTGTTTCCATGCTTCTCACCATTAGACGGTGCGATACCATCTTTATCGAGTGTATCCGCAGCAATCCATCCAGACATAAGTACCATGGGCATACCAGGCCCTGGATGGGCAGAGCCTCCAGAAAAATACAGTGACTTAAGATCCGGGCTCCGGTTGGAAGGCTTGAATGCTCCAAACATCTTGCCATGGCTTGCCAAACCATAGATTGCCCCATTAAGAACATGATAGCGGTCGTTTATATCTTGCGGGGTAAGGGCTGCTTCAAAGCGAATGTGCTTTTGCAAATCCTTTAAGCCTGCGGTGCGTTCCATCTTTTCCAATATCACTTTCCTGTATGCAGGAAACATTTTCGACCAATCGTGATGCTTGCGCAAATAAGGAGTATGAACCAGAATATAAAGGGATTCACAACCGTTTGGTGCAACGGATGGGTCCGTTTTTGCAGGTGCGCAAACATAACAAGAAGGGTCTGGAGCGGGCTCCCCCTTGTTATAAATCCAGTCGAATTCCTCTTCAGGGTCTTTCGAAAATACAAAATCATGGTGCTCTAACTGCTCGTATCTTTTATCAAGGCCAAGATAAAGAACCACGCCAGAACATGCAGGTTCATACTTCCTACGACCTTCAAACTTGTAGGCTGCGCGAGTATCTGGAATCAATTCCCGATGCGTTCTTACCGTGTCACAATTCGAAACAACAGCAGAACCTAAAACTTCTTCACCATTTTCAAGAACGATCCCTAGCACTTTTTTCCCATCATTAATGATTCGCTTTACTCCCTTACCCGTATGAAATACTACGCCCATTTCTTCTCCCAGTTTTTTCAAACCTCTGGGAACTGCATTGGTGCCACCTAAAGGGTACCAGATGCCTTCGCTGGTTTGCATATGGGCGATACTGCAAAGAACTGCGGGGGATTGATAAGGTGAAGAACCAACATACTGAGTAAAGTGATCGATCATTTGCGAAACACGATGCTCGGGAACAAAACCGCGCACGCACTGGGCCACGGATTTGCCCATGTTAATTGCCAAGACATCCGTCAAACTTCCTGGCTGAAACATGGTGCGCCAATCAAACATGTCGCGCAGTCCACCGATAGATTTCCAGAAGAAGAATCGTTGCGAAATACGATTAAGCCTTTCAGAATACTGCAGGAATTTCTTATACCCACTAGCGCAGTTGGGGCCAAACTTCCCCAAGTTTTCCTGCATGGTTTTTTCATCACTCACCAAATCAAGAATCGAACCATCATCAAAAAAGGAACGCCATTGAGGCTCTAACCTAACCATGGGAATATAATCTTCCATCTTTCGCCCAGCTTCGGAAAAGATCCGAGCAAGCACCGAGGGAATGGTAAGGATGGTCGGCCCCATATCGAAACGGTAACCATCTTTTTCAAGAATTGCAGCCTTCCCACCCAGCCAATCATTCTTTTCAAACAGCTCAACCTTGTAGCCCCGAGCTGCTAATGTGCAGGCGGAGGCTAGACCAGCTAGCCCACCACCAATTACTAACACTTTTTCATTATTCGACTTAACCATTATTTTCTCCTGAAAGCATCGCACCAAAATTCATCAGTTATGCTTTAGCGCCCAACCGGGGTTAAGGGATTGCCATATTCAGCCTTATGCGAATTTTGCACTAATCCCTGACTTAAAAGATCTGGAACACCTTCTTCAAGTGTATACTCATCAGGGGGAATGCAATGATCAAAAGGCAGCCCCATGTCATCCAATAAAAGCCTTGAAGAGATTCTTGCTGATTCGTAAATCACAGGCAAACCACTGCCTGGATGAGTACCGCCACCCACTAGGTAAACACCGTCCAACTCTGCAAAGCGATTTCGCGGCCTGAAATGAAGCATCTGACCTAGATTGTGCGCTAAGTTAAAGGTCGCACCTTTGTAAATCTCCATTTTGTTTTGCCAATCCATGGGCGTGATCACATGCTCGTAACAAATCCGCTTTTCAACATCGTGCAAACCGATTTTCCCCAACTGCTTGATTGCCAGGTTGCGATAGCGCACTTTTTCTTTAGCCCAATCAACATTGCCATGCATATGGGTAACAGGCACTAAAACATAAAGCGTACTCTTCCCCTCGGGCGCCAAAGTAGGATCAGTAATACTGGCATTTTGAATATAAAACGAAGGATCTTCCGAAAGAACATGTCGTTTTTCGATGTCCAACAGATTTCCCTGGTAATCGCGGGACATGTAAATCGTATGATGCTGAAGATTATCGTAGCGCCCTTCGATCCCAAGATACAGCATAAAGGTAGAGCAGGAAAACCGCTTGCTTTCAATTTTCTTGTTAGTCCATGCTGGCCGAATCTTCTCCGGAATCAGCCTTTCCATTGCCCGGCCAAAATCTGCATTGATCACCAATGCATCACAGGCATGCTTTCCGGATTGTGTGTTGATGGAGACAGGCTTTCTACCTTGAAAATCAATCCCCTGGACATCTTCATTTAATAGGATTTCAACCCCAGATTCGCGAGCTAGATTTGCCATCCCTTCGCTTACCGCATTACATCCGCCAATGGGATGATACACGCCATGCTCATATTCCAAAAACGAAAGAATGGAAAAAAGGCTGGGGCAATTGAAAGGCGACATACCCAAATATTTAGATTGAAACGAGAACGCCAACCTAACCCGTGGATCTGAAAAATATCGGGCTAGCTCGCCATCGAGTGATTTCCAAGGCCTTAATAAAGGAAGCAACTTCAACATTTTCGTTTTGAAAAGGTCGCGCCAGCCATGAAACGGGGTTTCCAGCGTGCTCTTAAACTCATTTAGTTTGATGCGATTATCAGTCAAGAATTTAATAAAGTTAGCGGCATCCTTGGGGCAGATCTTGGCAATCGCAGTTTCCATTGCAGGAACATCAGGCCGAGCCAGAATCTCGCCACCCTCTCCAAATACCAAATGGTATTGAGGATCCAGTCGAACCATCGGAATCTCTTTGAAGAGATCTTTGCCCATGGAAGCATAAATGCTTTTCAGAACTTGGGGGAAAAGAAAAAATGTCGGTCCAAGGTCGAACTTAAACCCCCCAGACTCGAGGGAAGATGTTCTGCCACCTACCTTGCCCTGTTTTTCTAAAACCTTGACACGAAGTCCAGATTTAGACAACAAAATAGCTGCTGCAAGGCCTCCGGGCCCCGCTCCAATGATTATCACTTGTTTCGTCATAGCCACCTCCGTGGCATTTATAGCTTTCCCTAGCTTCATTTATCTAATATTACCCAATTTTCCTAGAAATTAGTAAGCTATTTTTCCCTTTTTGCATTGATCTTGCCTACCCATCATCTTTTAAGGTACTGATAAGTTATTCTTTGGTACTTTCGCCTGCAAACACGGATGTTTTTAGGCATTTATTTAGTCATGGATGATTTACAATGGCGCAACAAGAGCTCCTTTGCCTTAAAAGCGTCAGCCTCAAGTACCGTGATACCCTTGCGGTTAAAAACCTTGACCTTGCCGTTTACCCAGGCGAAATCCTTGGTCTACTAGGCCCCAACGGTTGTGGCAAAAGCACCACGCTTAACGCCATTGCTGGAAACCATGAACTCGATTCAGGCTGTATTTTATTAGATGGGCAATCCCACACCCAGCACCCGCTTAGTTACCGTGCTCAAATCGGTTTTGTGCCTCAAGAACTAGCCTTCTACGAAGAACTTTCTCCTTACGCCAACTTACGCTTCTTTGGAAACATTTACGGAATTCATGGCACCGATCTTTCCCAAAGAATTGCGGAAATTCTTAATCTGGTGCGGTTAGAAGACCGTGCCTATACTCCAGCTTTTGGTTTTTCAGGAGGCATGAAACGAAGGCTTAATCTGGCATGCGCCCTTATTCATAAACCTAAATTACTTCTCCTTGATGAACCAACTGTTGGGCTAGATCCACCATCGAGGGAAGCTGTTTTTTCATGCCTTCATAAACTTCGGGACGAAGGATGCGCCATCGTTTACACCACCCATTACATCGAAGAAGTTGTACGACTTTGCAACAAAATAGGATTCATGGCCCAAGGTTCACTGCTATTTCATGGCACCTTAAATGAATTCCAAGCCCAGATTATCAAGAAAGCTCTCGCAAAAAAAGCCAATGCCACGATCCCCAATTATGTTTATGAAGAAGATTTTGATGCTTCACTAACAGATAAAAGCCTGCTGCGAAAAAATCAGGCTGAAGAAACGCATTCTCTTGAACAATATCTTCTTGAACTAAGTGAAATTAAGGTTGCCTGATGTTTAAACAACAACTAAATCTTCTTTGGATTCTTGCCTCAAAAGACATCCAGCTTTTTCTGGTCGATAAGAAAGCTGCAGCCCTTTGCTTTCTTGTACCGATTATTCTCGCAAGCGGGTTTGGATATGCCTTTTCAAAACCATTGCAAAACGAAGATCTAAAACTACCGCTCTTAATCATTCGAGAAGATAACAGCCCTCTCGCAATCAAACTCACCGATGCACTGCTAAAAAGCCCCAAACTAAATGCTGCACTTGCTTCAAGAGAAAATGCTTTAGCTAAAATCGAAACGCGCACCGCTAAAATAGCTCTCGTAATCCCGAAAGATTTCGCCAGCCAGATAGCACTTAAGAAAAAAGTCCCTGCTATCGAAATATTACATCACCCAACTGCTTCTTTAGAATCCAAATGGGCCGAGGGTGTATTTACGGAAATAGCTTTTCACGAAGCAGCACCTGAACTACTTGGTTTCTGGTTGCCTGGAGCAGCTTCCTTAAAATTGGAAAGACCTTTCGAAGTAAAAAAAGAGCCCTACCCTGAGGGTATGGATATCAGCCGACAAGCTTACAGCCATAGCTTCAGCGGCATGACCATGCAGTACCTCTTATTCTGGGGCATGGATTGCGGCTTATTATTATTACGCGAACGCAGGCAAGGAATCTGGAAACGCCTTAAAGCAGCTCCCATCCCTCTTCCTACTCTTCTAGGTGGAAAAATTATTGCCACTGCGCTCATCGCACTCACCCAAATCTTTTTTACCTTTAGCTTTGGAAGTCTTGTTTTTGGGGTCGCAATCAATGGCTCCGTTTCGGGATTCTTCCTCATGGCCATCGCAACCGCAGTACTTTCTGCTGCAACCGGATTATTGGTGGCTGCCATTGGTGGCACTGAAAACCGCGCACGAAGCATGGCAATACTTTTGATTCTCAGTCTCTCTATTCTCGGCGGGCTTTGGTTGCCTTCCTTCATGCTTCCTCTTTGGGTCCAAAATTTCTCTCTCCTTCTTCCTACCACTTGGATGATCAAAGGATTCGAAGGTGTCATTTGGCAGGGCATGGGCCTGCTTGATGCAACTTATTGCGCACTTGTAACACTTTTATTTAGTGCAATCTTCATTGGTTTCTCAATCTTGAAATTCCAATCAACAAACCAAAATACCTCCACCGATGGAGTTGGCTCATGCAATTAAAACCAAAGCTGATCATCTTCTTTGTGCTTTTGTATGCAACATCGTTGAATGCCGAGGTATTAATCTACAGGCCTGTTCCTGTTCCAAAAATAGAGATGGAAGACCAGTTTCAAAAACCTTACAGGCTCGATAATTACAAAGGTGATGTGGTGATCTTGCTATTTGGTGATAAAGAAGGTGCGGATGCAAACAAACTTCTAGGTCAGGCAATTCATGAATCCTTTCACCCACAAGCCAAAGGCAAGAATCCAGGACAAGCTCGATTCGCTCCCGTTATTGAAATTGTCAACCAACCACCTGGTACTCGCGCTCCGGAAGTTCATACCATTGCGGTAGCAAGCATTGGGAAAGTTCCAAACCTGGTAAAAGTTTTCATTCGAAATCAATTTCAAAAAGCTTCACCCGAAGTTCCCGTATGGCTCGATTTTAACGAAACCATGCGGACTACTTTCAAATTCAAACCCTCTTCCGCAAATCTGGTGGTAATCGATCCTCAAGGCAACCTTCGACTCAGTGCCAGTGGCAACCTTACCCAAGCGGAATTTACCGATCTGGTGAACGCCATCGAAGGTATCAGAGTGGAATCTGTAAATGTTCAAATCCTGCCAAAAAAACCTTAAGAATTAGTGTTTTGATGTGTTTATCAAACTTTTATTCTGCTTTTTTCCGAATTAAATCCGAAACTTTTACAGTGAAAATGTGTCTAAATAATATGTGCTTCTCATTACTTGTGGCAGTAAACAAACCATGTACCTTAAATATGTTTCCTTTAGTTTGATTTCGTTGATCTTTTTCGCAATCTCCGCACCGGCGCAGAAGGCTAATAAAAACAATCCGAACGAAACTTTTTCCAAAGCCAATATTTCAAAGATTCAAGGCACGCAATTCACAGCAAGGGTATCTTTGGACCCCAACAGCAAATCTATAACTGTCCAAATTCCCAACCAAAAAGTTGTTAACAAAAACGATAACGACAACAATAAAAAAGATAACAATAAGAATGACAATAATGATAACGACAACAATAAAAAAGATAATAATAAGAACGACAATAAAAAAGGAAAAGATAACAACAAGTCACCTAATGCACAAATTCAAAATCTTCAAAAGCAAGTAGCCCAGGCCCAGGCAAAACAAATCCAGATGTTGAATTCCATGAAAATTGCAACAGAGTGGATTGAAGTTGAAGTCCCCATCAAGGAAACCACAAAAATCAGAACCAAGACGCCTCTTCAAGTTTATGATGACAAAGGGAACATTAAAAAATACACTTCGGAAGAACTCAAAACACTCAAAGGAACCAATCCAGCCCTTCCCGGTTATGAAGTAAAATTAGACGAGATAACCCCGGGCGCAGTTGTCGAAGTTACCTTAAATAGATCCCCCGGAAATAAAGATGATAAAAAAGATGATGGTAAGGTTTTTGCTACCATGATCATGGTTATAGGCAAAGATGCTACATTCAAACCACCTGTCGATAATTCGAAAACCAAAAAGAAGTAGCCTACTCAAAACCTCAGTTGAGAACTTAAACACAAGTAAAAGCGACAACCATCTTAATACCTTTTCGTTGATTGGAAGCCTACTACTCAAATCACACTGCCACTCCTGATTAAAAATAATGTTTCAAATTCGCCAATGAAAGTGAGACAAAGTGGCAAAAAGCACTGGTTTTTCACTACACTAATCTAGTGTGATGTAACCGGTTTTCTCAGAAATGTACATGAACGAGACTTCTACAATACCCGAAAATAAACAACCTCTTCCAGGCAAAGGGGAAGTTCGTGCACTCATCACAAAATTGCTCGAAGTAAAGGAAATGCAAAAGGTTGCTGAAGCCCTAGCGAAGGGCCAAAGCGCCACCGTTGATGGTTGTTGGGGATCCTCTGCTTCTATGGTGGTTGCAGCTTGCGCGACTAGAATCAAACACAATATCTTAATCGTGTTATCACACCCCTCAGATTTAGAATTCTGGGCATCAGAGATTGATACTTTCAGCGGTTTAGAAACAAAGATTTTCCCAGCAGATGATGATTTCGCAGGGAAGTTCAGCAATAAATCCGAAGCGGCATGCGCAAGGCTTAGGCTCGCTTTATCACTCAACATCCCAACCAAACCCTCGATTGTGCTTGCTTCAATCCCCTCTCTGTTACAACCCTTGCCCAGTATAGAACAGCTTGCCAAATCTAGCTTTCCCCTGAAGAATGGCACCACCATTCCCCCAGAAGATTTGACCAAATGGCTTGTAAAGCATGGATATGATCCAACAGAAGCAGTGGTGCAACCAGGGCAGTTTTGCAAACGGGGAGGCATTGTTGATATTTATTCTCCAGGAAGTGAATTACCTCTTCGTCTTGAATTCTTTGGCGATGAAATCGAATCACTAAGAAATTTCGCACCCGAAACCCAACGCAGTCTCGATGTGGTGCAGTCTTCTGAAATCATGGCAATGACCTTTGAAGAAAAAGGTACCCTGCCAAATGGTCATCTGGTGGATTATCTAGGTACCGCAACGATAATCATGGTTGAACCGGAAGAGATACAAGATCAAGGCCGGCATTACCTTGATCGCATGGGAAATATCCGTGGCTTATTTTCGATGCAGGGCGCGTTTAAAACCCTAGCAACCAAGCCCAGCTTATTAGTAGCTGCTATGCCCCGCCATAGTGCGGAAATTTCCTACTCAATGAAAGTTGAATCAGTCGAGCGCTTTACAGGGGAAGTAGCAAAAGTTAAAACCGAATTGGATCATGCTGCAAGCAGTGATGATGTGGTTCTGGTTTGTGCAACTGAAGCAGAGGCCCATCGATTGCATGAAGTGCTAGCTACATCGCAAGTGGCAGCGCAAGGCAGGCTCTCTTTAGATGTGGGGCTGATACGAAAAGGCTTCAGGCTTGTAGGGGTAAAAAAGGACAGGCATATTCTGGTGCTTGGCGCTCAAACATTATTTCGCAGAGATGAAGTTGTAAGACCGCACGCTTCCGCAAGAAAACTTGAATCACGTGCAATCGATAGCTTTCTAGACCTATCGCCTTCGGATTTAGTGGTGCATATCAGCCATGGTATCGCCAGATATCTGGGCATGGAACTTCTTGAAAAGAAAAAGAACCCCACCAGTGATTCAACCAACCCCGCCAACATGGTCATGGAAGAACATCTGGTGTTGGAGTTTCGAGACAAAGTAAAAGTTTATGTTCCTGTATCGAAGATAGATCTGGTGCAAAAGTATGTTGGTGGTGGGAAACAAGAACCTGAATTATCAAAGTTTGGTGGCACGGGTTGGAACAGTCGTAAATCTAAAGTACAAGCAGCGGTAATCGATCTGGCTTGCGAAATGATTCAAATGCAAGCAGTTAGAGAATCGCAAACGGGCAATGCATTCCCGCCTGATACCGAATGGCAAAAAGAATTCGAGGCTGCATTCCCTTATCAAGAAACACCCGATCAACTCGCATCGCTTACAGAAATCAAAGCAGATTTAGAACGCGCCAAGCCTATGGATCGGCTTATTTGTGGCGATGTAGGGTATGGAAAAACTGAACTTGCAATCAGAGCAACATTCAAATCCATTGATAATGGAAAGCAAGTTGCGGTATTGGTACCTACCACAATTCTTGCGGAACAACATCTTCGCACCTTTACGCAGCGAATTGCGGGATACCCCTTTGTTGTTGAATGCCTTAGCAGGTTCAGAACACCTTCCGAACAGCGAGACATCATCGCAAGGCTTGGAACAGGCAGCGTAGATATCGTAATAGGTACACATCGGTTGCTAAGTGAAGATGTAAAATTCAAGGATCTTGGATTAGTAATCATCGATGAGGAGCAACGGTTTGGGGTGGAACACAAAGAGAAACTGAAAAGGCTACGCGAGAAAATTGATATTCTCACCATGACAGCAACACCCATTCCAAGAACCCTGCATCTTTCACTTCTCGGAATAAAAGATATAAGCAATCTTGAGACACCGCCTGTGGATCGTCATGCCATCGAAACGAGAATTATCCGCTGGGATCCAGAGTTAGTCAGGCACGGGATACTTAGAGAGATGAACCGTGAAGGGCAGGTATACTTCGTGCATAATCGAGTGCATGACATCCATAAAGTTGCAGACAAGCTAAAGAAACTAGTTCCTGAAGCATCCTTTGCCATTGTGCATGGGCAGATGAAGGAAGCAGAACTAGAAGAAAACATGGTGAAATTTCTGACTCGTAATGCAGATGTTTTGATTGCTACAACAATCATCGAAAGCGGTTTAGATATCCCCAATGCGAACACGATTTTCATCGATGAGGCGGATATCTATGGCCTAGCCGATTTGCACCAACTAAGGGGCCGGGTAGGTAGGCAGCAGCGCAGAGCATATGCCTACATGCTATTGCCAACAGATAGGGTGCTAAGCCCGGATTCAGGCAGAAGATTAAAAGCGATTGAAGAATTCACCGAGTTAGGTGCGGGGTTTAAAATCGCATTGAGGGATCTGGAAATCCGAGGCGCAGGAAACATATTGGGAACCCAACAAAGCGGGCATATCGCTTCGGTAGGGTATGAAATGTATTGCCAACTGTTAGAAAACGCAGTGCGAGAAATGAAGAATCAGCCATTGCGAACCCCGTTGGAAGTGAACATCGATTTGGAATGGCCAGCATTTCTTCCAAGGGATTATGTAACAGGGCAGAAGAATCGGATCGAGGTGTATCGAAGGTTAGCACGCATCAGGCAGTTGGAAAAACTGACAGATTTCCGCACCGAATTAAAAGATCGGTTCGGGAAGATTCCCGCGGTTACAGAATGGCTAGTAAGGCTTGCAGAAGTACGAATTCTTGCTGCCAAATGGCAAATAAGTCAGATCCATATTGAAAGGCCACCAGCGGGAATCACAGGGCCTATTGATCTTGTTTTCACCTACAGAAATGCCAAGCGGGCGCAGACCGTTGCAAACAAAAGCAAAGGCAGGCTTAGGGTGGTGGATTCTGAAAATATTTACTGCAGGCTGAGGCCCAATGAAGATAAACCTGAGAAGTTGTACAAATTACTGCATGAGCATTTGCAATCGTAGTGACTATCTGCACCCTTCAAGAATTTGCAAATAATGTTGCCTGACAATTTTCTGATGCCTTGAAAGAGTTTCTTGAAAAACAACAAGTTCGAAACCCAATCTTCGAGCTAGCTTGGTTACTTCATCAGTTTTTTCAGGGATGGTATCAATCGCAAGATTTTTGACAATTCGTAACCTTGCCTGAACTCGAAAGAGAAAATCATAAGCACTTGTTAGCTCGAAATGTTCTGTAGCTGAAACTAAACCACATAACTTCATTGCTTCAAGTGCGGACCAAACATTGGAATGCCTGATGGAGGAATGACTTGCACCAAAACGAATTTGCAATAATTCGACGAGGAACTCAATATCGGCCATACCTCCGATTCCCCGTTTCAAATCCCCGGGATTTCGACTAGCCTCAAGGCGATCGCGCATGGTTTTCATTTCGTCAATAAAAGTGCTTTTCCAGGGAACCATGCAAACAGCATTATTGACAACCACAGAAACATCGTTGGCAAAAGATGAATCGCCATGCACAACTCGGGCTCGCGAAAGCATGAGCCTTTCCCAAAGCTGAACATTACCAGAATCGTGATAATATTTTTGGAACTCTTGGATGGGGATGACAAGGCTGCCTGATCGCCCTGTGGGTCGCAATCTAAAGTCCAATTCATAAAGCCTGCCCAAAGGTCCGTGGTTACTTAGGGTTTTAATGATCCTTTGAGTGAGTTCGATAAAAAAAGAATTGTTATCCGGTTGCTGTTCATCAGAATTTTGAGCGTTGGCCTTCTGCGGTTTGCCTTCGCCTTCATAAAGAATGATCAAATCAAGGTCGCTATGGTAATTGATTTCTCTACCGCCCAGTTTTCCGAGGCCAACAATTGCATATCTACAGGGTTTCCCCGCCCTTGGGCCAACAGAAAGAAGTGGCTGCCCAAACTTTAAAACCATGGAATTCATTTCAATTTCAGCCACGGTGGAAAGAATCGTTTCTGCCAGGTCGCTAAGTGAAGCAACCATTAGGCGAATAGGATCTTTGCCAAGAATATCACGCACACCAATTCTAAGAAGTTCTTTATCTTGAAAGCTATGAAGGATTGGATTGAGATCGGTAGCGTTTTTACAAAGGTCTGCCAGTTCGTGTTTGAGTTCAGAAAGTTTTCTGGGTTGGTCGAGCACTAGGGAATCGAGAAGCTCATCGATCATGCCTGGGTTATTGGTAAGAATGCCTGAAAGGAACTGGCTCCAAGCGCAGATATCGACATAAAGTTTAAGGCTTGGAGGGTTAAAGCTGAAGAGTTCCCAGAGGATGGTTTTAGCGCCCAGAGATGCAGTAACTTTTTCGAGATTCATAAGAGCCATGTCTGGATCTGGTGTCTCTCTAAGGCTTTTCAACAAAGCAGGAGCAATAGAAGCAAGGAAGTGTCTGCATCGCCTGGTTGAAAGGAAGGGTGCGGATTCCTGAGCTAGAAGAAGAAGATTCTGATAAGCGGCATCGATATTTTTAAAACGATACTTTTCCAAAGCAGCGCGGATCAAATCGGGTTCGGGGTTGGGATCGAGAATGATATCTGATTCGGGCTCGGATTGGTCCGCATCTCCGGAGAAAGTCTGATGCAAAAGATGTTCAAGAATTCTATGCGTTAAAGAGGTACGATCTTTATATTCTTCAAGGAATAACTCTCTGGGAGATTTATGATCCTCAGAAAAGTATCCCATTCTTTGTGCAAGCTTGTTGAGTTCATCCTCTTTGTCTGGGAGCTTATGTGTTTGCAGATCAAACAATACTTGAAGGCGATGCTCGGTTTTTCGCAAGAAACGATAAGCATCATCAAGGACTCGAGATTCTTGATCTGTAAGACATCCCTCTTTTTCAAGTGCAAGCAGAGCCTTCAAGGTGTTTCGTTCGCGAACCATGGGAAGATCACCACCATTGAGTAGCTGAAGAAACTGAATGGTGAACTCAATATCCCTGATGCCACCCCGGCCGGTTTTAACCTCGGTTTGTTCAAGGCCCTGCTTGGATGTTTGTAGCTCGATTCTGCGTTTAAGCGCTTTGATTTCGTTGATTTCAGCAAAGGAAAGATACCTGCGATAGACGAAAGACTCGATCGATTTAATAAAGGCCGAACCGAGATTGAAATCTCCCGCAACAGTACGAACCTTGATAAGGGCCTGCCTTTCGAAAGTTCTACCCAGAGTGTCATAGTAAGCGAGAGTGCCTTCAAGAGAACGAGCCAAAGGCCCGCGCTGCCCTTCCGGGCGAAGCCTGAGATCAACCCTATAGCAAGTGCCCCTGTCGGTATGCGAGGAAAGCAGCCTGACAATCTCGGAAGCAAGCCTACTAAAGAATTCGGAATTATCAATGGGAGTCCCGCGAGAGATTTTGGTAATCCCATCGTCATCATAAACAAACATGAGATCGATATCAGAAGAATAGTTAAGCTCTTCACCGCCTAGTTTTCCAAATGCCAAAATACAACAAGATGCGGGAAGATCGGAGGCATTGAAGGGTATGCCATATCTGCGTTCAAGGGTTTTGCGTGCGAGGTTCATTGCAACTTCAAGCGCAGCCTCTGCAACTTGAGAGATATCCCTGGTAACTTCTTCAAGAGGCCTATTGCGAAGAATATCATTACCCCCGATTCTAAGAACCTGCCTTTGCTTATATCTACGCAGTGCCCTAAGAACAGAAGCATCATCAGGGTTTTTATCAACCTCTGCTTGAAGCTCTTGCACCAGTTGTTCTCTGGAAGGAGTTTGATGCAGGGGCACGCCAAGCATATCAATGCAATCTGGATAAGAGATCAAAAGATCGCTGAACGATTGGCTAGTGCTGAAAATCTGGAGGAGATCAAGGAGAGTGCCAGACTTATCGCCTAGAATCAAATCCCAGTAAGGCTTGGAAGAAGATTGGGAAAAGAAGCGCTCGAGATTATTGAGGGAACGATCTGGGTCTGGCAAAGTAGGGAAAAGCTCTTTGATACTATTGTGAAGCAAAAGAAAAGAATCAGAGTCGAGATGTTTTGCAAGAAGTGAAAGATTTCTTTGGGCACGAATAGGATCGGAGTGCTTGAAATTATTTAGCCAATCAAACTCAGGATTCGCAGGGCTATTCATGGGTTTGCAGTTTCAGTTTAAGAAAGCCTTTTCATGAAATGACTTCAAGCGATTTCCTGCCTGCAGCAGGAGTAACGCTGGGTTTCGCAATCGTAGCTTCGCGAGAAACCAAAGCCGCCCCGGAAACTTCATCCGTTACGATCCTGCCAAAAAGAGTAAAAGCAGTGGCATCTTCAATAAGCACTTTCACGGTATTGCCAATCAACCTTTCATTACCATCAAAAACCGTAATGTGATCGGTCATGGTATGGCCTGTAAGTTGTCGAGGGCCATCAGGATGTTTAACCGCTAATTTACTAGGGCCTTCAACCAAGATATCAACAACAGATCCGATTTTAGCACGATGATCGATAAGGCTATTGGCATCTTGAAAAGCGAGGAGATCATTGTTTCTTCGCTTTTTAGTGGCATCGCTAATATCATCAGGATAAAGGTCGTCCGCTTTGGTACCCGGCCTAGTGCTGTATTTAAAGATGTAGCTATTTTTAAACATACTCTTTTCAACCAGATCACAACTGCGCCTAAAAGATTCTTCCGTCTCACCACAAAAGCCAACGATAAAATCACTAGAAACTGCAACGCCAGGAACTCTCTCTCTACAACGCTGCAGCATCTCGATGTAATATTCCACCGTGTAAAGGCGCTTCATGCGCTTGAGCACTTCGTTGCAACCGGATTGCACAGGCACATGAAGATACTTGCAAACCTTAGGTAACTCACGCACTGCATCAAGAAGTTCATCATCCATATCCTTCGGATAATTAGTTACGAATTTAATCCGTTCAATTCCAAGCGTATCATGAATCAGATTAAAGAGCCCAGCAAGAGTGGTGGTTCTGCCATCGCCATGCTTGTAATAGTAGCTATTAACAGTTTGGCCAAGGAAAGTGATTTCTTTGCAGCCCTGATCTGCGAGAAGTCGAACTTCAGCTAGGATATGATCAGGAGATCTGCTTTGCTCTGGGCCTCTGGTACTGGGAACAATGCAATAGGTACAGAATTTATCACAGCCAAACATGATGCGAACAAAAGCTTGAAAAGAATTGGGCCGCATCGCAGTTTCTCTGGATGGGTCATAACTTTCGAAGCTGCGTTCAACTTCATCCTTGGAAGCATCAGATCTACCGAGGCTGAGTGCTAGTTGAGGTTTGCCTGATGATTTTGCATCTTCAATAAGTTCCGCAATCCTACCTAACTGCCCTGTACCACAAACGACATCAACATGCGGGGCCCTGCGAAGAATCAACTCCTGATCTTTTTGAGCCATGCACCCCAGCACACCAAGAATCTTGTGCGGGTTTTCATCCATATGAATCCTGATCCGACCTAGGGCACTGTAAATCTTATCTTCCGCATGCTGACGCACACTACAAGTATTAAAGAGAATCACATCAGCATCAGTGGCCTCAGTTGCAAGCTCGTAGCCCTGTTTTTTCAAAGTACCAACAACAATTTCGCTATCCAGAACATTCATCTGGCAGCCAACGGTTTCGATGAAAAGTTTCTTAGCCATGAATAAGTTTAAACCTGCTCGAAAAGTAAAGGAGTATAAGAATAGTATACTAAACCCCGGGCCAAGGTTTAAGCCCTCGTAAGAGAGTCGCCCGAAAACCAGTGCCTTCCCCTCAGAAATTCAGCAGCAGCCATCTTACGTTTGCCCGCAGGTTGAACCTCAAGGACATTCAAAATCGTACGGTTTCCTGCAGCCACCTGCATCATATTTAAATCTTTTGAAGGTTCAAGAATAGTTCCAGGAGGCAAAGAGGTGGTGGCTTCAAGTGCAGGAGTAGCTTTTAAAATCATAATCCTAACGGGGGGTTGCTCAGCACGTTGCCACAAAGTAAAAGCCGTGGGCCATGGCTGCATTGCCCGAATATGAGCACTAATTTGTAAGGCATTGAGCTCCCAGTTGATGTTGCCATGCTCTTTACGAAGCTTGGGCGCCTTGGTCGCAAGCGAAATATCCTGAGGAAGACCATGGATAGGTCCGGCCTCCATTTTTTTTATAACCTCAAGGGCAATAGTTGCTCCCAAAATAGAAAGCCTGGCCTCAAGATCTCCTGCGGTTTCTTCAGGGGAAACCGGGGTGACAACCGTTGCAAGAATATTCCCGCCATCAAGTGTGGGTGTCATCTGGATAATGGAAACGCCCGTTTCTTTTTCACAGTTGGCAATAGTCCATTGTACAGGAGCAGCCCCACGGTATTTGGGAAGCAAAGAAGCATGAACATTAATCCCACCAAGAGTAGGAACTACAAGCACTTCTGGGGAAAGAATTTGGCCATAGGCAGCAACGACGAAAAGATCAGGGCTAAGATCACGAAGAATCGCAAGTCCTTCGTCAGAGTTGATTTTAAAAGGTTGAAAGACAGGGATATGGTGCTGAAGGGCGATATTTTTCATCCCTTTGCCAATCTGCCTGGTGGAAGCTTTTTCTTCCCCAATAGCGCGATCGGGTTGAGTGAAAAGTGCAACAACATCTTTTTTGTTGAGCAATAAAGATTCAAAAGTGGGCTCGGAAAAAATACCAGTGCCCATCATGACAATTCGCATGAATCAAACCCCTAGAGAAATCAAGATTCGGATAAGAGCGAATCGATAAGAGCTTTGATCTCGGTCTCGGGAGGAATTTCGCCACGCTGCTGGGCAAACTTGAACTCTTCTTCAAGTTCTTTGAGAGCACCGCGGGAGGCAAGTTTTCCGATAATACCAAGCTTATCAACAAAAAGAACGCCATTGAGATGATCAATTTCATGCTGCCAAGCTCTAGAAGCAAGGTCGGAAGCAACCACTTCCACCTTTTCCCCCAGAAGGTTATAGGCATGTATCTTTACAGTTTTAGCTCTGCGAACTTTTTGAAACAAACCAGGAAAGCTAAGGCAACCTTCCTCGCCATCCATGGTGCCCTTGCGCTCAACCAAGGTGGGGTTGATGTAAACAAATTCATGTTCTTTTTTATCTGGGTCTCCAGAAACATTCATCACCAACAACTGGAAGGGAAGTGCAACCTGAGTTGCAGCAAGCCCAAGCCCCTTGGCTTCGTACATAAGGTCAAACATTTCGCCGATCTGAAGTTTGATCTTCTTATCGATCGCAGAAATCTGCTTGGCCTGACAACGCAAAGCAGGGTGTGGGTAGTGAACAATTTTCATCGTAACGAGCCTTGAAAAAATACTGGGTGTCTTGAGCCATTGTAATGCGAAAAAACCAATGCCTAATACTTATTAAGGTTATTTCGAGGATTTCTTGATTTTATCAAATTTCGACAGGGCATCATAACAAGCATATTTATAAATTTCACTAATGGTTGGATAGTTATAGCAGGTATCAATAAAAACATCGACGCCGCCACCCATCACCATAACCGTAAGACCAATATGAACAATTTCGGTAGCCCCTTCTCCGATAACATGAACACCAAGAAGTTTTTTAGTATCTCGATGAAAAAGTAATTTAAGGAAGCCTTCAGTATCACCAATGATCTGGCCCCTAGCATTATTAGCATAACTAGCCTTGCCTGAAACATAAGGGATTTTAGCTTCGTCAAGATGCTCTTCCGACTGCCCAGCAGAGGAGCATTCGGGAATGGTGTACAAACCACTGGGAAGAAGGGAAGGGAAGTGCGCCGATTGCTTAAGTTCAAAAGCATGATAAACAGCAATACGCCCCTGAGCCATTGCGGTAGAAGCAAGGGAAGGATTCCCGATGACATCGCCAGCAGCATAAATATTGGGTTGCTTGGTTTGGAAGTGTTCGTTGACTAGAATATGGCCGCGAGAATTGGTGGTAACACCAACCTTTTCAAGACCAATAGAGCCGGTTTGCCCAGATCTTCCAGAAGAAACCAAAACCGAATGAGTCTGAATGGTTGCGCCCGATTCGAGTTCGACCTCAACGAGTTTACCACACTCAATTTTTATTACCGAATCACCCATAAAGAATTTGATGCCTGCGGATTCCATTCGTGATTTCAAAGAGCTGGAAATTTCACTATCCATTCCTCCAACAATCTTCTCGGACTTTTCCACCACGCTAACACCAACCCCTAAAGCAGCAAACATACACGCATATTCGCAACCAATAACTCCGCCCCCAATAACCAACATACTTTCAGGAATAACATCAAGGGTTAAGATAGTGTCGGAATCAAGAATCCTCGGATCGTGAAAGGGAAAATTCTTGGGCCTGAAAGGGTAAGAACCTGTTGCAATGAGAAACCGATCCGCCTTCAACTGAATCTCAGGGCAACGATCAGGCTTTATAACAACAGTTTCCGAATCAACAAAAGAGGACATGCCACGGTATACAGTGATACCATGCCTGGCGAGATTTTCGCGAATGCGCTGGCGTTCATGATCGGTGACAAAGCGTTCATGCGCCATGAAATCACTAATATGAATGGTTTTCATCATATCAACCTGAAACCCAAACAGTTTTCTTTGCTTAAACCCCGAGAGGTAAAGTGCCGATTCCCGCAGAGTTTTGGAAGGCAAGGTGCCAGTGTTGGCAGCAGCACCGCCTAGCACATTTTCTTTTTCAATAAGCGCAACTTTTTTACCAAAGTACGCAGCAGCAGCAGCACCCTTTTCCCCCGCAGGTCCAGAGCCGAGTACTACCAAATCAAACTTTTCAACACTCATTATTTTTCTTTTCCAACCATCAAGGCATTAATTTTTAATGGAATCAACTTTTTTAATCAACTCTGCACCACTCATACGATGTGCAGCATCATGAGGACAAGCGTAAACACAACTAGGCTGACCATCGATGGATTCGCAAAGATCACACATGGTTGCTTTTTGCTGAACAACCGCGACTTTATAACCAGGCCTGGTAATATCATCGATCTTTTCATCGGTCTCGAAAGGCTGCATGTTGATATTGCCATAGGGGCAATTCTGGGCGCATTTCCCACAACCGATGCACCAGTTTTCGATAGTCATTTCGCGTTTTTTGCCTCGGTGAATTGCATCAACAGGGCACCCAACCATGCAATAAGGATCAAGACAAGATCTGCAAGAACTTGCAACGAGGAAATTTTCGAACCGAAGGCCTTCACGAACCAATCTAGTCACCCCTTGATGTGTATCAGAGCAAGCTTTGGTACATTCATCGCAGCGAGTACATTTTTCGAGATCCAACACCAATAAACTACGGGCTTCCATAAGGCCCTGTTTAAGAAAATCATTAAGGTTGGTGCTTTCAACTTTTGCTACCTGCCTTTGAATTTCGGTAAGTCTTTCCAAAGCAATTGCGACCATCTTTTCACGAATCTTCGGAAAATTCTCGAGGATGAGTTTAAAATCTTCACCACTGATGCTGACAAGATCCACATGATCCAAAGCGGTCGCACTGGCAGTTCGACCTTGGGCAAGCAATTTGCCTTTCAATTCTGCAAGATGACCCATGAGGGCGATTTCGCCGACCATACCACCGGGGCCGGTGTAATTGATCACATGATCGCCACCCGGTTGCTTGAGCCAGATTTTGACAAAACCAATGCGCACCAAGTAAAAATTATCTTCCGCATCACCCTGCCTGAAAAGAACATCACCCGGATTCAAGCGAACGAGATTTGCTTTCTCACGCACTAAATCAACAAACTGCTCGAAGTCCTTATCATTAGTAAATTGCTCTGCAAACAATGGGATGCTGCGCAAATGAGTGCTGATTGATCTTTTATTATAAACCCCATCGAGAATAGCCTTGCTCTCTTTATTTCGTTGCAGAATGTAAAGCACATTCCTGCGGATTTCAAGAAGGCTTATATCAGTCTTGGCACGAACAGTAGCAGACCTTGGATAATTGTTCATGCAAGTCATTTCGCCAAACAAAACATCTTCCTTGGTCAACTGGGCAATGGGATTGCTCGTGTTAAGGCTTACAGGCGCATCAATTGAAATGTAGCGCGCTTTTTTCTCTTCCTCCCTTTTCGAAGTAGAGAGCGTAGTAGTAAACTTTTTGATCAAGCCAAGAAACCCGGTTGATTGCGTGTTCTCAATATGATTCAAAGGGCTTTTTAAAAAGACATCCACCACACCCTCTTCAATGATGAATGCGGTCGAGCCAGATTCACCCTCATTACAAACGATTTCACCCTGCTTGAATTTCCTTCGTATGACCGATCCTTGATTCCATTCCATAAAGGGCTTACTGATGCCCTTAAAAAGTTCATGAGTGAATAGATCGTCCAACGAAACAGGCAATGCCCCGGGTTCCGCAGCAAGATTAGAACCTACAAGCTTCTTATTCGTAAGCGCCCCCGTAGGGCAGGAAGCCATGCATTCGCCACACGATACACACGAAGAATTCCCCATCGGATCATTAAGATCAAATGAAATCCTAGACTTGAAACCTTTGTTCATTCTGCCAAGTACTTCATTATGGCGAACTTCATTACATGCCCTGACACAGCGATCGCAAAGAATACAAGCATTATGATCAACCGAAATAATCATCGAGCTATCATCGGTGCCCCGATCGTGGGGGTTTTTAGGAAAGCGGGAAGCATGCGGATCCATGCCAAGTTTTTTGGCAATGGTGCGAAGCTCATTGTCGCCATACTCCCTGTTTACTACACGGGGAACTTCATTATCAACCAAGAGAAGTTCGGTAAGAATCTTAACGGAGTTTTTAACTTTATCGCTGGTTGCACCAGTGGAAACTTTCATGCCCTCTTCAACGGGTCGATGGCAGGCAGCAACAAGGGTACGAGCACCAATATCAACAGCGCAAAACCTGCAAACTGCAACGGGTTCCATATGTTCGCGATGACAAAGAATGGGGATGAAAACTCCCGCCTTCTGCGCTGCATCTAAAATGGTGGTCAACTTGGGTTTCAATTCGCCAGTAATCGGATTCTTAGAAAGCGTGGCCCGGGCGATCTCTACCTCTTTACCATCAATTGTTAATTTGATGGGAGGCGCCTTTAATAAATCCGAAGCAATACGATCGAGTTCAACAACCCTGCCATCGACTACAATAGGGAACAATTCTTCAGCTACATTCATCGCCAACCTCCAAGGCCGCAAGGGCCCCTATCTTTAAAATCAAACTTGTTTCAAATAGTTTTCAACTTCTTCAGGGAAGAACTTCAACAGACTGGTGATGGGATTGGATGCCACCTGCCCCAACCCACAAATCGAGGTTATCCCCATCGTCTCACCCAGTTCATTAATAAGCCCAAGCTCTTTACGGCCAGACTTACCTTGCATCAAATTCGTGATGATATCGACCAGCTTTTGTGAACCGGTTCTGCAGGGAACACATTTTCCACACGATTCATTCCGGTAAAAAGAAACGCAGTTCAATGCATTGTCGAGCATGTCTCTGCGATCATCATAGACGATAAAAGCAGCACCCAACATGCCGCCCATCTGCCCAACCGTGTTAAGATCCAAAGGCAGTTCAAGAATATCGTAAAGCTTGGCCCCCGCAGGAACTTTATCTTGAACGAATTTAGGAGGAAGCTTTTCGACAGGCACCTTCGCAGGTAAAAATCCACCCGAAGGCCCTGAGGTTGCGATAGCTTTAAGCGTGTGCCCCTGCAACATTCCACCGGCTGTTTCAAAAATCAATTCTTTAACCGTCTGGCCAAAAGGCACTTCGTAAACGCCAGGCTTTTGTACATCGCCACTGATCGAAACAATGCGCATCCCAGTCGCCCCACGAATGCCCTTATCGCGATACCATTCTCCACCATTAAGTGCTATTCCCGGAATCCAAGAAAGTGTTTCAACATTATTGATGACAGTAGGTTTACCAAACAACCCTTCAAAAACAGGGAAAGGTGGCTTGTTCCTAGGTTCGCCACGCTTATCTTCGATGGCTTCTAAAAGCGCACTTTCCTCACCCTGCACATAACCACCGGGGCTGATGAAAAGCTCGAGCATGAACTTTTTTCCAGTGCCCAATACATTTTTACCTATCACTCCTAAACCTGCTGCGGTGATTAAAGCCTCTTTGAGTACTTTGACTTCATCGATGTATTCATGGCGGATGTAGAGGTAACCCTTTTCAGCGCCAGTGACGAGTGCTGCTAAAACCATGCCTTCGATTACAAGATACGGGGCTCTGCGCATGAGTTCGCGATCTTTGAAAGTTCCTGGTTCGCTTTCATCTGCATTGCAAACAATATATTTTACATTCCCGGGAGCGCCCTTTACCGCAGACCATTTACGAAAGGTAGGGAACCCCGCACCTCCCATGCCTCGAAGGACCGAAACTTCCATCTTTTTCAACAACGCTGCATGATCCATGCCCCCGGTAACAAACTGTTTCACAGCCTCATAAGGCTCGCCACTCTGATAGGGATTAATTTGAAAAGGAAGAGTGGAATTATCCAAATGCTGATGGGGAAGCTCTTCATTCGCAGCAGCTTTTCTTGCCAACTCGGATAAGCTCTTAAGATCCATACCACGATAAACATGATGATCGTTGATCAACGCAGCTACGGTTGCATCGCACTGGCCCAAGCAGGAAACGCCACAGACTTCGATTTTCCCGGGCCCAAGTTCTCTGGAAAGATTCTCAAGACCCTGGGTGATTTCTGGTGCACCATGAATATGGCACGCCATATCCCTGCACACTTTAATGCTTGCGCCTTTAGGTGGCTCCAACCTGTACAACGGATAAAAGCTTGCTACTTCATGAATGCGATGCAAAGGTACACCCGTGCGCTTGGAAAGCGAGTGCATTTCATCATGGGGCAAATAGCCACATCGATCCTGAATTTCTTTTAATGCCTGAACTAACATATCTTTCTCCCAAAGCCTGTCACAATTACAGTGTGCTTAATACATCCCATTAAGGAATTGGTTTTTGCATCTGCTCGATGGTCCGAAGTATTTTCGGATCCCAAGCAGCGGCGCCAACGCCCTGGTATGGCTGATCCCCATGATGATAGTTATGGCATTCCACACAATCATGATTAACCCCGGCTTGCGCCACCCCTGCAACAAATTTGGCAGGCGCATGGCAACTTCTACAGTTATCAATTCCGGGAAGTAAAATATCATTTTTGGTAATTGAATCATTGGCAGCACCATGGCATGAAGCGCAATCCATGAACCGATGGGCAGAATGATCGAACTTAGCATGTGGCATCCAAAGCGAAGGAATGGAAGGCCAAACAATCTTAGCAGGATCGCCTACTCTCGAATCTTTAAACCATTGAAAAGCCTTGCTATCAGGGTCTAACCCCGTTTGAATCAGCTTTGGAATCTGGGCGAAACCAGGGTTCGTACTCTTCGTATCACCTTTTTCATAATGACATTCGCCACAGGTTTTCTTGCCCAAAAACAGATTATTCATTGCGACAGAAACCTTGATATCGACTTGCTTCTTCACCGATTCAACCACGGGCGCCAATGGGTTCCTCCCTGGAACGGGTACAGGCAATAGCTCTCTTGGTTTCGAAAACTCTTTGGTTTCAAGCACCAATTGCTTCGAGTAAAAACCTTCTAAGTAAGAGCGTATTTCTTCAGGTTGATATCGATGGGGTACTGATTCGTTTTTGTTGGAATCATCAAAAGAAAGCGGATGGCAAGCTTTACAATGCACATCGTAAACAATCGGCTGATACACACCACCCTTGGATCTTTCCCCATGAACCGATTTAGGCATATTGGCAAACGCATCAGGCGAAGGCTTGGCATCTGCGGACTCAAGGTTATGGCAAGCCTTACAATCAAGAGCGATAGCAGTCTTTAAATTCATACCCTTCTGAAATCCAAACCTCTCTCGTTCAAGCTCTGGAATATCTGAGTAAGTCCAAGGTTTGCCCTTAGGGTCACGGGATACACCAGGGGTGAGATGCAACTTGTGGTTGAATTTAACGGTGCCTGGATCGGTCATTTTCTCTGCCAACAATCGGAAATCAGGGTGCCCCTGCGAGGCAGTTGCAAACGAGGTTATCTTCGGAGCGTATTTTGGAGTTGCACCTGCTGTAAGGTGACCCTGCATATTCGTATGACACGAAATGCAATCAGAATCTGAGAGACGCACAATGCTCGCATCTAAGCCACGATGTTCACGATGGCAACCACCACAACTAGGAGTTGATTCAAGCTTTTGATTGGCATGGTGCACCGGTGCGACATGGCAACTTTCGCAACGTGCATCGCCCGAAAGATTCTTCCCTGCTTCGTGGCCCAGCCATTTCATGCTGAAACTATTTTTGCTAATCGGTTCAAAATCGGAATGGCAGACGGTGCAATTATTATTCCATGCAGCGTGAAACTTAGTCACTTGGCCTCTGGAAAATGCAGCCTGTCCTTTTTCGCCCTGCGCATATACCAACGCCATCCAACCTACCGCCGCCAACAAGCAGATTAAAACCAGAGTTGACTTGGTACGATCCAGATAGGTCGACTTTTTGTAGTAGTCGAGCTGGATTCTTGTAGCGCGCTGTTTTCCGCTTTCTTGGAAAGCCATGGATCCCTCTCGATTTACCAGTACTTCATAGCCACAAAAACATGAACAAACATCAACACAATTAAAGCAACAGAAAGGGGCAGATGCACCCACAACCAACTATGAAGCCAGAACTGAATTTTTGCCTGAGTAATAATTTGCCTACGTTGATTGCAAAGATCTTCCAAAACTGTCACCACTTCATGGGCGCGGGGAGGCAACTTTGTCCGCAAGGAATTAAACATCGAATGAGCCCGGGCAGGATTTTGCAAAGGCGAATTAGCCATTTGGCCATTCTTCAAAAACCCATAAATATGCTCGTTGAAAAAATCATACAAAGCCTTACTATCGGGCACGCTTTCGAGCAAGCTGGAAGTAACCACCACCCGGCCTTGGATTGCGCCTGTATTACGAACCGCACCCACCACCATATGGGAATCGCCTGAAAACTTTTCTGCATCATCGGAATCTGAAGTGATGTTACAAACAGATCGAACTAATCGTGAAGCTTCCGTAGCCATCAATTCTGAAACATAATCAATTTGCGAAAAAATGGTTTCAGCAGGAACTTCTTTCAACATCTTTTCAGGCAAAAACTGCTGCAATATCAAACCCCAAACTCCACTCGCTATCACCAACAAAAACAAAGTCATTAGAGTGGAGCTTAAAGGACCGCCCCAGCGAAAGCCTGTATGAAGAACCAAAAGTGGGACTGCAAGTAATCCGAGCCAAATATGGGCACGCATCCAAGTCGAGACTTTTCCGATGCGCCACGATCTTAACTTTTTTCGAGGCCAGATTAAAAATTCGAATAAACAAATCAGACCACCTATGACACCGAAAGTAAACCCAGGTAAACTGCTACCACTAGGCCATTCTGCATGGCCTACCGAAGCAAAAATAAACCAGACTACCGCTAAGGCAAGTACAACAGAGGAAGCAATAACCCAAGGGTAATGTTCTGCAAAGTTTGATTTGCGTATTAACACTTATTTTTAATCCTTCACTCAATAAAATTCAGACAAAAAGAATTAACCTTAATATATCGAATATTTTCTACCACCCTATCATAAAATTGACTAAAAATAGAATAACTGTTGATACTGTAGAATGCTAATTTTCAGCGAGAAATATTAAAAGAAACATCTTTTATGAACCCCTTAAATTTAAAACCCCTAAATTTGATTAAAGCATTCAGCTTTTGCATGCTTTTTTGGGCTCTTTCGTTCTTTTTAACAAGCCAAGGCTTACTCTCTCAGGAAAGAAAACCCCTTCCTGCAAAAACTGCTTCTATTCAACCATCTGATTCTGAAGTTAAACACCCCCCAATCGCCACATCTTCTTCTTGTTCTGGTCGCGGCTGCCATGGTGGTTCCGAACCCGTTTTAGGCCAAATAGTTCAGCAAAATGAATTTTCAACTTGGATAACCCATGATAAACACGGAAAAGCCTACGAATCACTGCTTTCAGACCGGGCTAAAACCATGGCTAAAAATCTGGGAATCCCATTAGCCCACAAAGACCTTCGCTGCTTGGCTTGCCATACAACCCCGCAAATTGCCCAAGAACAATCTAAATTAGATTATCCATTAGATCTAGGGGTTGGTTGCGAATCATGTCATGGCTCCGCTTCATCAAAATGGCTAGGAATTCATACCACCGAAGCTTGGAAAAACACCCAATCCGCTGCTAAGAAGGCACTTTATGACAACGAAGGCATGAACTATTTGGGAAATGCCATGGTGCAAGCACAGGTTTGCATGGGTTGCCATGTGGGCGCACCCGCCAACCCGCAAGCAGGAATTCCCGCACGAGATGCCAACCATGATATCATGGCTGCGGGCCACCCAAGGCTAACCTTCGAAGCATTGTCCTACCAAAACAACATGCCGCCCCATTGGAACCCCAAAAAATACGAATCCAATACCAATCGCGATCTAGAAATATGGGTAACAGGGCAATTGGCGAGCTTATCCTCAAGCATTGAGTTGTCTTCGCATCGCGCAGAGCTTGCTCTTAATAATCAGGGCGTATGGCCTGAATTCGCAGAATCTTCCTGCCTTTCCTGCCATGCTGATTTCCAACAACCCACCTGGCGTGGCAAAAAGAATTATTACGAGGGCAGAAAACCAGGCTCACTTCCCTACGACTCTTGGACTGGGGTTTTACTTTCAGAAGCCTTGTTGATTTCTGGCCAAGACAAGCAAATTACAAGCCTTTACTCTGATTTTGTGAAAGCTAAAAACACTTTTAAAACCAGCCCCAAACAAGCCAAGGCGGCAGCAAATACGCTGGCAATTCAACTTGCCAACATTCAAAAAGAAATAGTCACCAAAGGCATTAATCCTCCGAAAGAATGGCGCGCCCTTTTGCTTGATCAGCTTTCCAAGCATAATCTGGAAACTGCAACTTGGAATGAATCCACACAAATTGCCTTGGCACTTTCCATGCTCAGTTCCAAAAAGCCTGAACAAGCAATCTTGCAAAACCTATGGGAAAACCTTGCCTACCCCTCGGGTTACGAAAGCCCCAAAGGCTATAGTCCAAATCCCAAATCGCTTGAAGGTGTATTGCAAAAACTAAAAAGCTCGAAGTGATAAAATCTACCCGCCTGCATCTGCTGAAATAATCAAAAGTTGCTGTCCTTCCAAAAGAATCGTATCGGGATCATTTAAAAAATAGTCCCCATTAAGGGAATAAAGCACATGGCTTTTCCCTGAAGGCGAGGGCAAGAATTCCTCGGAAAGCTTTGGGAATCGAATCTTTAAATTATTTATGATCGAAGATAAAGAACCAACGGGTGCTTTGCAAAAAGGCACACCCGCTTTTAGTTTTGGAATGCCAAGAAATTCCACGGTGATAAAGCCCGGGGTGATTTCTTGATCAAGCATAAGTGATTACGATTCGGGGTTGTTGCCGAGGTCTGCAAGCGGGGCAACCAAATTAAGCAGGGTGCCTATCTGGGCAAGCCGCATGCCGTAACGATCAAGAAACTCTTGCAGGCCGAATTCATTGTCGATGCAATCGGAATCATCAGAAATCCGCTCGACAATATCGTAGATCATTTTGCCATATGCTTTTTCCAAATGAGGCAAAGCATTTTTGCTCATATCTGGAAGGCCAGGAAAATCATCAGGCCATCGAGAAATGAAGGATTTCCAACGGGCAGCGTGATCATGAGCAGCTAATGCAGCACGCTGATGATTCAACATTTCTTTTTGAATATCAAGAATCTGTTTCAGAATTTCTGAAAGTTCGTTTTGGGGTGCCACTACGGGTGGTGATTCAATGTTGCCTGGGGTTACGCCGCCGCCCATTTCAACAGGATAGTTCATATTAGGTTCCAAGTAAAATCACCCGAGTTAAAATAATATTGCAAGCAAAGTTCTTCCACTAAATAATAACGCCCCTTGGCCTAAGTTGGAAGCTTTCAATGCAATAAATAATCAAAATATTAAAAATAACAAATTTAGAGCAAGCAAGTCTAATAGGTGTAGGGGAGATCAAGATCAAAGCTTTCAGCTTTATGAAAAAGGCCAGTAACAGGATTAAAAGATCGACATTCAACCCCGAGTTTGCCATTCAGGATAGAGTAGCGGGAGTAAGACCATTTTCCATTCTGTGTGGCACTACCAGCACATAAAACCGGAAATGGAACATCAGAACTTGTGGGATGATAGAACTGATCATGCCGATGGCCATGAAGCCAAAGTGAAACCTTGCCCTTTGCAGCAACGTTCAGAAGGGAATCAAGATCGCGAAGAGCGCGAATTTTTCGTTCTTTCTGGCCACTTGCAATTTTGACTGGGTAATGTGTAACAAGAATTCTACGGCTATCATCCAGTTGATCGAACAACATTTTCAAGCGCTGCAACTGATCACTGCCCACACAACCCCGGGCATCCCAAGGCAGACGATTGGGCGTCGAAGAATTCACCGCAACCACCCAGATATTGCCAATCTTTTGGGCAAACGGGTAAATATGATCGCCTATGCGCTCGCCTTTTTGCCAAGAAGAGAAATGGTTTTCAAAATGATTTTGAGCTGCACAGGAAGCAGTTTGATAATCATGATTACCGGGCACAGCAAGCCCAGGATGCGCATCAGGGCCATTCAGGCCGAGAAGTTCTGCAGCTTTTGCCATCTCTTCTTCAAAACCTAATGCCGTGGCGTCGCCCGAAAATAAAATGCTGTCTAAATTCTGAGACTTGATATCTTTCATCAAGGCATTGAGAATTTCGTTGGTGTTACGAAAGCGAAATCCCCTGCCAAAAATCTTAAGGTTAATCCAGCCTGTAAATCGCTTGCTGAATAGATCACTTTTTGTCCACGCACTGTTTGCAGTGACATGAATATCGCTTAAATGCGCCAGAAATACGGGCCGGTTTTGGCCATCGCATGGTCTTGATAAAGGGGTGTCAACCAAAGTAGTATCATCCTTAACAAAGCTCAGGTTCAAGGTTTTTTATCTCCACCCTCGTACTGTTGTTTTAAATCCCACTGGGCCTTGGCTGCATCAGCGAAATCATTCAAGCGAAAAGTGCGCATGGATCGCTCTGAAACCTTTTCCTGTTTTGCACCTTGGGGTTTATCAAGGTCGTATTTGAATATTACAGCAACCTTTTCATCAATGGCCAAGAAAAGATGAATAGTTTCTGAAGAAGAATTCGTGAAGTAATATTGATCCGTTTTCACACCATCCTTGAGTTTTAAGCCAGGCAACTTCTTCTTTTCCGTCTTGGCTTCGAAGTGCTCAAGCACTCCATCCTTAAAAATGCCCCCCTCAGTTTCGTCAGAATAAGCGAGAAATACATCACGCGGAATAACCGTGCTTCCTTTTTGCTTGCCATATTTAACCAGCAACATCCCCTTGCCCCTAACAAAATCTGGATAAGGGCGGGAGTAATTTTCCCGGGGTAGGCGCAGGAAGGTAGGCTTAGTCACATCCTTATTATTTCCATCTTTGGCGGTAGGGACTTGCACAGGGTAGCCCAACAATTTGTCTGATTCATCTGCTTCTGCAACAAAATCTATAGTTTGATTGGCTTGCTCTTCGTATTCTGCGATACCACAACCCAAAATGAGAATACAAAGGCAGAAAGTTAAGCTCGTCTTTTTTAAAATTGAAGATTGGGCAGTCATACAATAACTCTTAATAAAAGCTTAAATGCGCCAGCAAACATTGCCAGTTAAGATTATCATATCAGCATTATAGAGGTAGTAGACTGATAAAAGGGGTATGAAAGATGATTCAATTTGATTTTAAAGACAAAATTGTACTGGTAACAGGGGCTAGCAGGGGTATGGGGGCCCAGATTTTAAGGCAATTTGTCAATGCTGGTGCCCATGGTTTGCTCAATTTTCTCCCAAACGAACAAAATCTCGCAGATGCCAACGCCCTTATCCAAGAATTTCACTCCCAAGGCAAAAAATGCGACCTCGCTGGGTTTGATGTCAGCCAAGAACTCGAAGTGCAAGAACATCTAGCTTTGCTAGGCAAGAAGCACGGCAAATTAGATGTGCTGATCAATAACGCAGGTGTTTTACGCGATAAAACCATCCGAAAAATGACCTCCGAGGATTGGTATACCGTCATGCGAACCAATCTCGATGGCGTCTTTTTCTGCTGCAAATACGCAGCGCAAATCCTCGCAGAAAAAGGCCGTATTATTAACATTGCATCCATATCGGGAATCGTTGGCTTTCCAGGGCAGGCCAATTATTCATCTGCCAAGGCAGGCGTTATTGCACTCACCAAAGTGCTTTCCAAAGAACTAGCATCACGAAATATCACCGTGAATGCGGTTGCCCCCGGAATGATCGAAACCACGATGTTAACAGGCGTGCGTGATGAAGTTTTGCAAGAATACAAAAAACAAATCCCCTTAAAACGCTTTGGACACCCAGAAGAAGTCGCCAACGCTATTTTATTTCTTGCCTCTGAAGAAGCTTCTTACATTACAGGCCAGGTTTTACCCATAACAGGGGGCTGGAACTAGCCCAAACGCCCCAAATTTACTGTCTTTGCATAAAGTTGATCTTTCCCGATTTCTTTGTTTGAGGTATCGACTTCTCTTAAGACCACTATTGTTTCCCGGAGAAGTTGTGCCATGAAATTAAAACCTTTTGTCTTTGATTCGATTTTAAGTTGTGCCTTGGTGGGTTTGCCCACCGCGATGCTATTACAGTTTTCGCCCACGGTAGTGAATGCAGCGCTCTTGGATTCAAGCGACCCGATCGAAGTTTTGGGCAAAGCATTGCAACTTCCTCACGATATCTCAGGACATCGCGATAAAGCCATTGCTGAGGCCAGCGCTAAAATTCAGTATCCCTCAGATATTTGGCGGGCTGCCTGCCTAGCAGATTGGCGCGAGTTCCACTCCGATGGTTCCCCTGCAAAAGCTGATCGAGAGGCCAAAAATCTCCTCGTGTCACGATTCCAAACTAAACTCGACACCATCATAACCACTGCACCACCCGAGGAGATAGAACCCCTGTTAGAGCTCGTTCTTACCATTGCCAAAGAAGAACGACTGGGGGGTAATTATCGACCCTTTTCCAAAGCTGCTGCTGCAGTTTTTGCCAAAGATTCTCTTAAAGGATCCGTTGCCGAACGAGTTGCAAGAATTCGTGTTTATGGCATGTTGAACCCTGAAACCGCACAAGGGTTGCAATTGTTCACCGCCCTTCTGGGCGAAAAAGAAATGCGTATTCGCAGAGCCGCACTCGATGGCATTTCTTATTGGGTCGAAGCCAGCGGGCCCGCGGAAGAAGCTAAAGATCAAGGCAATAACGCCCGTAGAAGAACCCAGGCAATTTTATGTGTCAACACCCTGCCTTTGGTGCAATCCGCATTACAAGATACCGAACCCGAGGTGCGTAAACGCGCTGCCAACCATGCCCGTATCAGTGGCTATGTTCTTACCTCGATGATTGCAGATCCCCTCGGTAAAACAGTTCTAGGCTCCAGCGATCCAGGATTGCCAACATTCGTAATGGACCGAAAAGCTGCTTATGACCTTGCGGTTGTGCTTGAAAAAACAAGGCCCGCTTTGTTGCTTATGGTAAGAGATACAGATTTGGAAACGCGACTTTCAATCCATCGTGCAATGGAAGAGCTTGCGATGGCTCGCAAAGCATGGAAGAGCCAAACCGCTGCCTACGATATCAAAGATGCACCAGCATTTCCTGTAACCATGAAAGAAATCATCGAAGAGTTATCGAAATCAATATCTGATTCTAATTTCAGAGTACGAAGAACTGCACTGGAAACCTTCGAGCTTTTAGGACCCGAAGGCGCTGCTTTTACCAGCAATATTATTAAAGCGCTGGACGATTCCGACCGGTTTGTTCGCTGGACTGCGATAAGAACCTTGGTTGAAATTGGCTCTACTTCCACCGCACAAGCATTGCCAAAACTCCGAGATTTGCTTCAAGATCCCGATGGCGATGTGCGCAAAGCAGCATCGCTTGCTTTATCCAAGCTGCAGGATAAGTAAGGCTAATCTTTCTTCCAAAGCCTGCCTTTAGTAGACTTATTATCGGGCTTCTTCTTTTTAGGAGGAGCCTTTGCTTTTGTTTCTTTCTCAGGCGGGGCCTTTTTAATTACGCCTTTTTTGGGCCCACCTATTTTCGGAGGAGGACCTTTACGCGCAGCCATCCTAGGTGGCGTACTCGTTTCAACTACATCTTCCCCTACGTCTTCCGATACATCATCCAAGCCTTTATTTTCATTCGCTGATTTTGAGTATCGTGCTTTTTTCACAGGCTCGATTGCGTATTCTTCTTCTAATACAACATCATCCTCAAACTTGTCGCCTGGCCCCAAGCGGGATTCTTTTCCTCGCATCACCAAACGAATTGGCACATCGTTAAATGCCAATTTATCTCTGATATTCTTCAGCAAATAACGCAGATAGGGTGGATCAAAAAGATCGGACTTATTGGTAAACAACACCACCGTAGGCGGGTTCGCATCTACCTGACTTGCAAAAAATATTCTAGGTGTGCGATTCTGCCTGATAGGCGGCGGAATATCTTGGAATGCTTGAACCACAACATTGGTAATATCTGCGGTGCTAACCCGCTGGCACGCTTGTTTAAAGAGAGTTTGCGCCAAATTTAAAACAGGGTAAACATTCTTACCAGTCTTTGCGGTAACAAATGCAATGGGAACAAAATCTAAACTAGGGAATGTTTTTCGCACATACTCCGCCATCTTTCCCGTCTCGATTCCCTTCTCGATCACCAGATCCCACTTATTGATCACAAAAACTGCAGGCTTATGATACATCAGAATGTATTCTGCAAGCTGCTTATCTACCCTGCTGATTTTAAATTGCGGATCCATGAACAATAACACCACATCCGCCCTACGAATCGAACGCTCTGCACGCGCAATCGAATAAAACTCGATATCGCCCTTGATCGATCTCTTCTTGCGCACACCCGCAGTATCAATTGCAATGAATGTTTGATTATCGCGCTCGAACCGAACATCCACACTATCGCGGGTGGTGCCTGCAACTTCGCTGGCGATAACCCGGTCTTCCTGCGCAAGCGCATTTATAAAAGTACTTTTCCCCGTATTTCTTCGCCCAACAATTGCTATCTTCAGCGGTTCGTGCTCTGGAGGCGCAAAGGTATCTCCGCCCTTGGGCAACAACCTTAATATCCATCTTAAAACTTCTTCTTTATGCCTTTTCTGCATCGCACTAACGCAGATCATCTCGGAAAAACCGAGTTGAAAGAAATCATTCGCCTGCATATCCAGGCCTTCGTGATCACATTTGTTAACCAACAGCAGTACAGGCTTGCCATAGGTTCTTAAGGTTGCAGCCACCTTCATGTCGGCATGCAACAACCCACTGCGTACATCCACTAAAAACAGAATTATGCACGCTTGCTTAAGAGCTTCCGCAATCTGCCCTTCGATATAATTGGTGAGGTTATCGACATCATGGTTGCCCATGCCACCCGTATCGACCAGTTCAAAATAGCGTTCATCCGCTTCTATCAAGCATTTGATACGATCGCGGGTAACCCCGGCTGTAGGATCGACTATAGATATGCGTTTGCCCGCAAGCCAATTGAAAAAGGATGACTTGCCTACATTGGGCCTGCCCACGATTGCAACCGAAGGAAAAGCCAAGGGAATCTCCTGAAAAAAAAGGTTATGTTTCTATTCTAGTTACTATTGGCTAGAAATACATACCTTAAATATTCTTCGACCCCTATTGCCAGACGGTATAATCCGAACTCCTGGAAATTCCCAGACCTTGATATGAACCCCAAATGAGGCCTTTTTCCTTGTTAAAACAGACGGTTTTATTCTGGTGGGCTTGCTGGTGGCTACTTCTGGTTTTATGGACTATAGGCCTACTTCGCCCCGAACCCATCCAATTGCAGCACCACCTTATCAGCCCATCCCTTGGCTGGATTACTGCAAAGGGTCTGCATCTAGGGGTTTACGCCCTGTTAGCACTCTTTGCATCCCTTCTTCCTTGTTCACCCTCTTTCAAACTTTTCTGCTTTATTATTCTAATGGTGCATGCTTTCGCTACCGAATTTCTACAGCAATGGGTCAAGGAACGCACCGGTTCCCTTTCTGATGTTGCAATCGATTTACTTGGCCTAGCCTTGGGGCTCGGCGTCTGGAAACTATACCGCTGGTTCGCGCCAGCCAAAAAAAAAGCCCCATCAAGATAATACTAACAGTACCTCAGTCACCCTCGCTGTTTTATTGCAGTGCGAAGGGTATGCTTACCGGTGGAACTAAAAGGTCTGTTGCATTTTCATAATTGCATCGCGCCAAGTAGGATCCTTTCCACCTTTTAAGCCCGCATTCATACCCGCAGTACGTAAGCGGATATTCGCAGCTTTCAACTTTTCCTCGTACTTCTTCTTCAAGCGTTCGTCCTCCACCTTTGCGACCTTCATTTCTCGCATAGCTTTTTGCAGGTCCACGAGTTTACTATAGGTAGTTACGATTCTTGGCGCAGCAGCCTGAGCTGAACTTTCATCTTTGACGGATTCCAAAACCGACGCCATCTCTTCCAGATTGCTGATAAGACTTTTAATTACACTCTCATGCTTGCTTCCTAGGATACCCCCGAGAAAACCGTTAGAGATGAGAAAATAGACGCCATAGCCCAGAGCGCCAAGAATAATAAGTCCACCCACAGAAAGCCCAATGGCCAACCCTGATCCCGAACCACTTTGCTTCTTCTTTTTCTTTTTGGGCTTGGGACTTTCCTCCTGCTCTTCCTCCTCATCTTCTATGGGAGGTGGAGCCTGTTTTTTTGGGGCTGGTTTCGAAGGCAGAGCCTCTTGCTCGCCGACAATAAAGCTTTCCTTGCATTTGGGGCAGATGATTTTTTTGCCCGGTATTGGCGCATTACGCACCTTCAATTTGGCGAGACAATTTGAGCATTGGATCGCATGAAATTCCGATTCGGTTCCATCACTCGACATAAAATCTCCGACATAACAAATCAAATTAAGGAAAGCAAATAACGAAAGGCAAAATCTTATTACAAAGGTTCAGGCTGCCGAGGTCAAGAAATATTCTCTAATGGAGGAAGCCTTAAATGGGCCTCGCCGTCTGGAAACTTTACCGCTGGTTCGGACCAGCATTGCAATCGAATAGCAGTCAGAAATAATGGTGCTTTTAATAAGTATGGCGCAAAACATTTAAGAAATGCAAAGCGCCATAAAGACAAAGGCCTTATCTTTTAATCACAATGTAAAGTTACTTCTCCAGAGCTTTGGCCATGTCAAAATCCTCTTCAGCCTCTTTGGTTTTTCCAAGGGCTTTATAAGCATTCCCGCGTTTGTTATACCTACCTGCATTCTTCGGATCCAACTCGATGGCTTTGGTGAAATCTGCTATGGCTTCCGCATATTTCTTTAATTCGAAATATGTATCCCCACGATCACTGTAGGCACCCTTATCTTTAGGATTTAGTTCAATTGCTTTGGTGAAATCTGCTAAAGCTTCAGGAAACTTCTTTAATGCAAAATGCGTATCACCACGAAGATCATAAGCAATCGCAAGTGTGGGATCCAACTCGATGATCTTATTGCAATCTGCTAAGGCTTCGGCGTGTTTTCCCTGCTCGAAATAAACAATCCCACGTTTAATGTAAGCATCCATATCCTTTGGAGCTAATTCAATAGCTTTGGTGTAATTTGCTAAGGCTTCGGCTTTCTTCTCTGATTTGTAATACGCCTGCCCAATATTATAATAAGTAATCGAATTCTTCGAATCCAGCTCAATGGCTTTGGTGTAATCTGCTATGGCTTCAGAGTGTTTGTTCTGTTGAAAATAAATTGCCGCACGTTGAATGTAGGCATCGACATACTTGGGATCTAGTTCAATAACCTTAGTGTAATCTGCAAAAGCTTCGGCATTTTTCTTTAAGATGTTATATGCATTTCCCCTATTGAAATAAGTAATCGCATCTTTAGGATCCAACTCTAAATACTTTGTATAATCTGGTATGGCTTCAGGGTATTTTCCTTGATTAAAATATGCATCACCACGCATTTTGTAAACATTCACACTCTTGGGTTCTAATTCAATAACTTTAGTGTAGTCTCCTATAGCTTCCGTATATTTTTTTAATACGGTATAAACTCTTCCACGATCACTGTAGGCGCGCTTATCTTTAGGATTTAGTTCAATTGCTTTGGTGAAATCTGCTAGGGCTTCAGGCACTTTTCCCTGCATATTATACAAAGCACCACGAGGAGCATAGGCCCTCGGATATTTGGGGTCTACCTCAACCGCCTTGTTAAATTCGGTTAAAGCTTCTGGTAACTTTTGCTGGATAAAATAAACCATCCCACGGCCAAAATAACCCCT
>Ga0209296_1000353_pt1 | contig 39156 bp, 39 predicted proteins | sample S_130206_EF_Meta_FD_187319 | JGI IMG/M metagenome (GOLD analysis project Ga0209296, IMG submission 187319) | Freshwater microbial communities from Lake Simoncouche, Canada to study carbon cycling - S_130206_EF_MetaG (SPAdes) (version 2) | ecosystem: Environmental > Aquatic > Freshwater > Lake ... | reverse complement strand
ATAGCAGGCCGTCGCCGCATGACAAAGATGATGATCCCAGCCACGCTTGATACTCGAAAGCGCGCCCGCGGATTCGAAAAGCCGATAATCAAGATTGAGGAGCATATCACGATTACTGCTGGGGGCCTTGTACATCGCCTGCCGAAGGCCTCGGTTAGAGAGCTGGACGCCAAGCCTTGAGCTTGATTGCAATAGGCTGTCTGGGATCTTCTGCTGCCATCGGCTCATCGATAAAATGAGCGGCGACCATTTGAGCCCGCGATCAGACCACGAAAGACTCGCTATGACTTCTTTATCTTTGGCGTATTTCCTGAGGAGAGGTTCAAGCGGACCGATGGCGTCTGGCACGGTGTGCCAGGCCCTTTTATTCTTCAGACTCCTTTCATTCGCTTCCGCGAAGACGACGCGGCCTTCTTCATTCACTATGGCCATGCTCGAATCATGCTGGGTGGAGGAAAAACCCATATATACTCGTGGCATGTTAAACCCAATCTAAGCCTGGGCGTGATATAGCCAACCCAATAGAACTATCTGCCAGCCTTCGCCTGATTGAAAAAAATGATAGGGCGTATTCCCCGGGCACAAAAAAGGCGCCGGGGTGCGGCGCCTGATTTGTCGATGAGCCGGGTTGGCTTATTCGAAGTCGTAGATCTTGACGGAATCCCAATAGGCCTTGCAGTCGGCGATGAAGGCCTGGTGGATCGGGTCGATCTGGTAGGCGTCATGGTCAGCGTGGTTCTTGAAGACGAAGAACTCGGCGAAGTCGTAGGAGGTGTCGATAATCGGGCGGACGGCGTGGGTGCTGGGGATGCCGACGTAGCCGCTATGGATCGACTTGATGGCGAGCAGGCCGCGGAGCTTGGTCTCGAATTCCGCGCGCTGGGCGGCGGTGATGTCCTTTTTCAGGTAGAAGAAGACGATGTGGTGGAACATGGGAGCGACAGGGTTGGAGAGGGAACGGCAGAAGGAAATAGCAAACTGCGGCTTACTTCCGGAAGAGGTCCAGCAAGGCAGCAGTGACGAGGGCGTGGCCGGCGGCGTTGGGGTGGTTGACCTGCGACATGAGGTCCTTGAGCGGAGTACCGGCGGCGACCTTGGCCTTAAACAGCGCGAGGCTATCAACGAGCTGGACTTCATGCTCCTTGGCTAAGGCTCGCACCTGCTCGGCATGGAGGTTCAGCGGGTCCTGCGGGTTATCGAGCTTGGCCGACTGGTCCGGCGTCGGGGTGAGCAGAATGACTTTAATCCCCGCAGCCTTAGCCGCGACAATCATCGCCGTCCAGTTCGCCTTGGCCTTCTCGAGCCCGAGACGACGGTCGTTGAGCGAGTAATCGATCGTCACGACGGCCGGCCGCAGCGCGAGGACGTCGCGTTCGAAGCGGGCGGCCCCGCGGTCGGAAGCTTCGCCGCCGATGGCGGTGACGATGACGTTGAGCACGGCGTTCGGAAAGCGCGCGCGCAGGCCAGTCTGGAGTCCGGCTGGATAGGCCTCATTGGACTGAATGATGGGCGTGACGAAATACCCCGCCGGGACGCTGTGCCCGTGGCAGACGATATGCATCGTCCGGTTCTTCGGCCACTTCACTTCGAGGGCTTCGACGACCAGCCCCAGGGGGGCTGGCTCGGCGGCAGCGAGGCCGAAGGTGAGGCACAGCAGGGTAAGCAGGGGACGCATGACTCCTTTACTAAAGACCTACCGACCGCTGGGAAGCGCAAAGGGTTTCGCCTTCCCCCGCCCCGCCCCTGCCCTCATAAAAATCTTACGGATGGCCCACCTCCTCGGCATCGACCTCGGCACCACGACCACAATCGTGGCCCGCATCGGCGCCGACGGTATCCCGGAGCTGGTCCGCGACTGGGAAGGCGAACCGATCACCCCGACGGCGGTGGCGTTCGAGACCGTCAACCACGTGGTGGTCGGCCGCGAGGCACGCGCGATGGCCGACGACGCCGAGCATGTCTTCCTCGAGTTCAAGCGCGACCTCGGCACGGGCGTCTCGCACCCGGTCTTCGGGCGCCGCGTGACCCCGCTCGATCTCTCCGCGCTGATGCTCCGCAAGGTGCGCGAGCACGCCGAGGCCGCCCACGGGCCCGTGGACCTCGCGGTGATCACGATCCCGGCGAACTTCACCAACGCGGCCCGGGAGGCCACGCTCGAGGCCTCCCGCCGGGCAGGGTTCGGCGCGGTGCAGATGATCAACGAGCCGACCGCCGCCGCCCTGGCGTACGCGCGGGGCGAACGCCGACCGCTCGACGGCCTGTACGCGGTCTTCGACTTCGGGGGCGGGACATTCGACGTCTCGCTGGTCCGGGCCAAGGGGATGGCCATCGAGGTGGTGTTCACCGAGGGCGTGCAGCGCCTCGGGGGAAAGGATTTTGATGCCAAGCTGGCGGAGCTCGTCGCCGCGAAGTTCCGCGATGCGACCGGCGACGAGCTGCGCCCGGGCGACTGTGAGTTCGGCAAAGCCGACGCCGAGGCCCTGAAGCACCGGCTCTCCGCCCGCGAAGCGGTGCGCCTGCCGCTACGCTCCGCCCGGCATGGGCGCGTGACCGTGTCGGTGACGCGCACCGAACTCGAGGCGGCCGTGGCCGGACTCGTGGCCCAGGCCGAGATGGCCTGTGAGGGCGTGCTGCTCCGCGCCGGCGTGGACCGCGCCGAACTAACCGGGGTCTTCCTCGCCGGGGGCAGTTGCCGGGTGCCGGCCGTGCGTGCCGCGGTTGCCCGCGTCTTCGGCCGAGAGCCCGTGCTCCGCGACCCCGATACCGCCGTCGCGCTCGGCGCGGCGCTCTACGCGGCCCATAAGGCCGACCCCGCGAAGCTCTCGCCCGGCCAGCGCCGCCAGGCCGCGGCCATCGGCTTCCAGGATATCGCCCCGCATTACTACGGCACACTGGCCGTCGACGCGGAGGGCCTGCTGGAGAACAGCATCATCATCGCCAAGGGCGAGAAGCTGCCGGTCTCGCGCACCCGCACCTACTATACAGTCGAGGATGACCAGCGCGTCCTGACCTGCGAAGTCACGCAATCGGCGATCCCGGAGTCCGACCCGACGCTCGTGCTGCGTATCGCGGAAGTGGAGATGCCGCTCCCGCCGGGCCGGCCCGCCGACCAGGCGATCGAGGTGACGTTCGCGTACGATCTCAACGGTATCATGCGGGCGGAATTCCGCGACCTCGGCACGGGCAAGCCGCTGGTCATCGAGCTGCGTGACAACGGCGCTGGCCGGGGCTCGCTCAACGTCGCCAAGGTCGACCTCGGCTGAACGTGGATACTTGGTTCCTGCCGACGGCCGCCACTGGCCTGCTCCTTCTGCTGGGCGCCGCATGGTGGGCCTTCCGCCGGTCGCCGGCGACCCCGCGGCGACGACCCCGCCGGCGCGCCTCGATTCCCTCCGCCCCCACCGGGGCCCGCGAAGTCGAGCGGGTCGCCTGGGTCCTCGGCAAACTCACCCGCGTGCCCCCGCGCAAAATCGCCGCAGAGGCGACCCTTCGCGAGACACTCGGCCGAACGGCCCCCGCGACCTTTCTCACCGCGGTGGGCCGGGAGTTCGGGCTCGAACTCACCCTGGCGGAGGCAGGGCTCGGGATGACCGTCGCCCAGTTCGCCGCCTACGTGGCGCATGTCCGCCGCGGCCGGCGCAAGGCGGCGGGCGGACGGAAACGGACGCCGCGGACGACGGGCGATGTCCTCGACGGGTTGACGCCGGCGACGCTGGCTCTGGCGAGCGAGCTGGGGCTGCGTCGCGAGTGGGAACTCGAGCCCGCGCGGCGGCACCTAACGAAGGAGTACCTGCGTTGGAACGCCCGCATCCACCTGGCCACGCGCGAGGAGGAACGGGCCGCGGTACAGGCGCGGCTGGAGCAGATCGGCCGCCTCCGCGAGGCGCTGACCCCGGCCCGGCGCTGAACCATCCTTGCCTCTGGCCCCGACCGCGGCACGCTCACCGCCCTTCCGCATGCAGGCCCTCGTTCCGCTCTTCCCTGAAGTCACCCCCGCCCAGTGGGACCAGCTCACGGCCATGGCCGCGCTGCACCGTGAGTGGAACGAGAAGATCAACCTCGTCTCGCGCAAGGACATCGAGCACCTCGAGCGCCACCACTACGCGCCGTGCATCGCTGCGGTGAAGTTCCTCAAGCTCATGGATGGCTGCCGCGTCATGGACGTCGGCACCGGGGGTGGCTTCCCGGGTCTGATCCTCGCCGTCCTCTACCCCAAGGCGCGCTTCACGCTCGTCGACTCCGTCGGCAAGAAGATCACGGTCGTCGAGGACATCGCCACCAAACTCGGCCTCAAGAACGTCGACGTGAAGAACGCCCGGGCCGAGACGATGAACCACGAGCACGACTTCGTGACCGGGCGCGCCGTGGCGGACCTCCGCACCTTCGTCCACAACACCCGCCAGCTCCTCTGCAAGGGCCAGAAGCATTCCTTGGCCAATGGGATCCTCTATTGGCAGGGCGGCGACCCCGCGGAAGAGGCCGCCAAGTCGCACCTGAACCCGGTGTTCAGCTTCGAACTCCGCCCCCTGCTCTGGAACGACGAGAAATTCGAGGGCAAGCGTGTCGTCCTCTACCGCACCCAGGACCTGCTCCGTTGCAAGAAGCCGGACGTGCCGGGGATGACGAACTAGCCCGCCCCGTGCCTTGACCCGTGGGCGGCAACCCGCACGGTAAAGGCGATGTCCCGTCAGCGACTACCATTGAACCCGGCCGGGGAGCGCCTCGAGTCCCTCCTCCGCCAGCGTATCGTTTTCCTCGACGGCGCGATGGGCACCATGATCCAGCAGCTTAAGCTGCAGGAAGCCGACTACCGGGGGGCGCGCTTCGCCGACCACGCGAGCCAGCTCAAGGGCAATAACGACCTGCTCGTCATCACCAAGCCGGCGGTCATCCGCGATATCCACCGCGCCTACCTCGACGCCGGCGCCGACATCCTCGAGACCAACACCTTCAACGGCACGTCCATCGCCCTCGCCGACTACGAGATGGGGCATCTCGTCCGCGAGCTGAACACCGCCGCGGTCAAGGTCGCCCGCGAGGCGGCCGATGCCTTTAAGGCCGCGAACCCGGGCAAGGACGCCTTCGTCGCCGGGGCCATCGGCCCGACGAACAAGACGCTGTCGATGTCCCGCGACGTCAACGACCCCGCCAAGCGCGACGTGACGTTCGTCCAGGTGCGCGACGCTTACCGCGAGCAGGTGGAGGCCCTGATTGACGCCGGGGCCGACCTACTCCTCTGCGAGACGGTCTTCGACACGCTCGTGCTCAAGGCCGCCCTCTTCGCCATCGACGAGGCCTTCGCGGCCCGCGGCTTCCGCCTGCCGCTGATGATCTCGGGCACGATCACCGACGCCTCCGGCCGCACGCTCACGGGCCAGACGACCGAGGCCTTCTGGAACTCCGTCCGCCACGCCCAGCCGATCAGCGTGGGCATGAACTGCGCCCTGGGCGGCGAGCAGATGCGCCCGCACATCGCGGAGCTGGCGAAGAAGGCCGATACCTTCGTCTCCTGCTACCCGAATGCCGGCCTGCCCAACCCGCTCTCCCCCACGGGCTTCCCCGAAGGTCCGGAGGACACCGCCGCCATTCTCGAGACCTTCGCGCGCGACGGGCTGGTCAATATCCTCGGCGGCTGCTGCGGCACCACGCCCGGCCACATCGCCGCGATCCGTCGCCGCACTGAGCAATACCCGCCCCGCCGGCCGGTCGCCGCCACCGCGGCGCTCCAACTGGCGGGACTGGAAGCGCTCAACATCGTCGGCGGGCCCGGCACCTTCGTGAACGTCGGTGAGCGCACCAACGTCGCCGGCTCCAAGATCTTCAAGGGTCATATCGAGAAGGGCGACTACCGCTCCGCCTTGCGCGTGGCCAAGCAGCAGATTGAGGCCGGCGCGACGGTCATCGACATCAACTTCGACGCGGGCCTCCTCGACGGGGCCGCGGCGATGACGAAGTTCCTCAACCTGGCGGCGACCGAGCCGGATATCACCAAGGTGCCGTTCATGATCGATTCGTCGAACTTCGACATCATCGAGGCCGGCCTGCGCTGCGTGCAGGGCAAGGCCATCGTGAACTCGATCTCGCTCAAGGAAGGTCCCGCCGAGTTCGTGCGCCGGGCCCGCCTCTGCCGCCGCTACGGCGCGGCGATGATCGTGATGGCCTTCGACGAGGTCGGCCAGGCCGCCTCACTCGCCGACAAGATCCGCATCTGCGAGCGCGCCTACGGCATCCTCACACAGGAAGCCGGCGTCGACCCTCAGGACATCATCTTTGACGCCAACATCTTGACCGTCGGCACGGGCATGAAGGAGCACAACCGCTACGCCCTCGACTTCATCGAGGCCGTCACGGAGATCAAGCGTCGCTGCCCGGGTGCCCGCACCTCGGGCGGCCTGTCCAACGTCTCGTTTGCCTTCGCCGGCAACAACCCCGTCCGCGAGGCCATCCACGCCGTCTTCCTTTACCACGCGGTCAAGGCCGGCCTCGACATGGCCATCGTCAACGCCGGCATGCTCGAGGTCTACAGCGAGATCGACCCGGAACTCCGCGAGCTCGTCGAGGATCTCGTCCTCTGCCGCCGCGACGACGCCACGGACCGCCTGATGGAGGCCGCGCCCCGCTTCGCCGCGACCAAGACCGAAGCCGCCGACGTCTCCAAGAAGCACGAATGGCGGGCCCTCGGCGTCGAGAAGCGCCTCGAGCACGCCCTCGTGAAAGGCATCGACGACCACGCCGTCGCCGACACCGAGGAGGCCCGCCTCAAGCTGGGCCGGCCGCTGCTCGTCATCGAAGGCCCACTGATGGACGGCATGCGCGTCGTCGGCCAGCTCTTCGGCGAGGGCAAGATGTTCCTCCCCCAGGTCGTGCGCTCCGCCCGCGTCATGAAGACCGCGGTCGCCCACCTCGAGCCCTTCATGGCCGCGGAGAAGGTCGGTGGCTCCACTCAGGGCTCCTTCCTCATCGCGACCGTCAAGGGCGACGTCCATGACATCGGCAAGAACATCGTCGGGGTCGTCCTGGCCTGCAACAACTACGCCGTCACCGACCTCGGCGTGATGACCCCCACCGAGAAGATCGTGGCCGAGGCCCAGCGCCTGAAGCCTGACTTCATCGGCCTGTCCGGCCTGATCACGCCTTCGCTCGACGAGATGATCACGGTCGCCCAGGAACTGAAGCGCGCGGGCATCCGCACGCCGCTGCTTATCGGTGGCGCGACCACTTCCAAGGAGCACACCGCCATCAAGCTCGCCCAGCATTACGACGGCCCGATGGTGCACGTCGGCGACGCCTCCCTCGTCACCGCGGTTTGCAGCGACCTCCTCAACCCGGCCAAGCGCGACGGGTTCATCGGCGACCTCCAGACCGAGCAGGCCGAGTTGCGCGAGGCCTACGAGAAACAGCAGCCCGCCGTGGTCATCCCGCTCGCCGAGGCCCGGAAGCGGCCGCTGGTGACCACCGCCCCGGTCCAGCCCGGCCCGCGCCGGCCCGGCGTCACGCTGTTTGAGCGCATCGACCCCGCCGCGGTGGCCGAGATCATCGATTGGACGCCCTTCTTCATCACCTGGTCGCTGAAGGGCGCGTTCCCGCAGATCCTCAAGTCCCCCAAGTACGGCGAAGAAGCGCGTAAGCTCTTCGACGCCGCTCGCGTCGAGCTCGACGACCTAATCCGCGGCCATCGCGTCCACCTCCGCGGGGTCGCGGGTCTCTGGTCCGCGCGTCGCGTCGGCGACGACGTCGAGATTTACGCCGACGAAGCCCAGGCCAAGAAAGTCGGCCGCTTCCATTTTCTCCGCGACCAGCGTCAGCGCCCGCGCGTCGACACCTGCCGTTCGCTGGCCGACCTTGTGTCCGCCGGCCCGGGCGACCACCTCGGCGGCTTCGCCGTCACCGCGGGCCAGGAGATTGACGACTACGCCACCTCCTTCAAGGAGCGGGACCCGTTGCGCCATATCCTCATCCAGGCCCTCGCCGACCGCTTGGCGGAAGGCTGCGCCGAATGGCTCCATCGTGAGGTGCGTACGACGCTCTGGGGCTACGCTCCGGGCGAGAGACTGAACGTCGAAGAGCTCGTCGATGAGAAATACGCCGGTCGTCGTCCGGCAGCCGGCTATCCGGCCTGCCCGGAGCACACCGAAAAAGCCGAGCTCTGGCGCCTGCTGGACGCGGACCGCCTCGGCTGCACGCTGACCGAGTCCTTTGCGATGAACCCGGCGGCTTCCGTTTCCGGCCTCTACTTCGGCAACCCGCAATCGATCTACTTCGACGTCGACAACGTCGGCCGCGACCAGGTCGAGGATTACGCCGCCCGCAAGGGCTGGACCGTCGCGCAGGCCGAGAAGTGGCTGCGCCCCGTGCTCGGCTACAAGACCTGACTATGGAAGCACGCGAACGCGAGAAGCTCGTCGCGACCGTCGGGGCGGAGGACGCCGCCGCGGTCGAACGCTTCCTCGGCGGCTGCGCGCTCTGCGCCCTGGTCGAGGCCGCCGACGCCGCCGGCAGCGATTGGCCGGAATGGGCGCGCGCCGCCGCCGTGCTGCAACGCTGGCTCGAAGCCGCCGGCCGCAGCGCTGATGCCGGGCGCAAGCTCGGTTACCTCCATTGCACCGTCGAAGCGCAGAAAGCCGTCGCCACCGCGCTCCGCCCCGCCCTCCCCCAGGCCGTCGCCCGCATGCTCAAGGAGCACGGCTTCGCTTAACCCTGAGGTTTTTCCGCGGCAAAGGGGTCAGGCCGTTCGTAGTTCAGGCTGTTAGTTTAGAGGCCGGTTTTGGCCGTTTAAACTAACAGGGGTCGCCACGAACGGCCTGACCCCTTTGATACCTGTTCGCAAGGTGAGCATCAGAGAGCCGGGCGAGTCATCCGAGTTTGCGAGCTCCTTCCGCCCACGGACGCCACGCAGTGGCGCTCCTACCCGAGGCAAACTAGGGCAGCACGCGGTATTGCCCTACCTATTATTTGCCGGCGACTTCGGCTCGGGCTTTGGCGAGGACGTCGGCGAGCCTGACCTCGGCGCCGCCCTGCCGCTTACTCTCGTCGGCGGCGGACATGAAGGTGTAAAGCTCGAGTGTCTCCTCGGCGGAGACCGGGGCTCGACCGGTGCGGAAGAAGGTGATGACCTCCGCGAGGAGCGGGTCGTAGCCATCATACCTGCCGACGACGGCCTCACCCTTGGGGCCGAAGGCACGGCCGCCGTAGCCCTTGCGGGTTTTGCCATTCTCTTCCTGAAAGACACCCTTTCGGCCATCCCCCCAATCGCCCACCACCTCGACCTTACCATCCTCGGTCAAACCACGCCGCACGGAACGGCAGCCGGTCCCCATGACCGTGTAGAGGCTTTCGCAGCCATGGACACCGTACCAATAAAGGTCGGGGTGCGTGGGCTCGAGGTGTACCGGGCTAAAGGTCGTCGCCTCGCGAACCACGCCAAGGGAACCACCATGGACCGCGACCGTACCAGCCCCGAACCTGAGCGACGAGGAGCAGAACAGCGGGACCCCCGCGTCGCGGGCGAGTGCCTGCATGCGCAGGACATCCCCGAGCGAGCCCGCGATCGGCTTATCGACGAAGACCGGCTTCCGGGCGCGGAGGATGGGCTTCAATTGTTCCAAGTGGACGCGACCGTCATTCGACTCCAGTAAGACGAAGTCGACCTGGGCACAGAGCACCTCGATCGACGGCACGATTTCGACTCCGAGCGCGCGGAGCTTGGCCGTGTATTCCGGCACGCGCGCCACGCTGGCGGCGATGTCGCGGCTCCCCTGGGGGAACGCCGCGACGACGCGGAAACCAGCGAACTTCGGGGCGTCGGCGGCAACCTTCGGGCCGCGGTTCAGGGTCTGGGTGAACGCCACGACGTGCGAGGTATCGAGCCCGACAATCCCGACCTTCTGGAAAGGCTCCGCCGCGGGCTCGGCCCCGGACAAGGTCAGTCCGAGCATCGTGACCAGCAGGGGTAAGCGGGGCATGCCGTCAGGATGGGCCGAGCGGTGAGGGGCTCAAGCCCGGACGAGCTGCCAAACCTGCGACCCCATGAGCAGTCCCATCACCGTCCAGAGTACGCGCGTCACGCGATCCACGAAGCCGAAAAGGGGTCAGGCCGTTCGTAGTTCAGGCTGTTAGTTTAGAGGCCGGTTTTGGCCGTTTAAACTAACAGGGGGCGCCGCGAACGGCCTGACCCCTTTGCCTGGGTTAAAACCTCAGGGGCGGACCAGTTGCCAGGTCTGCCAGGCCATCATACCAGCGAGCACGACCCACAGCAGGCCGGTGACGCGGTCGACCGCGCGCACGATGGCGGGCGTGCGCAGGTGCCGGCGCAGGCGGTCCGCCAGGAACGCGTAGAGGCTCATGACTGAGGTCTCCGAGACGACGGTGACCGCGAACAAGGCGAGCAGCGAGGAGAGGTGGAAGCCATCCGTCGGGAGGCGTCCGGCCTGGATGATCACCAGGATCCACGGCACGGTCTTCGGGTTGGAGAAGTTGACCCAGACGCCGCGCCAGAAGAGGCGCCCCGGCGAGCCCTCGAGGCTCGACCCATCCGGCAATACGTCGCGCGGCCGCAGCAAGAGCCTGCCACCGAGGTAGAGGAACCAGAGCGCGCCGGCCCCGGCGACGACCGCGCGGGCGGAGGTGAACTGTCCCGTCATCCAGATCGCGATCGCGAGGGCCAGCAGCGATTGCGGCATCTCGCCAGTCGCCAGGCCGATCGTGTGCCAGAGCGTCCGGCGGGCGCCGTAACGCAGGGAGGTCTCGATGGTCGACAGGACCGCGGGGCCGGGGGAGAGGCTCGCGACGAAGCACACCGCGATCAGCATGCCGACGTCCATCGTCGCTCAGCGCAGGGCTTGCTTCCAGCGGGCGAGCTCGCGGGCGACGGCCTTGGGGCCGGGCATGCCCGTGTTCTCGCGCGCGGCGAAACCACGCTTGAGGCTGAAAACCTCGCGCCAGCCGTGCGTAAACGCCTGATCGGCCGTCAGCGCGGCGGCATCGGAAAGTTTGTCGAGCGGCACGCCCGACTTCTCGGCGAGCGCGACGAGGCGGCCGACCGCGTGGTGGGCGTGGCGGAACGGCATACCCTTGCGGACGAGCCAGTCGGCGAGGTCGGTGGCGAGCAGCGCGGGATCCGAGGCCGCGGCGAGGCAGCGGGCCTTATGGAACTTAGTACCGGCGAGCGTGGCGTCGGCCACGGCGAGCGAAAGGATCAGCTGGTCGGCGGCGTCGAAGAGCGGCGGCTTATCGTCCTGCAGGTCGCGGTTGTACGTAAGCGGCAAGCCCTTGGTGAGCGTGAGCAGGTGCGTGAGCGACGCTTGGAAACGGGCGGCCTTGCCCCGGAGGAGCTCCATCGAGTCCGGGTTGCGCTTCTGCGGCATCAGCGACGAACCCGTCGAGAACTCGTCGGGCATACGCGCGAAGCCGAACTCCGCGGAGGACCAGAGGACCATATCCTCCGCGAGGCGCGAGAGGTGCACGCCGCAAAGCGCGGCGGCGAAGCAGAACTCCGTGGCCGGGTCGCGGTCGGCGACGGCGTCCATCGAGTTACGCGTGACCTGCGGGCGACCCTTCTCGTCGACGAAACCGAGCAGCTTCGCCGTGACCTCGCGGCGGATCGGGAGAGTCGTGCCGGCGATGGCGCCGGAGCCCAGCGGGCACCAGTTGGCCGAAGCCTTGGCGGCGGCGAGGCGCGTGCGGTCGCGGCCGAACATCTCGGCGTAGGCGAGCAGGTGGTGGGCGACGGAGACCGGCTGGGCGCGCTGCAGGTGCGTGTAGCCCGGCAGGACCACATCGGCGTTGGCTTCCGCCAGCTTGACCAAGGTCTTGAGCAGCGAGACGAGGACCTCGTCGGCGGCGTCGCACTGGTCCTTGATCCAGAGACGCACGTCGGTGGCGACCTGGTCGTTGCGCGAGCGGGCGGTGTGCAGCTTGGCGGCGGCCGGGACGCGCTTCGTGAGCGCGCTCTCGATGTTCATGTGCACGTCCTCGAGGTCGCGACTCCAGGTGAACTTACCGGCGGCGATCTCCCGGGCGATACCGTCGAGGCCACGCACGATGGCGTCGCGCTCCCGCTTGGTCAGGATGCCGGCTTCGGCGAGCATCGTGGCATGCGCCTTCGAGCCGCGGATATCCTGGGCCCAGAGGCGATGGTCAAAGGAGACGGACTCGCCGAAACGCAGCATGAGTTCGGCGGGACCGGCGGTAAACCGGCCGCCCCAGGTTGCCTGTGCCTTCTTCCGTGCGGACATGACCCATCTATGCCCCGGGCAAGCCGGACAGGCAAGCAAGGACGCTCAGCGGGCGGCCTTGGGCGCGGCCTTATCCTTGGCTCCCGCGCCTTTCGCCGGCGGGTTCTTGGCCGCCGCGGAAGGGTTGGGGACGCTGGCGACGATCTGCATCGGCGCACCCGCGGTCGCGCCGCCTTCGATGCGGATGACGATCTCGCCTTCCTTGGCGACGCCGAGCCGCTCCCGGGCCTGGTCCTGGACGAACTCCGGGTCGCGGCTCATCCGCTCGATGTAACGCGAGGTCTGCTCGCGCTGACGCTCCAGGGCGGTGAGCTGGCTGTTTTTCTGTCGCTCAGAGAGACCGAGGGCCTCGAGCCGTTCGGTCTCCTCGGAATAAGTCGAAACCGTGAACGCGAGCACGGAGCAGAAAAGGAAGAAGACGGCCCAGAGCACGAGCTTCTCGGTCTGCGGGTTCGAGGAAGTTTCGGCGCTCTCCATGACGACCCGCGAGTGAAACCGAATCCCCCCGACGGGCGAGGGGAAAATGGCGGGGTTAGCGGGCGGCCGCGGCGAGCGAGCCGCTGAACTCCATGAAGGCCCAGACGATGACCCCGGTGACGGCGACGTAGAGCCAGACCGGGAAAACCCAGCGCGTCAGACGCTTGTGATCCTCGAACCGACCGGCCCGGGCGAGCATCACCGCCCGGATGATGAAAGGGGTCACGGCTATCGCCAGGAGGATGTGGGGGAAGAGAATGATATAATAGAGGAGCTTATCCCAGGTCAGGCCGACCTCCGGGCGGTAGAGGATGTTGGTCTTGCCCAGCGCCACCCACAGGTGGACCTTGGAGGCGAGGTAGAGGGCGAGGAAGAGGGCCGAGGTCACGAAGGCGGTGGCCATGGCCTGACCGTGCCCGGCCCGATCCCCCCGGCGGATGCGCACGTAGCCGACGAGCAGGAAGACGGTGGCGAGGGCGTTCATCGCGGCGACGCCGCGGGAAAGGAGTTCGGTGGTGGAAGCCATGCCTCCACCAGAACCTTCCCGCTTAAAAAAGGCAACCCGACGTGAGTCTCTTAACCTTTGCTTAAGGGGCAAAAGCGTAAGATATCAGCCTAACCCATGAGCCCCCGACTCCTCCCCCTCATCCTCCTCGGCCTGACCGCCGGCCTGACCGCGGCCGACGCCCCGGCGACCGCCAAAGGCCCCGCCTTGGCCAAGGCCGACTCCGAACCGCCCGCCCAAAACAAGGTCACCATCACCGTGAAGGGCGACAAGCGGGTGATCGATTCCAACGGCATCCCCGACCACAAGGTCTCGAAGTTCCCCAACCGGGGGAACCCGAACCCCATTTCCGAGCAGAAGTACCACCTCGAAGTGACGGCTAACCCCAAGCCCGCGGAAGGCGGCGCCACCGGCCGGATGATGTCCGCCTGGGGCGTGGCCCTGAACGGCGTGGTCTTCGACCCGGGCACCGCCGAGGTCTACAACGACGGCGAACGCTCCAACCCCTGGCACTACGAGGCCTTGCGGAGTAACACCACCATGGGCACCACCCCCCGCATCCCCACCGGGCTCGGCCTCGACGAGAACCACGGCCACGTCCAGCCCAACGGCGCCTACCACTACCACGGCCTCCCCACCCTGCTCGTCGAGCGTCTCTCCACCGGCGAGAAGAAGATGGTGCACGTCGGCTGGGCGGCCGATGGCTACCCCGCGTATGCGATCTATGGTTACGCGAAGCCCGCGGACCCCAAGAGCGAGCTGAAGAAGATGAAGAGTAGCTACCGCCTCAAGACCGCCGACCGGGGTGGCGACGGCAAGGAGACCCCGACCGGCAAGCCCGACGGGTCCTACGCGCTCGACTTCGAGTATGTCGCCGGCTCGGGCGACCTCGATGAGTTCGGCGGCCGCACCGGGGTGACCCCGGAGTTCCCCAAGGGCACTTACTACTACGTCCTGACCGAAGACTTCCCGTTCATCCCGCGCAAATTCAAGGGCACGCCGGATCCGTCCTTCAGCAAGCAGAAGATGGACCCGCACGCCAATCTCGGCGGACAGGCGGGCGGCCAAGCCGGTGGCGCAGGCCAACGCAAAGGCGGCCCCGGTCAGGGCAAGGGTGGCGCGGGCATGCGTAAAGGTGGGGCGGGCGGCCCGCCCCCGTTCGATGGTCCGCCGCCGTTCGACGGCCCGCCGCCGGCGGATGGTCCGGCCAAGGGCGAAGCGCCCGCCGCGAAATAACCGCGACCAAAAAGGCCTCCCACCCGGGAGGCCTTTTCATTCATCGCGCTCCAGGGTTCACGCGCCTTCCTTGGGGTCGCGCTTCTTCTTGGGTTTCTCCTCCGCGGGGGCGACGCCACCCTTAGCCGCACCGTCGGCCTTCGGGTTGACGCCGGGACCATTCGGAAAACCCGGGATCGAGAAACCATTACCCTCAACCAGTTTGAGTCGGCGGCGCGCCTCTTCGGGCATTGCGGCCCGCTGCTCGGGCGTAGTGACGTCGCCGTCGAACTGGACCTTGCCGGCCGGGTCCTTGATCGTGACATGGCGCTTGCCGTCCTTCTCCTCGAGCGAGACCGTCCCATCCTGGTCCGACGCGACCGAGCTGGAGGCGTGACCGGAACCGGTGCCGAGGCTGAAGGAGAAACTCTTGGAGAACGTCGAGGAACTCACGCCTGGCTCGATGACCACCGTGCCACCGCCGGCGACCGCACCCGACGGGTCGAGCGACGGGATCGGGAGACCGCGGGCACGCATCTCTTCGAGGCGCTTGAGCACCTCGGGCGGCAACTGGGCGTTGTTGGGCCCGATCACGACGACATTGCCCGGGCCCGCCTGCACCGTCCCGCCATGGTTGAGGTCGATCTCGATCGGCTGACCGTTGATGGTGATGGACGCGCGCCCGCCGCCGCCGAGGCCCGGGTTCGCCGAGTTGGCGGGCGCGGGCTTGACGAGACTGCGCACCGGGGAAGGCCGCGCGGCGAAAGCCTTGGGCACGCGGCCGTCGAGCTTGAGTTCGACGACTTGGACCTCGGCGCCCCGAACCAAGGTGACTTTCACGGTATCGCCCGGCTGACGCAGGCGGATGAGCGACTGGAACTGCGACGAGTTCATCAGGATCTGGTCGTCGAGGCGGGTCAGGATGTCGCCCTCTTCGATCTTGTTGGCGGCCGGGCCGGTCGGGTCGACGAAACCGACGAGCACACCGATGCCGGCCGGGAGTACGGGCTGCGTCGCCGCGCGCGCCTTCTCGGAGAGGTAGCCGAGGTTAAGGCCGGAGTATGGCTGAATGTCCGCCGGGGTCTCGGCCGCGACCGGGGCGGCCGACGCGGCCTGCGCGGAAAGGGCGGACGGGGCGACGAGGCCAGCGAGCAGGAGCATGTGGAGGGGGATGTTCATGGCGGTAAGGGGTTTCAGGATAAAGGCGGCGCGGGACGACAGATTTGTTCAGTAAGTCTCCAACGGAAGCAAGGTCGTGGTCTCGTTCGGCCGGAAATTGATGAAGCGGGTACGCGAACGGGGGTCCTCCCACTGGGTGGTACTATCCCAGCGCACCCGGACCGGCCGAGCGAAGGAACCATCGTCCAAGCGGACGGGGCGGAGGACCTCGACATTGGCTGGCGACTGCTCGGCACGGACCAACTGGTAAGACGGCGCGGGCGCCTCGGCCGGGGCGACGCCGAGATAAAGGCCGAGCACGAGGGCGGCGGCCGCGGCGAGACCCGTGGACCAGGCGAGGATGACGCCGCGCCGGGCGGCCGGGGGGTCGAGCTCGCGAGCGAGGGCGGCGGTCACGGCGGGACCAGGCGGCCGCGGGCGGAGGCTGGCGAGGGCCGAGGTAAGGTCGTGATCTGGGTCAGTCATGGGCGCGGGCGGTGATGTGTTTACGAAGGGCCTCCATGGCATAGCGCCACCGGGAGGCGGCGGTGTTTGGCGAAACCTGTAATTGTTCACCAATCTGGTCGAAGGTGAGTTCGCCCCAGACCTTCAGGACGACGACCTCGCGTTGCTCGGCCGACAGCAAAGCCAACGACTGGATCAAGGCCTGCTGGCGCGGGTCGGCCTCGGGCTCGAACCAAGTCATGGTCTCGGCCTCGGCCGCGACGGCTTGCTCGCGCCCGGAGCGGCGGTCGGTGCGGCGCAACAAGTCGAGGGCCGCACGGCGGATCGAGGTCACCACCAGTGCGTTCGGGTTGCCGGGCAGGTGACGTTGGTGTTTCCAAAAGCGTACAAATGCCTCCTGCACGACGTCGTCGGCATCCGCTTCCGAACGGGTCCACTGGCGTGCGATGAGCCGGAGCCGGGCGCCGTGCTCGGCGAACCAGGCCCGCCAATCTTGATCGGCATGGGCATCAATCATGCGGGGGAGTATGATTAGGAGCGAGGCAAGGGGCCAGGTTTGTCTACCGACCATGCCATTCTGCGCCCCAGGGTTAAACTGGTCAAAGCAGTTGCGAACCCGGCAAGTACCCCCTAACTCCGCAGAGATGCCCGCCCCCCCCGCACCAGCCAGCCCGACCGGCCTGCTCCGGTCGCTGATTCGTTGGTTTGACTCGGATTACCTCCCCGAGGGGGCGGAAACCCTCCGCAACACCCCCAAGCAGGTCGACTGGCCTCGGAGCATCCCATTCGTGCTGATGCACCTCGTCTGCTTCGCGGTCATCTGGGTCGGGGTGAGCCCGATCGCGGTCTGGATGGCCGTCGGTCTCTACTTCGTCCGGATGTTCGCCATCACCGCCTTCTTCCACCGCTATTTCTCGCACAAGACCTTCAGCACTTCCCGGGCCTTCCAATTTGTCATGGCCGTCTGGGGCGCGACGAGCGTCCAGCGGGGCGCCCTTTGGTGGGCCGGCACCCATCGCCACCACCACCTGCACTCCGATGACCCGGAAGATAAACACTCGCCGGTGGTCGACGGCTTCTGGTGGTCGCACGTCGGCTGGATCACCGCCAAGAAAAACTTCCCGACCGACTACCGCCGGATCCCCGACTTGGCGAAATACCCAGAACTGGTCTTCCTCAATCGCTTCGACACCCTCGTACCGGCCCTGGCGGGGCTTACGATCTACGGGGTCGGCGCCTGGCTCGGGGCCCACGGCTACGACACCAATGGCCCGCAACTCCTGGTCTGGGGCGTCATCTCCACGGTGGTCCTCTTTCATGGCACGGGCTGCATTAACTCACTCGCGCATGTCTTCGGCACCAAGCGCTTCCGCACGACCGGGGACGAGTCGCGTAATTCCTTCATCCTGACGCTCATCACCTTGGGCGAAGGTTGGCATAACAACCACCACCGTTACCAGGCCACGACGAAGCAGGGCTTCTACTGGTGGGAATTCGACCCCACGTACTACCTACTGAAGCTCCTGTCGTGGCTGGGCCTGATCTGGGGCCTCAAGGGAGTGCCCGCCTCGGTGTACGAGGAGGCCGCGCGCCCGCCGACCGAGTCCTTGTCGACGCGTGCGTGAACGGATCGCCATCCTCGGCTCCGGCGTGAGCGGACTGGGTTGCGTGCGCTTCCTCGCCGCGCACCACGACGTCACGCTCTTCGACCGCGACACCCGGCCGGGCGGCCACGCCCACACCATCGACGTCACCGAGCCAGGCACCGGACGCCCGCTCCCGATGGACACCGGGTTCATGGTCTTCAACGAGGTAACCTACCCGCACCTCTGTCGCTTATTCAAGGAACTCGGCGTGAAACCGAAGCGAACCTCGATGTCCTTCGCGGTCCGCCACGACCCCACGGGTCTGGAATGGTGCGGGAGCTCGCTCAACCACCTCTTCGCGCAGCGGAAAAACCTGTTTAGCCTGCGGTTCTGGAAACTCCTCTTGCAGATCAACCGCTTCAACCGACTCGCCAAGACCGAATGGCAGACCGCGGCGGCCGAGACGACCTCCCTGCGCGACTGGTGTGCCCAGAAGGGCCTCGGCCAAGACTTCCTCGACCTCTACCTGATCCCGATGTCCGCCGCGGTCTGGTCCACGCCGGCGGAGAAGATGCTGGGCTTCCCCGCCGCGGCGCTGATGCGCTTCTTCCATAACCACGGGTTCCTCGGCCTCGACACCCAACACCAGTGGCTGACCCTCGAGGGCGGTTCGCGCACCTACGTCGAAGCCCTGCTGCAAGCGCATCCGGTCGACCGACGGCTCGGCCAAGGCGTCACCGCGGTCCGGCGCGAGGGCGGCGTCGTGGTCGTCACGACCGACCGGGGCGAGGAACGCTTTGACCGGGTGATTTTCGCAACGCACGCCCCGACGACGCTGGCCTTGCTTCGTGACACGGAGGCCGAGGAACACCGGATTCTCGCCACGTTCGCGTACAACCAGAATACGGCGATCGTGCACACCGACGTGGGCCCCCTCCCCCGGACACCGAAGGCCCGCTCTTCCTGGAACTACCGCACCTGGACCAAGGACGGCCAGCGGGCGACGTCGACGCACTACTGGATGAACTCGTTGCAAGGGCTGACGGACAAGGGAGATTTCGTGGTGACAATCAACCACCCCGAACAGATCGAACCAGCCAAGGTGCTGCGCTCGATCCCGACGGCGCACCCCCTCTTCTCCCTCGAGGCCGTCGCGGCCCAGGGCGAGGTCGCCGGGCTCAACGCCCGCCCGGCGGCCCGCGTCCACTTCGTCGGGGCTTGGCAACGCTACGGCTTCCACGAAGACGGCCTCTGGTCCGCGCATCGCCTCTGCTCGCACCTGCTCGGGCGCGACGCGTGGTTGGCCTGATCAGAACTTCACGCCGACGGTGGCGCGCTCAAAGCCAGCCGCCGCGAACAGGGCGGCCGGCTGCAGCTTGAGCAGGTTCGCCACGTAACGGTCCGGCACGCGCTCGAGCCGGGTGTTATGAAAAGTCACGCTGTCGTTGTAGTAGTTGCGGGCCAGCGCGATGCGCTGCTCGGTCTCGATCAGGTTGGTTTGGAGGTTGCGGAACGACTCCATCGCCCGGAGCTCGGGGTACGCCTCCTGCAAGGCGACCAAGGTTGGCGTGAGGGCGTTCACGCGCCCACCCGCCCCGGCCTGAGCACGCAGTTCGGCGACCGCCGTCTGCACCTGCGCCTCGTGGGCGCGATAACCCTGCACGCAGGCGGCGAGCGGCGGGATGAGGTCGGCGCGGCGCTTGAGTTGCACGTCGATGAGCGACCAGGCTTGCTGCACCCGCAGGCGCAGGCCGACCAGGCTGTTGTAAACCATCCAGACCCAACCCGCCAACCAAGCCAGCCCGTAGACGAGGCCACCCCACCACGGGGCGGTCCCGCGGAAGCCCACCTCGGACGCGGCGAAGAAATTGGCCGACAGGACCGCGAGCAGGCCGCCGAGGATGCACCAAGTCCAGTAAGCGCCCTCGCGACCTGCGCTCAGGTCGCTTTCCTTGCGCGGGCTGATGATGAACATCTCCGCGCGCGGGTCCTCGGCGATCTCCGCCGCGACGATATCGGTCCGTTCGCGCGCCCGGCCGCGCACGAAGAGTCGCGTGCCGATGGGCATGCCCGATTCGAAGAACTGGCGACGCCCCGTCGAATCGTCGATCGCCTCCGCGGGGCCTTTCGCATGGTACAGGTCATCGCCGCGATCAGCCGAGGCCGAGAACATGGTCAGGAGTTCGATCTCGGCGCCCTTGGGCCGGACCCAGACATAGCCGGTCTCATCCTGGACGTAGAAGCCGGAGGATTCGCCGCCGGAGTCGACCGTCGTCCAACCTCGGCGCAGGACCTGGCGAGTGCGGGTTTTCCCATCCTTGTCGGTGTAGGTCTCCGTCTCCCAGCGCTCCCATTGTTCCTCCACGCTCCATCGGTAGATCGCGCACCGCTGGCCCGAAAGGTAGGCCGTGAAGGGCTCGCTGAGGACACAGTCACCCTCGATTTCCACCTCGCCGATAAAGACGCCGAGCGCCTTGGAGACCGGCGTGTCCTCGAGTAGGCGTTGCTTGCGGCCGGCCCGCAACCCCAGCCAGAGCAAGCCCAGCGACAGGGCTAGGGTCGCGGCGCCGATGGCTTGGGGGTCGGACGACATCAGGGGTGCTTTATGCCCACGCCCCGACGGAAGGCAAGCGAGCCGATAACCGCCCCCGACGCTTGCACCCGCCGGGCTTAACCACCACCTTCCCGCCGTGGCCCGACTCTACGACGCGGAGGTGATGCACGCCCGGCTCTGGCCGAAGGTGCATCGCTTCACGCACGCGGCTTTCGCTTGCGCGGTCGAACCGGCGACCTTCACCACGCTCGGCGAAGATCGCTGGATGCTGGGCCGGCGTTGGTCGCCCTATGCCTTTCGCGACGGGGACTTCCTCCCGGCCGTGGCGCTCTTCCAACCCGAGGGCGTGCCGCAGTCCTTCGGGTCCGCCGGGCAAGACCTCACGGGACGGGTGCACGCCTTCTGTGCGGCCCAAGGTGAACCTTTGCCGCCGACTGCGAAAATCACGCTCATCGCGATGCCCCGGGCGTTCGGCAAATCCTACAACCCCGTCTCCTTCTTCCTAATCACGGTGGCGGACGCATTGTGCTGCGGCATCGCGGAAGTCCACAATACCTTCGGGGAACGCAAGGCCTGGTTCCTTGGCCGCGACTGCCTCCAGCGCGAAGCCACAGGCGAGGCTTACCTACGGCTCCGCACCCCGAAGCGCTTCTACGTCTCCCCCTTCTCGGCGCTCGACACGGAATTCGAGTTCACGCTCCGCCTGCCCGCCGGGCGCCTGGCGGTCGGCGTCGACCATTATGAGGACGGCCGCCTGACCCTGATCAGCGCCTGGACCGGACGGGAAGTTCCCTGCACTGACGCCCGTTTGCTCTGGCTCACGCTCAAGACGCCTTTCCTCATCCTCAAGGTCGTGACGCTGATCCATCTGCACGCGGCCTGGCTTTGGCTGGTGAAAAAACTTCCTTTCCGCCGCAAGGGGGATGACATCCCCCTCCAACGTAATCTGCGGCACCCCACCCCCGAACTGACCCGACCCCATGCCTGAAACCTCCCTCGCCCGCCGGCTCGTGCTGAGCGAACTGACGAAACTCCGCCGGGGTCGACTCGTCCTCCGGCTGCCCGAAGGGACGGAGCTCACGCTCGGTGACCCGCAGGCCACCGGCGGCGCCCGCCTCGCGGTCAGCGACGAGAACGCCTTCCGCCGCATCATGCTCGCGGCGGACATCGGCCTGACCGAGGGCTACATGGAAGGCGAATGGGACTCCCCTGACCTCAACGCCCTCATCGGCTTCTTCATCGCGAACATCGACCAGACCCCGGGCATGTCCGGCTCGGCCCGCAAGGCCCTCGGCGTCGGCCTCTTCCGCATCGCCGACCGGATCGGACACCTCCTGCGCCCGAACGACAAGCAGACCGTCCGCCGCAACATCGCGGAGCACTACGACGTCTCCAACGACTTCTTCCGGCTCTGGCTGGACCCTTCGATGATGTACTCGTCCGCGCGCTGGGACGGGGCCGCCACCCTCGAGGAAGCCCAAGCGAACAAGAACGAGTCGCTCTGCCGATTCCTCCAACTCAAGCCCACCGACCACGTCATCGAAATCGGCACCGGCTGGGGGGGCTGGGCGCTGCACGCGGTGAAGCGCTACGGCTGCCGCGTCACCTCGCTCACCATCTCCCAGGCGCAGCACGACCTCGCCGTCGAGCGGGTCAAGGCCGCGGGCCTCTCCGACCGCATCACCGTCAAGCTGGAGGACTTCCGCGACCACCAAGGCGTTTACGATAAGTGCGTGTCCATCGAGATGATGGAGGCCCTTGGCCACAAATACCTTCCCGCCTTCTGCGCGTCGATCGGCCGCCTGCTCAAGCCCGACGGCCTCGCGGCGTTCCAATACATCACCTGCCCCGACAGCCGCTACGCGCAGTTCCGCGATGGCGTGGACTTCATCCAAAAGCATATCTTCCCGGGCTCGCTCCTGCTCTCGATCAACCGCGTCGGCGCGCTGATGACGTCTGAAAGCGGCTTCCAACTGGAGCGCCTCGAGGAGTTCGGCCTGGATTACGCCCGGACGCTCGACGCCTGGTGCCAGGGTTTTGAGGCCAAGCTCGACGCCATCCGCGCGATGGGCTTCGACGAACGTTTCATCCGCAAGTGGCGCCTCTATTTCCGCTACTGCCAAGCGGCCTTCGAGCACCGCAACATCGGGGTCGTCCAGGCCGTGTACGTCCGCCCGAATCGGAAGGGTTAAGGAGCGGGTGGATTGAAATCAGGGCCAGGGTCAGGCGGCAGGGCCCGGGGCAGGAAAGCACCTTTTCCTGATTCCGGAAAACATGGGCCGGCGGACGTTCCTCGTTCCTAAAAACAACCCACACCCTACTCGCTATTCTGTCATCTTACTGTCCCTGTCCCTGACCCTGTCCCGTCCCCTTTCCTAGCCCTCCCTTCGGCCATCCCCCATTTGCCTTTCCCCGCCTTTCCCTCATCCTCGCCTCATGACCTCCCGCCGCGCCCTCGCCCTCTACTTCGTCCTCGTGCTCGCCGCCATGACCTGGGTGTCGTGGTACGCCTGCACGGCGCCGACCATCACCTCGCTCCCGCAATACGCCGCGCTCAAGGGCAAGGAAGGCCTCAATGTCCTGCACGGCTACGTCACCGTGTGCGCCGAGCCGTGGGGCCTAGCCACGATGTTCGACGCCTACTTCGGCTTCCTCGCCTTCTGGCTCTACGTCGCTTGGCGGGAGCGCACGGTCACCGCGCGCCTTGGCTGGTTCGTCGCCTTGATGCTCCTAGGTAATTTCGCCATCGCGGCCTATGCCCTGCTCTGCCTGCGGGCCTCCACCTCCGCGGACCCGGCAGCGATCTTCTTCACGCGCAAGCCCGCTACATGAGCCGGACCGGGGATTGGCTGCGCCGTAAGGTGCGCGACCCGCTCCGGGCCGAGCTTGTCAAAGGCGTCAGCCCCGAGGGCTTGGCCTTGGCGGGCGCGGTGGGCCTGTTCCTCTGCGTCTCTCCCTTCCTGGGCACGACCACCGTGCTCTGCTTCCTCGCCGGCTGGCTCCTCCGGCTTAACCACGTCATCCTGCAGACGATCAACGTCTTCGCCGCCCCGCTGCAGTTGCTCCTGATCTTCCCGTTCGTGCGCCTCGGCGAGCGGCTCACCGCCGCCGCCCCCGCCGACCTCCACATCGGCGCGATGGTCGCCGCTTTCGGCGAGGACCCGGGGCAGGCCTTCCATGAATATGGCCAAGCAGGCCTGCACGGGCTACTCGGTTGGATCGTGGCGGCACCCTTCATCATCCTGCCGATTTACTGGATCTTCCGCGGCATCTTCCGGCGGGCGGTCCGACGCCTGCAACCCCTTCCATGAGCACCATCCTCCTCGACTACGCCCAAGCGGCCCTACTCTGGGTCTTCCTCCCCTCGCTGGCGCTCTTCGCGCTGACTTGGGTGATCGCCCGGCGCCTCGACAACTGGTCGATTGTCGACGTGGTCTGGTCCTTTGGCTTCGCCCTCCTCGCCGGGCTCCTCGCCTACCGGAGTGGCGGCCCGATCGGCTGGTCGGCCTTCGCACTGCATGCGACGATGCTGACGCTCTGGAGTTTGCGCCTGGGCACGCACCTTGGGTTCCGCGTGCTGGGGCACCTCGGCCAGGAAGACGGCCGCTACGTCAAGATGCGTGCGGCTTGGGGCGCACGCACTGCCTACAAGATGGGCGTCTTCTATGTGCAGCAGGCGATCGCGCTCACGATCCTGACGCTGCCCTTGCTCGCCTCGTGGACCGACCCCTGTGGCGTCCGCCCGGTTCACCTCCTCGGGCTGGCGCTGGTCGCACTCGCGATGCTCGGCGAGGGCTGGGCCGACCTGCAGCTCGCCCGCTTCAAACGCGACCCGGCGCAGCGCGGCCAAGTCTGCGCCCAAGGACTCTGGGCTTGGTCGCGCCACCCCAACTATTTCTGCGAATGGCTCATCTGGGTCGGGTTCGCGCTGCTGAGTTGGAGCCCGCTTCTCCTCGGCATCCCCGGGCTACTCTGCGCCGCAGGCATGTACTACCTGCTCAACCATGTCACCGGCGTGCCGCTGACCGAAGCACAACTCCTCGCCTCGAAAGGCCCCGCCTACGCCGAGTATCAAGCCAAGGTGCCGGCCTTCTGGCCCCGCCCGCCCCGCGGCTGATTTTCAGCCACCGCGAGTTGCCAAACGCGGCCCGGGGCCCACGCTGGAGTCATGCCGCTGATCGATACCCTGATCGCCTGGGACATCCTTCCCGACCCCCTGCTTCGCTGGGGCATTCGTCGCCTCCTGAAGCAACGGCTCAAGGACGAGCGGCCGGCTTCGGCCGCCGAGCGCTTCGCCCGGGTCGACGCTTTCGCGGCCGAGTTGCGCCGCCTGCCCGTCGCCATCGCCACCGCGGCGGCCAACGAGCAACACTATGAGGTGCCGGCTGACTTCTATAAACTCTGCCTCGGGCCTCGCCTGAAATACTCGTCGTGCTTCTACGAGCTCGGCCCCGAGACCCTCGGTCAGGCCGAGGAGGCCATGTTGGCCCGCACCTGCGCCCGGGCGGAGCTCGCGGACGGCCACGAGATCCTCGAGCTCGGCTGCGGCTGGGGATCACTCACCCTCTGGATGGCCGAGAAGTACCCGCACTCGCGGATCACCGGGGTGTCGAACTCCGCCTCGCAACGCGCCCACATCGAGGGTGAATGCGCCAAGCGGGGCTTCCAGAACGTCCGGATCGTCACCTGCGACATGAACGTCTTCGCAGCCGAAGCCGCGCGCTATGATCGCGTGGTCTCCGTCGAGATGTTCGAGCACATGAAGAACTGGGCCGAGCTGATGCGCCGGATCGCCGGGTGGCTCAAGCCCAGCGGTAAGCTGTTCTTCCACGTATTCACGCACCAGGATATCGCCTACCACTTCGCGGCCAAGGATGGCACCGACTGGATGTCGCGCCACTTCTTCACCGGCGGCATCATGCCCTCCAACTGCCTCGCCAGCCGCTTCCAGGACGACCTGCAGCTGGAGCAGCAGTGGGAGGTCGAAGGACGCCACTACGGCCAGACGGCGGAGCATTGGCTCGAGAACACCGATCGCCACCGGGCGGAGGTCCTCCGGATCTTCGCCCGGACCTATGGCGAGAAGCGGGCCCGGGCCTGGCTGGCCAACTGGCGGGTCTTCTTCATGGCCTGCGCCGAGCTCTGGAACTACCGGGGCGGCGCAGAATGGATGGTCTGCCATTACCGCTTCGCCAAGCGCGCGGGCTAAGTCCGCGGGCTAAGTCCGCGTTTGCCTCCGGGCCATCGCCGCGTTTGCTCCGCCCCATGCAGAGCTTCGAAGTGAACGGCGTGCCCATGGAACGATGGAAGGTCGGGGCCTCCACCTACGAGACCTGCCTGACCCGCGGTGCGCGCCTGCTGCGCTGGAACCTCGCCGTCCCCACGGGCCGGCGGGAAATCCTTTTCTGGCCCGAAGGCGCGCCGATGGACCTCGACAAAATCGGGCCGGTGCGGGGCGGTAACCCGATCCTCTTCCCGTTCATGGGGCGCAACTACGCCGACGGCGAGAAGTTCGCGTGGAAGGCCGCGGATGGGGTCAAGCGCCCGATGCCGCAGCACGGCTTCGCCCGCGACTCGGCCTTTGAGATCATCGAGAGCGGCCCCCGGCACGCGGTGGTGCGCCTCCTCCAGGATGAGCGCGGCCGCGGGTGCTACCCGTTTGCGTACGACTTCCGGGTCCGGTTCGACTTCCTCGAGCTCTTCCTCCGCATCACCTTCGAATTGGAGAACCGGGATAGCCAGCCGCTCCCTTGGTGCGCTGGCCATCATTTCTACTTCACGCTGCCGTGGCATGCCGGCCTCAGCCGCCGCGACTACGTGGTGAAAATCCCCTCCAAGAAGCAGTGGCGCCACGCCGCCGACGGCAAGCTCGTGCCCTTCGCCGAGTTGAAGGGCCAGACCGCGATCGGCTTCGACAACCCGCACCTGTCCGACTGCATCTTCACCAACCTCACCTCGGCGACGCTCGGCTTCGGGCCGAAGTCAGGCGAGGAGGACATCAGCATCAAGGTCGGCGAGGAAGCGATCCCCGCGGCCTGGGCTAGCGTCGTCACTTGGACCCCCGACCCCGAGGCGCCGTATTATTGCGTCGAGCCTTGGATGGGGCCGCCCAACAGCCCCGAACATAAGAACGGGCTCCGTTTTGCGGAGCCCGGTCAGGTCGACAGCTTCGTGACCGAAGTGTCGTTGATGTAAGCCGGTCGGCTTACTTGTTGCCGGCGTTGTTACCGATCGGCAGACGGCCGGTCGACTTCTTGGCCGGGGTCGTGCTATTGGCCGGGGTCACCGCCTTGACGGGGGCCGGGGCGACCGGAGTCACCGGGGTGAGACCGGAGTCAATCGGCACAAAGACGGCCGGAGCCGCGGCGGCAGCGCCATCGGTGACGGGGCTAGGACCCTTCTTGGGACCCAGGCAACCGACGAAGGCAAAGGAAAGGGCGGAGATGACGAACAGTTTGCGTACCATGGCGGTGTGGTGTTAGAGTATTGGCACTCTACCCCGCATGCCGATTCGCACAAGCGCAGATTCCAAGCTCCTCCTCTTCGTCTGCACGGGCAATTTCTACCGTAGCCGGCATGCGGAGGCCCTCTTCAACTGGCAGGCGGAGCGACATGGGCTGGCCGTCCGGGCCTTCTCCCGCGGCCTGCTGACCTCCCTGGTGGCCGACGAGCCGACCCTGCTTTCCCGGGATACGGAACGCCGGCTAGGCCAATTGGGCGTCCCCCTGCACCATACCGGCGCCGCCCCCACCCAGTTGCGCAAGGAAGACCTGGCCCGGGCCCACCGGACCATCGCCCTCAAGCGCGACGAGCACCACGCCATGATGCTCCAATCCCACCCCGAATGGGCCGATCGGATCGAATACTGGACCGTACACGACATCGATTTCCTCGACCCGGTGCAAGCCCTCCCCCAGATCGAGGCACGCGTCCTCGACCTAGTCAGGGAGTTCGGCGGACCGGTCTGATCAGGCCGCGGAGCCAGCGTCGGCCCGACGCAGGGTCTCGAGGTAGCCAGCCGCCTGATTCAGCAGGGCGCGCAGTTCGACCATGGTCTCATTGGCCACCTCGGCCTTGGTGGTGGCAGCCTCCTTCAAGGCCTCGGCGCGGATCGCCAGTTCCTTGGCCAAGTCGTGCGCGGCGGTGATGGTCTTGGCTTTGACCTCGCGCGTGGGGGCATCGAGGCGGGCGGCCAAGGAGTCGATATCGCGACCGAGGGTGCGGCTCTTCTCCTTGAGTTCGGCGGCCATGATCCGGGAATCGGGCACGCGGCGCAGGTCCTCGGTGAGGCCGACCTTCGAGAGCGTCCAGATGATCCACTTGGTCGGGTCGAACTGCCAGCCCTTCACCCCATTACGGTAGTCGTGCTGGAACTCGTGATGGTAGTTGTGGTACCCCTCGCCGAAGGTGAGGAGCGCGACGAGCCCGCTGTCCCGGGCGCTGTGGTCGGTGGAATACGGCTGACGGCCGATCATGTGGCAGAGCGAATTGATGCAGAACGTGCCCTGCTGGACGATCACGGTGCGGAGCAGGCCGGCGACAAGGAAGGCGGCGAGCGCGGTCATCCAGGGGTTGGCGTGAAGTTCCGCCGGCACGAACAGCACGGCGTAGGCGTAACCGAGGGCGGCCGGGACGACGAAACCCACGAAGGCCCCGATCCACTGGACATAGCGGTGCTGCAGCATGACGAGGGGGTCGGCCTGCAGGTCCTTGACATTGGTGACCGGCGGCTTCGGCTTGAGGCGGAAGAGGAGCCAGCCGATGTGGGCGTAAAAGAAGCCCTTGGAGATGTCATACGGGTCCTCATCTTCATCCACGTGCTTGTGGTGGATCCGGTGGTCGGCGGACCAATCCAGGGCCGAATTCTCGAAGGAAGCGGCACCGAACAGGAGGACGAAGACCTTCACCGGCCACTTGGCCTTGAAGGAAATATGCGAAAACAGGCGGTGATAGCCCAAGGTGATGCCGAACCCGGTCGCGTAGTAGTAGAACACGAACAGGGCCCAGATGAAGCCCCAGCCGTGGACCTTGTTGGCGGCGTCCGCCGGCAGGTTGAACTGGTTCCAGAGGAACCAGGGCACGACGGTCAACGAAAGGAGGGCCGTCCCGATGAGGAAGGAGGAGGTCACCCACTCGATGCGGTAGATAGGGAAGTTTTTGAACTTCATGAGTTTTGAAAGTGTGTTCAGGGGCTGATTTGGCGAGACGAAAGCACGCCGGGCAACCTGATGTAACCAAGGAACGAAGACGCCATCAATCGGCGTAATACCTCGTCGGAGCCGGCGAAATCCGCCCAAAACCTCGCTCTATCGCGACAACGCACCAACGCGGCTTATTCCGCCGTGCGCCGCCGACCGAGCGTATTCTTCACCGCGATGACGCGAACGGGCTCGCGCGTCTTGACCCAGACGTCGCGTTCCTTGAGCAGCTTGGGCGGGAGGCTCTGGCAAGCGTCACCAAAGGAAGTCACCGGCACGCGCTTACCCTTGGGCGAGCCGTTGAAGGTCGCGGCAATCTCCGCGATCTTATCGGAGACATCGCGGGGGTCGCCATCCTCGGGATACTGGATGACCCAGCCGGTCAAGTCCTTGGGCAGGCCGCCCTCGGGCTCGCTGACGAGCACCATGTATTCCTTCTTCGGCGGCTTCTCGCGCTCGACGGGGGCTTCCTCGGCCGCGGCCTCGCGGATCTGGTTGAGGATCGCCGCAGTCAGACGGACGTCCACGCCGTTCTCCTTGAGGATGCGCTGTACCAATTCGAGGTCTACCTTGGCCATAGACCCCCAAGAGACTCCAAGCAGGCCCCCGAGGGAAGCCGGAGTTATTCGCAACCCGGCCAGACGGGCCGGGAGGTGCCGGGTGAGGGGTGAGGGAGTTGGGAGCGAGTCCTCGCCACGACTAAGCCCTACTTCCCACTCCCTACCACCTTCCTGAGCCATCACTTGCCTCCCCTCCCCCTTTCCCTCTTAACCCCCCTCGTGCCGGAGCATACCAAAGTCATGGGCAAGGAGTGGGCGGACGCCCGCCGGGCAGCCAACGTGGCCCGCCTGGCTGCGACGTTGGCCACCACCTTGGCGGGCCGGACCGAGATCACGTTCGAGCTGGGGTGCGGCCACGGCCACTGGCTCGCCGCCTACGCCGCCGCTCACCCGGGGGAGTTCTGCGTGGGCATCGACCTCATCACGCACCGCGTCGAACGCTCCGTGCGTAAGCAGACGTTGGGCAAACTGGCCAACGTCATCTTCCTCAAGGCCGAGGCGACGGAGTTCCTCGAGGCGCTCCCGCCTGCCATCGTGCTCCGCAAGGTCTTCATCCTCTACCCCGACCCGTGGCCGAAGAAGAAGCACCACAAGCACCGCTTCATCAATGCCTCGAGCCTGGATCTCCTGGCCAAACGCGCCGTCGCCGGGACGCGGCTGCACTTCCGCACCGACGACGCCGATTACTTCGATTGGACGCGCACGCACATCGCGGAGCACGCCGGCTGGCAACTCCAGGAGGGCGCACCCTGGCCCTTCGAGCAAACGACGTTCTTTGAGGAACGCATGCACGCGAAGCGCGATCTGGAAGCAGAGAGGGTGCTGTAAAATCACCTATTCGCCACGATTGTTAGGGTGTTCTTTCCCTTGCATCGCCACCTTGCATAAGTTGTCATAAACCACGTGAAGTCCTTCCGCCACACTCGCATCACTTTCACCATCGGGCCGGCCACCGAGTCGGAGGCCCAGCTGGAAGCGATCATCAGCGCCGGCGCCAACGTGGTCCGCCTCAACATGGCCCATGCCGACCATACCTGGGTCCGCACGACCGTCGAACGCGTCCGGCTGGTCAGCCGGCGCATGAAGCGAGAATTGGCAGTCATGATGGACATCAAGGGCCCCGAGATCCGCACCGGCGCCCGCAAGGAAGCCACCCAGCTGACCGTCGGGCAGGTCGTCGACGTCACCGGCGACGACACCACCGGGGTCGACGGCGAGATCCTCGTCATCCCCACCAATTACCCGAAGATGATCAGCGCCGTGCCCGTGGGTGGCGTCGTCTTGGTCGACAACGGCCTCATCCAGCTCCGCGTCCTCGAGCAGCGCAAGGACCGCCTCCGTTGCAAGGTCGAGCAGCCCGGTCCCTTGGGTAGCCGCCGCCACATCAACCTACCTGGCGTGAAGGTAGACCTCCCTGCCCTCACGGACAAGGACCGCGCCGACGTCGCCGTTGGTTGCGAAGTCGGCGTCGACTTCTACGCCCTCTCGTTCGTCCGCGAGGCGGCCGACGTCGACTCCCTCCGTCGCCTGCTCCTCGAGCACCATTCCAAGGCCCACATCATCTCCAAGATCGAGGATCAATCCGCCATCGAGCACCTCGGTTCGATCCTCGGCGCTACCGATGCCCTGATGGTCGCCCGCGGCGACCTCGGCATCGAGATCCCTTACGAGACGCTGCCGCTCATCCAGCGCCGCGCCGTCGCCATGGCCATCGCCTGCCGCAAGCCCGTGATCGTCGCGACGCACATGCTCGAGTCGATGATCCACAACCCGGTGCCCACCCGCGCCGAAGTGACCGACGTCTCCAACGCCGTGCTCGAGATGGCCGACTCCGTCATGCTCTCCGGCGAGACCACCACGGGCAAGCACCCCATCCGCTGCGTCGAAGTGATGATGCGTATCGCCAAGACGACCGAGCACGAACTGCCCCGCGTGCTTTCGCCCGAGCAGCCCAACGAGACCCCGAAGATCAAGGTCCTGCGCGCCGCCGCCGGCCTCGCCCAGGACCTCGGCAACACGGGTATCATCGCCTTCACCCGCAACGGCGACGTGCCCCGCACCCTATCCTCCCTTCGCGCCGTCGGCTGCCCGATCTACGCGTTCATGGAAGAGGAGCACGTCCACCGCAAGATGAGCCTCCTCTGGGGTGTCGAGTCCTTCCAGATGCCGTTCGAGCCCAAGGCCGAGGACAACATCACGCTCGCGCTTATCCGCCTACGCGACGAAGGCTACTGCGTGCCCGGGCAGATGCTGGTCATCGTGACCAACGTCATCCTCGGCCCGCAGGTCATCGACTCCGTCCAGCTCCGCGCCGTCCCGGCGATGGAAGCGCCGAAGGGTTGAGGCGAGGTAAGTTGAACCGTTGATTGGTTGGCCCGTTGGCCGGAGGGAAGTCGTGCCGCCTCAAGAAGGTAGGGGCTACACCGCGTGCCGCCCCTATCTAGAGAAATACAGCCGCGCCAAGGCCTGCGTGCCGCAGTCGCCATCGCCAGCGGCCTGAACTTCGGCGTAGAGTTTCGCGGCGAGCTCGAGGCCGGGCAGCGAGAGTTTCAGCTCGCGACAAACCTCCAGGGACAGGCCGATGTCCTTGATGAAATGCTTCACGTAGAAGCCCGGGGCGAAATCGCCCTTGAGCACGCGCGGGGCGAGATTGAGCAAAGCCCAGCTGGAGGCACCGCCACCGGAGAGGGCCTTGAGCACCGCCTCGAGGTCGAGTTGGTTGGCGCGCGCGAAGGCCAACGCCTCCGCCATCGCGACCATGCCCGAGGCGATTGCGATCTGGTTGGCGAGTTTGCAGAGCTGTCCGGCGCCCGGTCCGCCCTGCAGGGAGATGGTCTTGCCCATGGCCTCGAAGAGCGGGCGGGCCTGCTCGAACGCCGCGGCCTCGCCGCCGACCATGATGGTCATGGTGCCTTCGCGCGCGCCGCGGTCGCCGCCGGAGACCGGGGCGTCCAGCGGCAGGCACCCCTTCGCCGTGGCCGCGGCGGCCAACTGGCGGGCCAGGGCTGGACTCGAGGTGGTCATGTCGATGAGCAGGCAGCCCGGGCGGGCCGCGGAGAGGAAGCCCTGCCAGACCTCGTCGACGTCGTTCGGGTAGCCCACCATCGAGATCGCGGCGTCGGCCCCGCGCACGGCCGCGCTGGGCGAGTCCGCCCACGACGCGCCCAGCGCGAACAAGTCCTCGGCCTTCGCCTTCGTGCGGGTGTAGACCGTGACCGCATGGCCGGCCTTGAGCAGGTTCACCACCATGCTCTTCCCCATCACTCCCGTGCCGACAAACGCGATTTCCATAAGGGCAGTGAAGCGAGGAAAACGGGAGATGGCAAATAGGCAGGGGCGAGCGTCCCTTGCCCACGTGCCAGCGTCCCCCTTTGCATCCCCACTCCCTACATCCTACTTCCTACTCCCCATTACCCACTCCCTAACACCCACTCCCCAATCCCTACCTGCTACTCCCTAACCCTTGCCCTCCCCCGCGAAATCCTCGAACCTGCCCGCATGGCCTCGGCCCCCCTCACCATCAGCGAGCTCGCCGATGTCCTCAAAGGGCATCTCCACGGGATGGGGACGCTCGAGGTGACGGGCGAGATTTCGGGCTACAAGACCTACCCGTCCGGGCACCACTACTTCGCGCTCAAGGACGCCGAGGCCAAAGTGGACTGCGTGCTGTACGCCTTCCAGGCGCGTTGGCTCAAGGAGCCGCTGCGCGAGGGCCAGAAGGTCGTGGCCAAGGCGAAGGCCGATTTCTACGGCAAGTCCGGCAAGATGTCTTTGATCGTCGAATCGCTCAAGCCGGCCGGCGAAGGCGACCTCTTCCAGAAGTTCAAGGAGCTCCGCGACAAGCTGAAGGCCGAAGGCCTCTTCGACGAATCCCTCAAGCGCCCCCTCCCCGACTTCCCCAAGGTCGTCGCGTTCGTGACGTCGGAGATCGGGGCGGTCTGGCATGACTTCACCGAGGTGCTCAAGACGCGCGGCTGGAGCGGCACGGCCTGGCTGGTGCCCGCGCGCGTGCAGGGCGAGACGTGCCCCGGCTCGGTGATCAACGGCCTGAAGCAGGCCAACGCCATCCCGGGCATCGATCTGATCGTGGTCGGCCGCGGCGGCGGCTCGATGGAGGACCTCTGGGGCTTCAACGACGAGGCGCTCGTGCGCGCCGTCCGCGCCAGCAAGACGCCGGTCATCTCCGCCGTCGGCCACCAGACCGACTTCACCTTGTGCGATTTCGCGGCCGACCGGCGGGCCGAGACCCCGACCGCCGCGGCCGAACTCATCGTCTCCGGCCAGATCAAGCTGCGCGAGAAGCTCAAGCTCCTGGCGGCCGAGCTCGCCCGCCATTCGCCCAAGGCTCGCCTGCAATCCCTCTACCAGGACCTCGACCTCTTACGTGAACGCCTAGATGGCGCCGCCGAGGAGCTCCTCGCCGACCGCAAGCACCGCCTGTCCGAGCTCGGCGGCGAACTGCACCGCCTCTCCCCCAAGGCCCGGATGGGCGTGGCGCGGGAGAAACTCGACCAATTAGGCAAGCGCCTGACCTCCGCTGGTTTCGAGTCCGTGCTCGCCCGCGGCTACACCATCGTCCGCGACGCCGACGGCGCCGTGATCAGCACCCGCGAAGGCGTGACCACGGGCCGGAAACTGCGCCTGAAGTTCGGCGACGGCGAGGCCGCCGCCACGGGCGATTAGAACCGGACGTTGACGGAGGCGTTGTAGCGGTAGTCCTTGCGGAGTTCGCGATTGCCCCGCACCTCGGCACCGAGGCGCACCGTGGTGCTGTTATCCAGCTTCCACGAAGCACCCAAGCCACAGGTCGTCGAGTCGCGGTCGTCGAGCGGGCGGGTCACCGTCAGCGGGGTACCCACACCACCGAAGGTGGCGCTAACGCTACCGGCATCGGTCGCATACTCATGCTCGAAGGCCGCGGATAGGTCGAAGACCAGATTCGTGCTCGCCAGGTAGGTGAGGCCGAAGCCGGCGACGACCCGGGAAGAGTCCTGCGCCATGGCGTCGATCGTGAGGTTGGCGCCCGTGCCGGCCTCCGCGAAGGCAGAGGTCGTGGAGCGCCCCTGCACGAAGCCGAGGGTCGGGCTGACGGTCAGACGACCGTCCTTATAGATTTCGGCCGAGGCCGTGAGCTGGCCGCCGACGGAACGCACCTTGCGCTGACCCGAGGTCGACGTGCCGATAGGTTCGCCCTGGGCGCGCGAAGCCTCGAACCGGAGGTCGGAGGCGACCACGGCGCCCTTGAGGGTGACCGGGTAGGCGCCGGGAATCCGGCCGACCGAGGTCAGACCGAACGCCGCTCAGTACGCCTTCGCCATCACGACGCGACGGGCGCTGGGCTCGCCGGTGACGACGCACTTGCCGGGCTCGTCCTTGGCATCGAGCGGGATGCAGCGGATGGTGACCTTGAGTTCCTCCTTGAGGCGCTTCTCGACTTCCTTGGTGCCGTTCCAGTGGCACAGCGCGAAGCCGCCATGGATCTCGGGGCGCTCGGGGTTCTGTGCGGTGAAGTAGGCCTTGAGCTCGTCCCAGGTGTCGATCGCACGGGTGTGGGCCGCGCGGTGGGCCTTGGCGCGGGCGAGGAGGTTGTCCTGGATGGCCTGCAGGCGCTCACCGATGGTGGCGACGAACTCGGCGCGCGGGACGCCGGCCTTCTCGCCGGTGTCGCGACGGGCGACGAAGACCGCGCCGGCGGCGAAGTCGCGCGGGCCGACCTCGACGCGCAGGGGGACGCCCTTCTTGATCCAGCCCCAAGCCTTGTCGCCGCCGCGGAGGTCGCGGTTGTCGACGGTCGCGACGACCTTGCGGTCGTGGAAGCGCTGGGTGGAGAGCTCCTTCTGGAGCGACTGGCAGTAGGCGAGGATGTCGGCCTTGGTGGCGTCGTCCTTGTAGATGGGGCAGATGACGACGTGCTGCGGGGCGAGGCGCGGCGGGGCGACGAAGCCGTCGTCGTCGGAATGCGTCATGATCATGCCGCCGATGAGGCGGGTGGAGACGCCCCAGGAGGTGGTGTGGGCGTACTGCTGGGTGCCCTGGGCGTCCTGGAACTGGATGCCGCAGGACTTGGCGAAGTTCTGGCCGAGGTAGTGCGAGGTGCCGGCCTGGAGGGCCTTGCGGTCCTGCATCATCGACTCGATGCAGAGCGTGTCGACGGCGCCGGGGAAGCGCTCGCCCTCGGTCTTGCGGCCCTTGATGACGGGCATCGCCATGTAGTTCTCGGCAAAGTCGGCGTAGACCTCGAGCATCTTGTTGGTCTCCTCGACGGCCTCGGCCTCGGTGGCGTGGACAGTGTGGCCTTCCTGCCAGAGGAACTCGGCGGTGCGGAGGAAGAGGCGGGTGCGCATCTCCCAGCGGACGACGTTGGCCCACTGGTTGATGAGGATCGGGAGGTCGCGGTAGGACTGCACCCACTTGGCGTAGGTCTCGCCGATGATGGTCTCGGAGGTCGGGCGGACGATGAGGGGCTCGTCGAGCTCGCCGGCGGGGACGAGCTTACCATCGGGGCCCATCTCGAGGCGCGAGTGGGTGACGACGGCGCACTCCTTGGCGAAGCCATCGACGTGCGCGGCTTCTTTCTGGATGTAGCTCACGGGGATGAAGAGCGGGAAGTAGGCGTTCACGTGGCCCGTCTCCTTGAACATCGCGTCGAGGTCGCGCTGGATGTTCTCCCAGAGCGCGTAGCCCCAAGGCTTGATCACCATGCAGCCGCGGACGGCGCTGTTCTCGGCGAGGTCGGCGTGCTTGATGACCTGGAGATACCACTCCGGGTAATCCTCGGCACGGGTCGGCGAGATGGCGGTCTTGGGCTTGGCGGCGGGCGGCTGGGACATGCGGTCAGTAAAGAGGGAAGGAAGGAGAAAGGGCAAGGAAACGAAAGTACCGGGGGATGACGGGCGAGGTGTTGGGAGTTAGGAATTAGGGAGTGGGGAGTGGGGAGTAGATGGCAGGGAGTGGGCGAGGCTGGGGTCTGGCTTCGCCTCGCGTAGCGATGGCGTGCCTGACCCCGTTGCCGAAGGCCCCGCGCAGGCAGGGGCCTAGGTAGGGGCAGCACCCTGTTCCCAATCCCCAACACCGATTCCCTACTCCCCACTCCCGAACACCCACTACCTACTCCCGGATGCCCTCAACCCTTCCGCGCCTGCCAGAACCGCGGACGGCCGCTCATGTCGGGCTGGCCCGCAGACTCGGCATAACCGATTTGGGCCGACAGAGCCGCTAAGGCGGCGTGCTGGTCGATGCCGGTCTCGCAGAGCACCCAACCGCTGGCGCGCAGGAACCGCGGGGCATCGGTCAGGATACGGCGAAGGTCGGCGAGCCCCTCGTCGGGCGCGATGAGCGCGGACTTCGGGTCGAACTCGCGCACCTCGGGCTCGGCGGCGGCGACCTCGGCCTCCGTCAAGTAAGGCGGGTTGGAGACGATCAAGTCGTAGGCGTCGGTGACCGCAGCAAACCAGTCGGACTCCGCGAACGCGAGGCGTTCGACGAGGCCGCAGCGCTCGGCGTTTTCACGGGCGAGCGCCAAAGCATCGGGCGAACGGTCCACGGCCTCGACGACCCACGCGGGGCGCTCCGACGCCAAGGCCAGCGCGATCGCGCCCGAGCCCGTGCCGAGGTCGAGCACGCGCACGGCCTGATCCGCGGGGAATAAAGTCAGGGCGAGGTCGATCAATTCCTCCGTCTCGGGCCGCGGCACAAGCGCGCGCCGATCGGACTTCAGGACGAGGTCGCGGAACTCCACCAGGCCGACGATGTGCTGGAGCGGCTCACGGTTGCCGCGCCGCACCACGAACCCGCGCAGGCGATCGGCCTCGACGTCGGTGAGCAGGCGCTCGAACTGCAGGTAGAGGTCGAGCCGCTTGAGCCCCAGCGCGGCGGCGAAGAGGTGCTCGGCTTCGACGCGCGGCTTCTCGATGCCCTTGCGGCCGAGGAAGTCGGTCGACTTCTTCAACGTCTCGAGGAGGTTTTGCATCAGCGGGCGGCGGCGCGGGTGAGGCGGTCATTGTAAGCGGCGCCCAGGCCGGCCGGCTCGGCCAGTTCCACGTGGATCGTCGCGTAACCGCGGCCATCCAGGCGGCGCAGGAGGTCGAAGAGGTGGTGCGCGGCCTCCGCGACTGAACCCGCCTCCGAGAGCAGGAAGACGTCGGCGTGGGCGGGCGGCGCGGCACGCCGACCGAGGAAGACCACCGCGGAGCGCAGGTTCGGCACGACGGGCAAGGTGCCGGCCGGGAAGAGCGCGACTTTTGTGGCCGGGCTGTAGTGACGCTCCAGCATGCCCGGGGCGTCCTGCGCGGCGTGCGGGCTCGCGGCACGCGTGACCACCTCGACCTCGCCTAACAGCCCGCGCAGCGTCTCGACGGGAATCGGGCCAGGGCGGAGCAGGCGGGCGCGGCCCGGGACGGAAAGGTCGAGAATCGTCGACTCCAGGCCGTGCTCGCAGGGGCCGCCGTCGACCACCCAAGGGCAACGCGCCCCCAACGAGTCAACGACGTGCGCGGCGCGGGTCGGGCTGACGTAACCAAAGGGGTTGGCGCTCGGCGCCGCGAGCGGCCGGCCGGCGAGCCGGAGCACCTCGCGAAAGACCGGGTGCGCGGGCAAGCGCACCGCCACCGTGTCCTTGCCGGCGGTGACGAGGTCGGGCACGCTGAGCTGGCGACGCAGCACGACCGTGAGCGGCCCGGGCCAGAGCGCGGCGAGCTTGGCCAGCCGCGGGTCGGGCGCGGCCACCTGCGCGAGGCCGGCGAGGTCGAGCACGTGCACGATGAGCGGGTCCAGCAGCGGGCGACCCTTGATCGCGAAGACCTGAGCGACCGCCGTCGGGTTCAAGGCGTCGGCGGCCAAGCCGTAGACCGTCTCGGTCGGCAGCGCCACGCAGTGGCCCGTGCGCAAGAGCTCCGCCGCACGCCCGAGGTCGTTCGGCGAGGTCGTGAGCGGGCTGGGAGCGGGCGAGTCCAAGGACAGGAAGCGGATAGGCGGAGACGGCGGGATTGTCCCGCTCGTTTTACCCCGAGGGCTGGACGGGGGCAACCTCCCATCCCGGCCAACAAAAAGGCCGCCTGCAAAGGCGGCCTCGGCAGGTCGACGGGCGACCGTTTACTTCATCGTGATCATATTGCGGGCGCGCTTCACGGCCTTGGCAATATGACGCTGCTGGCGGGCGGTGAGGCCGGTCAGCTTGCGGGGCAGGATCTTGCCCGTCTCGGTGACGTAGCGCGTCAAGGCCTCGGGTTCGGTGAAATCGAAGTCGAGGGGGTTGCGGGAGCGCTTGAGCTTACCTTCGGTGGTCATGGGAGGTTTGGAAGTAAGGGACGGGAGGCCGAGGGCAAGTAGAAATAGGTACAGGAAAGGCCAAGGGCAGGGGTCAGGGTCGGGGACAGGGGCAGGAATCAGTGATATTTAGGCATTTTAGCAAAGAAACGTACACTCTCCCAGACCCTTCACTGGCCCTATCCCCTGCCCCAGCCCTAGCCCAATCAACCCCGCTTCAGCCCAATCAAGAACTCCTTATTCCCCTCCCCTCCCTCAATGGGAGAAGGGATGACCCCGAGGACGGTGGCCCCGGGTAGGCCGGCGCCGGTGGCGGTCAGAGCCTCGACGACGCGGGCATGGATGGCGGGGTCCTTGATGATCCCGCGCCCTTTGTCGGCCTCGGCCCGCGTCGCCTCGAACTGCGGCTTGATGAGCGCGACGAGGTGGCCGCCCGGCCCCACCCGTTGCCAGGCGAGCGGCAAGATCAGGTTCAGGGAGATGAACGAGAGGTCCATCACCACGATGCCATAGGCGGCATGCGGCAACTCGACGTGATTGAGTTCTTTGGCGTTGAACTTCTCGAAGTTGCGCACGCGCGCGTCGGACCGGAGCTTCGCATGCAGTTGGGCGGTGCCGACATCGATGCACGTCATGTCGACGACGCCGCGCTGGAGCAGGCAGTCGGTAAACCCGCCGGTGGAGGCGCCGACGTCGAGGCCATGCAGGCCGGCGACCGGGAGTTTGAAATGGTCGAGCGCGCCTTCGAGCTTCTCGCCACCGCGGGAGACGAAGCGCGGAGGCTGATCGACAATTAGCACCGCATCTTCCGGGAAAGACTGCGAGGGCTTGTTGACGACGGCGTCAGGGCCTGAGCGGACCTTGCCGGCGAGGATGAGGGCTTGGGCGACCGAGCGGGTCGGGGCGAGCGACAGCTTCAGCAGCAATTCGTCCGCGCGCAT
>Ga0209296_1000352_pt1 | contig 39168 bp, 33 predicted proteins | sample S_130206_EF_Meta_FD_187319 | JGI IMG/M metagenome (GOLD analysis project Ga0209296, IMG submission 187319) | Freshwater microbial communities from Lake Simoncouche, Canada to study carbon cycling - S_130206_EF_MetaG (SPAdes) (version 2) | ecosystem: Environmental > Aquatic > Freshwater > Lake ... | reverse complement strand
GGCACTGTTACGGGAGCCGCGCCCGATGGGCTCTGCTTCAATCGGCCGGCGCAGGCCAAACTGCCGAGAAACTTCACGCACCTCCTCAAGAGAGAGGAGCTGACGTTGATGAGCTTTCATTCCGCGTTCTGCGCCTGTTCCTTGATTCGATCGATGGCGGTCTTGATCTCCACCACCCGGCGACTGATTTCTACATCACCGCTCTTTGAAGCAATGGTGTTTGCCTCGCGCAACATTTCCTGTGCAAGAAAGTCGAGCGCCCGTCCCGCGGGTTGCGGATTCGCTGGCTCAATGATTGAGCGGAACTGTTCAACGTGTCCACCAAGGCGTGCGATTTCTTCAGCGATGTCGGAACGTTCCGCAAAGATGGCAACTTCCTTGATGACATCGGAGTCACTCACGGTGGATCCAAGGTCCTTCAGCGCGGCGGCCAGTCGAACCCGGAGCCGATCCTGGTAACTGGCCACTACTGCGGGGGCGCGCACGCGAACGGCGTCAAGGCGCTCTTGAATCTGCTCTCCAAATTCGCGCAACAGCGCGCGGAGCGCATCGCCTTCCCGTTCACGCATCACGATCAACGCGTCGCATGCTTCGGACAAGAGATTCATCACCATCGGACGGGCTGATTCCGAAACGGCCGCGGATCGGTCATCCGACACAACGCCCGGCAATGCCAGCAGATCGGCGATGCGAATCTCCTGCGAAAGACCAGCGGGAGCAGCGTTTCGCAACTGTTCCGCATACGCCTCCAGCGCCGCGACATTAATGCGCGCGACATTGCGGGTGGCAATTTCAGTCCAGCGAATGGTGATGGTGACACTGCCGCGCGTCAGTCGACGCATGACTACCGATTCAATATCTGGCTCCAGCGCTTCAAAGTCCGAAGGCAACCGCATGGACGCCTTGAAGAATCGGTTGTTCACCGATCGAATTTCCACAGAACACCGCGCGCCATCCTGCTCGCGTGCGGCAGAGCCGAATCCGGTCATCGATCGAATCACTGTGGTGCCTCGCGAATCAGTTCAGGGTGACTTCAAGGAGCAGCGGGTGCTGGTGCAGCGGGTGCTGCGGGTGCCGGTGCAGTTGGTGCTGCGGGCGCTGGCGCAGCAGGTGCTGACTCAGTCGGTACCGTTGTTGCAGGCGCCAGTGGAACCGTCACCGAAGTGGTGCCCGGATTCGGAGCAGGTACTGGCGTCAAAGGAACCGAAACTGGTGCAGTGGCGGCCTGCTCAGCAGCGGGCTTCTCTTCTTTCATGCCCTTCTGCAACTTCAGGTCAATGATGTTCAGGGCGATCGCCAGGACCAGGTACAGACCAAAGGCAGTCACGGTTGCGTAGGTCAATGCGTCACCGGTGCGACCACCAAAGGCCGTGTCGGTACCGCCGCCACCGCCGCCGAATGCCTGCGCAAGTCCGCCGCCCTGTGGCCGCTGGACCAGAATGATCAGGACGAGGCACACCGAGACGACGAGGAAGAGAATGGTGAGGAGCGTGAATGCGACGCCCATAGCTGTTAGTCCTTCAGTGCCCACCAGCTGCGGACCATGCCTCCGCCGCGGCGCGGCAGATCGAAGCGAAGTCCTCAGCCTTCAGGCTGGCACCGCCGATCAGCCCCCCATCGACGTCCGGTTCCGCGAAGATCGCCCGTGCGTTCTTTGCGTTGACCGAACCGCCATAAATGATGCGGGTCTGCGCGGCGAATCGAGAATCATACAGGTCGGCAAGCACTCCACGGATCGATGAGTGCATGGCCTGCGCATCTTGGGGCGTCGCGGTCCGACCAGTGCCGATCGCCCATACCGGCTCGTACGCCACCACCACGCGATCGGCTGTCTCTGCCGTCAGTGTCCCGAAACATCCGCGCAATTGCTTCGCTACCACTGCTTCGGCCAATCCGTCATCGCGCTGCGAGAGGGTTTCACCCACGCACAGGACGGCCTGCAGCCCACTTTCAAGGGCGATCGCCAGTTTTTGGTGGAGCAATTCGTCGCCCTCTTGAAGCCCGTGCCGGCGCTCAGAGTGTCCAATAATCACCGATCGGCACCCAAGGTCGCACAACATGTCCGCGCTGACTTGCCCGGTGAAAGCGCCGCTTGCTTCGGCTGCACAGTCCTGACCGCCAAGGAGAACGTCCGAGTGACCGAGGGTTCGTCCCACGGTGAAGAGGTAGGGAAACGGCGGATAGACCGCGGCATCGATGACGCCTTCTGTGCCCGCGGCCAGTAGCGCATCGGCCAGCTCTGCGCCGGAAGCAAGGTCAGTGTTCATCTTCCAATTGCCGCCGACAAAGGGTCTGCGTGAAGGGTGCATGCACTCAGTCTACGCCCAGGATCCGCCGGCACCGCAACACCCCATGTGCGTCCCCCGTGCCTCGCCCGTCCGCCCCAAGTGCTGCAAGCCCCGTCCCTACACTGCGCCTCCCATGCACACGCCCGCCCGCAATGCCGCCGATGTCCGCCGCGCCTTCATCGCGTTCTTTCAGGAGAAGGCCGGTCACACCGTTGTGCCATCGAGCCCGGCGATCCCGTTTGAGGATCCCACTCTGCTCTTCACCAACGCGGGGATGAACCAATTCAAGGATGTATTCCTCGGCCAGGGCACGCGCAACTACACGCGCGCGGTGGATACTCAGAAGTGCATTCGTGCCGGCGGCAAGCACAACGACCTTGAGGATGTGGGCCGCGACACCTACCACCACACATTCTTTGAAATGCTCGGCAACTGGTCGTTTGGTGATTACTTCAAGGAAGAGGCCATCAGTTGGGCCATTGAATTGCTCACCAAGGTGTACGGACTTGACCCAAATCGACTCTATGCCACGTGGTGTGCCGGCGATCCGAAGCAAGCAGTGGCGCCCGATGAAGAGAGTCGGAATCTGTGGCTCAAGTTCTTGCCCGCGGACCACGTGATCCCTGGCAGCATGAAAGACAATTTCTGGGAGATGGGCGAGACCGGCCCGTGCGGCCCCTGCACCGAGATTCATTACGACCGCATCGGCGGACGCAACGCAGCAAGCCTGGTCAATAGCGGTGACCCGGATGTGCTTGAAGTGTGGAACTTGGTGTTCATTCAGTTCAATCGTGAGCCAGGTGGCAAATTGGTGCCGCTTCCAGCGCGCCACGTCGATACCGGCATGGGACTGGAACGATTGGTGAGCGTGTTGCAGGACAAGCGCAGCAACTACGACACTGATTTGTTCACGCCAATCTTTGATCTCACCGCCAAGATCACCGGTGCCAAGCCATACGCAGGAACCTTGGAAGGCGCCACCGATATCGCCTATCGCGTGATTGCTGACCATGTTCGATGCATTTCCATCGCGGTTGCTGATGGCGCGGCACCTGGCAGCGAAGGTCGCAACTATGTCTTGCGCCGCATCTTGCGCCGCGCTATTCGCGCTGGTCACCAACACTTGGGTGCGCGCGAACCATTCATGTTTAAGCTGGTTCCTGCGGTCATTGAGACGCTCGGCGAAACATTCCCAACGTTGGTGCAACAAGCCACCAAAGTGGTGCACACCATTCGTGAGGAAGAAATTGCGTTCGGCAAGACACTCGAGCGCGGCATTGCGCTGTTCGATGAAGCTGCCAAGCGTGCGGGCGCGTCCAAATGTATTTCTGCACAGGATGCGTTCAGCCTGCATGACACCTTCGGATTCCCTGTTGACCTCACCCAAGTGATGGCCGAAGAACGCGGCTTCACTGTTGACGTTGCGGGCTATGAAAAGTTGATGGAAAGCGCACGGGAGCGAAGCCGCGAAGGCGGAACGAAGGCCGACGGCATGCGCATGCCGCCGCCCGATGCCTTGGAGAAACTACGAACCGCATTGCACATTTCTGGAAGCGATGATTCCAGCCGCGACGATCCCAAGCCAACCAATACCGATATTGCAGCCATTTGGGATGGCAACGCGCTCATCAACAAAGCGGTCGAAGAGCAGCGCGTGGCACTGATCACCCGCAAGACTCCGTTTTACGCCGAGGGCGGCGGACAAGTGGGCGATGCCGGGTTCTTTGAAATCTCCTCTGACGCTGGTCGAACCCATCGATTCAAGGTGGAAGACACGCAGCGTTCCGGCGAATTTGTCATGCACCTTGGTCGCATCGAACACGGAACGGTCACGGTTGGCGAGCACGCCACACTCACCGTTGAGCGCGGCCGCCGCGAGCGTATTGCCGCCAACCACACTGGCACCCACCTCATGAACCACGCGCTGCGCGAAGTGCTTGGCGAGGATGTGGAGCAGCGCGGATCACTTGTGTCCGACGATCGCTTGCGTTTCGATTTCACGCATTCCAAAGCCATGAGCGCTGATGAATTGGCGCGTGTTGAAATGTTGGTGAACGCTGCGATTGCGCGCACCATGTTGGTAGATGCCGTAGTGGTTCCGCTGGAATTGGCCAAGGGGATCCACGGCGTGCGCGCCGTGTTTGGCGAACGCTATCCCGACCCGGTACGAGTGGTGTCGGTGGGCGCCAAGGTCACGGACATGCTTGCAGAACCAGCAAATCCAAAGTGGCGAAACTGCTCTGTGGAATTCTGCGGCGGCACGCACACCCGCAGTTCCGAAGAGGTTCAGCACTTTGCAATCCTGAATGAAGGTGCATCAAGCGCTGGCGTACGGCGCATCTTTGCGGTCACTGGCACCGCAGCACATGCTGCAGAAGCAACTGCCACTCACATTGAGCAGCGCTTGGCTGCCGCTCGCAAGTTGACCGGCGATGCGCTTGCAGAAGAGGCCACCGCCATCGCCAGTGCGCTGGCAGAACTGCCGATTTCCACCGTGTTCCGTCACCGCATGGAGCCCGCTGTTGCTGAGCTACGCGAACGAGCAAAGGAATGGCGTAAGGCGCAAGAAGGTGCCAACCGTGATGTGGTGGTTGCTCAGGCTCGCGCCATCGCCGAGGAAATGAGTGGCGCGATGATTGTTGCCAGTATCAGTGGTGCCGATCCCGCCGCGTTGCTCTCTGCGCTCAGCGCGGTGCGCGCCAAGCGCCCGGAAAGTGCCATCCTTCTCATGAGTGCTGACGAGGCCGAGGGCAAGGTGGCGATCGCCGCTGACGTTCCGAAGGCCATTCAAGACAAGGGCCTCAAGGCTGGTGACTGGGTACGCGCAGCCGCGGAAGCATGCGGCGGCAAGGGTGGCGGTAGGCCAGACTTCGCGCAAGCGGGCGGCAAGGAGCCAGCCCGTCTGCCGGAAGCATTGCGTGCCGCCAAAGCGTTTGCCGGTGCACGGATTGGTGAGTAAAGCGAGTGGTACAAAAGTGCCCTCGTACACATTCTTTGACGAGTGTGTTTACTGACAGACAAAGCCACCGTCGACACTGATCAGCGATCCGGTCATGAATCGACAATCATCGGAGAGCAGGAACATCACTGCCTTGCCAATTTCTTCCGGCGTGCCAAACCGCTGTACGAGCTGCGCGGTGCGCATGGATTCATCCACTGCAGTGCGATGCAATCCAAGTGCACTGCCGATGCGTTCCACTACTGATCGAATCATTGGCGTCTCAATGGTGCCCGGGCAGATGCAGTTGATTCGAATGTTGTGTTGCGTGTAGTCCACTGCCAAGCTCTTAGTGAGTTGCGCCACCGCTGCCTTGGACATTCCGTATACGGCGCTGCGCGCTTTTCCAACGAACGCTTGATCAGAACCCATCAGCACAATGTTTCCGTACTGCTGCGCACGCATCACGGGCAGCACCTCCTTTAACACATGGAATGTGCCGTTGACATTGACTGACATCACCCGTTCAAAATCCGCCAGGCTAGTGTCTTCAAGCGTTGCAAAGTGATGAACGCCCGCCGCTATGAACAACAGGTCGATACGCCCATCCCGCGCCACAATCTCCGCAATGCAGGACTGAACCTGTGAGTGGTCACGAATGTCGCAGCGGTGAAATGATGCGTCCGTGGTTTCGTGAATATCAAGAACATGCGTCTTGCATCCAGCGGCCACCAATTGCCGCACTACGGCATTACCCATGCCCGTGGTTCCTCCGACAACGATCGCAACTTGGCCTTTGAATCCGCTTGCTTGCTGCATAGTGCAATAGTCCTTTGCTGACGAATAATGGCAGGCTACATGTGTGAGGCAGAGGTATCGTCACAACTATGTCGACCGACTCTTCCATTCAATCAGTCCAGTCCGAAGATCGCCTGTTCCCGCCGCCAGCGGACTTCGCGGCTCGCATGGGGACGGTGCACATCCCCGACATGGATGCGTACCGCGCCATGCATGAGCGTTCCATCCGCGATCCAGAGTCATTCTGGGCGGAAGTGGCGCGCGACTTTCATTGGTACAAGCCATGGACTAAGGTGCTCGAATGGAATCTGCCGGACGCCAAATGGTTTGTCGGCGGCACCACCAATGCGTGCTTCAACTGCGTGGATCGCCAAGTAGAACAGGGCCATGGCCACGAACTGGCGATCATTTGGGAAGGCGAGCCGATGTCCGGCCACACTCCCGAAGTTCGCCGCATCACCTACAGCGAATTGCGTGACGAGGTTGCCCGCTGTGCGTCCGCACTCGAGTCGCTGGGCGTGAAGAAAGGCGATGTAGTCACCTTGTACATGGGCATGGTGCCTGAGCTCGCGATTGCCGCGCTGGCGTGCGCCCGTATCGGTGCGCCTCACAGCGTGATCTTCGGCGGATTTGCCGCACAAGCGATCATCGATCGCGTGCACGATGCTGGTAGTACGGTGATCGTGACCTGTGATGGCGCGTGGCGGCGCGGATCAGTAGTGCCGCTGAAAGCGAACGTTGATGCAGCATGCGCACAACTGCCAAGTGTTCGAAAGGTGCTCGTACTCAAGCGAACCAACAACGAAGTACCGATGCATCCGGGGCGCGACGTGTGGTGGCATGAGTTGGTGCCCACACAACCAACCACCCGCGCGTGTGAGCCGGTGGATAGCGAGCATCCACTGTTCCTCTTGTACACATCGGGAAGCACTGGTAAGCCCAAAGGAATCTTGCACACCACTGGTGGATACATGGTGTTCACCGCGGCAACTGCGCGCTGGACATTCAATTTGGTGCCAGGGCACAAGCAGGTGTACTTCTGTACGGCGGACATCGGCTGGATCACCGGGCACAGTTACATCGTGTATGGAATGCTGCCGAACCGGGTACCGACGCTCATGTATGAAGGTGCGCCGAATTTCCCAGCCGAGGATCGATTCTGGGGCATCATTGCGCGCCACAAAGTCACGCACTTTTACACCGCACCAACCGCCATTCGCAGCTTCATGCGCTGGGGCGACATGCATCCGGCCAAGCATGACCTCTCCAGCCTTCGGGTCTTAGGAACCGTTGGCGAACCGATCAATCCGGAAGCGTGGATGTGGTACCACCAGATCATTGGTGGTGGCCGGTGCCCGATTGTTGACACGATGTGGCAAACTGAAACAGGTGGACATGTCATTACCCCACTGCCTGGCGCCACGCCAACCGTGCCCGGAAGTTGCACGATCCCAATGTTTGGTATCGACGCCGCAGTTGTTGACGATGCTGGCAATGAGCAGAGCGCGAACGCTGGCGGATTGCTGGTCATTCGCAAGCCATGGCCGGGCATGTTGCGCGGCGTGAATGGTGATCGGCAGCGATTCATCGAAACGTACTGGAGCCGCGTCCCGGGCATGTATCTCGCCGGCGACGGCGCGCGCCGCGATGAGCGCGGATACTTCTGGATCATGGGACGCATTGATGATGTTCTCAATGTCAGTGGGCACCGACTTGGAACCGCCGAGGTGGAGAGTTCGCTGGTGGGTAGCAAGTTGGTGGTGGAAGCAGCAGTTGTTGGTATGCCACATGAGATCAAGGGCACCGGCATCACTGCCTTCTGCGTACTGCATCCTGACTATGCGAACGATGCCAGCGACTCCATGCGTAAGCGGCTCATGGAATATGTTTCCAAGGACATCGGCCCAATCGCCCGTCCAGATGTGATTCGATTCACCAACGCGCTGCCAAAGACCCGGAGCGGAAAGATCATGCGCCGACTGCTCCGCGACATTGCCGCCGGAAATGAAATCACGCAAGACACCACCACGCTCGAGGATCTCGGCGTCTTGGCGAAGTTGCGTGAAAGTGACGGAGAATGAATAGGCACGGCACGTCGATCTGACAAGTCAGGACGTACACCAACGCGCTACAAGCCCGTGCTATCGCATGGATTACGCAAAAACATCGCCAGAACTTCGACCCCCTCGCAAACCCACTGCGTAGGAATTGGTGGGCGTATGCCCTTCGTGACTGTGATTGATTCAGTTCGAGCATCCTTTACAACAAGGAAGACCAAGATGAACAGGAAGATCTGTACTGCGATTACCTGCCTACTTTCCGCATCGGTCAGCGCATTTGGCGATGCGACATTCTCATTTACCAACCAGTGGAGCGGTGGCGGCCAAGGCGCTTTCCGCATTAGTAACGGCTCTACCCAGGCGCTGCAGGGGTGGACGCTGGAATTTGACTGGAACGCAGAGATTGGCAGTGTTTGGAACGGCATCATTCAGAGCCATGTGGGCAATCACTATGTGGTTGCTCCTGCGGCATACAACGCTGAACTGCCTGCCGGTGGCGTTATCGATATCGGCTGTGTGGCTAGCTTCGCCACGGCTGGCCTACTTCCAACGTCACTGGTGTTCAGTGGTGGCGATAGCGGCGGTGGCGGAGGCGGTGGCGGAGGAGGCGGCGGAGGCGGCGGACCAGTCCCAACGGTCAGCATTGCCGATGCATCCCTGACGCTTGCAACCTCCGGCGGCAATTCACCAGCGAATGGATTCTTATCCACCCTTCGCAATCAAATTGTTGATTCCAACGGCAACCCGGTGCGCATCTCGGGCGTCAACTGGTTCGGATTTGAAACCTCCAACAAGGTGTTTCATGGCTTGTGGACGCGCGGATACAAGTCCATGTTGGACCAAGTGAAGCAACTTGGATTCAACACACTTCGCATTCCGTTCTCCAATGACTCCCTCCGCGCCGGTGCAACCACCAACAGTATCAACTTTGCTCAGAATCCAGACCTGCAGGGCCTAACGCCGTTGCAGTGCATGGACAAAGTCATTGAGTACTGCGGCACCATTGGCCTGCGCGTCATTCTCGATCGGCATTCGGCCAAGGCCGACAACTACCTAAGCGAAGATGTGTGGTTCGTTGCTGGCGACAGTTACCACACCGAACAGCGCTGGATTGCCGACTGGGTCATGCTGGCACAGCATTACGCCGGAAATCCAACAGTCATCGGCGCTGATCTGTTCAATGAGCCGAAACGCAGTGCAACCTGGGGAACAAGTTCTCCACTCACTGACTGGAACAAGGCTGCGGAACGATGCGGAAATGCTGTGCTTGCCGCAAATCCGTCATGGTTGATCATTGTTGAGGGCGTTGAGCGCTACAACAATCAAACCACCTGGTGGGGCGGCAATCTGAAAGGTGTTGCCATTGATCCAGTGGTGTTGAGTGCCAGCAACAAACTCGTTTACTCCATGCATGAGTATCCGAAGAGCGTCTATGCACAGACCTGGTTCAACGACCCAACGTATCCCAACAACATGGACGACGTTTGGAACGTGCACTGGGGCTACATCTTCAAGAATCAGACCGCACCACTGTTGCTTGGTGAATTTGGAAGCAAGTTGGAGTCCACCAGCGACGCGCAATGGCTCGATAAGTTGACCGACTACATCGATGGTGACTTGAACCTCGATGGCAGTCGTGATCTACCTCCTGGCCAACTGGGCATGAGCTGGACGTACTGGAGCCTGAATCCGAACAGTGGCGACACTGGCGGAATTCTCAAGGATGACTGGACCACCGTGGATACAGCCAAGATGGCCTACATCCAAGCAAGCCAGGCACCACTGATTGGCTCGGGAGCTGCTGCCTCACAGCGAATTGATTTCCCCGTCACCCTTTCGGAGGCTCCAACCAGCGCCGTCAGTGTGACATGGGGTACCGCCAACGGAACCGCGATTGCGGGCATCAATTACCTGTCTGCATCAGGAGTTCTCACCATCCCTGCTGGGCAACTACAAGGTCAAGTCTCCGTAGTGGTTCCTGCGCAGGCAGCCAATGGCACCAAGCAATTCACTGTGCAACTGTCTGCACCGGTCGGCGCCACACTGGCAGATTCGATTGCCACGGGCACCTTGCGCACAGTGTGTGCAATGGACCTCAATGGCAATGGAGTTGTTGACGGCGCGGACTTGGGCCAAATGCTCGGCGCATGGGGTCCATGCTCCGGTTGCAGCACGGACCTCGACGGTGACGGTGTCACCGCGGGCTCCGACCTGGGTGCCCTCCTTGGTGCATGGGGTCCATGCCCCTAACTGAACCGGCGTCATACCGCTGTACTGGGAAGGGCATTGCGCCCCCCAGTACAGCGGGCCGGTTCGGGGGCGCTCGCTTGAAGTGAGTTGAGTCGTTGTCCGCCCCCTCCGTTGCGCGCGGGAAGTGAGCTGAGTCGGCCACCGCCCCCTCCGTTGCGCGCGGGAAGTGAGCTGAGCCGTCCACCGCCCCCTCCGTTGCGCGCGGGAAGTGAGCTGAGCCGTCCACCGCCCCCTCCGTTGCGCGCGGGACCCTCGGACGCGGACGGCTGCGCTCCACAAGGTTCCGCTTAGCCTCGGGCGAAACTGTTCGTCCGGTTGGCACCCACGGGGCGTACGTCCAACTGCCGGACTTCTCAGTTTCACACGCCGCTTACCGAGGATCCCGTGCTCACTGCGGGAGCTCGCACACGGCAAGGCACTTGATGCCAGGGATTGTGGAAAGTCATCATCTGGCCGCAAGCGCCGAAGAGGACAGGGCCGCGCTCAGCGGCCGTCCTCGTAAGGCGAATGCGAGCCAGTACGAAACCGTGATGCAACAACGAGCCCCAGCAAGAAATCGTGATGCAACAACGCGCAACCCGGTCTACTTGCCAATCCACCACTCGCGCTCCGGCGCCCCATCACACCACCTGGTCATGTCCCGGAGCGCATCCACCTGCAACAACTCAACGCCCCCATCAATCGTCCCAACGACTACCTCGTCACCATGTCGCGCGCTCACTGATCCAAAGCTCAGCGCATCATTCGGGTCATACTCCGCAGTCCACCGAGCCGTGGCCGTATTCAACCAGGGTGCGTCCACACGAAAGCAACCCTCGTTAATGAAACCATCGGTGGTCGCCCCCGTGCGCGCGGACGAAAATACGATGGTCTGCTGCGGTCGCTTCGCGGCCGACAGTCGGGTCACGCAGTATTTCGCAAATGGATTGGCGACGCCATTGGCAAGTATCGGCTCGCTTGGGAAACGCGCATCGTCGCCGCCAACAAAGGCACTGTTCATTCCAAAGCTCGGGTACAGCGACGCAAAGTAGTAGTACTTGCTTCGATCGCCCGCCTGCAACTTGGCGAGCGTCTCCGCGTTGGCACCCACATACAGGCGGCGAAAGTCATCATCGAGCCACGGTGCGAGGCGCCACGGAAACCGCTTGGCAACCTCAATGTCCCCGCCGTACGCATCGGCGGGAATGGCATTCCCGTTCTCATCACGCGCCGAATATCCCGCCTTGTAGCCCGGTAGGACAAACCCGTTCTGATCCGCCGCATACGAAATCCAGCCCGTCATGACCCCACGCAAGGCGGAGACCTCGCTCATCCGCCCTGCCGCCCGACGGGCGCCGAGGGCGACCGGAACGATGATGGCCACCAAGACGCCGATAATGGCCAAAACAACCAGCAGTTCGACCAGTGTGAATCCCGCCAATTGCAGCGTTCGAACCGTCTGGGACGAACTCCTCGTCCCATTCGCGCGTTTCATGGCATATTCATTGGGCGGCTGCATGCAGCATCCATAGTATTCGGTTCCCAGTAGTGCCATGAACAAAGTCGCTCGCGCAATTCTCGTTTCAGCCACCATCGCCGCCGCCACCGCGGGCACGCGAGCTGACGTGATCAACGCAGTCTTTCCGGCGCCCACGCTCGACCGATGGATGTACCCATTCAATTCGACGCCCGGGACGCGACCCGTCATCAGCACCTTCGGCAGCACGCCCGGAGCCACGGACTTTGATAGCCGTGACGGGCAAATGCTTGTTGGCTTTGACACCGCTGCGCAAATTCCAATTGCTCAAGGCAGCGGCCTGACCGTCACACGCGCAACGCTGCTAGTGGAAGTAGCGAACGACCTGATCTTCCAATACGACGACACGACCGACCCGTGGCAATGCTTCGTTGCCACGAGCGATCCAGCGTGGCGTGCAGATGTTGATGTTGGTCAGCCCGTCGAATGCTTCGGCGTGGGCTTTCGCAACGGATGGTCGCTACAGACCTTTCAAGAGAACACCGCGTTTGCGCCATCAGGCACTAACTTTCTGGCGCCCGGCGTTCGCAACGCATTCGCTGCGAGTGTTGATGCGAACGGCGCGCTGATTGACGTCTCGCAGAGCGCACGACAACGCTTTGATCCAAAGGTATTCGGCACCGGCAAGATTCCTGGACTTGCCCCTGGTTCGCTGGTTGCGATTGGCTCCACCATGCGATTCGAACTTGATGTGTCCGATCCCGCCGTGCAGGCGTATCTGCAAACCGGAATCGATTCCGGCCGAGTGCTCTTGGCTCTTTCGAGTTTGACGTTCGTACAGCAACAGGCCGGGCAATTTCCAGCCTTCATCGCCAAGGAGAATGTGTACGTTCAACTTGGATTGGCGCTACCGGCACGGCTTGAACTTGATATCCAAACGGGCATTACCTGCGCGCTCGCTGACATTGATTGTGATGGGCACGTGAACGGATCCGACCTCGGCCTCATGCTTGGAAACTGGGGGAGCCCCGGGCCGGGCGACCTGAATGGCAGTGGCACCACTGACGGCACCGACCTTGGCATTCTCTTAGGCGAATGGCACTGACCGAGACGACGCCCCAGCGTTTCCTGCCTCCACCATTGCTTCGATGAATAGGCGCTGAGCTGCGCGAATCGTGCGCTCTGCCGTGTCAATCAAATCGCAAACAACGGTCTCGGGAAGGTGCATGCGAGCTGCCACCGCGTTCGGTGCAAGACCGTCGCGATGACGGAGCCGCAGAGCCATACGTTGGTGATGCGAAAGCAAATCAAGAACGCGCGACAGAAATTCGTCCTTCACATCGATGGCGCTACCGGATGCGTCAGCGACAGACTGCTTCGTGCTCGGTCGCTTGCGAGACCGCACGGTGCGAGCTGATTGTGCTGACTGCACGTTCGCGCTTGTTGCTACTGCTTCTGGATGTTGAGTAATCGTGACCATGCGTGCACTCCTTTGCAACGCTTCGGCTCATACGACGAACCTCGATCAGTTGGCTTGTACGTCAACATCCTTGTCGACTGCGCTCGGCGAGCGCATGGTCCGACGCCAACCGTCGTGTCCGGATACTACCCATAATCAGGCTGCAACGGGCATAGATTCCATGTGGCTTGCAAGAGAAACCCATGAATCCTGAAATCCCGACGCCCCAACCAGCGGCCCAACAGCAGACACGATGAGCGGATCGAACTGCGCGCCGGACTCAGACTCCAGTTCCTCAAACGCCTCGGCAAGGCTGATGGCCGGGGAGTATGCGCGGACGGAAGTCATGGCATCGAGTGCGTCAGCAACCGCCACAATGCGCGCGAACAGCGGAATTGCATGGCCAACCAGACGGTCCGGGTAGCCCAGGCCGTCCCAGCGCTCATGGTGCCAGCGAGCGGTCGAAGCCGCGAACGCCAGGACCGGAATCCGGCTCAAGATTGCGCCGCCGTAGACAACGTGCCGACGCATTTCGGTGGTTTCACTGGCAGTCAATGGACCATTTTTACTGAGGATTTCGGTGGGAACCAAGATCTTGCCAACATCATGAAGGAGGGCGGAGACGCGCAGCGCACGCAGCTCCTTCACACCCATGCCGATCGAGGAACCAAGCATCGTGGACAGAGCCGCAACGCGCAACGCGTGACCAGCCTGTGAAGGATCAGCACGATCGATGCTGTCAACCAGCTCGCTGACGAGGGTTGACACAGCGCCGACCATCATGGCGTCTTGACCGGAGGCGGTGCTTGGAAAGTCGCGTGGTTCGGCGCGCATCCAGTTTGCATGAGCGGCTGCAGTGGACGCGCTCGCGGCGCTTCGCTGCTGCAGCACGGAAATCAGGTTGCTTGGGGCAATTTCGGAACGGAGGTTCGAATGTGGATTGGTCATGTGTGTTCTCTTCTGGTGCGCGGCAGAATGTCCGCGCTGAGGGGATCGGCAGGAGCAGGGGGCGGCTGAAGCGCAAGGGGAAAAAACCTGCAAAGTTCTCTGTTCATGACCAAAGTGCCCTCTAAAAACCCATTTGCAGCGTCCAGAAGCACTCCGCACTAGACTTCAGACCCCTCATGCGAATTGCTGCCCTTCCGATGTTTCGCCCCCCCAAGGCCCGTGCGGTCGAAGTGGCTTGCGCCCTCGATACCGCAGGCGACCTGTCGGCACTGCCAGCGACCAACTTTGCGCACGTGTTAGGCGGGACCGCTGGCGGCACCGCCGTGCGCGCGGCGCTGGATGCACTCGTCACGCTTGGCGCGCTCGTTGCCGATCCACAGCCGCGCATGTTTGTCTACCGAGCGGCGCACGGCGGAAAGCGATGGATGGGCTTGGTGTGCGGCGCAGACACGCGCGACTTGGTGCACCTCTTCCCCAACGCGGCCGCGGATGAAGCGATCTCCGCTGCAGAAGCAGACCTGGCCGTGGTTGATGCCCAACTGGTGCCGGGGCTCATCTTCATCGACGCATCACCGGATCTTTCCTACCTCTTCGTATGCGACACCAACGAGCGCCCCGCGTACCACTTTGTGGCGTCGGATGGGGCCACTCATAGTGCTTGGGAAGTGCGTCACCCCGAGGCGTATCTTCCCGCGCTTGCCGAACTTGCGGCTGATGAATTGCACGCGGGTGCAGCACAAGTGATCGCTGCACATGTGGCGGGACAGATGCCGCTGGTGATCCTGACGTCCGATCGGGATGTGGCCACCGCTACGGGCCCACTGGCACCCCGCTGCGGGTTGTTCATCCCGCGCCCATCGCAGCGCTGAGCGGCACCGCACTACACTAAACGCATGACAGCGTTCGCTACGCCCGGTCCGTCTGCAACCAATCTCGCCGGACCTGCCAAGGTTCTCGTGTGTGACGCGCTCGCCAAAAGCGGGCTCGATGCGCTGCGGGGTCTCGGGTGCATAGTCATGAACGACCCGGAACTTGGCGAAGCCACCTTGGCACGCGCGGTCAAGGACACTGGCCCCGATGTGCTGATCACTGGCAACACGCCTGTTTCAGCGGAAGTCATTGAAGCAAGCCCCCGCCTGGCGATGATCGTGGTCGCTGGAACCAGTACTGATCATGTGGACATTGCGGCCGCAAGCCGACGTGGCATCTTTGTGGCGAACTGCCCAGGCCGCAATGCAACCGCTGTGGCGGAACTTGCATGGGCATTGATCCTGGCATGCGACCGACGAATTCCCGAACAAACCGTGGCACTGCGCGCAGGACAATGGAAGCAGCGCGAGTTTGCGCAAGCCGTTGGACTACACGGGCGCACGCTTGGCATTGTTGGACTTGGTCAAGTAGGCCAAGAAGTGGCACAGATCGGCCGCGCGTTCGGCATGGACGTGATTGCCTGGAGCCGCAACCTCACCGAAGAGAAGGCTCTCGAACACAGTTGTGGCTTCTGTGCCAGCCTCATCAACCTTGCCAAACTCAGCGATGTCGTCAGTATCAGCGCTGGTGGCGGTGATGATTCAGACAACCTGATCAACGAGAAGTTCCTTGCAGCGCTCAAGCCTGGAGCGATCTTGGTGAATACCAGCCGCGGCGCGGTGATTGATCAGGCAGCACTGACCAACGCCGTGCGTACACGCGGCCTGCGCGCCGGTCTTGATGTCTGGGCCAATGAGCCCGATGGCACCGAAGGCTCGTTCGCTGATCCACTCGTACAGGAGCCTGGCGTCATCGGCACGCATCACATCGGTGCGTTGACCGAACAGGCACAGCGCGCTGTTGCAGATGAAGTGGTCCGCGTGGTGCGCGCGTGGGCCGAACGTGGTCATGTGCCGCACTGCGTGAACCGTGCAGTGGCAACCCCTGCAACCACGCTGCTTGCAGTGCGCCACGTGAATCGACCAGGAGTCCTTGCGCACGTCTTCGAAACACTCGGACAGGCGGGAATCAACGTGGAAGAGATGGAAAATATCGTCTACGCCGGTGGCGAGGCCGGGCTTGCCCGGATCCAGCTTGACAGGACTCCCAGCGAAGAGCAGCTTTCTGCAATCCGCACCAATGCGAATATTCTCAGCGCAACGCTGAGCACCATCACTCGCCGCATGTGAATCGCGACTGTGGTTTGAACGAGGCGCCGACGCGTCCGATGCGCCTGGCGATCCGAGCCCCCGCCGCGTCTTGACTCCCGTTCGCCCATCCATTGCATGAACATCCTCGGAATCTCAGCCTTCTTTCATGACAGCGCCGCTGCACTCGTGCGTGATGGCGTCATTGTGGCTGCAGCCCAAGAAGAGCGCTTCAGCAGGCAGAAACACGACGAACGCTTTCCAAGGCAGGCTGCCCAGTACTGCCTGAGCGCTGGAGGGCTTGATGCATCGCAACTTGATGCAGTGGTCTTCTATGAAAAACCGCTGGTGAAATTCGAGCGTCTCCTTGAGACATCGCTGGCCTATGCACCGAGGGGGTTTCGATCATTCCTTGCCTCCATGCCGCCATGGCTTCAGAAGAAACTCCACCTTCCGCGCGAGATTGACGCTGGACTCGGCGGTACCTACAGCGGTCCGATCCTCTTTGCCACGCATCACGAGTCGCACGCCGCGAGTGCGTACTACCCAAGCCCATTTGAGGAAGCAGCCATCCTCACCATGGACGGCGTAGGCGAATGGACTACTGCAAGTTGGGGCATCGGCAAGGGGAACACCATCGACCTGCACCAGGAGATGCGGTTTCCACATTCGCCCGGACTGCTGTACAGCGCGTTCACTTATTACTGTGGATTTCGAGTCAACAGCGGCGAGTACAAGTTGATGGGGCTTGCACCGTATGGCGAGCCACGCTTTGAGAAGACCATTCTTGATCACATCGTGCACCTGCATGATGATGGCTCGTTCTGGCTTGATCAGCGCTACTTCAACTATTGCCACGGCCTCACCATGACCAGCGCGCGCTTTCATGCGTTGTTCGGCGGACCACCGCGTGACCCCGAAAGCCCAATCACTCAGCGCCAAATGGATATTGCTGCAAGTATCCAGCGAGTGACGGAGGAAATCGTGCTTCGAATGGCGCGACATGTTCATGCACAGACCGGACAACGCAATCTCTGCATGGCGGGTGGTGTTGCATTGAACTGCGTGGCAAACGGTCGATTGCTGAGAGAAGGACCGTTCGAACGCCTCTGGATCCAGCCTGCGGCGGGCGACTGCGGCGGTGCACTCGGCGCGGCGCTGGTGCATTGGTATGGCCATCTGAAGAATTCACGCCAGGCACAACCGGGCGATAGTCAGCAGGGTTCATTTCTTGGTCCTGAGTTCAATGAAGACCACATCCGAAATGCACTCGCACCGCTTGGGGCTGTCGTAGAAACTTTGAATGAGCATGCGCTTGCCGAAGCCATTGCTGCTGAACTTGCCAAAGGTCGAATCGTCGGGCACTTCCAGGGACGCGCAGAGTTCGGACCGCGGGCACTTGGGCATCGCTCGATCCTTGGCGACCCGCGCGATCCCTCCATGCAGCGGCGCATGAATGTTGCAATCAAGTTCCGAGAGTCATTCCGACCATTCGCACCAGCAGTACTTTCCGATCGGCAACGCGAGTGGTTTGACCTTGAAGTAGAGAGCCCATACATGCTGCTGGTAGCGCCAGTCGCCGCGGCGCACCTCCGCAGCAGCACTGCCGACCAACAATCGCAGTCCGCCGCCGACAACGACGCGGTCACTGGATTTGCAAAGCTGAAGGCACTGCGCAGTGATGTTCCAGCCATCACTCATGTTGATGACTCCGCACGAGTGCAGACTGTTGATTCCGCACGATCACCACGCTTTCATGCAATCCTCAGTGCCTTTGACCGACTGACGGGATGCCCAGTACTTGTCAATACCAGTTTCAACGTACGTGGAGAGCCCATTGTCCATGACCCCGCGGATGCCTACCGTTGCTTCATGTTTACCGACATGGACATACTGGTGATTGGAAACCAACTAATGCGAAAAGAACACCAACCCGCCATGGCCGGAGCAGACGAATACAAGCGGTCCTTCCGCCCTGACTGACGCCTCGCTAAAGATCTCCCGGTTTACTGCCGAAACAATCAACATGTCCCGACCGTCCTTTATCACTGAACTCTTCGCCTTCGTTCGTGCACACAAGGCGTACATGCTCATTCCAATCATTGTGGTTCTGCTGCTCGCTGGACTGCTGATCATCCTGGGCGGCACCAATGCCGCGCCATTCATCTACTCGCTGTTTTAATCCCAACATGATCACGGTCAACTGGAATCCATCGCCCAAAGAGCTTCGCCACTGGGCTGTCGCTACGGCATGTGCGCTCGCCGTGATGGGTTCACTCTTTCACTTTGTTGACTGGGGGATCTTCCGTGCGGGTCATGGAATGGCGCCCATCATGTGGGTGTTCGGCGCCTTCGCGCTCGTCACCGCTGGCACTGGAACCAAGATTGGTCTTCCCGCATATTGGGCTTGGATGTCGTTCGTCTTCATCGTTGGCACTGTGGTGGGAACAGTTGCACTTGGCATTGTTTACTATCTCGTAATGACGCCCATGGCCCTCGTAGCACGTGCGTTTGGCCGGGATCGCCTTGATGTCCGAAGTGCTGCAGGGCACACTCGTTGGCACCCATTGCCACGCAACACACCACATGACCCTGCTCGACAGTTCTAGCGTGACCCATTCATGGTCGACACCAACATGAGCACTCCACAACCATCGCCACCGACCGCGCGTGTGCCTCTTTCCATGTGGAAAAAGTTGCTCTTCACCGTCATCACCATGTCGATCCCACTGGTGTTGCTTGCCATCGTGGAGTTGGGGCTTCGCCTGTTCGGCTGGGGTGGATATCCGCCATTCTTCCGCATGGTGGGCGAAGTGGCGCCAAACCAACAACTGTGGATGGTGGAGCCAGCGGCAAGCACTCCGTACTTCTTTGCCAATCCGACACGTCCGGGATATGCCGAGCAAAGTAGTTTCGTCATGCCAAAGCCGGCTGGAACAGTTCGCATTTTCCTGTTCGGCGAATCCGCTGCAAAGGGCTATCCACAGCCACGAAACCTCGCCATGAGTTCATTCATGGAAGCCATGCTGACCGATGCGTGGCCAGGGCGAACGGTGGAAGTCATCAACATGGGCACAACGGCCGTGGCGAGCTTCCCCATCATTCCGATGGTGAGCGAAGCTGTTGCGCTCCAACCCGATCTCTTTGTCTTCTATGTTGGAAACAATGAGTTTTTCGGCGCTTACGGCACGGCATCCATCAACTCCGCCGGCACACTGCCAGATTGGGCGTTGCCCTGGATGCGTGCTGCGCGCGGCTTGGCCGTTGTGCAAGTCTTTGATCGGGTGTTCCAACGAAGTGCGGAGAAGGATCGCACCCTGATGGAACAGATGATTGGTCAGACTGTGATTGCAGCAGACTCGCCGCTCCGTGATGCTGCGGCACGAAACTTGAACGCACATCTTGGACAGATGCTTGACGCTGCCCAGGCTGCTGGCATACCAACCATTGTCTGTACAACCGCAAGCAACGAGTCCGGCGTGGCGCCGCTTGGCGAGGGCGGCGGCGCATCTGAGCGATTTGCAGAGGCCAAGAAATTGTCTGCAGCTGGTGATCGAGTGCATGCCGCCGAAGCATTTCTTGCAGCCCGAGATCTTGACACCATGCCTTGGCGCCCAACAAGTAGCACCGAGGATTCCATTCGGCGCGCAGCACTCTCACATAATGCGCCACTCTGTGATATTGCAGCTCGATTTCGTCAGTTGAGCCCCGAAGGAGCCACTGGGTGGGAATTGGCTGATGACCATGTTCACCTCACCGTCCGCGGGCAAGCGGAAGCCGCGCGCGCAATCGCTGAGACCATGGCCACTCTGCCACCACCGCTTGCTGTTGATCCGGTGGTGCTCGCGGCGCTTCCGAGTTGGCAGTCGTATGCACAGCGCCTCGGCACGAACAGTTTCGATGATTACCGTGTTCATCACACGCTCCGAATACTGTTTGGCATTCCATTCATGAAGCGGTCAAACGCTGAGGCCTTTACGCGTTTCAACACGCTGTGCCAAGAAGCGGAGTCGCGAATGTCTGTACCAATCGCGGACACCGTGCGCCAATGGCAAACAATGACGCCGCACGCTGGTGGCTTGCGCCCCATCACCGGAATGGTGGCGCGCACCATGTTGCGCGATGGGAACATTGCAGAAGCTGCTCGCCTGTATGAAATCGCATGTTTGCAAGTTCCGCCCTACACCTCTTGGCAGATTGAATATGTCTATTTCCTGATCGCGTGCCAGGAAAAGTTACATGGCTCGCTCACAGACGCAGATCGAGTACGTGCCGCCGATGCCATCGCCGATGGGCAGTTCCTCCTGAAGAATGGCTATTCATCCTCTGGTCTGACGGAGCGTTATGTTGGACGGCTGCACCAACTGCGGGGCGAGTGGGCGGCATCCATCCCGTATCTCCAGGATGCGCGTTCAAAGTTGAACGCCGATGACTTGGTGGCCTGCGATCAGGCGTTAGTGATGGCGCTCGTGAAGACCGGACGCGCCGCCGAGGCGGCGGATGTGGTTGAGCGCGGTATTCGCGACAGCGGCAAGTTCTCCTCGACCTATCGCCAGATGCGTGAGCAATTGCTCCCGAAGCGGTAACTTTGGGGTACTCTGAGGTGTATTTGTCTGATAACAAATGCGCTGAAGCCGCTCATTCGCCGTTGTGAATGAGCCCGATCATCGTGCCGATTTCTCAACTTTATTTCTTGATTCGGGTCAATTTCCGGGCATCTTCTCAGGGTCTCTACGAGCCCCTTAAGCACGTAGGCATGTCGGCCCCCTATGCCGACCCCCAACTGCCCGTTCCCTTCACCATACTTGCGCAGGTTCCCTTAATCATGATTCACCGCACATCATTCGTCGTCACCGCTATCGCGGCTTCCTTCGTATCCCTCGCTTCACAGGCAAACCCAGGGGTTGTCTACAACGACGCCACCGGCGACATTGACCCAAGTATCTCGACTGGTGGCGGCACTCTTGACCTCGTGCGCATGGAAGTCAGCCACACCGCAACGGACTTGGTCTTTGCTCTCACCGTGAACGGCAATGTCGGTTCCACCGATTGGGGCAAGTTCATGATCGGCATCAGTAATGGCAGCGCTGGCGACACCAGCGTCAACGGCAACGGCTGGGGTCGACCCATCAACATGGGCTCGCCAACCGGCGGAATGACAAACTGGCTCGGCTCATGGGTTGATGGTGGCGGCGGCGCAGAGAATCGCAGCTGGGCTACTGGCTGGAGCGTTGTTGGTGCTACGTACAACAGCAACTTCGGCAGCTTCGCGATTGCAAGCGGAGCCCAGAGCACCATCACCTACACGGTGTCGATGGCTTCGCTCGGTCTTGCTGCAGGTAACACGTTCTACTTTGATGCCTACAGCTCAGGCGGCGGCAGCAACGATAGTGCCGTGGATGCGCTCGCGAACCCAAACTACGCCATCAGCAGCTGGGGCGGACCGTACACCTCAAGTACCGCCACGGGGATCTACTCCTACACCATCCCTGCCCCAGGAGCGATCGCACTTCTTGGCGTCGCCGGTCTGGCACTCCGGGGTCGTGCACGTAAGGCGTAAGCCACGCGCTGCAAGCCATCCGGCTTGGCTTGCTCAATTCAGGACGAACGGTAGCACCGAGGCATTCGCCTCGGTGCTACTTTCCTAATGCCTTGCGCTTGCCGTCCGTGAACACCATGTGGTTGTCGAGGTGCTTGACGTAGATGTCCAGGATTTCACCCAGCGTTACTTTGCCGCGCTGCGTGTGAATGCCGACACGCGCAAACGCAGCTGGTTCCAGAGTGCGAAGCCAACGCGCCGTGAATCGGCGATTGGCTTCGAACAAATCCAGCGCTTCGTTGGCATCCATGGCGGCGTTGTCGAGGCGCGCGATGAATGCGTTCTCGTCGTAGCTCACCAGGAGCGGCATGTCTTCAGCGGCAATGCGACGCATTCGGTGACTTGCTGCTTGATCACTGTCGACCATGTGAACAATGACTTCTTTGATGCTCCACGTCCCGGGTGCCAAGCGAGTATTGAGTTGCTCAGTACTCAGCCCGCGGGCGGCGTTTCGAAGCGTTGCTGCCCCGCGCTCGTAGGAGTCAATGGCAGCGGAATATGCGTGCGGCTGTGTCATCGTGGTCATACCCCAAGTCTATGGGCTCAAATGGTGAGATAACGCGCGGTGGATTTCCTTGGACATCCCGCCAATTCAACCTATACTGCTCTGTTCTGATTCTTTGACAATTTGGGGCCGTACCGGCATCGACCGGACAGGCAACGCACAGTGTGGCGCGTCGTGGAGCATGCCGGCCACGTTAAAAAGCATGCAAATTCACAACTGCCAATAACACGCAGTACGCTCTCGCAGCCTAATTAGGCTGTGCAGTGAGTCCCCCCACGCCTGAATAAGGGGGCCGCTGTCAAAAATCAGGCTGGTTCCAATGGGCTGACATGCTTCGGCGGAACGAGATGATGCATGTCTTGGTTCGCACACCCCGTTGCGGGGGTCTGTGCGGTCGACAATCAATCCGCAAACACACTCGTAGAGGCATTGTGCGGACTGTTTCGGCACAGGGGTTCGACTCCCCTCGGCTCCACTTGATTGCTTGATGGTCGGTCACCTGTGACCGCCATCCGTTCGTACCGACCGCGGTGCTCTTTTATGGGCACCGCGGTGTTGTTTTTAGGAGAATCGTGTTCGTCACTGCCTCAAAAACCAAGAACTCCGGTAGCACTTGCCGTATCTCCTAGCGGTGCTTCCATGCAACGCGTTACTACCCCTCCCATGACCGCGCCTTCCAACGAATCTCCTGAGTCACCAGATTCTGGTGGTTCGCATGGTTCGCATGGCACCACTCCCACACCACGCGAAGCCGCCCCGCGCAGCAGCGATGAGGCCGCCGTTCGGTACTGGGGTGCCATCTACGCATACATCCGGCAAAGCGGTCGCCGCGATGACGAGGCCCGTGAACTCACCCAGGGCTTCATTGCAGATGTCCTGCTGGGTAGAAATCTCTTGGGGCGCCTTGATGAGAAGCGTGGACAGTTCCGCACATTGCTCTTGAGCGCCGTTCGTAATTACCTCGCTGACGTGTACCGATTCAACCACGCCGCGCGCCGACATCCAAGCGACGGGCGGGTCATCCACAGTGATGATCTTGCCAACGATGCCCTTCCCGACCGCCAGAACCCTGCTCCCGAATCCGCGTTCCACCGTGCCTGGATCACCATGCTGATTCGCGATGCTGCGGAAGCAATGCGTGCCGAGTGTGTGGCCAAGGGACGCGACATGCAATGGGACATCTTTGAGTCGCGGATCCTGCGACCCATGCTCGAAGGTGCACCGCCACCTTCCTACGAGTCACTCATGGAGCGCTGGAACCTCAACGCGCTCAGTCAAGTTTCGAACACCATCGTCTCCATGCGCCGCTTGTTTGCCGCGCATCTCGTCCAAGGCGTTGGCGCGACAGTGGACACCTCGCCGGCCGGTGCGCGCGGCGAACTCCGTGAACTGATGTCTCTTCTGGAAGGACGAATGCAATGACGAATCCTGTTGATCCAACCACGCGCCCTGAGCCATTTCAAGACGGATCACTGCGCGACACACTGGCGTGGGTACTGCACTCGCTTGATCAGCCCGCCGTCGCGTCGGGTGACTGGATCGCCTATGAGGTGGATGCCAAGCGAGGAACAGCGGTAGCGCTCCTCACCGATCCAACCACCCCGCTTGCTCGCCTTCGCCGCGCCCGCATCCTTTGGGCTGCGCTGCGCTCCGAAGGTGAGCGAGCAGAAGATCGATCCATGGGTAGTCGCCTAGCGATCGCAGCTGCGGCAGCTGCGTACCTCTTTCACGGCGAACGTATCTCCAATCACGATGATGCCGCTTTGCTCGCTGCACTTCGCAGCGCTGTAGCCGATGATGCGGTCCCGGCCGAAGTGCGACTCATGATGCAGATGGCAGAGCGAAAGTTGACCGGTCCGATCGGTTGACTGCAGAGCGCGGCAACCGTCGCAATCAACTGGCCGGAATTGCCGCGGGCGCAGCGACTGGTGCGGCGGCCGGAGCAGTTGCGGGCGGAGTCACTGGTGCCGCACCGGTGGCAGGCTCAGGAGCGTCCGTTGTCACTGCAGCCTGCGGTCTGGATACCGTTGGTTGCACTGCGGTGATTGGCTCAATCATTCCATCATTGCCGGTTTCTGGAACCACCGCCGGGTCACGCGCGCGCAGTTCGTCCCAGCGAACGCGCGAGCCACCAACCACGGTGCCGGTCGCAAAGGCGGCGTCGATGAGTGCGATCTCATAGCCAGAAAGCGCGTTGACTTCACGGGTCTGTGAGTCCCCAAGCTTGCTGGCCGCTTCGAGCACATCGGTGCTCGTCCGCAGCCCAACGTCAAACTGCCGCTTCTCAGCTTCATAGGTGCGCGCTGCCAGAATCGACTCCAGGCGCGCAGCCAAGATGCGCTGCCAGGATGTGTCAATGGCGTCCACCGCATTGAGCACTTCCTGTCGAATAGCAAGCGCACGCGCGTCTTTGGTTGCCATGCGTTGCACACGCTGCAGCACCGCGCGCCGCAACTGGCTCATACGAGCTTCATTACCGATGGGGATCTCTGCATGGGCGGCCACCGTGTACTGGTCCGCATCGCCAATGTTGCCAAAGCTGTCGGAGAAACCGCTACCGGCACCGAGCATTTGGTACGAGTAGTCAACCGTGAACAGTGGCAAAGTTCCGTTGCGTGCAACTTCAACGTTGGTGGCATCAACCGCCAATTGCAATTCCAACTCCAACATTTCCATGCGATTGCGCACCGCGCCATCAGCCAGGATATTGGCATCAAGTTGCAAGCCAAGTGGATTTGGCTGTGTCGCCGGAATCAATGCACAACCGTCGGACATGGGCATATCCGGGTCATTCATGATGCGCTTCAGATCTCGCTGGCGATTTCGCAGCGCCGCATCTGCCAAGATGAGATTTTCCAGCGTTGATCCAACGCCACTCTGTGCACGCAAGACTTCCACTTGCGGAGCATCGCCGTTGTCCACGCGGCGCTGGGCACGATCGAGCTGGGCAATTGCAAGGTCGTACTGCTGCTTGCGAACTTCCAACTCGCGGAAGGTGCGGTACTGGTTCCAATAGGCCTTATCCGCGTTGGCGAGAATTCGAATGGCCTCTAGCTTGGTACGCGAGTCCGTGATTTGACCCTGCAGCTTGGAGACCCGAATGGATGCAGTTGCCACACCTACACCAGCATCGCGCAACAGCGGCTGGCTGATGGACATGAGTACTCCACCTTGATCCGTTTCTGGTGTACCTCCGCTGATCTGTTCGGACTGCGTGTACTGCGGTTGGAACTTCACCAGACCGCCAGTAGCCAGCGGAACCGCAACGCCCATCTTCACTTGGTCAGAGAAGAGACCCTCGCTGTTCTGTAACTGTGTCAGCAGATTGGTACCGTTACGGTTGTAATCGGCATAGAAGAGGCTGTTGAACTTTGCCTCTTCTTCAGTGATGCTTGCCTTGGCAATATCAGGCGCTACCAACTGCACGCGCAAATCCAAATTGTTGGCAAGCGCCAACGCGCGCACCTCGGCAATAGAAAGTGTTCGGGTGCGCTCGTAACGCGTTGATCGGAAACTACCCGCCGTTGCCTGCGCCACCGCATCTTCGGCCGGAACCGGCGGGCCGTAGGTGGCCGACGAGAGATCTACCGGCTCAATCGCCTTCAGCGCACTATCGGGTGCTGTGAATGGCGTTTCTTCAGCACGAAACAAATCGTTCTGGCAGCCAGTGGCCAGGACCGAGAGCGTGGTGAAGATGGCGGGAAGGAATCGTCGCATCGGGTCACTCGTGGCGAAGCGCCTCAATTGGGTCAAGCCGCGAAGCCTTGTACGCAGGGAACATACCGAATGCAACGCCGACGCCGGCACTAAAGACGATGGACAGGATCACCGCCCACGCTGGTACATCGGCCTGCTCAAGATTTGCTCCGGGAATGTATGTCAGGCTCACTGCCATCAACTTCCCAATCACCAGTCCGGCAATTCCACCAAGGACCGTGAGCGTCACCGCCTCCAATAGGAACTGCAAGAGGATGGCCGCAGATGTGGCACCAACAGCTTTGCGCAAGCCGATTTCGCGGGTGCGTTCGCTCACCGAAACCAACATGATGTTCATGATGCCGATGCCGCCAACCAGCAGCGAGATGCCCACAATTCCTCCGGCGATCGCGGTAACACCCGAAGCCAAACTCTTGAACTGGTTGATGTACTGATCCAGTGCCGCAACACGGAACGTGTCGGGATCGTCTGGCTGAAGACCGCGTTGGCGGCGCATCACGTACTCCACTTCAGCCTTCGCCTCCTCAGCGGTCTCTGGGCTGGTGGCGATGGCCGCAAATTGCATGAAATACCAACCATCCAGCAACTTCTCTGCCACGCTGAATGGGATGAAGATCTCCGCCTCGCTGGAATTCATTCCGAGCATTCGTGCCTGGGTGGTCTCCACTACCCCGATCACCAGAAACCGGCGTCCGCCAAGCAAAATGTGCTCGCCAAGTCCGCCGTTGCCGTCCGCGTCAATCTTCAGTTCCGTGACTGCAGCCTGGTTTACCAGTGCAACCTGTCGCGCGGTGTCAATGTCAATTTGGCTGAACGGACGACCGCGCATCACCTTGCGACCCACGGCGTCGTGCCACGCTGGCCAAATCCCGTTCACGGTCATGCCATCGATGAGTTCAGTGTCGCTCTCAACACTCATGGGCAAATCAACAATCGGAGAAATGCCCTTGATAGAAGGGCACTGGTCCATGATTGCCTGTGCTTCGCTGACCTTGAGCCGACACTTCTCCCACGGAAACTTAGCGCGCGGAACGTTGTCGGGGCGGTTGGGGAACACATACAAACGCGCCGCACCAACACTCTCAAACTCAGACAGCACCTTGGCCTTCAACCCAGTCAGCGCCGCTATGACTGCTGTGACGCTGGCAACACCAACAATAATTCCCAACGCGGTGAGAAACGATCGCGTCTTGTTTGCCCAGATTTGACTAAGGGCCATACCGATCGCCTTCAGGAAGAAGAAGATGGTGAGGCCGCGACCTTCGCCCTTGGCGCCCTTCCGAGATGGTGCTTTGGCGTTCGTCATGTTGTCGCCTCTGTCGCCTCTTCCGCAGCAGCGCGACGGCGTTGCGTGGCGCGCGCCTCTTCCACGTAGGGGCTCACTTCAAAGTCTTCCTCGGCTGACAAATCACTGAGAATGCGGCCGTCACGCAGTCGGACCACGCGTTGGCAATGCGCGGCGACGTCATTTTCGTGCGTGACAATGATGATGGTCTGCCCTTCCCGGTAAATGCGCGTGAACAGTGCCAAGATTTCCGCCGTGGTGGCGGAGTCGAGATTTCCGGTTGGCTCATCGGCCATCAGAATCTTCGGGTTGTTGAGAATCGCACGGGCGATCGCCACGCGCTGCTTCTGTCCGCCCGAGAGTTGGTTGGGGCGGTGATCAACACGGTTACCAAGGCCAACACGCTGCAGCGCAGAAAGTGCGCGTTCACGTCGAGCGCGGAAGCCACCTGCGGTCGAGGAATACATCAGTGGAAGTTCCACATTCTCTAACGCCGACTGGCGAGCAAGCAACTCAAAGCTCTGAAAGACAAAGCCGATCTCTTCGTTCCGAATGAGCGCCAATTCATCAGTCTTCATGGCGCTTACCAAGCGCCCTCCAAGCATGTATTCGCCACTCGTCGGACGGTCCAGGCAACCGAGCATATTCATCAGTGTGCTCTTACCCGAGCCAGAGCTACCCATGATGGCCACCATCTCATTGCGGCCAATGTCAAGATCAACCCCACGCAGCGCGTGAATGGTCTCCACGCCAACGCGATAGACCTTGGCAATTCCGCGAAGTTGGATGATCGAATCACTCATGTCTATTCAATTCAGGCGCTTCTTCATCACTGCACGTGCTTCACAGCAGTTCACTGTGTTTCACGTCAAAAACGCATGCGCATTCCGCGACCACCACGGCCGCCGCCACCGCCACCACCCGAACCGCCGCCTTCGCCACCACCCCATGATTCCTCTGATTTGACGGCATCGCCATCCTTCAAACGCTCCAGGGATTTGTATGGACCAACCACCACAACTTCGCCTTCCTTCAATCCATCAACAATGATGGTGTTGGTGAGATTGGATGGTCCAGTGGCCACCGGCGTCGCTACGGCTTTGCCGTCAATCACTCGGTACACCATGCTGAGATTTTTTGCGCCAGGAATGATCAGAGGACTGCTCTTCAACGCATCAGGAAGGTCTTCGATCTTGCGATCAATCACGGCTTGGCTTGGAACATTGAGCCCACTGTGGCGAGCGATGGAGATATCAACGTTACCGCCAAGGCCACTGAAGATCTGCTCGCCGTTCAGCTCAAGAAGTACCGCCGTCTTGAAGAACCCGGTGCCGTCTTTATCGCTGGTTCGGCTGAGCGCTACTTCCTCCACCGTGCCGGCAAAGATGCGCTTCTTGTAGCCGTTGATTCGAACTTCACCCGGCTGACTCTTGGCAACGCGCGGAATATCTGACTCACTAACCTTGGCGGTGAGTTTCATCTTGCTCAAGTCGGCAATGGTGAGAATCTTCGTTCCCGGGTTATTCATGGTGCCAACCACCACCAGTTCGCCAACCTCGGCATTGAGCTGGGTAATGATGCCATCGATCGCCGCGACCACGACCGTCTTCCGGAGCGCCTCGCGCTGCTGCTCGATCTGTGCTTCGGCCGCGGCCAAGCTCTTCTCAAGTTGAACGATGGTGTTCTTCTGTGCTTGGAACTGCGCGTCGAGGTCGGCCGCGCGCGTCACGGAATCCTCGTAGGCCTGACGACTGATGTCGCCGGCACGAAAGAGCGACTCCTGCCGTTGCGCTGTGGCGCGCGCATTCTCTAGGGTGTTCTGCGTACCGACGATGCGGGATCGCTCCGCTTCTAGGCGATACCGCTCACCATCGCGCCGGGCTTCTGCACTCTGCAAAGCTGCTTTGAGATCCCGGTCATCAAGACGCATGATCAGGTCGCCGGCGCGAACGCGTTCACCCTCGCGATGCGGCAATTCCACAATGCGCGCCGACACTTCCGCTGACACATCCACCTTGCGCTTGGGTTCGATGATTCCCGGTGCCGAAACCGTCTCCACCAGCACCCCCACCGATGCGGGTTCCATGCGAACCACGGTGGCCTCCGGGCCTCCGACATTGATCCACGCCCAGATGTCCTTTCCAGCAAACAGCGCCACCAACGCAACAACCAAGGTGACGGCGATCGAGACAATGAGTGCGGGTCGCATATCGAGGCTAGATCCTGTAGGAAAGCGGAACGAGAGCCGTTCCGGAATGCCTCAGAATCATACGCCGCGAATTAGGCGGCAGGCTCGATGGTGACGGTCAGTCCGCGAGTCTGAAACTGCTCTTGGATGAGTTCGGCACGCTCGCGGTGCGTGACCATCAGCAGTGCAACCCCGGACTCATGTGCCTCCACGGTTCGCTCCACGGCATCACTGACGGTGAGCCGCGCAAACTCCACCACTGAGCGAGTCACCAGCGAAAAGTCGCTGACATCGTCATTGTGGAGGAGTACCGCCCATCCTGGCATCGGCTTGCGCTGAGGTGGAGCAACTTCAGGAAGCAACGCGGTGCCTCCCTCTGAAGACTCTGACGAAGCAACAATCTGACTACTGAATTGGACGGCGCCGACGTAAAGGTTGGACATTACGCAGAATGACACCGGATGCTGCATCTGAAATCAAGTGCAAATTGTTGTTATCGGCGGGAATCTTCCACTACTTACCACTTAAAGACCAGCTTTCCAAACTGCTCGCCGGCCTCCAGTCGCGCATACGCCGTTTCGGCCGCAGCCGGTTCAAAGACCTGATCCACCGTAGCACGGAGCGCACCGCTTTGCAGCAGGGCAACGACGCTGCGGAACTCGTCCATCGAACCCATGGTGGATCCCATGATGGAGAGCTGGTTCCAGAAGATGCGAGCAAGATCGGTGGTGCCATCGGCTCCAGTGGTGCATCCACAAGTCACCAGCGTGCCGCCGCGTGCCAAACTCTTGATGCACGGCAAATGCACGACCTTGCCAACGCTCTCCGCCACAATGTCAACGCCGCGTCCACCGGTTGCCTTGCGCACTTCGCGCGACCAATCGGCGCCGGTATCGAGCACCGTGAAATTGGCGCCGAGCGTCTTGGCACGCTCCAACTTTGCTGCATGGCGGCTGGTCACAATCGTGGTGCACCCAAAATGTCGCGCAATTCCAAGCGCAGCAAGAGCAACACCGCCACCGATACCGGGAATAAGCACCGTCATGCCTGCCCGCAAACGCGCGCGCGTCACCAGCATGCGCCACGCCGTGAGGTGCGTCAGCCCAAACGCCGCCGCGTGCACTGGATCAATGTCTCCGATTTCCAAGACATTGGTTGCTGGAGCAACAAAGTACTCCGCATGCGTGCCGGGGCAATGCTCGCCGATCATGAAGATGTCCTCGCCGGACGGAGCGTGCCCCGGGCGCGGTGCCTCGGGACGGATGACCGCCGCATTGAGAATCACTCGCTTGCCAACCCATGCCGCATCAACGCCGGTGCCCACGGTGTCAACGATGCCAACGCCGTCGGATCCGCCGATGGTCGGCCACTGCACTTCGATCCCTGGCAAGCCGCGGCCAACCCACAGGTCCAGATGATTGAGGGCCGAAGCCTCGGTGCGGACACGCAACTCGCCGGGAGCGGGAGTGCACTCCGATCGACCACCTGTAAAGCGGACATTTGGGGCGACGGGGGTTCCTTGACGGAGGACTTCAATGGCGCGCATAGGGCTCGAGTGTAGGACGCACGGAACTACGATGCACGAGAGGAAACCCCATGAAATTCACCGCCCTGCCCGCCTGTCCCCGCTTTGTTTCCTGCGCCACCGCCGTCATGGCTATCGCGTGTGCCCACTTCGCACACGCCGCGCCGCAGCAGCAGCAACTGGCCGATCGCGCTCGGCAGGTCGCTGAGCAAATGGCGCTGTGCCCCATCAAAGCAATGCCCGCATCACTTGACGCTGGTTTCGTTGCGCCACAGACCGATGTGAAGTTCGAGGCAACGCTTCTGAATACGCTTGATCGTCCAGTGAAGTGTGTTCGCAGTGCGCCGAGTTGCACGTGTACCACCGTCGACATGCTCGGTAAGGAAATTCCCGCCGGCGGCACACTCAAGGTTCCACTCTCCATGCGAACAAGCGGCGCGACTGGTGAAAAGTCTGCGCAAGTAGTGCTGATGTTTGAAGGCGTCCCTGGACTAGTGGAACTGAGCATCAAAGCGGAAGTGACTTATCCGGTGCGCGGTATTCAGTTAAGTGTTGGCGCGGATGGCAAGCAACGTCGTGATCCATTCATCAATGCGTTCGACAACAAGGCGAACGTCACTGGCGAAATTACCGTGGAGTCGATTGATGGAAAGTCATTTCGCATCATGTCGGTCGGCGGCGCAGCGCCAGTATTTGTGGACTACAACCCAGCAGAGCAAGGTCCGCGCGAGAGCTATCGCGTGCGGTATGACTTCTCCAGTCTGCCCTGCGAGCGTGTTCCCAAGTATCTAGTGATTGAAACTGATCGAGCCGATGCGCGGCTGATTGATATGCGCGTGCGCCATGAATGCACAAAAATAAGCGCGAATTTTGGCTTTGCACAGTACCGCGAGAACGTCGGCGTCATGGCGCCCGGTGCAACCAAAGTATTTGAAGTTGAGATTAAACACGCGAACGGGGTGCGCATTGATTCGGTGACCAGTACTGACCCGCGTGTTGACGCGAAGTTGTTGGACCAGAAATCGGGTGCCGAAGACGGGCTCCTCGTCCGGGTGTCCGTCACTGCTCGCGCTGATGCCACTGGCATGGTCTTGACCCCGCTGCGTTTCGTTGGTGTTGGGCCGGATCCCAAGAGGCCCGCGCCCGCCGGGCAGCCAGCGGCCACTACCCCGCGTGAATCAGACTTCCTCATCTATCTCAAGATTGAAGCGCCTGTTCCGCAACTGCAGGCGAAGCCAGTCACCGATGCAACGCCCAAGGATATTCCCGCTGCAGTGCGAGCGGCCGTGCTTGCACCCGCATCTGTTCCAACCGACGCGCGCGTCAATGCAGAAAAGATCACCACGCTCGGTGCGCCCAACGTTCCGTCACGCGTCATCCAACCGCTACCTGTGATACTTCGTATCGCCGATCGCGCCGAAGACGTACCCATGGACGCGGCGCGATTCGCAGCAGCAAAGGTGGCGGTGAGCAAAGGTCTTGCGTTCATGCGCTCCAGTCAGGGGCCCAACGGTGGGTGGATGGAAAGCACTGCTGCGAAAGCGACCGATCAAAGCAAGCCGTCAGCCGCCGTGCCGAATGCAGTCACGGCACTGGCACTGAAGGCGTTCGCGCAGGCTGGATTCCCTGCAAAAACTGATCTAAACGCGCGCAAAGCCCTGGCGTTTGTCACCGCTGGAACGCAGGTGGCGGGCGCATTTCAGCCTGACCTCGGCGGCGGATTGGCTAACTATGTGGCCAGCATGGTGCTGATGGGTCTTGCTGCGCAACAAGATCCGGCGCTCGCCATGGAGATGGAAACTGTACGAACGTGGCTTGTGAAGAATCAGTGGGACCAATCCCAAGGGATCAGCCCCAATGCGGATTGGTTTGGTGGGGCGGGATACGGAAGTCACGGGCGGCCCGACCTCTCCAACACGCAGCTCATGCTTGACGCATTGCACGATGCTGGCGTGTCAACCGATGACCCCGCCGTGCAACGCGCCTTGGTATTCGTGCAACGCACTCAGAATGTCAAGAGTAACGACGCATCATGGGCGCAACACGGGAACGCTGATGGCGGCTTCGCCTACACAGCCGCCAATGGTGGCGAGAGCTTTGCAAGTGAAGTGGCAGGCGAAGGTCGATATGGTGAGAAGATGCCGCCCGAGACGCGCGCACTTCGCAGTTACGGAAGCATGACCTACGCTGGCTTCAAGAGCCTGCTGTATGCCGGGCTTGCTCCCAATGATCCGCGCGTCACCGCCGCCTTTGATTGGATTCGATCGCACTGGACATTCACCGAGAATCCCGGACTCGGTTCGCAGGGCCTCTACTACTACCTGCACGCCGCGGCGCGCGCGCTCAACGCATCAGGAGCAATCAGCGTGACGGTGATCAGCGATCCTGCCCAGGCGACTACGCCAGAAAAAGCCTCAGAAACCCCGAAAGAAAGCAGCGCCCGCAATTGGCGCAATGACATGACCGATGCCCTACTGGCCTCGCAACGCGCCGATGGCAGTTGGGTCAACAGCGCTGATCGCTGGCAAGAGGGGCAACCGGAACTGGTCACGGTGTACGCACTGCTCGCGCTCGAAGAAGTGCTTAAGCCGGTGACACAGTCGCAGTAATTGTTCGTCGGGCCAGCACCGCCATGGTGGCGACCTCCGCAAGGAGAACTGCCCCCAGTGCTTGATGCGCGGTGGTTGTTGCAACTTCCCAGACAGGAACCATCTCACCCCTGCGCATCAACACGGCCACGAGGGCAGCAATACCGAGGGCAACCTGCAGTCCTACCGTGTGCATTGCTGCCTTCCCAACGCGCCGCAACGGCGGAGCTTCCACGGCGCGCCCGCAGCGAATTGCTGCTACGAGCACAAGCACGAAGGCGATCACTGCCATGGTCACATGACCATGCAGCGCCCACTTGGGAAGTTTGGCGCCTTCGTCACCGGTCGGCGGAGTCTGCAAGTGTCGCATGGAAGCACCGAGAAAGAGTTGCAAGGCAACGGACATGAATGCCAAGCTGGTCAGCAGCCTCATGGCGCTCGCGCCGGGCACTGCCACGCGCACTCGATCCCATGCACTGCTCACCGCAAACGCCGACACCAATGCCAACGCAAAGACAAATTGCCCCAGCATGCCATGCACAATGGCGAGTGCAGTGCTCGGCGCAAGATCAGCCGCGTTCATGCTCGACGTCACGGTGCCAGTCACGCGCAAACCGCCCAAGATTCCTTGGCAGACCACCAGCGTCAACAGAATGGTCACTGCCGTACGGGCAAACGTGCTCGCACCGCTGCGCCACACCGTGGTGGCGTATGCAAGCACGGTCGCTCCAACGAGCATTCCAAAGAGACGATGCGCGTGCTCATAGAAGATGCCACCCTTCATCTCACTGACCGGATAGAGCAGCATGTTGTGCCCGAAACTGTTCGGCCAGTCCGGCACCGCTAGCCCGGCTTCATAGCCAGTGACGAGCCCACCAATCACAATCATCACCAGAATATTGATGGTGGCAATCATGCCCATGAGCGTGACGGGCGACGGTAGCCGCCGCGCTGAGGCCCGCGCACTACCGATCCGATCGCCGATCGAACCAAGCAGCGCGCTCGCTGCGAAGAGTCCGATGACGTAGGCGGCGGGTCGTACGGGTGAACCGCCCTGTTCATCGCGCAGAAACGCGCCGACCACCATGAGGTTGATGGTGGCTGACACTAAACCAACTGACAGACCGCTGGCCTGCCCAGGCGCAAATCGTCCGGCAAGGAATCCACCAAACAACACGCACGCCAGCGCTCCCACAAACAATGCCTCGCCTGCCACAAATCCAGGCTGCAGGAGCGCCAGGTAACTCAGCGTCCACATGGCAACCGTCACCACAAATCCAATGGCCAAGTTCATCGGTCGGACCCAACGTGACCACGCGATCACGAATCCACTTCCGACGACCATCAAGAGAATCAACGGAGCAATCCCCAGCGGCGCAGCGGGCGCCTGAGTGACCGCCGGAGTGGCGGCGAGGGCGGCAGAGGCGGAATCCTGAATCGCATTCAGCATGTGCATTGGCAAGGCTCCATTGATGGGGGATACCTATGCTATTCATCTCGACCCCCCGCGGATCGAACCCGATGCCCGCATCCATCACTCCAGCACCCGAACCCGCCACGCCGGGAAGTCCGCCGCCTGCGATGACGGGCATCGATGGTGTCCATGCCGCTCCGACACCCAGCCATGCGGTGATTTGGAGCCAACTGTCGAAGGCCCGGCTGAGCCTGCTGGTGCTGCTCACTGCCGCCGTCGGGTTCGTGGTGGCGCCAGCTGATCCACAGGGATGGTGGATGCGCCTCCTGTGGACATGCATCGGCACCGCACTCGCCGCGGCCAGCGCTGCCATGCTCAACCAAGTGGCCGAGATGCGTCGTGATGGGCTGATGCGCAGAACCTCCAAGCGACCGTTGCCAGCTGGCCATGCACGACGAACTACCGTGTTCGTAGTTGCAGTGCTACTTGGCTATGCGGGGTGCACGGTGCTTGCCATGGGCACCACCTTGATGGCGGCCACGTTCGCTGGCGTCAACATTCTGCTCTATGTCTTGTTGTACACGCCACTCAAGCCACGGACCACACTCAATACGTTGGTGGGCGCAGTCACCGGAGCGATTCCGCCAGTGATTGGATGGACGGCCGCTACCGGAAGTATTGCGCCCGGAGCGTGGGCACTCTTTGCCGTTCTCTTTGTGTGGCAGATTCCGCACTTCTTAGCCCTCGCATGGCTCTATCGCGCGGACTACACGGCGGGCGGTTTCGTGATGTTGCCTTCGCGTGATCCGGATGGCACCGCGACTGGTCAAGCATGCCTGCTCTCAAGTTTGATGTTGGTACCGGTGTCACTCCTCGGCACCATGTCCGGCATTGCTGGCTTTGGCTACGCAGCGGTGGCCTTCGCCGCAGGTCTTTGGCTCTCATGGCTTTCGCTCCGTTTCCTGCTGGAAAGAAGCGATGCGCGCGCACGGCGGCTGTTCTTGGCCAGCCTGATCTACTTACCCGTCCTTCTGGGCGCCCTGGTCATCGATCGCGGCAGCGTCGTGACCACTGCAACGCCCGTCGACGGAGCAGTCATTCTTGAGGTACCCGCGCAGTGAGCGATCCACATCCACTGGGATTCCCAACACTCACCCTGCGCGGCGGTGGTTGGATTCTGTTGGCGTTGCTTGCCATCAGTTGCGGATTCTTGGCCTGGGCACTGAGTGGCGTGTTCACTGGCGACCGTCCCATCGGAAGCGGTAACGATCCCGCGGTGTACGGATTTACATTGGAGCCCCTGCACGCCGATCGCGGCGTCCTGGTGGGGAGTGGAAGCCCGCGTGACTTCCTGCCATCACTCGACGCACCCGCCGTGATGCGTAGTGCGGACATGTTGCGATGGAACGCAGAGCACCGAACGAAGTACGTGGTGAGTAATGACCGCGTGGCCGGAGTAGTGGTGAATGGCGAGGCTCGCGCGTATCCGTTGGCTGTTCTCAACGCTCATGAAGTCATCAATGACACGCTCGGCGGCGTACCCATTGCAGTGAGTTACAGCCCGCTCACCGACAGCTTGGTGGTATTCGACCGGCGCATCGATGGCCAAGAGCGGACCTTTCATGTCAGCGGACTGCTGTACAACAGCAACCTCGTGATGTACGACCGCGCGGCGGGGACCGATGAACACAGTCTGCCAAGTGCAAGCCGCACCGAAGCCTCACTGTGGAGTCAACTTGGTCTGCGCGCGATCGCCGGCCCAGCTGCAGCACATGACGCGCGAATCCTTCCGCTTCCTGATGCAAACATCACTTCCTGGCGCATGTGGACGGCGGTGTGGCCGGACACCACGGTGATCATGGGCGACCCCGCACAGTCGAGTCGCTACAAAGAATTCAGTTATGCCCGCTACTACCTCTCGCCCCGCGTTGACTTTCCGGTGAGTGGCTTAGTTGCTGCGGTCCGCGAACCGACCAGCGCGGCGGTGGCGATGGCGGAGGCTGCCAAGGGCGACCCGCGGTCGCGGAAGGCCGCCGTCATTGAAGTACGCGAAGGTGACGCGCGAGCGGTGTACTCACTGGCCGAGTTGGCAACCAAGGCGGGCGACTCCGGTCGAGTGCCGTTTGAAGTGGGCGGGCGTCAGTTTGAGGCCACGGTGCAGCCGTCACCACTTGCAGCGCTCGTGCGTGCAACCGATGGCAAGCCTGCCATAGTGATCCCACAACTCTGGTTTGCACATGAAGCGAAGTGGTAGCGCCCGCTCTTTACGTCAGTGCTGAGCAAATCCACAGCGTGGCGTAGAGCACCATCCAGATGACATCTAAGGTGTGCCAATACATGGCACAGAGCAGCACGCCGTTGTAATCGGTGGGTGTGTACTTCCCTTCCCTGCTGCGGCGAAACACGTGCACCATGGGCGGGAGTCCGCCGATGACATGCAATGCATGCACTCCGGTGAGCACATAGAAGGTCCATGCATACAAGCCACTTTCGATGGTGGCGTGGCGAGTCCACAGTTCGTTCCAGGCCAGTGCCTGCACTGCAAGGAACAAGAGCGCCAGTCCAAGGGTGGCACCCATGGCGTACACCAATTGCGTCTGCTGACCAAGACGGGCGGCTCGCACGGCCAGTTGCATGGTCCAGCTGGAAATCAGCAGTACGGCACTGGAAAGAAGCAGCGCTGACGGCAGTCCTGGGGTTCCCTCCGGCATCCATTCGCGCCCGGGCGGTTGATCAAACCGCACCACCACGTACCCAAGGATGCACGCCACAAAGATCATGGCCACCACCGCAATGAAGACCCACATGCCAAAGACCCCCGCAACGCCGCGCTCGTGCGCACTGTCGAAGGGGTCAATGAAGTTTGCGGTCTTGATAGCCATCACGCACCTTGGCAGCGAATCCGCGCCGCGGCGGGCGCGTCAGTTCGTATCGCCAACGCCACCGTTGGTGGAGCGCACTTGCGCAACCGGTGCGCCCGGCGCATTGGCCTGCATGACCGTCTCGGCTTCCGGTGGATTGCCGTTGAACATCGTGGGCGAGTTCTGGTGAACATCCATGGCGGAGAAAGCCAACATGATGCCAACAAAGACAATCGACCCAATCAGTACCAGCAGATTGAACGGCCGGTCCCAGCGCAAGTGCATAAAGATCAGCGCCACAATGGCGGCCTTGACCACCGCGATAGCAAGCGCCAACATCAAGTTGGCCTCACCCAGATCGATGTAGCGCACGGCGACGGTGATCACCGTGAGAAACAGGAGCGCCGCGCCTGCTCCAACCAAGTACTTGATTGGAACGACGTGGCCCACCTCGGGGTGAACTTCGCCGGCGTGTGCGCCAGCGTGTGCGCCGGCAGGATGTGTGACGTGATGTGCCATAGATGTAGTCCGTCCGACTCAGTGGATGAGATAGAAGAGCGGGAAGAGGAAGATCCAGATCAAGTCGACAATGTGCCAATAAAGGCCGCCAGTGTCGACTGCTGTGAAGTTCTTGCTCGAGAAGTCGCCGCGCACTGCACGCCAAGTGAGCCATGCAATCAGACCCATGCCCGCCACGACGTGAACGCCGTGTAGACCGGTCATGCAGTAGTAGATGGCGAAGAAGAGATGCGTATTCGGGGGCAACTTGGCGTCTTCCAAGTGCGTTCCGGGATGTGCTTCTTCCGACTTGCCAGGGGCTGGGGCAGCGGCTTGCTCAGGAGCGGGCGCGCCACTGGCACGGGCCATGCCGGTTGGTCCAACCGAAGCAGACTTCACCGCGGAGACATCCACGGCAGGCTTGGTAGCCAAGTCGGGGATAGCAAACAGCGTTGGATCCTTGACCACAATGGCTGCCGAAGCCACCGGAGCGGTCTTCAATGCCATCGCCTCAGCGTGACCTTCCGCATCATGCGGAGGTACATAGAAGGAAGAGCCCCACACGAGGTTGTCGTGGAACTTGTGGGTGTACTCAAAGTACTTAATGACCAAGAAGCCGATCGCTCCCATGAACGTCAACACCAAGCAGACGATGAGCCCGCCGCGACGATCAG
>Ga0209296_1000347_pt1 | contig 39454 bp, 46 predicted proteins | sample S_130206_EF_Meta_FD_187319 | JGI IMG/M metagenome (GOLD analysis project Ga0209296, IMG submission 187319) | Freshwater microbial communities from Lake Simoncouche, Canada to study carbon cycling - S_130206_EF_MetaG (SPAdes) (version 2) | ecosystem: Environmental > Aquatic > Freshwater > Lake ... | reverse complement strand
CTAACCTTTCTTAGTAAGAGTTTCTTACTTTCTTTATACTATAATCCTAGCAGGGGGGACTGACATTTAGGGGGGTTACTCGCTAGTATCTGCAAACTATTTTTGTGATAAGGGTCACACTCACGCTCAAGGTCATAGGATTATGGGCGCACTATTGGACAAATCGGACATAGATAAATGTGTGTATCATACAAATTAAAAATATATTAACATTTTCTCAAAAGTGACTTTGATCTATTGACTTGCGAAAATCCCAAATGGTATACTTCTCTAGCACAACAGTTTTCGGAGATCGCATCAAGGGTTTAAACTTGTGTAGCAACCATACCAAAGGTAGCTGGCCTGAAAAGGTTCAACCGATGAATCCGCACCAAAAGTCGTAGGATTTCGGGGATATGTATATAATTTCTATATGCATGCCCGTAGGGTTTGTATAGCAAACCACCAAAGATTAAGGAAAAGCAAATGGCTAAAAGAATAAATTGGGAATATGCAAAAATTAGAGATAAAGTGGCGGGTACGCCATTTGATAATTCATATGACTGGCGACAATTAAAGTCTTTAAGAGATACTACTTGTGAAGCATGTACAAGGCGGATCAAAAAAGGTCAGATGATGATGTGGAATGTAAATACTAAAACCGTAATGCATATAGACAAAGAGTGTAAGCTCTGGTAAAATGTATATAAGAAAAAAATATTCTATTAACATTTGATAGAATCTATAAAGTAGTCGACTAGGATTAATGATGACATTTAATGTATATCAATACGATGTAAAAGTAAGAGTAGCGGTAATTGCGGGATCAGAAGAAGAAGCAACATCAAAGTTGGATCAGGGGCAAGTGCAACAGATCTCAATGGAGAGAGAACTTTTTAGCACAACTGAAGTAATTTAATAAACATACTGTAATATAATAGGGGTATGTCTCCAGAGAAGATATCGATCAAGAAACAAAAAGAATTCCTGGCACAATATTTAAAAGATCTTAAAGAAAAGAATCCTTGTATGGATTGTAAAATTTCATATCCCTATTATATGATGGACTTTGATCATGTCCGTGGGCGGAAGCATTCAAATGTGGCGGAACTAATAAATACGTTATCTAAGAAACGTCTGGATGAAGAAATAGCCAAATGCGAAATAGTTTGCTCAAATTGTCATAGAGTAAGAACTCATATGAGAAAGCATGGGAAGAAGGCATCATGAAATTTTGTACATATTGCGATAAGCTCTCATATACATCTAAAGTAACCAGAGATGGTAAAACAGTATACTACTGTGATGATCATTCATATAATATTGCAGTTGACTAGGATTATGGTATAATACTATTATGAAAAATTTTAAAGATATGAAATGCAATACACCAACATGCAGGTTGCCAGTATTTGCAACCAGAAAAGATGACTCGTCTATTGGTTACTGTATGGCACATGGCATGGAATACGCAATGATAATGAGAAATAAAGAAAATGCATGATCACGAAAAAATGACTTTAGTATCAGGTTCAGGAATAACTGAAATGCAACTCATGTGGATTATCATGGGGGCAATGGCTATTCATCATATCTGGATGTGGTGGAAAATGAAAAAAAGGAATTGTAACTGCAAATGAAAAAGATCTATGCTTTGATAACGATAATTGCGACAGCAATCTTATCAGGTGTAGCTTTGTCTAAATTTTTAAAATGGGCGGGCAAGCAAGAAGACTTCTTTGATTTTGACCTAAATGAAGAGATAGACAATGAACAGTTCTAAATCATTCCTATGGTCATTACTAATCATCCTTGGTGCATATTACTCATTGGTGATTATAACTAAATGAGTACAATATTAAATGCTATCTATATGGGATTCTATTATCTATTTGCTCCAGTGATTATCCTGGTTATATTATCCTCTATAGTTGTATATATCAAAAGCTTCAAATCTTAATTCTCCCGCCCGATTTTAGGGTCTTAGTATCGGAGATACCAAATATGACCCTTTAAGGGCTTAGAACCCTCATAGAGGGCGTGTAAGGCATATTCTGCAAATGATCACATATGGAAAAGATGGGCTTCTATTTTCGGCGCACTTTTTTCGCACTATATGCACTATATGTCCTAATTGTCTATATAAGAAAAAATCCCAATCGGAGGCGGATCCGATTGGGCTTTTCTAGTGTATTACTACACATTATATAGGGAGACATTGCTGCCGTCACCTACACATCTTAATTGTAATATGGAATATTTTATATGTCAAGCATTCTAGTCGACAGGTTCTTCAGATGGAGCAAATGATGGTGCAGGTCCAAGTAAGAACCCTTGCTCATGATAGTCAATCATCTTAGCTGTTTTTTCAGGATCTGCATGATTTGCCATAATTGTTAGCATGTCATAAATACGGTGAAGCATTATGTAGTTCACCATAGGTAGGTTATCTTCTATGTTTTGAGATTCTTTTTCTTCCATTATGGCCTCCCCATATCGTTCCAAAATACTTCTCTACCCATAGCGTCTTTTTCTAATAGGGTACTTGTTTCAAACTCATATGAAGAAAAGGTCTCTTCTGCCGCCGACGCACTTTTTGTTTCAATTTGTAGCCCTTGACTACAATTGCAATTACTACATCCATGTTCAGACATTGTTGACTTCTTTCACTAATTTCTCGTATACCTCTAAACCTATGTAGTTCTTGTAATCACAGGCCAGGCAGTATAAATAGATGTTATCTTCTAAATCTAAATTACATTGAAGAGAGCCCTGATCCAGTGGGCATAAAAGCTCTGGAACAAGGCCCTCTTTTGATAAAGAGAGATACTTCGATACGTATTGTATCTTCATTTATCCTACTTCTTTTCAGTTGTTGGGAATCGCAATAGCCATTCCTGCGCTTTAGGGGTCATACCCTTCCAGCTGGACCAATCTTGACCGCCATTGGTCATGTGATACGTTATCTCTGCGTTTGTTACTGGGTCGAATAACTCTTTGTTACTCTTTAGGTCGAATTTCTCAAGTCTTGTTGGACCTAAGTCTCCGATCATATTAATCTGGAATATTCCATAGGAACTATCTCCAGTTTTCTTATCCCCGTTATATGCAAGCGGTCTTCCGTTAGATTCACGCTTTGCTATTGACCAAGCTTTCTTAAGGCCTGCTCCTTCGAATCCTACAGTCTTAAGTAGTAATACTAACTCTTGATCTGTAAGCATCTCAGACGAACTGTAAATTTCATTACTGAACTTATCTAAGACTTCTTGCTTTAGTTGGGCTTCAGTTTTCACTAAAGGTTGTACTGTTAAGGCATTCGCTGGCTGTACAGGAAACAAAAATAATGTTATCATTACTATTGTAACCACATTGTGAGCCAAATCGCTTACCTGTTGTTTTATTTTCTCCATTGGCATTTCCTCCTCTAGAGATAACGAACTACAATCATAACATTGATAGGATAAGCCTGTCAAGCCAGTCGACCAGAAAGAAAACATGAATATATCTTATTATACTATTCAAGCGGGGCTAAACCCTGCTGTTGGCTTTGGCTATGCGGGAAAAAATATTGTTAAATCATTAAATAATCTAGGACATGCTGTATCTTTTGCTAATCCTAAATCTACTATTCAATTAAACTTTACTCAGCCGCATCATTACAAGTTGCATAGAAATCAATATCAAATAGGATATACTCCATGGGAATCAACATCCATGCGCCCCGACTGGGTTGAAAAATTTAATGCATGTGACGAAGTTTGGGCAACATCTAATTGGTGTGCACAAGTATTTAAAGACAATGGTATTACAAAGCCAATATATGTTTACCCACATGGCATAGAAGATATTTGGAGACCAAGGCGTAGAGTTGTTAAAGAAGGACAACCACTTAAATTTTTACACATAGGAGAACCCTCTCCTAGAAAAGATGGACAGTTAGTAGTAGATACTTTTATTAAACTATTTGGCGGAAACTCAGATTACCATTTAACAATTAAAGCACACAAGTTTAATACTGTCAGGGTATACGATAAAAATAAACAGTTCCTTAGTCCAGAGTTAGCTTATAGCAACATAACTTTAATCACAGATGAACTAGAAGAGGCAGATCTTGTTTCTTTGTATCACAGCCATCATGTTTTGTTATATCCAACATGGGGAGAGGGTTTTGGATTCATCCCGCTTCAAGGTTTAGCAACAGGTATGCCAGTTATATCAACATATGATTGGTCTCACTATGTGGACTACATGGGACCACTCAAATTAAAATCTAAACTTACAGATGAGACTTTACCCAAATCAGTTGGAGATGAATATATTGGAAAAATGTTTAAGCCAGATGCAAAACATTTAGAAGAGATAATGCGTGAAGTATCTTCTGATTATAAAGCATACTCTGGATATTATTTTGCTCAAGCAGATAAAATACATGAAGATTATAATTGGGATCAGTTGACTAAGAAAGCTTTTGAGCATTTAGTAGAAAAATTTTCTTAAGGCTTTCCCTTTTAACCGATCTTTGGTAGAATAGGATCTTCACACTAAATTTAAATTAACCGCTGGGCGGAGAAAAAGGTATTATAAAATGTCTAAGACTATTGCAAACCCGTACGAAAATTTTATTGCGCTATCAAGATATGCAAGATGGATATCAGAAGATAATCGCCGCGAGACCTGGGGAGAAACAGTAGATAGATATTTTAGCTTTATGCTAAACCACCTAGAACAAAATTACAATTACATTCCAGATGAGAAGCTTGTTGCGGAATTAAAAAATGGTGTATTTGAGAGAAACGTCATGCCATCAATGCGCTCCGTTATGACTTCAGGAGTAGCATTGGAAAGAGACAATGTAGCAGGATACAATTGTGCATTTGTTCCAGTTGATTCACCACGTACATTTGATGAAACAATGTATATTCTTATGTGCGGTACAGGAGTCGGGTTTTCTGTTGAGTATAAGTACATTAATAAACTTCCTGCCGTCCCAGAAGCGTTAGAAAAATCAACTACAGTAATTACAGTAGAAGACTCAAAGCAAGGCTGGGCAAAAGCATACCGTGAACTACTAGCACTACTTTGGTCTGGACAGATTCCAGCAATTGATGTATCTAAGGTACGTCCAGCAGGTGCAAGACTTAAGACAATGGGTGGAAGATCATCAGGTCCACAACCACTTATTAATTTATTTGATTTTACAATTGCAAAGTTTAAAAGTGCTACAGGAAGAAATCTTAAGCCAATTGAATGCCACGACATTATGTGCAAAATTGGTGAAGTAGTTGTTGTAGGAGGCGTTCGTCGCTCAGCAATGATTTCACTTTCTAACATTAACGATATTGAGATGGCACAGGCCAAGTCAGGCAACTGGTGGGAAGCAAATACACAACGTGCTTTGTCTAATAACTCTGTTGCGTACTCACGCAAGCCAGATATGGAACAATTTATTGCAGAATGGAAATCTCTATATGATTCAAAATCAGGAGAACGAGGTATATACAATGTGGCCGCAGCTCAAGCTCAAGCAGCCAAGTATGGAAGAAGAGATCCAGATATACACTATGGAACTAACCCGTGCTCAGAGATTATTTTACGTCCTTATCAGTTTTGTAACCTTTCAGAAGTCGTACTACGTGAAAATGATACAAAGAAAGATATTCAGCGCAAGGTAGAGCTGGCAACTATTCTTGGAACGTGGCAATCCACACTTACAGACTTTAAGTATATTCGTAAAATTTGGAAAGACAACACAGAAGAAGAACGCCTGCTAGGTGTTTCTTTGACTGGACAATTTGGACACAAGTTTATGTCAGGGAAAGAAGATCTTGTTTCTTTAGAGGCATTTTTAATGACACTCAGAGAGTCAGCAAGAGCAAAAAACAAAGATGAGGCTGGGAAAATTGGGATTCCAGAGTCTGCCGCTATTACATGTGTAAAGCCATCTGGAACAGTGTCTCAATTGGTCGGGGTATCTTCAGGAATGCATGCTTGGCATTCTCCATATTACATTCGTACAGTTCGTGGGGCAAAAGGAGATCCCATCTCTACATTTTTGAAGGAAGTTGGAATTCCAGTAGAAGATGATGTTATGAAGCCAAACGATACATACGTATTTTCATTTCCAGTAAAGGCACCAGATGGTGCAATTGTTAGAAATGATTTAACCGCTATTGAACACTTAAACATTTGGTTAGTTTACCAACGTGCATGGTGTGAGCACAAGCCATCAATTACAGTTTCTGTAAAAGAAGATGAATGGATGGAAGTGGGAGCTTGGGTATACAAGCATTTTGACGAAGTGTCTGGAATTTCATTCCTGCCACACTCAGATCACTCATACAAGCAAGCTCCATACCAGGAAGTGACAGAGGAAGAATATAATGACCTTGTTGCTAAAATGCCTGCCAAAATTCGCTGGGAAGATTTGTCTTTTTATGAGACAGAGGATGGTACATCTACCAATGCCACGCTTGCCTGCAGTTCAGATGGAAATTGTGAACTTGTAGATATTTCGGCTTAGTGGTAGAATTATAGTATTCGGGTAAACCGAAAATTCATGGGCACCTTGCCCACGAGGAGATGATAAAATGGCTAAATTTGCAAAAGCAGATTTAAACAAAGATGGGAAAGTTGTTATGACAGAACAGATTTTAGCAGCGCTTGGAACTTATGCACGTGCATTTCTTTCAGCAGCAATTGCTCTATACATGACTGGTAATACTAGTCCAAAAGATCTTTTGATGGGTGGATTTGCCGCAGTTGCACCAGTTATTCTTAAGGCTCTAAGCCCAAGCAATAAGGAATTCGGATTCACTTCAGAATCAAAGTAATTTCATTATTAGGATCGCTCCTGTGCTAAAATGAGTACAGGAGTTTTCCTATTCTAGGAGTAAAAATGTCAGCGGTTAAAAATTTTGAAGTAGACCAAAATGCAACATTTTCTTTTGTTGTAGAATATAAAGACAACCAAGACTTGCCAATAAGTCTAGTTGGGGCTTCTGCAAAAATGCAGGTTCGTGATACAAAGGGTGGTACAAAGTTAGCTTTTACCCTATCAACCCCTAATTTATCAGATGGAATTTCAATAGACCCTACTGCTGGAAAACTAACAATTAAAATGACGGCGGCACAGACAAATAAACTGTTCTATCCAAAATCAGCCTATGACATTATGATAACAGATAGCAACGGAAACAAAACAAAATTACTTGAAGGCTTTTTAGCCCTAAGTAGATCGGTTACAATATGACAGATAAAGTAATAGTAACGGAAATTGTAAATGATGTAGTTATTTCTACTCCTGGCCCTCAAGGACCAAGAGGAAAAACTATATTAAATGGATCAGGAGCACCTGCCGAAGGGCTTGGTCTTGAAGGAGATTTTTATTACGATAAAAATACAACAAGATTCTATGGCCCAAAACCTTCAGATTTTACTTGGGTTGGAGCAGTAAATTACCTTCTAACAGCAGGAACGCTGACATATCCATGGATGTTAACTCAAGTAACTGGACCAGTATCTGGAGTATATAGACTTCAAATAACACACAATCTGGGATACAATCCAAATGTTACTGTAAAAAATTCTGCAGGCGACATATTAGAAACAGGAATAGACTATAATAGTATTAACCAAATTACACTGACGATGGCACAACCATTTTCAGGGACAGCATATCTGTCCTAAAGGAGATAAAAAATGGCAAGATTATTTGTAACCAACATTGACCTCAACAAGAATGAGCTGCTCAATGCCCGAATTCAAAATTTAAGTGCTGCACCATCCAGCCCAGTAGTAGGCCAAATTTACTATGACACTTCAAATAACACAATGTACTACTACAATGGACTTGCTTCTCCAAATGGTCCATGGATGCCAATGTCTGGCTCCACAGAAGTTATTCAAGATGTAGTTGGCGCATTAATATCTGGCGGAACAGGTTTAACAGCAACATATAATGACCCAGCAGGAACGCTATCAATTAAATTAAATGATACTGCAGTTACAGCGGGCGCATACGGTTCAACAACAAAGATCCCAACATTTACAGTAGATCAACAAGGTCGTTTAACAGCAGCAGGTGAAGCAAATGTTGCAACAGTTCTTAGCATTGCTGGAGAAACTGGAACAGATACAGTAAATCTTCTTACAGATACATTAACAGTAACTGGCGATGGAACAATTGATACAGCAGTAACAGATAATACAATTACAATTACTGCAAAAGACGCAACCTCATCTCAAAAGGGTGTTGCTTCATTTAATTCAACAGACTTTACAGTAACATCAGGTGCAGTAACTCTTAACTCTGAAAGAGTTGAGGATATTGTTGGCGGAATGGTTACTACTCCAAATACCGAAAATGGTATTAGCGTAACCTACGATGATACAGCTGGAAAATTAAACTTTGATGTCAATGATCCTACAATTACACTCTCTGGAGATGTAAATGGTTCTGTAACAATGACAAATCTTGGTGATGTAACAATCACAACAACAATTCAGCCAAATTCTGTAGCACTTGGAACAGACACAACTGGAGATTATGTACAAAATATTCAAGGAACAGCAAATGAAGTAACTGTCAGCCCTACATCTGGAGAAGGAACCACAGTAACAATTGGTTTACCAGATGATGTAACAATTACTAATAATTTAAACGTTGGCGGAAACTTAAATGTAACTGGAACAATTAACTCAGTAAATACTACTCAGGTAAATATTGTTGATAATAAGATTAACCTTAATACCGACTTTACTGGAACCCCAACAGCAGATGCTGGAATCCGTGTAGAGCGTGGAGCATCAGCAGATGTAGAAGTTCTTTGGAATGAAACAGATGATCGCTGGACATTAACAAATAATGGAACAAACTATCATGCAATTGCAAGAAAGTACGCAGAAAATCTTGCTAATCCAAATACACTAACCGCATTAGTTGTAACTCACAATTTAGGAACAGATGATGTAACAGTTAATGTTTTTGAAACAGCAGGATCAAAAGCACTTGTTGAAACAGATGTTGAACGTACATCAGCAAATACAATTACATTAAGATTTGCAACAGCACCTGCAAGTGGAGCATATAGAGTCGTAATTACTGGATAAGGGAGCTTTAAATGTCAGTACAAAGATTAGTCCCTTTACATGCAGTAGCCTTAGCAATAGATCCAGCCAACCCAAGAATTGGTGACATATACTTTAACACAACAGACTCATCATTAAAATATTATGATGGTGCCGCTTGGAACCCTGTTGGTGCTGGAACAATAACAGGACTACTTGACCACATTCATACATATGATGGAGCAATTTATTCAGTAGAAAGTTACCAGGTACCAAATGCTGGAACATTAGATGGCGGTAATTCATAATGTCATTTGTAACAATAAAAATAAGAAGAGCAACAACTGCACAATGGAATGTTTCTTCTAAGATTTTATCCATAGGAGAACTTGGATTAGATACAACATTAAATAAACTAAAAGTTGGTAACGGATCATCTTTATGGTCTTCTTTACCATATTTAAATGTTCTTCCAAGTGAATTTACAGAATTAGCACAAGATGCAGTTGAATCAGCATTAACAGCAGGCACAGGAATTACTAAAGTTTATAATGATGCCGCAAATACAATCACATTAGCAGTTGATAGCACTATTGCTAATAAGACTTATGTTGATTCCGCCGTCTCTGGCCTAGGTAGTACATCCGCAATAACTTATGTTCCACTCAGTGTTGTAGGGAATGCAGATGGAGTTGCCTCCTTAGATTCAAACGGTAAAATTCCTTTATCAGAATTAGGAAATTTAATTGATGGGGCGCCAACAGCATTAGATACTTTAAATGAATTAGCAGCTGCAATAAATGATGATTCATCTTATGCTGCAACTATTACAACAGCTTTAGGCACTAAAATAACTGCAACAAGCCAGGACACCCTTAAAAATAAAACTATATCAATATCAAATGGAATTACTTCTGTTTCTGGATATGACAACATCGAAGGATTTTTTGGACAAAATAATATTGCTATATTTCAAGATGGTTTAGATAAAGGCGGAAAAATAAACATATCAAGTTTAGGAATTATTACTGTTGCATCATCTGGACTTGGATATACATCTGGAATAGCTATTATTGGTGGCGGAACTAGAATATTAATTGAAATAGGCGGAAACACCCTTACTGGAACACTAGCACAATTTAATGCATCTTTAACGGATGCAGATTTTGCAACACAAGCAGCATTAGACTCTAAGCTTGCTATATCAGAACCAGCAATTGATGTCTACATAACTAATTCTGGATCAGGTGGATACCTTGTAAACGGAGTTTTAAATGGAACAATTGATTTTAAAAAAGGCAAAAAATATAGAATCATTGTAAACGCTTCAGGCCACCCATTTTGGATACAAACAGTAAGTGGTGCATATTCTGTAGGTAATATTTATTCTACAGGAATAACAAATGCGGGAACAGATAGTGGATCTATTTTAGTAGAACTACCTCAATCAGCACCAGATAATTTATACTATGTGTGTCAATATCATTCTTCAATGCGGGGATCAATAAATTCTTATTTAGTAGATGTTGTAGAGTATGCAACTTCATCTGCCGCAACATCATATACAATCTCATCTGCTAATTCTGGAAAGATGACAGAGTTTACTTCAGCAACAGATGTAACAATTACAATACCAACCGACCCAACAAATGTTACTTGGCCAATTGGGTCAAATTTAGAATTAAGACAGATGGGTGCGGGAAGACTTATATTTTCTGTTACTTCCCCTGCTACAATAGTTTCAACAGACGGATATTTAAAAACAAGAACACAATATTCATCAGCATTTTTAGAAAAACGAGCATCCAACGCCTGGATTCTAACAGGAGACATTGACGCATAATGGCATCTAGAATTAGAGCAAGAAGAGCGGTTGTGTCTTCATCAAGACTAAAAGGATTCTTATCTTTTCAAGATCTATTTCAAAATACTTTAAGAAATGGTTGGAAGGTTGTTAGATCAGGATGGACCGCAGGAACAAACTCTGTATCTGCATCTAACCCAGCTCAATATCCTTTGTTATCTACAACAATGTCAAGTCCAAATGTTACAATAGATATTGTTAATCCAGGAATTGGAACAGGCGCAGCATTGTGGGTAACTGATTCTGGAAATTGGTATGCAGTTGTAACATCTCAAGAAATTTCAAGCGGAACAGGAAATTGTGGAACATATTCTGCTGTTGATAATTGCGGAGCAAGAAATGGTTGCGTAGCTACTGGCGGACCTTACTCTGGTACTAATTTTTGGGCATACGGAGATAATTGCGGTGCTGGAGCAAATACAAGTTATTGCTCTGGCGGATCCAATACAGATAACTGCTCTGGCGGAACAAACGGAAATTATTGTTCTGGTGGATGGTATACAGACAATTGCTCTGGCGGATCCAATACAAATAACTGCTCTCCTGGAGTTAATGCCAGTTTCTACTCTAATTGTGCAAATATAGAACCTCAAGCTATTTGTGGATACACAACAACTCCTCATCAATATTATGATAATTGTAAAACTGGAGGAAACTGTGTAGCAACAGGAGGAAACTGTAGAACCTTCGGAAACTGTTTAGTTTATGGCAGCTACTATGTTTCTTGTTGTAAAGCTTATAATGCTTATAATTCTTGTGCATACTTAAACCCCTGCGTAGGTGGATATATTTATTGGACAACACAAGATATGAATTCTTGTTGCAAAGCAGGTGTAGTAAATGGAAATTGGAATAATTGTTTAACTGGATCCCCCGCATCTTGGAATAATTGTTTAAATGGAACTCCGTCATATTATGATGATTGCCGATACGGATCCCCTGGATATTGGAATAATTGTTTAAATGGAAATCCAGCGACCTGGAATAATTGTTTAAATGGAACTCCGTCATATTGGAATAATTGTTTAAATGGATCCCCTGCTGCAAGTGGTTACTATTATTATTCTGGAGATAGTTATAACCCATGCGGTGCGGGACAAAATTGTATACAAACTGGTGGTAACTGTACCAGCTACCAGGACACATATCCTAGAAAAATTAAAATTTTTAAATATGTATCAAACGTATTAACTGAAATTACATCTCAAACTTTAGACTCATTGACATCTTATCCGATAATAAGATCTTTAAGGGTAATAATTACAAATGCCACAAAAGGTGGCTCAACTGCTACCATAACAACAAAAACATATTCAGATGCTTTATTTGTTAGTCAAATAGGCTCTGATTTAATACATCAAGCAACGGGATTGAAGATTAACACCAATTACGGTATAATTGCTAATCCAAGCGTTTATAATCAAGGCATATCAGCACAAAGTGTATCTATATCTTAAAAGGAGGAAAAAATGACAATAGAAATCCCACAATGGACTTTTGTAACAAAAGAACAAGAGGCCACATTAGTTAAATTTGCAATAGTTGTAGATGGAGTAGTCCAACAAATTATGGACGTCAATCTAGCACAAGCAGCACTATGGATATTAAATCCAGAAGTAGTAAGATGCAATGACTTAGCTGTTCCAGGAGACTCTAAAGCCGACGCTATCGCAGGTGTTTAATGAAATTAATAAAGTTTATTCCATGGGTTGAACATTATCCATTAATTAAGCCAGTTAGGTCTTTGATTCCACAGTGGTGGAAAAAAGGTGAAATTGAAGTCATAATTGATGGCGTAAAGCAAGGCAATGGAATGAAATCTTGCATCCCGTTTATGGAAATTATGTCAAGTGGATATGAAATACTTACTCCATTTGACATTCACATATTTAAAGATGAAGAAGGAAACACTCAAGTTAAATGGCAAGGCCCAGAAGGTTGGGAAGATTTTGTTGGCGAACGTGCAAAAGAATTAGGTTCAACAATACCTAGACCAGCTGGACATCTACCAATGGGATTTATTTGGTCATGCAAATGGTCATGGAAAACGCCAAGGGGATATAGCACATTTGTAACACACCCTTTTAACAGATTTGATTTGCCATTTACAACATTAAATGGAATTATTGATAGCGATGGTTTTCAGGGAAATGGGAATATTCCTTTTTTTATTAAAGAAGATTTTAGCGGAACAATACCAGAAGGAACTCCCTTTGTTCAAATATTCCCATATAAAAGAACTAAATGGAAGATGTGGACAGACGACTCTTTTAATGATAGAATATTAATAGATCAAAACACAAAATTACGCACTCCTGACGAAAATGGACTATACCCATGGTCTTATAAAAAAAGATTTTGGAAGAAGAAAGAGTTTTAAATGTTTAAAAGAAAAAAAATTAATAAAAGAAGTCCTAAAGGCAATGCTTTTAAGCAACCCAAGGAATACCATGAAGGTAATAAAATATTTACTCTTGCCCTAGTTATTGACGACGAAGTTGTGGACATTATGAGAACAGAAGAAAGATTAATGGCTATTTTAACAAGTGAGCCCAAGATTATAGACTTAACAGAAAAAGATTACTTTGTTAAAATTGGCTGGAACTACATAGAAGAAACAGGAGAGTTTATAACTAATGAGACCCAAGAAGAAGATTCTCAAAGCTCAGACAGCGAATAGGTATATTGATTTTACTCCACCTAAAACAGCAAAGTCTTTAATTCCAAGTTGGTTTAAAACAATTCCTGCTCTTGTTGAGGGAGAAATGTCTATAAAAAGATGTATCCCAATTTTAGATGCTTTTACGGCAGGATATGTTATTGTAACGGATGTTGATTTTATGTTTGATGAGAAATCAGGAAGATTTTTAGAAAATGCAAACTATGATAACGCCATAAGTCAGCACATGGATTTTCAAACAGAAGAAATGCAAATTGATAAAAATTTAATTCCTCATCCATTTAAATGGACAAATCAATGGCATTTAAAAGCACCAAAAGGATACAGTCTTTTAATAACACATCCTTTAAATAGAACAGATCTACCTTTCTACAGCCTAACTGGAATAGTAGATGCAGATGTTCATCCAGTAATTATTAATTTTCCGTTTTTTATGAAAAAAGATTTTAGCGGTTTAATCCCAGCAGGCACCCCCTTGGTTCAAATTATTCCAATTAAAAGAGAGCCTTGGAAACTATCCGTTGATGATCAAAATACATATTTTTATAAAGATTTTTGGAGATGGGACTCTCAACCAGGAGCTATGTATAAAAGAAAATTTTGGCAAAGAAAGGATTATGAATAATGTCTGAAGAACCAAAGAAAGCAAGACCATGGGATATGTTTCTTACAAAGACTAGAGTTCCAATTGAAATTGCTCTTGAAAGATATGATATTTGTAAAGCCTGTCCAGAACTTATTCAAACAACAAAAACCTGCAAAAAATGTGGATGTTTTATGGCAGCAAAAACAAAGCTTCCACATGCTTCATGCCCAATTGGCAAATGGGACGCTATTGAAGTGGTTTCTGAGTAACTAAAAATAAAAGGATAATAATCCACCAAGGGGTATAATATAACATATGGCAACTACATTCCCTACGACACTAGATCAACTGCTAAATCCAACAGGCACTGATTCGGTTCAGCTTGTATCTCATGCCGCTCAACATTCAAATGCTAATGATGCAATTGAAGCCCTAGAGGCTAAACTTGGTGTTGATAATTCTACAAATACAGCAACCATAGATTATAAAGTTCGAGATTTAATATCTAAAATTTATACCAACGAGATGGCGCAAGATACAATTGCCGCCGCATTGGCCGCAGGAACCCACGGGAATATAACTGTTGCCTATGATGATGTCGCTAACTCATTGAGCTTAACCGCTACATATGATGATGAAGAAGTCATGGATGCAATTGCCACATCTTTAACGGCGGGCACAGGTATTACAAAAGTTTATAATGATGTTGCAAATACCATAACTTTATCAGTAGATACAACAGTTATTGCTACACTGGTAAATGGATTTGTTCCGCAATCCCAACTTGATATAGATGAAAGAATTCAAGATCAGGCTGCAAAACTAATAACAGATGGAACACATACTAGAATATCTGTCTCATATAATGATACAGCTAATACGCTAAATCTTACTGCTACATATGCCGATGAAGAAGCAGTTGACGCAGTTGCTACCGCTTTGACGGCAGGAACGGGAATAACTAAAGCTTACAACGATGAGTTAAATACAATAACAATTTCTGTTGATACTAATTCAATAGCTACCCAATCTTATGTCAATACAGCAGTATCTAATTTGGTTGCTTCAGCCCCAGAAGTTTTAAATACACTTAATGAGATTGCATTAGCTTTAGGAAATGATTCTAACTTTGCTTCAACAATAACAACTGCTCTTTCTTTAAAAGCTCCTTTAGCCTCACCAGTTTTTACTGGACTTCCAACAGCTCCAACTCAATCTTCAACAGATAACTCAACAACAATTGCTACCACCGCTTTTGTTCAAACAGCAAAAACAGGTGCCACACAAGCTTCAAAATCATATACAGATGGAGCAATTGCAGCTCTAGGTAATACAAGTGATACTAAATATGTTCCCGTATCAGAAGTAGGTCAACCAGATGGAATTGCAACACTGGATGAAAGTGGAAAAGTCCCATTAACTCAGTTGGATATAGATGAAAAAATTCAAGATGTAGCAGCAGGACTCATAACATCTGGAACTCATACAAATTTAACTGCAACATATGATGATGCTACAGGAAAAATTAATTTTACAGCGGTTGCTCAATTAACTCAAGAACAAGTTCAAGATGCCATTGGACCATTATTTGCACATGGAACAAACCCTAATATTTCTGTAACCTATGACGATGTAGCAAATAAAATGATCCTAGAGGCATACATTCCTCCATCTACAGCTAAAATGTCTTCTACTGCCCCTACAAGCCCAATAGATGGCCAATTTTGGTTTGATACAGACGAGTACAGAAGTGGAAATACAAGATCTTTAAAGGTTTGGAATGCTTTAAGCTCAACTTGGGAGTATGTAGCAACAGACTTATCTTTGTCTACAACCAATACTTGGACATCTAAAAATACTTTTACTAATGGTATTATTATTGGTCTTAATGCCGCTCCATTAACACCAGTACATGGTCAAATTTATTACAATACTATTTTAGATAAATTAAAAGTTTGGGATGGCCTTTTGTGGCAAGACATACAGGGATCTGGCGGAGGCGGAGGACTAACGCTAGTCCCAACTGATACATCTGTTCCACCAAGTACATTTTTTGTTGGTTTAATTGCTCCACCAGGTGGTGCTACATCTGCAGGAGATTTGTGGATAGATGTTGACGATGATGCAGGCTCCACTGAATTTATATTTGCAGGACCTAATCCTCCAGCTGAAGGAACTTATGGTTCTGATACTTTATGGATAGATACAGATGATCCCGATCTTCCTTTAATTTATTCAGATAACGAGCCCCCATCTTATTCAGCAATAGAGGGAGATTTTTGGGTAGATTTAGATGATACAAGTGGTCAATCTATTTTATCTTCAACAACACCGCCAAATCCTTTGCAAACAGAATTTTGGTTAGATTTAACAACAGAAGAAGGCGAAATAACTTATTCTGATTTGTTTAAAAATAATGCTGCACAAATAACAAATTTTGATAGCCTGCCATCAGCGGCTTTGCACGGCGGAATGATAGCATACATATCCTCAGAAGCCTCTTTATATGTTGCAGCAGCAGGACAATGGATAAAGATATTCCCAACCTTTGATGCAGAAGCGCTGATTTGGGCTGGGGTTTAATAAAAGATATGTTGTATAATAGTGGAGAGGTAATCAAATATGTCATTAAAACGCTATAACGGAACTGAGTGGGTAGTCGTTGCAGGATCACGACCTGGCCCAACTGGAGCAACTGGTCCGACAGGCCCAGCAGGAACTGCCGCAGCCGTATCCATAGGAACAGTAACATCAGTTGCATCAGGTGCAAACGCAACAGTAACAAATTCAGGTACAGCAACAAATGCTGTTTTTAACTTTTCAATTCCACGGGGTGCATCAGTTACAGGCCCAGCAGGTGTTGCTGGCACAAGAGGTTCAAAGACATATACAGCACAATCAGTTCCACAAAATGCAGGATTAACAAATTTAATTGAAGGCGATAATTTTATAAATTTAAGTACTGGAGATTATTATATTTACAGTGCTTCAACAACAACATGGGTATTACAAGGTAACGTAAGAGGACCACAAGGTATTCAAGGTCCAGCAGGAGTCCAGGGACCAGTCGGTCCAACGGGACCAATTGGAGATGTAGTAGTTGCGGATATTGAAAGAAGAGTTTCAGCCTATGAATTAGATTCACTACTTAATCTAGGTATTTATTATCCAAAATATGCGCTAACATCATCTTTGGCACAGATAAATGGTACAATTATGGCAACAAGTTTTATTTTCTAAGGGAGACTAACCAATATGGCAAGAAGAGCAATTAACGACCAAGGGATTATATTTTCCCCAGCAACATCTACTATCACAATTCCAAGAGTAGTCTTAAGACACAATCTTCTTTTGATCACAAATGTCACCCAGAATAAAATAATCTACAATTTTTCAGACCCTTCAATTGGTCTAGTAAGCCACTCTCTAAGCTCTAGTCAAAATGACCCATCAACTGTATTAGTTCTTGAATATAATACTGCATCAATGGCATCAACAGATAAACTTCAAATCATGGTTGATGAGCCATCTGAGACATATTCACCAGCCCCAGATCAAACAGATGCAGTTGGAAAATTTAAGACTTCTAATCCACAATCTTTGATTGACACCGACTTTGAATATGGTGTACAAGGATCTAAGTGGGAATCACTCTCTCTACAAAACAACTATCCAACATTCTTTTCAAGAAATACAGGTGGAAACTCATTAGATGTAACAAGCATCATTTCAGCAGGAGGAACGCCAAGATCAAGAATTATTGTAACAACTGCAACCTCACACGGATTAAATAATGGAGATGTTGTAAGCGTTAATGAGTCTACAAATGCATTAACAGACGGAACATTTCTTATTACAGTCATTGACTCAACTTCATTCTCATTTGTTTCTAAAGGAAGTGTACCAAACTTAACTAACGTTCAAGATGGAACATTAACAACACTTTATGGTGGAGGAATATTTGATAATGCTCATATCCCAGGTGGAATCACAGGCGCTCTAAATACCTGGGCTGCAACATCAGATGGAGCAGCTCTTTCAAGAGTTGACGTTGTTACTACAAACCCTCACGGACTTTATCCAGGAACACCAATATTAATTTCAGCTCCTTCAGGAAGCACAATTAATGGAAGCTTTTTAATTGATAGAGTTACAACACCAAATTCATTTTCATTTATTACACAGGGTCAAATTCCAGTAGGAGCTATTAGCACACTCGGAATTGGTCTTTATTGCAAGCCAGAAGGGTATGTAGAGCATAGACCATTTGATGGCGGAGTTATCCTATCAACTGGAAACAACGTATGTGGAACACAAACACTAAGACAAACACGTCAATACTTTAGGTATCAGTCAGGTAAGTCAATTACATTCTCAACAGGAACAAAATTTACTCCTTCATTTGATATATCTTATATTGCATCATCAAGTACGGCAATTGGGTCAAATACAATTACAATTCGTGTTTTGCAAGATCACAACTTGCAAGCAGGCGCAACAATTAAAATTGAAGGAATTGAAGTAGTAGGAGCATATAATCCTTATAATGGTTTGTTCACTATTAATTCAGTGCCAGATTCAAACACAATTACAGTACAAAAAACATTTACATCTGCTATTAGCGCAATTGATCAATTGCCAGGTGGAGTTAACTCATTCGTAACAGCATATCAATGGAAGGGCTCTGCAACAAGAGCAGGTCTATACGATGATCAAAATGGTTTTTATTTTGAATATGATGGATCAACATTGTATGCAGTAAGACGATTCTCAAACAAAGAACTATTTGGAAAGATTACAGCAACACAATATTCAAATGTTATAACTGGAGTAGATACTAGATTTAGAAAGCAACTTCTTGTTGGAGATCTAATTGTAATTAGAGGACAATCATATAGAGTTATTCAAATTAACTCTGATATATCTTTAAATATTGCTCCAGCATATAGAGGACCAAGCATTACTGGATCACCTTATCTTAAAACACAAATTCAAAAAATTCCACAATCACAATGGAATATTGACACAGTAGATGGATCAGGTCCTTCAGGATATACTTTAGACATAGCAAAGATGCAAATGACATTCATTGATTATTCATGGTATGGAGCAGGAACAATTAGATTTGGATTAAGAGGTACTGACGGTAATATTATGTGGTGCCACAAGATGGTTCAAAATAATATTAATACCGCCGCATATATGCGATCAGGTAACTTGCCAGCAAGATATGAAACAATTAATGAGCCACTAAACTCTGCAAAATTAATTTCAGGCGGATCAGGACTAAGTGGATCAACACTATTCCCTCAAGATACAGTAATTTATGTTAATGACGTGAGTTTCTGGCCATCAAGAGGATATTTAAGAATTGCAGATGGAGCTAACTTTGAAATTTGTGAGTATACATCAATTGGTGCATATAATCCAACAATTCAAGCAACAGCTGTAAACATTGTAAGAAGAGTAGCTCAACCACTAGTTTATGGTGGACAGTCAATGAATCTATTTGGAACATCTATTCAGGCAAACTTTGTTCCAGACTCAACAATACCTGGAGGATCTGGAACAGCACAAGTTTCAGTACAAACAATTTCTCAAAACTGTGCTCCAGTTATGTCACACTGGGGATCATCTGTAATTATGGATGGTGGATTTAATGATGATAAATCATTTATCTTTGTTGCTGGTATGCAGAAGTATCTTCAAGTTGGTGGATCTGGAACAATTTCAGCAACACTGACAAACCGCCAAGCATCATCAGGTGTTGCAACAATGACAACATCAGGTACTCACACACTCGCAGCTGGAACAAACGTAACTATATCTGGTGTAAATGATATTTATACACCTACATTTAAACAGCTTACAAATAATATTGCAACAATTACAACAGGATCAGCACATTTATATACAGTAGGTCAATCAATTACCATTACTGGTGTAGATAGCGTATTCAATGGAACATATACAGTTTCACTTGTTCCAAGTGCTACAACATTTTCTTTTAGCAAGGTTAATGCAAATATTGGATTCCAAGCAATAACTGGAACACCAAGAACTCAAGGTTCAAGTAGATATAATGGTACATTTAATATTACATCTGTTGCTCCAACATCATTTACATATGCTTTAGCAGGTGCAGATGAAGCAGTTTCTGCAATTAACCCTAACGGTACTGCAGTTCAGACATTTGGAAGCACACCTACACCACGTCCGCTTGTTTCTATTAGACTAGCACCATCAGTAGATAATGGTCTAGCAAGAAACTTTGGTCTTCGTGAATTAGCAAACCGCATGCAGATGAAACTTGACTCAGTTGGCGTTCTTTCACAAGGACAGTTTATTATTGAAGGAATTCTAAATCCAGCAACAATGAACGGTGTTGTTATTCCTACAGAATGGGAAGCAGTAAGAGTTGGTTCAGGTTCCCTCGCACAGGTAATTTACCATGACGGTACAGGAGTTAGAGGAACTGGAGCTCCAGTTACATCACCTACAAATACAGTTACTGGTGGAGATAGAATCTTTGCATTCTACACTGAAAACTCTGGTGGTACAAACTACTCAGTTACACACTTTGATGCTAAAAAGGTTCGAGATCTTTCAAACTCAATTCTTAATGGAAACGGATCTCAGACAAACCCATCATTCCCCAATGGGCCAGACATTTTAACAATTACAGCAACAAACCTTGGTTCAGGAGCCGCAAATATTCTTGCTAGAGTTTCTTGGACTGAAGCACAGGCTTAGGAGAAAAAATGCCAGATTATTCAACACTATCAACGCAAGTTGAATTGTTTAAAACAAAAGTAAGCGCATTAGCATCTACAACACTAGATGCAAATGACCTAGTACTACTGGCTTCTGCTCTAGATACCCTAGCACAGTCTATGGGGGTAAATGATATTTTGTCACTTACAACCGAAAGACTTGCTGCAATCACAACAGCAACAAATGCTGCTATATCAACAATTAATAACTCAACTAATGGTGCTAGAATAACAGCACTTGAAAATACTTCAGCAAGTTATGAAACAAGAATTTATGCAACTGAAAACTACGTTAATACAGCAGGTGGACAGATATCTGCTTTATCTTCAACAGTTACAGGTTTATCATCACTAGTTGCTGGAAAAATTCCAAATACTTGGACAAATATAACTTCTTCATATACAGCAGTTAGAGGAGATAGACTTCTTGTAACACCAGCAGCAGGCCTTGTAGTAACACTACCAGCCGCACCCTCAATTGGAGATACAGTAGTTGTTGTTGATTCAGCGGGAACTTCACAAACAACTAACTTTACAATTGCAAGAAACGGAAGCCTAATAGCAGGCGTAGCTGAAGACTTAGTCTTTAACGTAAAAAGCAAAGCTGCAACTCTAGTCTTTTCAAATACAGCTCAAGGATGGAGAGTAATGTAATGGCACTACTAAGCGATGTTATTGGAGATCAAGTAGGGTCCCTTAATACTTATAAAACTGGAAGACTTGATTTAGGATCTAGGTCAGGGGCAGTTAATTTAGATCTATCCGCATCAAATGATTTTACATGCACCGTTACAGGAAACACAACATTTACTATTATAAATACACCATCCACTGGAGTTGTTTCATTTTCACTACAACTTCAAGGTGGAGGAGCATTTACAATAACTTTTGCAAATGCAAAGTATCCAGCTGCAACCGCACCATCGCTAACCTCTGGAACTGGAATTGATGTTATTACATTTATTACTTACGACAATGGCACAAACTGGCGAGGAACTATTTCAATGAAGGATTCACGATAATGTACGCACAAGTTATTAATGGAAGCATTACGCAAACTGCAGACGAGCAGACTTTAAGACAACTGTATCCATCAACACATTTCCCCTCACCAATTTTAGAGGCACACCTAGAAGGATTCGACAACTGGTACGTTTGTGAGGATGAAACAGAAGCCCCAGCATTTAATCCAACTCAAAAGAAACTTACTTTTGAAAGAGTTCTTAAGAATAAAAAAGTTAAAGGCTCATATGTTCTTATTGATATATCAAATGAAGAAAAAGCAGAAGTTATAGCAAATCAATGGAGTCTAGTTAAATACCATAGAGATAACACTATTAATGCAACAGACTACCTGGTTATGCCAGATGTATTTTCATCATTTTCATCTTCAGATCAAGAAAAAATTATTACATATAGACAAGCACTAAGAGATATTACTGATCAAGCAAGCCCATTCAGTATCACTTGGCCAACACTAGGAATTGCTTCAATCAAACTAAAATATACTGTGGAGGTTTAAATGCCATTTCCACAAAATAGATACTTAGCTGGTAGCGGAGGCGCAGTAAGTTTTTTGCTAAGACAGGTCATTACAACTGGCTATGTTCTATGCGGATATAATTCAGGAACTCCATGGCAAAACGTTAATCAAGTAACTCACTCAACAGATACAACAATTGATATGGGTAATGTTATGCCTAACTCATGTGGATATCCAGGTGGAATGTCAGACGACACCTATGCTTGGACCTTAAAAGCTAATAATGCAGTTGGTGGAACTGGAACTGGCGTAAATAGATATAATATGAGAACAAATACTGCTGCAGGCTGGACAGCATCACCAATCACGGTTGGAAATCCTGGGACACTTATGCATGAAGAACAAAAAAGAGCTTTTGGTGCTGGATATGGTGGAGTAAACGGCTGGCTAAGATTTGATTTTGCAACAGGCTCGTGGCTTTCAACTGCAACGCAATCATATGGAGTAACAGCTGGAACAGGCGGATCTAATATTTATACAGAAACAAAAGGTTTTAACTGGGGTGATGGTAATAATGGCGGAACTAAATTTGTATTTGTTACAGAAACTCAGTCATCAAGTGGAATATGTGGAGCTTATGGACAGCAAAAAGGAATTTCATCTAAATTAACTTATGGTTATATGGGAAATGAAGGAGACTACGCAGGCGGGTACAATCTTCGTAGATATAGCTTTGCTACAGAAACAAACGTAGGAAACGTTTCAAAACCTATTGGAAATACAGGCGAAGAAAACTTTGATATGGGACAAGCTTGGCAATACATGCTTGGAAATTATAATGGCACTCAAAATAATAGGTCTTGGAGATTTAATTACGCAACAGATAGTGGCTACGAAGGCGGAGGAGGGATGCAATCTAAAGGCGTAAGTGGTAGAAGCTCTGCATATTCAGCACAGCGTTCATAATAGATAGGAAATAAAATGCGTTACATTAACGATTTAATATCGGATGTCAGCAATTACTCAAAAGAACAAAAGGATATACTTCTTTACTCTGTTAATAGACAGTGGGGTACTCCTGTATTTAAGCTTGAAAATTTTGTTGGTGGAGCACAATACACCCCATTTGGTAAATTAAGACAGTTTATGCTGGAACTTGGTTCAAGAGAAAATATGATATCTGAACAAGAACTTAAGATTGAAAAAACTAAATTAGAAATAGAGTTAGAGCTAGAATTTAAAGAAGCTACATCTTCTCCAGCACAAAAGAAAATCCATGATATTACAATTCAAGAAAAGCAAAGAGTTTTAGCTAATCAAAAAATTATGTTGTCTTTGACATATGAAGAGCGTGATAAGTTTATGATGCTTATTACAAGATTTAATGAATCAGAAGAAGGAAAGCTTCCAGATGGCAGGCTTGTAATGGACATAATTGGTAATCATGATGAAGAAGAAAGATTAGAAGCAGAACTCTGGGCAACAAGATTAGGTGCTCAAGCAGCATATGACATGATGTTTTATGGAAGAGTAAATGGCGGAAACATGGAAGCAATTGATCAACTTCCATTAGAAGTAAGACAACTTGCTCTTGAAAATGCCGTTAATCGAGCAATCCTTGAAACAGGAGAAATTAATATGCTTGAAAAACAAGCAGCAGAAAGATTCCAGCTGGCAGCCTCAGAGTCGGCAGACTGGGTAGAAATTGAATGATTTATTTTCTTTACGACGTAGAAGATAAAAAGCCATACATTCAAGAAGTTGGAGATTGGAATGGTGTGCTTGTCGGTGCCGTAGATGAAACACTTCTTTTGTATTTAAAGCTACCAAATATGATTATGATTCCTGAAGATGTAGCTCTAGCCTATAAATTTGCTGGTAAATATAAAGGAACTATAAACGTAAGACCTGGCACATTGCATTATGATCAGCTGGCAGAAAAAAAATTAGAACCATATAAAGATAAGTTTAAATATTACTTAACAGAAGAAGACAAAGTAAATGCCTGCCTATTCCAGAAGTCGATTATGCATTTTCTTTTAAACAAATATTATTATAATAAAATAAACATATCTATTTCTACTCCAAATATATTTAGAGACGAAAACTGGAGTTCAGAACATGTTTTAATTGAAAAAAAGAAAATTGTAATGTCTGATATAGATACTTGCCAAGACTGGCATGAAACTGGTATACTTTTACATAAGCGTTTTGGAGTCCATTATTCTCCAGATATGGCAGCTCAACCAATAGATTTGTAGGTAAAATGTTTAGCGTACCGTTAAACCCAAAGCTTAATGAAAATCAGATGAAGGAGTTTATTTCTTTTTTAAAAGAATATAAACCTTTTATATATGATTTTTATTTTACATGCCGAATTGAACCATTTCATCAAGATGCAATGGGAGACATATTTGTTGGCAAAGAAGAAGATTATGACTATTTAATTGCACTTGCTATCAGCATACAAAATGAAACTGGAATAACGGCTTCAGCTGTCTTTAATAATATTGAAGTTAGGCCATCACAACAAAACTTAGATCTATTTATTGAAAATTTTAAAGAAGTATACAACGCTGGAATTAGATCAGCAACAATCCCTCACACCCATTGGATGGCTACTGGGCAGATAAAAAAAGCTTTCCCAGAACTATTTGTAAAAAATACAATATTAAGAAATGTATCAGAGCCAAGAGATATAGAAAAGCTAGCCCAAGCAGGATTTGATTATATAAACTTGGATAGAGATCTTATGAGAGATCATGACAAGTTGAGAAGATTTAAAAAAGCCAAAGCTCAATTTGGTGTAAAACTTTCCCTATTGGCTAATGAGTCTTGCGCTGGCGGGTGCATAATGATGGATGAGCATTATCAATTTAACAATACAAGGACAGATGGGCCTCAATATTTTAATGACCCTATAAGCAGAGTTTCCTGCCCAAAATGGAATCATGAAGATTTTTCAATTGCTTTAAAGACTGCTAATTTCCCTCCATGGCGTGAGGACTGGCAAGAATTTCTTGACGACCTTGGAATTGATGTTATTAAAATGCACGGCAGAGAGTCGCATGTAAGACTTAAAGAGACAATGGATATAATTAAAAAATATGCCAATAATGAAGAAATACTCTTTGATAGCTTTAATGATTTTATTGAAGAAACTAATATGGTAGATAAGCCAATTTCAGTATGGCGCAATAAAATTAAAACCTGTAAATTTGACTGTTGGGATTGTGGCTATTGTGACAAAATAATGGCAGTTAAGTATGGAAATCACATTAATCCAAAAGTTGCTGCTGTTGTAAAAGAACTAGTTGATTCCGTAAATGCTCCAATTAAAATAGATATTCCAGGATTAACTTCAACAAGAGTTCAGTCTTTAATTAATGGCCTAGCTAGATCATCTTCTAAATACCTCGAGATTGGGTCTTATCAGGGCGCTACAGCCGCTGCAGCATTAAGCGGTAATACTTTACAAGCATATTTTGTAGACACATGGGAGGAGGCTCCACAGGCCGTAAGAAGAGGGTGGGAAACCCCAAAGACAAACTCTCTAGAAGAATTTAAAAATAATATTAACCCTTATAAAGGTGACAACAAGGTATTTATATCTAACTCAGATATGTTTAAGGTTAATGTCCAAAATATATCAGGCATAGACCTTTTCTTTTATGATGGACCTCACGATTTTGAGTCTACTAAAAATGCAGTAAAATACTATACATCAACATTTGCAGATCAGGCTATTTTAATATTTGATGATGCAAACTGGATAGAGGTAGTACAAGGAGCTCATAAGGGAATAGTTGACTCAGGATTAACAATATTGTATAGTAAGAAAGTATTAAATTCATTAGAGTCCGAGACAGACTGGTGGAACGGACTTTACATAGTAGTAGTGGAAAACAATGGAAATAACAAGTAGTTTAATTACAAATAATCAACAGTTCCTAATATTGCTGGCTTCAGTAATGGGGCTGTCATTTGCTGCAAAAAAGACTCAAGTTTTTTTGCCATTTTATAGTTGGATTTCTAGAACCGTTAAGTCTAAGAGGGCAGTAGTTGCTCTAATATCAATGTTCTCTGGAGTTCTGCCCATTTCAGGGCGTGTTGCCATCTCGGCTGGAGCCCTAGATACAATTGCCCCAGAGGATCAAAAGAAACGTAAGAATTATGGAATCATCGATTACCTTTCTACGCATCATTTTTATTTCTGGTCTCCGCTAGAAGCAACAGTTCTTCTTCCAATGGCGGCACTAAGTATTAGTTATTGGGAGCTAATGGGTAGAGTTTGGCCATTGCTTGCTACAGCCGTAATTGTTATTTTATTCTATATATTTAGAATTCTAAAAGAAGATGATATTGAAATTAATATTCCAGAAAAAGCTTTGAAGAAAAAAGATATGCAGCTTGCTCAAATTGAGGCAGAAGCAAAGCGTGACCGTAAGCAGCTGATTGACTATGCCAGAGTTCTTCTTTTTACTGGTATTGTCATTATCTTGAGCAATATTGTCAAGGCTAATTTTGATACCATAAATGCATGGATAGAAGGTGCACACAAAAATAATTTATTAATCCTAGTTGCCTTTGCTGGATTCTTGGCAAGTTTTGCCTTGGGAAGTTCTAGCAAGTTTGCTGGATTTGTCGTCCTCTCAGTAGGAGTATTTGGCATAGAAACTTTGCCGCTATTCTTTGCAGTTGACTACGCAGGATATATGTTATCTCCAGCACATAAGTGTTTAGTTGTAGGTAAAAGCTACTTTAGAACCCCTCTTAAGGATTACTACAAGGCAATCTTTGCCTTGGTTATTCCAGTGGTCCTAATGGGCATAACTTTATACTACGGAGGAATCCTCTAAAATAATTGTCGTACCCCACTGGCTTCAAGAAGGTCGGTGGGGTATAATTAAGAGTGTTATGGACAAGGCGGGGTACTAAACAATAAAAACAGTTATGCTATAATTCATACATAGGAGAACAAAATGCCAGATTATTCAAGTTTATCATCACAAGTCGATCTTTTTAAGACAAAGGTAACAGCCCTGTCAAGTTCAACTTTAAATTCTCAGGACCTAGTCTTTCTAGCAAAGGCTTTGGAGTCAATGGGCAACCTCCTAGGAGTAAATGATATTGTTTCTGCTACATCATCGAAGGTGACAGAAATTCAAACAGCTTCTTCTGGAGCTGTTGCAACAGTTAACACAGCAGGGTCTACACAGATCGTAGCAGTTAATTCGGCTGGAGCAGCAAACGTTGCTACCATCCAATCTTCGATAGATAACTACACAATTTATACAAACATGGGAGTAATTTAATATGGCAACAGTAAGCTTACCAAGCAGATTTTACGCAGACACACTACCTGCATCAGAAACATCAGTGTACACAACACCAGCAGCACAGATTGACGTTATTACATCTTTAACATTTGACAATCTAACAGATTCTACAAAGACAGTAACAATGAGAATGGCAGGAAAGTTCTTTGTAAAAAGCCTAGATGTTCCACCTCGTGCTATTATTGTTCTTGATGTTAAGCAAGTTCTTAACACAGCAGAAAATATTCAGATCAGTGCAAGTGCTGCAGACTCAGTCTCAGTATTTATCTCTGGCGTAAAAATTACACAAGTATAATATTATTATTTAAAGGAGAACTACAATGGCAGTAAATACAACTACAAATCAGGTTTATATCCCAGGATTTGAAACAAATATATCAAGCGTTGTTACACCAATTGCTTATACAACAACCTCTGCTGTTTCTTCTTTACAAAATGCAATTCCAGGTCAGTTTTCAACTCTGACTAATAAAATTGCAAACCCTGCTACATCAAGAGATGATTCAGAAGTTTCTCCTTACCCACTTTTTGGTATTTGGACAAATCAAGATAACTCTAGAAAAGCAGGATACTCAGTAATCAATTCAGATTTTCAAGTTGTTGCAACAAGTAGATTAAATAACCGTCAAGGCGGATGGACAGATGTTGATCTAAGCGGACTGAATAACTGGTACGAAGACTTTAGAGGTCAAACATACACTAACGGTAACCCAAGCTCTAACAACTGGAGCACACATTCAGGTGGCGGAACAAACATGAATGGCCATGAAGGAAACATGCTATACAGCCTCCAGGTTTTTGGTAATTACGGAAATACGCAAATGAATAGACAAGACCAATGGGGTCAGTTTACTTCAAGAAGCGGAACAATTATCGGTGTACGTGGAGTTAGAGAACGTTTAAATCACTACAGCAACGATTCAGTTTTTCAAATAAGACTGAGAGGTTCAGTTACTGGTTATATTGATCAGGTTAATTTAAACTCAGCAACTTATGCAACGTGGGCGGGACGAACAAACCGTGGAATGTCATCATACAATGATAGAACAAAGACTCTTGCAGTTGCAGAATCAACTACAGCAAATGCCATTAGACTACATATATGGAGAAACACAACTACAGGTAGAGGTTTAAATTCATGGAATTATGCAGCAGGAGATTTACACAACTTTTTATCAGAAGCTAAAACAGCGGGACCATCATTAACAGCTGGAGTAAGCTACTCATTCTATGACTTTACTTGGACATCTGCTGGTTCAACTCAAGCAGAGCCATCTTATGTAATGAGACTTATAATGGGTGATAATGGAACAATTGGTTTTTCAAGAAACTCTCAACAAGGAAATGCTCAGCAATATGGATGGTACATTCCAACAAATGCTGGAACACCAGGTAACTCAGGTCTTGGAGCATTTACAGATAGTGGAACAAACTTAGGAAACACTACATCTTACGGAATTGATCAAAGAGATGGTGCTGGAATTAGAACAAATATTTCTTGGGATAACAACTGGGTAATATCTTATGCACCGTACTACTACTATCACTCTGGAATTAATTTACACTGTATTTATACACAAGATCCAACAAAGTACTATTACTGGAGAAATACAGATACAAGCAATGGTTTGTCCCCAGTCCCGTTTGGAGAAAGTTCATTTATCATGTGCTACTCGGTACAAAATGGAGACAGCCCTGGGCCCCATCTATATTATGCAAACCCACAAGGAGCATTTGAAAATGGTAGAAGAAACGATAACTCAGTTGTTGCCAATGGTGGAGATCTTCAACCATTTAACGTAACAATGAACTATATCTTTGATACAATGTCTAATACAACACAGTACCCACACATTACAGTAATGCCACACTGGACAACGGTCTAAGGAGAAAAAATGCCCGATAATACAACAGCAACAACAAGTTCACAAATAATCTTTCCAGGTCTTGAAGATGCAGTTAAAGCTATCATTACCCCAATTGTTAATGCAAATAATACTCAAATTGCATCAACCTCAACAACCATTGCTTCTAGTATTGCAGTAGTCTCAAACAAAGAATCTTCTCCAACTTTATCAAGAAATAACTCTGAAGTTTCTCCATTCCCAACTTTTGCTATTTGGACAAATCAGAATAATGATACAAAGGCTGGTTATAATATTATTAACTCAGACTTCCAATCAATTGGTTCAAATGCTATGCCAGGATGGTTTGGTGGCTACCAAAGCCCAGGATTAGATAACATGCCTAACTGGTACGAAGACTTTAGAGGTTATACATATACAAACGGTACTCACGGTACAAGCACTGTAACAACATATTATGGCTCAACAACAGTAGGACAATCTGCAGATGGACATATTTTATATAGACCATGTTTGCACGGAGGTTTTGCTGGAAACTGGATTAACAGAGCAGATAATCAAAATCAATATTTAAATAGATGTGGAACAATCATCGGAGCCAAAGGAGTTAGACAGCGTGTAAGTCATTATTCAAATAGCTCAGAATTTCAGATTAGAGCAAGAGGCATGGCTAATGGCTACTTTGATAGAGTAGATTTAAACTCTGCAACATATGCAACATGGGCTGGCCGTTCAAATATGGGAATGTCTTCTTATAACGACAGAACCAATATGCTTGCCGTTGCTGAGTCTACAACAGCAAACGCAATTCGTTTGCACGTATGGAGAAATACATCAGTTAGCTTAAATGGTTTTGCACACAAGCCTGGAACACTTCACAAGTTTTTATCAGAAGCAAAGGCTGCAGGACCTACAACAGGTAATCAGCTAAGCACAGCAAAGAACTATGCTTTCTATGACTTTACATGGGCACAGGCGGGATCAACTAGAGCAGAGCCTGCATATCATATGAAGCTTGTAATGGGAGATACTGGAGTAGTCGGATTTGGAAGATTTAACCACGACGGTTATGCACAAAGATACGGATACTGGAACCCATCTTCTCAAGGAACAGCGGGTAACTCAGGAATTGGAGCATTTACAGATACTGAAATAAACCTAGGTAATACAACATCTTATGGAATTGATCAGTCTGAAACATGGTACGGACAAAAGCACAATATCACATGGGATAATGAATGGCTTGCAATTTATTCCGTATACCACTACTATACAAATGGAATTAATTGCCATACAATTAATACTTATGATCCTACAAAATTGTTCTACTTTAGAAATACAGATGGATCTGCAGGAACAGCAATTGTTCCTTTTAAAGAAGACAAATTTATTTCACTCTATTCTGTTCAAAATGGAGATACACCAGGGCCACACCTTTACGTTGTAGATCCAGGATCAGCAGGAAAGAATTTAAGAAGAACTGATGGAACAACTCTATCATTTGGTGGAGATCTTCAGCCATACAATATTACACATAATTATCAATTTGATACACACTCAAACACAACCCAATATCCGCATATTGTAAGTATGCCTCATTGGAATAACCCGTAAGAAAAAGGAGAAAAAAATGAAACTAAAGTTCTGTGGACCACAACACGTACCCGCAATTGATGTAGATGGTGAGCATGAAGTTGTTGAATCACAACTGCTTCATAGATTTACCCTAGTCGACGGAGTATGCGTAGATAAGTATCCAGGAAAAACAGATCGTGAGATCATGGCAATTGAGCATGCAGAAGCAGTTGCTTCAGTAACAGCAGCACAAGAAGCATGGGATGAAGATGAGTCTGAGCTTAAAATTAAAGGCCCAAGACCAGAAAATCTTCCGCCACTATTTGTTCCAGAGGAGGACTAAGAATGCCAATAACAAGCGTACCTCAACAGGTAACACCAGGTCTTTGGACATATACATATCTTCAAGCACCGCTCAATGGTCAAGCTCGCCCATATCTTAATGTGCCTTCAGCACAGCTAGATCTTGGAACAATTGCGGCTTCTGGAGTTGCAACATGTAACGTAGCACTAGCAAATGTATTTAAGATGGTTGCTGGCGGAAACTGTACAATTGCATTCAGCAATATTCCTGCAGTAGGAACAGAGCCAAAGGCACAGTTCTGGCAGGTAGAGATTAAGGCTGGTGGTAGCTACGCTATTACTTGGCCAGCAGCAATTAAATGGGATGGCGGAGGAGCTTCTAACGTATCTCCACTTCTATCTACAAATACAACCGTTCTTAACTTTATGACAAGAGACGGTGGCACAACAATATTCGGTGCATACGCATTCGCTGATCTGAACGTTTAAGGAGAAAAATGTACGCCATAGTTGAAGACAAAAAAGTAGTCGCTGTCGGCGCACTATCCCAACTCTTTCCTAATGTATCTATTCCTCAATCAATAGATGAAAAGGAATTTGCAAAAGAAAACGGGTTGCTAGAAGTAGTAACACCAGAGTTCGATGACTTCCAAGAAAAGATTGTACCTTGTGAACCATTTATTAAAGATGGCAAGGTGTACTCAGTAGAAGTACAAAAGATGTCAGATGAAGAAAAAGCAGATAACGTAAATGCACATATTGGCTTTGAGCTAATGTCTACAGCATGGGTTGAGACAGATCCAGATATGGACAAGAAGTCTCTTGCTGAATGGAAAGATTACAGAAAGAAGATTTCTTCTTTTAAGAATAGCAAAGATGTATCTGAAGTTACATGGCCTAAGAGACCACTAGTAGAGCTAGAAAAAATAATGGAGGAAGACCCAATTGCTTAGTAATAACATTATTTTTAGAAGAAACAGATTCAGCTTGACTGGATTACAACTATGGCTAGATGCGGCTCTTCCATCAACTATAACAAGAGACGGACTAAATAAGGTCTCACAATGGAATGATAAATCTGGACGAGCCCGCCATTGCGTTCAAGCAACAGCAGCAGCTCAACCAACATTTCAACTAACAGGAATATCAGGATTACCCGCAATTAACTTTGACGGAGTAGATGACTTTTTGCCATTCTCAGATCAAACACTTTCTTGGATTGCTTCATCATCATTTACAATTATTTATGTAGCATCAAAACCAGCAAATGCAAATACTTATATAATTGGCGGAACAAACTCAGGAACAAGAAACAATCTTATTGCAGGATACGTATCCTCAAACACATATAAGTTTGGCTTTGGTAATGACGATCAAAATGCTATTGTTACAGTAGGAACAATAGGAACACCAGAAATTTACACACTTGTATATAGCAATGCCGATAACTCACGTAGAGTTAGAAGAAATGGAGTCGATGTTGCAGTTGGCGCATCTTCAGGCGGGCTAACAAGTATGACAGGACAAGTAATAGGAAGATACTCCGCAACATTTGGAGCATTCAAGATTGGCGAAATGCTAATTTATAACAGAGCGCTTTCAGTAAATGAATACCTCTCAATTGAAAGAGACCTTATCTCTAAATGGGCAATTAGCTAGGAGATCAAATGGCATATAATCCATCAAGATTTATTGGGCCAGTCCTTCTAACTACAACAAATACAAACCTTAAAACATTTACTAATAAAGGCATTGTCAAAAGCATCTTTACAGCAAATACATTCAATGGCCCAATTGCCTTCAGTCTATATTTAGTTCCAGTCGGACAAACTCCAGGGCTAGCAAATAGAATTTTTGGCGATGTGCTACTTGCAGAAAATACATCAAGATCAACAGAGACTACACTCATTGTTAATGCTGGAGAATCCCTCTGGGCTGTTGCAAATACAACAGGCGGAGTAAGCATAATGGTTTCTGGGGTAGAGATAGTTTAATCCCTAAGCAATAAAAGGCTTAAGTAGTAAGCTTTTAAATATAGTATAATGGAATTATGAGCTATCAACTTAAAGTAATGAATGATCATCCTATTGGCTTTTGGCCAGTGGACGAAAACCCCATTAAGTCAAGCTACTCTGTTGGAGATGTTGGGCCAGCAGGAGGAATTATAGTTTATGATGCAGGTTCTAATCTTTCTTGGGGAAGATATTTAGAAGCAGATTTTGATGCAGCAGCCTTCAAAAATTTTGGTCCAGATGGATTTAATTATCCTTCAGCAAATGCATCAAGCACAACAAATGGTTTACAAAATACTACAAATCTAGGAATTGCTATAACTTCAGATAACAATTATGCATTTAGATATTGTTTAGATTATGTAAAAAATGGTTATACCGATTGGTATCTACCTGCATCTACAGAGCTTGGGTGGGTTCTTAACTCTGGAGTATCTCAAATTTCAAGCATACCAAATAATTGGCAAAGCTATAAACTTGTAATGTCTTCAACAGCAACAACTAATTCTTTTGTAGCATTTTATCAAAATCCAGGTGGCCCTTGGGTTTATCAATCTGATGCTGGCAGCCCAACACAAAGTAGAAATGTTATGGTTGCAATTCCAGTAAGAGCATTTAGTATTCCATTAGCAGCAGATATATCTGGATGCGGAAATAATGGAATATATAGTGGTAGCTTTGCGTCTAACATTATACCTTTAGTTTCAGGAGGATCAAGCGGTACAAAAATAACTAATACTTCTTATGTAACTCTGCCCGTAACTAAAGATTATTATGGATCTACTGCAGATGGCGGATTTGCAGATAACAACTCATCAGATAATGCATTTTCATTAGAAGTGTGGCTATATCCTAAAATTACAACGGCTGGTCTGACAAGCATATTTGCAGACTCAGCAAAAAATATCGGTATTTTTTATGAAAAAGGAAATATAGTATTTAAACTTGAGGCGGAAAGACTTGATTACACTTTACCTAATATAAGCCAGTCCCATCATATTGTAGCCACATATTCTATTACAGAAATGTCTTTATATGTAAATGGCAAATTTGCAGCAAGCAAGCCTTTAACTAATTATAAGTTTACTAGCCCAACAATTACATTAAAATTAGGTCCAACAGGAAATGCATCTGATTCGTTTATTGCAGATGCTCCAGCAGTATATAGATATGCCCTAGGACTAGATAAAACTTTAGAACATTTCAACTACTCTGGCACAACATCACCTTTTCAGGTTTCATACCCACAGAGTGGGACATTGTTTGAAATATATGATGATAGCGTAAGTAAGCAATTTAATTTTGCCTATCCTGCCAATAAGCCCCTAGAAATTTTTGCCTCAGAAGATATAATTTATAACACACAAGAGAAATGCCTTGAAATTAATAAAACGGCCTCTGCAGCCTCTAAGAGCGTGGTTGTAGTAGATGCCATAGCAATTCCTGCAGGATTCGATTTGGACTCCTCTAAGATAGAGTGGAACGGCGATAATGGGGTCTCTGTAAGAACTTCTACAGATGGAACAACATGGGAATCGTGTATTAATGGAAGAGCAATTCCTCAATTCAAATTAGGATCATTTAGTTCTGGAAGAACCCTTTATCTTGAGATAACATTTGCCTCATCGGATACAAGTAAATTTATTCCAAGGCTATATAGCCTACTTATGTGCTTCTACAAAGATCAGGTTCTTTACTCAATAAGTAACCCTGATTATATTTATACAATAGAGGGCACATCTGGATTTGCCTCAAAAGACATTACTCTGGGAAGAGTTAAATATCCTATTTTATCCCGCCAAAAGCTAAATGGATTAACAACGGCAGGCGGATCAGGATTTAAAATCAATACCGCAGAATCAACTAGAACAGTAGAATTTTTTTTAACCCTATCAGACCTTACCTCAAATTCTATTTTATCAAGTACGGCAAGCGGAGACTTTGTAGCCGCAAGATACTCATGGGTAACAAATGGAACTATTACTAAATCTAATATATCTGCTATTTATGTTAACGGTGTAGATCGGACTTCTCAAACAAATGTAAGTTCTGTATTCACCGCAAACGAGCTTTATCATGTTGTGATTGTAACAAGCGGACCAATTACAGGGCAAATGCTGTTTAATCATTCGGCAACAGGAGGACCTTCTAGCCTGTACCAATATATTTCTTATTACCCAGTAGCCTTCTCGGCCCCTATGGCATTATCTAATTACAACATGCATATTGGAAAATCAGCAACAGTAGCAGATGATTCGTCCATGACATTGACAGAAAGCTCTGTTGAGTTTTATGATAATGACTGGATTGTGCTTCAGAACCAATAATCTGTCACATTGGGTGACAAAAAGCTGGACTTGAGTAGACAATAATGGTAAAATAAAGTCCTATGGATATCAACAGAACGAATAGCAAGATTCTTGAAGAAGAGTCTATACTTGGCATCTATGTCTGGGAAATGCCAGATGGCAGATGGATTGGAGATGATGATGGGAACTTTCTTTCGATCACGTCCAAAAAAGGAAATAGAGCCAACATCGATGCTTTGGCTAGAGAAGTTTGCACGTTCGGCATATACGAAGGCGGGCCTAAATTTCTTTCCGCTAGAAGGAAAATTGATGATGAAGAATTTGAGCACCAAAAACAAAGACTCGATTGGGGACTAGTTCCTGATCCATTTGATATTGGTAACTATAAAGACGAAATGAAAAAGCTAAAGGGGATAAGATGAGCGCAGAATTTCTTGATGAAGATAACTCAGAAAACATAATTAATATTTCAAACAACGCGGACTGGTTTTCGCTAGAAAAAAATGAGATAACAAGCGACCCATTTTCAGCAGGCCTAGAAGATTTAAAAAAAGTAAGAGGGCTAGGGGCTTCGTTTAAGCGTAAAATTAACAGAGAGTTTTCTAAGTCATTTACAGGCAGAGAAGAAACTGGAACACAGCAAAACCTATTAGCACAAGCAATCACTGGCTATGCAATGTTTGACTTAGTAGAGCCTCCATACAACCTAGAATATCTTTCAAAGGTATACGAGATTTCAACATACAACTATGCCGCAATTAATGCTAAGGTAGCAAACATTGTTGGGTTAGGATATGATTTTATAGAAACAAAGAAAACAAACGATGCTATTGATTCCCTTACAGATGATAAGTCTCTTGAAAGAGCACGTAGAAAGCTAAGCAAATTAAGACAAGATCTGCACTCATGGCTTGATACAACAAATGATGAAGATACATTTACTCAAACATTAATTAAGGTGTTTACAGACTACGAAGCAACTGGAAACGGCTACATTGAAATAGGTAGAACCACAGCGGGAAACATCGGATACATAGGGCACATTCCAGCAAAGACTATGCGTGTGCGTAGACTTAGAGACGGCTTTATTCAATTGCTTTACGGAAAGGCAGTATATTTTAACAACTTTGGGGATTCAGAAACAGAGAACCCGATTGCTGGACAAGAAGATCGCCCAAACGAAATTATTCATTTAAAGAAGTATACCCCAATGAACAACTATTACGGAGTTGCAGATATTATTGCAGCTCAGGTTTCCTTGGCAGGTAACGAATTATCTGGAAGATACAACCTTGATTACTTTGAAAACAAGGCGGTTCCAAGATATATTATTACTGTAAAGGGAGCAAAGCTTTCTCCAGAGTCAGAGCGTAAATTGCTTGAGTTTTTCCAAGTTGGATTAAAAGGAAAGAATCACAGGTCCTTATATATTCCACTTCCAGGAGATACTCCAGACTCAAAAACCGAATTTAAAATGGAGCCTGTTGAGGCAAACCCACAGGAGTCTTCATTTAATGTTTATCGCAAATCAAATAGAGATGAAATCCTGCTGGCCCACCGTGTACCAATTAATAAAATTGGAACCCCAGAGGGAGTTAATTTAGCGGTAGCAAGAGATGCAGATAAAACATTTAAAGAGCAGGTTTGCCGACCAGCACAAATGATTTTAGAGAAAAAATTAAATAAAATATTTGAGGAAAAGACAGACGCATTAACCCTTAAATTTAATGAATTAACTCTTACTGACGAAGACACCCAGTCTAAGATTGACGAAAGATATTTAAGAATGCAAGTAATTACCCCTAATGAAGTTAGAATTAGAAAGGGTATGATTCCTCTTGATGGCGGGGACGAAGTAGTAGATTTAAAGGGTCAGGATGCCGCAGAGCAGACAGCTCAAGCTGGAAATACCAGACAAAGATCCCAAGACCGACAGGCAACCTCCCCAGATAATTCTGGAGAAGGAAGAAATGCCAAGGGCGACGGAAGACAGGTTGACTAACTCTACTCAACTGTTATTTGCCTTTTTATCTATAAGTCGCTAAAATTAAGCATATGAATATCGAAAAGTCTTTATGGACTAGCCATGGCAACGACATTAACTTGTCTGTACCTTTCACTAAAGTTAACCGTGAAAAGAGAACAGTTTCTGGGTTTGCAACGCTAGACAATATTGACCAGACAAATGACGTTGTAACAGCAGAAGCAAGCGTAAAGGCATTTGAAAGTTTCCGTGGAAACATTCGTGAAATGCACGGATCTCTTGCAGTTGGGAAGATGGTTTCTTTCAAGCCAGAAACTTTTTACGACCCAGCAACTAAAGAGTTTTATAACGGAGTTTACGTAACAGCATACATTTCAAAAGGCGCACAAGACACATGGGAAAAAGTCCTAGACGGCACCCTTTCTGGATTCTCAATCGGCGGAAAGATTAATGAGTCAGATAACGAAGTTAACAAGGCGAATGGTAAGACAGTAAGATTTATTAAGGATTACGATTTGATTGAATTATCAATTGTAGATTCTCCAGCAAATGAACTTTGCAATGTTCTATCTATTCAAAAGGTAAATGGCCAATTGATATTTAAAGGAATTGCAACTGAAGTAGTAACAGAAAATATTTTTTACTGTGAAGACAGTAACTCTGTTTTTATCTCAACAGAGAAGACATATGACTCACCAGTATCTGGTAAGCCAGCACAACTAATTGGTTGGGTTGAAAGTTCAGATGTCAATAAAGCAAAAGAGATTGATAAGATTCTTGATGCGTACAAGCACTCAAGATTTACGTTGCCTGAAACACAAACAATTGCAAAACAGGCAAACGCAGAAGGAGGTAATGAAATGTCAGAAAATACAGAAAACGTAGTTGCTGAAGATGTTGCAGTAGATGCAGCAGTTGAAGTAGCCGTTGAAGAGACAGCCGTTGTTGCAGAAGATGCAGCTCCAGTTGAGGCTCCTGCAGAAGATGCAGTAGCAGAAGACGTTCCTGCCGAGACTCTGGAAAAAGCAGCCGAAGTATCAGAAGATAAGGTTGATGAACCTGATTTTGCGAAGATGTTAGGCGATCTAAAAGGCTTTTTCTCAGAAACTCTAAATAAGGCATCTGAAGCAAATGCAGCACAAGTAACAACAATCCAAGAGACTGTTGAAACTTTCAGCAAGAGCGTAGATGCTAGAATTTCAGAGTTGGCAGAACAACACACAGCACTTTCAAGCGCTGTAAATAACATCAAGAACACGATTGATGGTGTACAAAAGCGTGTCGACGCAGTAGAATCAGAGACTGCAATCAAGAAGTCTTCAGATCTTGGCCGATCAGAAGAAGCAACAACAATCAAAAAATCTAAATGGAACGGTTCTTTCCTCGGTTCCGTAAACGAAATATTCAACTAAGGTAGGTATAAAAATGAGCAATGAAACATTAGAAAAGGCCGTAGCAGCTGGTACTCAGGTATCAACAGGATTCGGTTCAGCAACTGGTGGAACAGGAGTACACACAGCGTCTGAAAATGGCAATGGTGGACTACTTAACCCAGAGCAGTCTGCTCGCTTCCTTGATTATATGTTCGACGCAACCGTTATCGGTAAGGTCGCACGTACAGTTCGTATGAAGTCAG
>Ga0209296_1000344_pt1 | contig 39613 bp, 57 predicted proteins | sample S_130206_EF_Meta_FD_187319 | JGI IMG/M metagenome (GOLD analysis project Ga0209296, IMG submission 187319) | Freshwater microbial communities from Lake Simoncouche, Canada to study carbon cycling - S_130206_EF_MetaG (SPAdes) (version 2) | ecosystem: Environmental > Aquatic > Freshwater > Lake ... | reverse complement strand
TGGTCAACTACCATTTATCCACCACAACCCATTTTGAGTCATGGATTTTGCAGATCACTCCTTGAAAGGTGCGCACATCCGATCGGACATAAGCACTGTCCAAAAAGTATCTGCAGGGTGCGCCATTATGCCAAAATTCTCTCGGAAAATCTGGATGCGGTCTAAACTGGTGCAGTTCCGCAACAGTTCCAGGATTGGTGCTTCGTAGTGCATCCAAGTCTGGACGATCCGAGCATATCATTGTTTTTTCATTTACAGTTTGTAGTTTTCCTACTCGTTCACGCACTTCACTTTCCGCACGGGTCACTGCCACAGCACAGGCTTCTTCTCGGGGACGGTCTCCGGCCCACTCATACTCGCCATGAGCACTGTGCCAGTCTGCGCCAATGCGTACACGGAATGTGACCATGCACTTTTTGCCGTTGTTGACTGAGGGCACAACTTCAGGTGTGATTCGGCTACGCTCTGAGATGGTCACTGCACTGCGGCTCACAGTACGATCTTGTAACACACAGTCAGATGCCAACACAGTGGCAGGAATTAGTGCAAGAGCAAATAGTCTTTTCATGAGTATGGCCTATCACAGTAGTTCAATCGATTCAAATTGAAATTAATTTGAGTAATAATATCTCCATGCTTTTCTGCAAATGGATTCAACTTGTTCCAGGCAATTTCTTCCTGACTGGGGCGCATGCTTTCCAGCAAGGCTCGTTGTTGATCAACAATTTTACAATCAACTTGAAAATAATTTAAATCTTGTGCTTTAGGTTGAGCAGTTGGTGTGCCTGTTGCACATCCACTACACAGGCTGACAGTAATAACGCAGGCTCCAAATACGCGAGCGAATTTGTCCACGGCTTCTAACATAGTCTTCCTTTGATTCTAATGCTTGCTGAGGGATTGCGGCCTGGCGGTCAAGCCAAGCAATAAGAGAATTCTTGTTGGCACAGTCATTTGGTATGGTACTGATGTCCAAGGGCGGGCGGTAAGGCTGACTTGCACAGCCTACCACAGCCACAGTCAATAACACTGCTAACAGTTTATTCATCACGGTTCCGATGTTTGACTTTGCGGTTGTACACTGTCTTGTTCTGTTCAACCTTGGGTTTAAACGGAGTGTCGCGACTATACAACTCCACCGCACGACGGCGTTGGCGAGGAAGTTGTATAGTGAAGGCTAGTGTTTTCATGTTGTAATTATAACAGATTGGTGTTTATTGGTCAACCACTGAGTTTATGCCAATTCAGCAGTCTTTGGAAAACGCCCAAAGGCTTCTGCGGCACCGTCACAGTCCCAAAGCTTCTGCCCGTGTGGTCCCAACAACCAAACCTGAATGTCATCGTAGGCTGCCCACTGAATGCACTCTTTTCGTGCAGTCTCGTAGTTGTTGGTCTTCAGCAGGATCTGTCGACCCTGCTCGTCGATCTCAGCATTTTCCATGCTGGATATATCGGTTACAACACGATATTTAAAATGGTATCTCATTTTGTTCTCCTTGTTCAATAACTTTGATGACTGTGACCAATACGGTACACCACGGTGCCACGGGGGATGTCGTCCTCGTCGCCTTCCATAGTATATGCCTCTGGCAAGCCCACACGGGCCAGTTCACCATAACTGTAATAACCGCTTTCGGTCACTACCAGTTGTGCGTCTGGGGGCAAACGGTTCAATGCTTCTACCATCTCTCTCACTGTTACAAATGCTTCCATATCTCTCTCCTTTTTTGTTTTCATGTCCAAATTATAGCAGATTGGCAAATTCTGGTCAAGAAAAACCCTGCACTCAGCAGGGTTATAAAAGGTAATACTTGAGTATTACTTTTTAGCAGTGGCTGGCTTGAATGCTTCGGTGTACTTGGTAAAGTCAAACTTCATTGCTTCTTGCACTTTTTCAGTGGTCATTGCAGCCATTGAAGTGGTGATATCCATCACGGCCTTGGCAGTCAACTTGGCAGCATCGCACTGGCTGTCGATCATTTGTACCATGGGCTTGGCGATTTCTTCGTTAGTGACCACAGTGTTGACAAAAGTTTTTTGTGCAGTTTGCACGGCTTCGATTACAGAATTGAACATGTTTTTCTCCTTAAATTAAGCAAGTTCTAGAAAACAAGACCCGAACCATTCAGCGTCTTGTGTTTCTATTGTAGCACTATTTATGTTGCGGCGCAACATATTTTTTATTCTTTTTGATTACATGACTACTAAATATTTGCAAGGAGATTTATCATGGAAATTATTATCGTAGTAGCAGTATTAGTAGGCATTGCATTGTGGTGGGGCAATCAGGTCAAAACACAAAAGTCCAAAAACGACGATGCCCTCGACAATTGGCAACCGCCCAAGGCAGAGGACAAACATTGGCCTTATGGTGAGAAACTGGCCGAAGGCAAGATTCACGTCAAGTCTTCTGATGTTGCGCCCGGAAAATCAGCGGCGGATCGAGTAGAAACACCTGCGCCAGTTGTTGAGCCTGCACCTGTGTTAACAGTTGATGGACACGGCGATGTGCAAGAAGTTAAACCTGCTAAAAAGGCACCTGCCAAGAAAACAGCAGCCAAAGCACCTGCCAAACGGGCACCGGCCAAAAAGTCGTCAACTTAACAACAGCATCCGCACCAGGCCAACTGTGTCTATCGTCGTGAGCAAGATGTAGTTGGCCAGCATACCAAACGATCTGCGAGTATAACTAGCCCAAGCATACATAGCACACCCTGTAATCCATATAGGATACATGACCAGTAAAGGGGGATTTGGAACAGTGGCAGCCATGGTGATGCTACACCCAATACTAATACCCCAAGCCAGCACTTCCACACAAAATCTAACGCGATTAGTTTTGTAATCACTGTGTATCCAATCAAAAATTCCTGCTAAGATATTAGGCATTGGCCCGCCATTGGTTGTACAGCATTTCACTGGCCAAGTTCTTGCCTTTGGCTTCGACCTGTATGTCCCACTGATCCGCAAATGTCAGTGCCCATTTATTTACAGCAGTGTTCCACATGAAGTCCGAATGTGCTCGCAGTTTTTGCTTTTTGTGGCCTTGACTGAGGAGGGCTGATAGGTCTGGTCTAACAAAGGTATTGTGTCCCACAACAACATCTTCACGGCTAACACTGTAGTGACAAACAGGGCGAGTACCACGCCAAGACTCAACAACCCGTTGAGCACGTGGATCCAAGGGCTCGATATATTCACCGGTGTTGATCCAGTGGTGATGAATATCCAAAGTAAGAGCCACACTATCAGCCACAGTAAGAGTAACGTCCAAACCATTTGACATCTCATCATTTTCAATAGCGATTAGATTCCTTGCTTCTGGGGTAAGTTGACCCAAGGTGCGTAGGAATTTGTCAGGCCCGCCTTTGCCTGACAAATGCACATTAATTTTAAACCCATGATCATGCCAGCCGGCACCAAAGCCCATCCAACGAGCCATGTCCACATGATACTCAAATTCTAGTATACTGCGTTGAACAATCTCGTCCGACTCTGAAGCCAGTACACAAAACTGTCCGGGGTGGAATGATATACGCACACCCAATCTGCGAGCAGCTTCGCCAACAGGAGCAAAGATCTTGGCACAGTGTTCTTGTATCTCTGTGCGTTGCCACCACGCAATCCAGTCTTTTTCAGTGTAGCCTTGTAGCATTTCACTGCCCAGGCGTACCATTCTGCGTTCAGGAGGCAGTGTGCCCACACGCTCGATCAGTCGCACAGCCGCGGCAGCATTGTGGTTCATGATGTCCCACTGGCGTTGCTCGGCCTCGTCCGCGTGTTCACGCAGCCATCGCATGGTAGTCGATCTGCCGTTTAAGTCACGGTCCTTTGCATTGACCTTCATGCCGCCACATTCTGAGGGGTCATTGAGCCACTTGCAACAAAAGCCAATTCTAGGTGTGTTCATGTGTGTAGTATACACTATTTTTTAATAATGGTCAACTGATAAATATTGATATGACTGTTAAAACCATACACATTTTGGACAAGACTGTAGAAATTTCGGCTGAGTCAAACTATGACAGATTGGGTAGTACCACTCGAGACTATGCTCCACTGTGGGCCATACTCACCGAATTAATTGCAACCGGTGAAATACCCAGATATCGTGGCACTGAAAGTAACATTGTCTGGGAAGCAGATCGAACCATAATTACTACACAATTTGCCACTCGTGAAGGCGCCGAAAAATGGGCAGAATGGGTGCGCAATGACAACTATGGACTGATTTCGATCTCTGTAGTTGAAGACTAACTTGATCGTTCCAAATCCAGTGTAACACAATGAAACCCACCGCCCAAGGTACGGCTGTGGCGTAATTCCAACGGAATCACTGTGAATCCACGTTGTTCTAGTTGGGCAATTAGGTCTGGTTGGTTACGATCCATAATCACAGTATCGGGATTCACAGCCAGCATGTTCATACCTACCCATTTTGATGCATAAGGATATTGGTAAAAGCCCTGGGCCACAACATCATCCACATAGATCTTGTCCCAATTCTCGAACACTCGGGGACAATTGGATTCATTGACTCTGGTACCATTCAACAGCACCAAGCCTTCACGTATGGGCACAATGGTTGAGTCAATATGCACACCTGCATAGAAGTTGCACATTTCAATCTTGACAGCAGGAAACTGTTCACGCAACCAATTCAAGGCAGCTCGGTTGCCGCCAGCTGATTCCAATACCAACCAGGCATCATTGAGCCTGCACACATTGGCTGCTTCTAAGATCATGCCTTCGTGTCTGGGCATGTGCAAGTAGTGTTCGGCTTCGTCAATGATGTCATAGTAGCACTGTGCTTCCATGTCTCTGCAGGGATACATCATCACAGGGTTCACAATGGTACTACCATACACCAACAATCTATCTCTGGGGCAGTAGGCGCTGAGTCCATCGTGTGTTTGAAAGTTCAAACATGGATCAGGACGTTCTACCTTTACACCCAAGCCTTCTAATGTCTGGGTCAGTATTTCAAGATCTTCATTGGCTTCATCTATGATCCACTGTGGTACTGGTCCTGTGGGCACAGGTGTTTCTTTCCAAGTGGTTTTCTCTCCCTCGTTCTTGAACACTGGATCATTCACAGGCCAGTTGGCTGTGTCGGCACGACCCACCACAATGCGTTTGAGTTGGTCCCATTCGTTGTATGTTGAAATCATACCCATCCTGTTATTTGTAGTGTGTACCGAGGTTCTAGACCAATGTTGGCTGCCATGTGCGGTGCATCATACATCCATTCGATCACATCTCCGGCCTTCCATCGTGTGACTGGTGCTTGAGCGCCTTCAAAATAGTGACCACTTTTCCAATCATCCAAAAAAACAATCGCTCTACGGATACGATGTTCTTGACCTTGTAGATTGAATAACCGGATGTATTTCACATACAAGTCCTGATGCATGGGCAGTATGGTACCAGTGGTCATTCTGTAGTAACTGGTGCCTATGTCTTGCCAGCCCATTTCACGATAGATATCAATAAACGTCTGGTTCCATCGAGGATGCGGACTGCGCATGTCACACATGTCTCCTGTAAATTGATTGGCATAACCTTGTTGAGTCCACAATTTTAAATTCACAGGATCATTGAACGGCTCGTTGACGTAGTCCAGCCGCTTGTATTCGTCATCCCAGAACACTGGGATGTGATACTTAATGAACTCGGGTGTTACCGTAGTGGACAACTTCGACCTCAGCAGTTGATGTGAGTTTGCGCCATGGATCAACAATGATGCTGCCAGGTTTGATGTCACAGTAAGGCAATGTGTCCAATTGATCACCAGTGTATTCATAAGTGATCTTGCGGTTGTGTGCCCACAAAAAGATTGCAGGTGTGTCCACAGTGGCCACAACATTGGTGGGGTCATCTGCCAAGGGATCAACGTACACTACCCGGCGTCCTTCTTGTTCAATGTAATGTCCCACAAGTGTCGAGTAACTACCAATGCAGTATTCCACGTCAGGCTTGTAGGCTTTGCCGTGGATCACGATGGGCAAGTTGTCGTTCATCACACTCAAGTCCAACAGGTACATGGCCAGATTCTTGGCCTGCACTTCACGAGCATGCATCACAGTGTCAAACAAGTCGTAGCCAATGTTGTATTCCTTGGCCAACCAACGCAGGGCAATGTTATCACGTGGGTGGCAAGCACCTGCATCGCCCATGCCTGCTGTCATATATTTAGGTCCCATGATACGCATGGTACTACGTGCCAATGCATCTGTAACTACATCAACGTTGATGTTGCCAATGCGCAAGGCAAAATCTTGAATCATGTTCACCAAGCCAACCTTGGCAGAGATGAATGTGTTGTAGAAGATCTTGATGGCTTCACATTCGTCCCAGGTACCAATTTCATAGCGCGGATCGTTTGCCATGATGGTCTTGTACAGGTCAATCAGTTCACCTGCTAGGGCATTGGGATTGCCGTCTTCTGTGCCAATCATGACCATTTCAGGATTGACCATGTCCCACTTCACTGACCCCATGGCAATCAGGTAAGGGTTGTACAAGAACTGATGCTTGCTATCCAGCAATGGATAAAAGTGTTTGCGTGTAGTGCCAGGCAATACCGTAGAGATCAACACCACCTTCTTGGGTGTGGTTGCATACCGGTTCACATTCTTGATGGCGTCAATCACAGCGTCGTGCCCAAAGTCTCGAGGCTCCATGTGTGAACTTGGTACTGAACCATCGTAGCCTTCAGCATGTGGTGTGGGCACAGCAATAAAGATCCATTCGCTTTCGTTTACCAACTCCGCAATATCACAAACTTTTACCGAGTCGCTGACTCGTGGGTAAATATCGTAACCGCGTACTTCATGCTTTTCGGCCATGACTTCTGCACAATCGAGACCCAATTTGCCAATCCCAATAAAACCAATTTTCTTCATATGAGTGTTCCTTTAGATAGATTATATCATTACTTGGCGGACTGTGTCAACCACGATCTACTAATTTATCGCTGGATGCCACATGGCTCAAGAAAACTTGAGGACTTAAAGCCATTGCACACTAATACTGCTGTGCAAAATATAACCAATCCTACAATAATATGCCACGATCAAGAAACGTTGTCTTGGGAATTTTATACTAGAAAAAGTATAAAAAATCAAATTAGAAAAAATTGTTTGTGTTCTAATTCAGGTCCACGGGATGAAGGATACAATCTTGATTGGATGATTGATGTAAGGGTTCTTGAATACATGGCTGACCAACATCTTAGAGCGTTGACTACTTGCATTAATCAATTTGACCTAACATTATTACTGCATTCAGAATTGAATAGTAACCAAGTTGCTAAATTTTCACTAAATGGTTTTGTTCCTGTTTACTTTTGGAGCCATGCCATGATTGCATTGGACTGGTTTCGGTACGCCAACCATGATCCAAAGTTAATTTTTGACCTTGGTAAAATACAAAAAGATTTTTTAGTGTACAATCGTGCATGGAGCGGCACACGAGAATACCGTTTGTATTTTGCGCAACAACTGGCAACACATAATCTATTGTCACATACTCAGATTGCATTTGCTGCCATAGACAATGACATGCATTATGTAAATCATGTGTTTGCAAACAAAAAGTTCCAGATTCACCTGCACAATTTGGAACAACTTTATTTGCCCAACACTGCTGATTCAGGAAGTAGTGCAGATTACTGCGATTTGGACTATGCTGCTTGTGGCATCGAAGTTGTGCTGGAAACATTGTTTGATGATGATCGTTGGCATCTCACAGAAAAAACACTGAGACCCATTGCTTGCGGCAAACCGTTTATATTAGCAGCCACATCTGGTAGTTTACAATATTTACGGAACTACGGGTTTGAAACATTTGCAGGATTAATCGACGAGTCCTATGATGCCATTGCTGACAGCAAAAACAGGTTAGATGCTGTTGTTCAGGAAATGAAAAGAATTTCTGCACTTGATACTGATGCTAAACAAGTTCTGTATGCAAAACTGCATGCGATTGCACAGCGTAACAAACAACGGTTTTTCAACGGGTTATTTGATCAGGTGATAGAAGAATACAAAACCAACCTAGATCAGGCCATGATTGTAATGCAACAGCATTGTACAGGCCAACATCGCGTGATAATCAAACAACTGTTAGAACAAAATTAAACTGGAGTTTATAGTTCAAACACACATGCTAAGTATTTTAACCTTTAAGGAAACAGCAATATGAGCTGGTTTAAAAGAAGCCCTCGAAGAAACGAACCCTCAAAACCCCACGTGTATCATCCTCCCCAAAACACTCCAGCCGCAGAACGCATGCTGGAAGAAGCCAAATCAACTGGCCCGGACAAAAAGAACAAACGAGCCAAAAAACTGTAACAATACTGTAACATCTTTGTGTTTAAATAATTTGTGCATCGCACATTCACAAAGGAACAAACACATGAAAAAAATCTTGGCAGTTATAGCGGCATCATTGTATTTGATGAGCCCACAAGCAAACGCAGAAACAATCACAGGGGCAGGCGCAACCTTCCCCTTTCCCATTTATAGCAAGTGGTCAGAAGCATACAAAGATAAAACTGACGTTCAATTGAACTATCAAAGCATTGGCAGTTCAGGCGGCATCAAACAGATCAAGGCAGCCACAGTGGATTTTGGTGCCACAGATGCACCTCTGAAAGGTGATGAATTAACAGCCGCAGGCCTAGTACAGTTCCCCACAGTGTTGGGTGGTGTTGTACCAATTATCAACGTGGAAGGCGTCAAGCCAGGCGAACTACAGTTGACCGGTGAAGTGTTGGCCAAAATCTTTGTTGGACATATTGTTGTGTGGAATGACAAGCGCATTCAGGAATTGAATCCAAAAATTAAACTGCCCGATGAGCCCATTACCATTGTGCATCGTGCAGACGGTTCGGGCACAACATTCATATTCACCGACTACTTGAGCGAAGTCAGTACAGTTTGGAAAGAGCAAGTGGGCAAAGGTGCGGCTGTTAAGTGGCCTGCTGCCAGCAGTGTAGGCGGTAAAGGCAACGAAGGTGTTGCAGCCAATGTGGCACGGGTCAAGAACTCAATTGGTTACGTAGAGTATGCCTACGCCAAGAAAAACAAGATGACTTATGTCAAACTGCAAAATCGTAATGGTAAATACGTAGAGCCAGACGATTTGACATTTGCGGCTGCTGCCTCAGGAGCAGATTGGTTTTCAACTCCAGGCATGGGCATCAGCCTTGTGAATCAAAAGGGAGATCAAGCCTGGCCCATCACAGGTGCAACTTTTATTCTCATGTACCGTGAACCCAAAAATTCCAAAACCAGTCAAGAAGTTGTAAAATTCTTTGATTGGGCATTTGCGAATGGTGGCAAATTGGCTGCCGATCTTGATTATGTCCCGCTACCAAAAGCAGTGACAGATCGCATCCGCAGTGATGTTTGGACACAAATCAAGAAATAAATTATGTGGGCTTGACAAAACTACATAATATGTTATACTAGGAAAGTAAATGAAAAAAGGAGATTCTATGAAATTTACAAATATTGTTCTAGCCACGTTGTTGGCTGCTGGCATCACTGCTGGCACAGCACAGGCACAAAGCACACAACTTTACGGTGTGGCAGGTGCTGGTGTTGTTAGTGGTTCTGGGTTTTCCAGCAGCAACAGCAACTTCCAAGGCCTGGGCGAACAGTTGCACAACAGCAACCGTTTTGGTATCAAGAGTTCAGAAGACCTGGGCGATGGCTTGAAAGCCACATTAACCCTGGAAGGCAACATGAGCTTGCGCACTGGCGGTGCTGGTAAAGACTCTGCTGGCACTGGTTCAGGTTCAAGCACCTTGTTTGACCGTGAAGCCAATGTGGCCTTGTCAGGTGGTTTTGGTGAAGTCAAACTAGGCCGTGGCAAAACACACCTGTACTCAGTGGCTGATGAATTTGACTCACGTAGTAACTGGAACTTTGGTGGCCTGAAGCCAATCGCTCGTTACGCAGGTTTCTACTCAGGTTCAGGTGTTAGCCGCTTTGACAACATGGTTCGTTACACATCCCCCAGTTTTGGTGGTTTGGTGTTGGACGGTGCTTATAGTTTTGGCAACCAGTTGGACAACAACGACTACAAAAAGAGCTACAACCTAGGCGGTACTTACACTGTTGGTGACCTTGCTGTTGCATATTCTCGTGCAGAAGTTCGTTTGAGCACTGCTGTGGTCAGCGAAACCATTGACTTGGTGGCTGCAAAATACGCAGTGAGCCCTGCATTGACAGTGAATGCTGGTTATGCACAAACTCGTAACCCCACAGCACAGACCACCTACTACTCAAGTTCTAGCAAGGTAGACGGCAAGACAGATGCCAACACCTGGTTTATGGGCGCCAAGTACAAGGTCAATGCCAACGTTGGTGTAAATGCTGGCTACTACAATGTGCAAGACAAAATCACTGCTGGCAAAGACAATGTGAAAATGACTGCTGTGGGTGCGACTTATGACTTCAGCAAGCGCACACAAGTGTTTGTTGACTATGTTGTGGCCAACCGTGCAAGTGGTGCAGTGAGCCCATTCACAATCTATGATCGTTGGGTTCCCAACGGTGACGGATCAACCTATGCTGACAGCAAGTACAAACAACAGGCTGTGGCAGTTGGTGTGCAATACCGCTTCTAAACCAAGTTTTTAAACCGACCGCAACGATAGAGCGGCACTGGACCTCGTAACCAGTACTAAGGGCCCAAAAGGGCCTTTTTTTATGACCGCATGATTTGGTCGGTAAACTCTACCAGTTGTGCATGACGATTGCCGGTCCAATGTCGGCGCATCCATGAGTAACCATCATACCAAAATTTGTCTGCTTCAGGATGACAACCAATCAGGCCAATTCTATTTTGTATGATGGCCATGGCATCACCGTTGACATAAGTTGACACAGTTTCAAACTTGGTGTTGTCTCCAACTAGCGCACATCCGTCGTACCAGAACATGTGGTCAGGTTGTCCGCGCCAGGTGATAGGCATGTTTTTAGCATGCGGTCTGCGTGTGTCTGCACCTGGGCGTTTCAAGTATTGTACAGCATCTACATCTTGAAGCACGTTGAGATAGTGGCTTCCTGCCCAGTAAGCGCCCATACAAATGCCCAGATATCTACCACCATCAGCAATAAATTTACGCACACGGTCGCCGTTGTTTTTGAACAGTTGCTTAAAGACATCTGCGTCACCGATGCCGCCGGGTACAGCAACCATGTCCACATCATCAAAGAACACATCTTCCACACGATTCTTTGAGAACAGTTTGAAGTTGTAGTAGGGACTCAATGCCTGTATCATGCCATTGCCGCATTGTACTGAGCATTTGGGATCATAGATGAACAGGGCTATAGTGGGTTTCACGGGGTATTTATGTGCCGGTATATTACACATTTATGTGATGGCGGTTTGTAATGTTATTGTAACACATATAGATTTAAATAATACATGCAAAAAACTTATCGCAGTATTTTCATCAGCGATGTACATCTTGGCACCAAGGATTGCCAGGCTGACAAACTCAACAACTTCCTCAAACACAACACCTGCGAAACACTGTATCTTGTGGGAGATATAATTGATGCTTGGAAAATTAAACAAAACAAATGGCGATGGAAACAAAGTCACACCAATGTTATTCGTCGTGTGTTGGGTCATAGCAAGCGCGGTACTAGGGTTGTATATGTGGCTGGTAATCACGACGAGTTTCTAAGACCCTTCATGCAGTATGGCATCGGGTTTGGCATAATTGAATTGGTAAATCAAACAGAACACATAGGTGCCGACGGTCGGCACTATCTTGTGGTGCATGGCGACTTGTTTGACGGTATAACTAGACTGGCTCCGTGGTTGGCAATGTTAGGAGACAAAGCATATGATTTCATTCTTGGGCTTAACACTAGGATTAATTGGATTCGTCATCGTTTTGGTTTTGGTTACTTTAGCCTTAGCCTGTTCCTTAAACACCGGGTCAAAAAAGCAGTAGACTTTATATTTCACTTTGAACATAATCTTGCCCAGTACTGCCGGAAACGCGGATTTGACGGTGTGATTTGCGGACACATACATCATGCAGAGATTAAAGATATAGATGGCGTAACATACATGAATGATGGCGACTGGGTGGAGTCATGCACTGCCTTGGTAGAACGTCATGATGGTACCTGGGGAATTGTAACATGGACACAGGAGAGTGACAATGTGGTTGATGATATTGATAGCAGTACATACAACGAACCCGCAAGATCAACCCGGAAGAATAGAATTAGTTTTCCCAAATCAGCTCAGTTGCGAACAGGTGCTGGCGACTATGAAATATGATTTAAAGTTTAAAACATTCAAGGTAACAGGGCAATGTCAAAAACAATCTTGATCGTTACAGACAATTTACCGGATCAAATCAATGGCGTGGTTACCACTTACAAAAATATTGAGGCGTGTGCGATTCGCGACAACTATCGTGTTGTATATCTTGATCCCGGGCGGTTCCGCTACTTTGATTGCCCTGGCTACAACCAAGTCAAGATTGCCCTTCCCAGGAATGTGGGCGCGATACTTGAGGAGATCCGTCCGGATCATATCCACATCGCCACAGAGGGTCCTGTTGGTCTGCGTGTTAGACAATATCTTGACAAACATCATTATCGCTACAACACTGCTTATCATACTAAGTTTCCAGAAGGACTTAGAAAACTGTTTGGCATACCTGAAGCCATTACTTGGCCTCTAGTGCGTTGGTTTCACAAACACTCGGGCAAGGTGTTGACCACAACTGAGACCATGGTGCAAGAACTACGAGAACATGGGTTTGACGGTGACATCATACCATGGACTCGCGGTGTAGACCGTGAAATATTCTATCCCAGAGAACGCTTGCCCAACGACAAGACTACCTTGGTGTGTGTCAGTAGAGTCAGCCGAGAAAAGAACTTGGATGATTTCTGTGGCATGAGTTATCCCAACTCACGCAAGATCTTAGTAGGCGATGGACCTTATCGTGCAGAATTGCAATCACGTTATCCAGACGTAGAGTATGTGGGATTCAAAACTGGTGCTGATCTAGCCTACTACTACAACCTAGCAGATGTGTTTGTGTTTCCCAGTCAATGGGAAACATTTGGCATTGTGATGATCGAAGCTATGGCCTGCGGAACTCCTGTGGCTGCGTATCCTGCCACTGGTCCCTTGGATGTCATAGACGAAGGCATCACAGGATGCATGAATCCTTACTTGAAGCAAGCTGTGACAGATTGCTTGTTCTTGCCCAGACATCGTGTGTGGGACGGCAGTCAACGCTGGTCATGGCAAACAGCCTGGGAAATATTCCGAGACAATTTGGTACCTGTTGTATAATAAATATCACACAGGAGAAGCCACTATGAAAAACACAGCAGTGGCGTTGTTATTCTGCCTAATCAGCTCTATAGCCCACGCCCAACAAATTGTCGACATGCAAAAGCAAATCAAATGTTCTGACGCATCTAGCGTGATGAGTTATTTTTCAATCAACTTTCAAGAAACGCCATTGTGGGTGGGCAAAACCACAACAGGCACACATATTACACTGTTGGTCAATCGGGAAACACGATCATGGACCATGATTGAATATGATGCCAGCATGGCCTGCGTATTAGGTGCAGGCGAAATCTCCAGCAAACCAGAAATTTAAACTGCCCAGTTTTCCCTGCTATATATTTGCATGGAAATAAAATATTGGTCACCTGGCGAACAGGAAAAAAAAGTTAGATGTACTCACAGATACTTTGTTGAGTATGAAAACGGTGAAACACACATAGACATACAATGTGGCAACATGGCTTACATACTGGGCTATGGTCAGCGTGAAATCATTGATTCTGTTGCACAAAACACTGTGAATTTTATTCGTGGCAATACAGGCGAAAGTTCACAAGGGAATAGTGCATTGGTCAATCAGATTTGCAAACTGGGCAACTGGGCAGCATTGACCTGGGCCGTAAGTGGGTCAGATGCTGTAGAGGCTGCTGTTGCCATGAATGATTCATACTGGCAAGCACAAGGTGAGGATCGCCCACAAATTTTGAGTTTTGATTGCAGTTATCATGGTACCACCATGCTGGCCAAACACTTGCGTGGAGAGTACCCCAGTCTTAGGCGTTCAGTTATTGTTCCTGGACCTCAATGGCAATATGCGTATCAACAAAAAGGTCGGGAACAGTTTACCTTGGCCAAAATTAAACAGCATTTTACTACTAACAAAAAAATTGGTTGCTTGATCATGGAAACTGTGAGTTGGTCTACTACTATGGCTCCGTATAGCATGGAATTTTGGCAAGAGATTAGAAAACTCTGCACCGACAACAATGTACTGATGATTGTGGATGATGTGGCATTTTGTTGGGGCACAAATGGCACAATGTTTGGTTATGAGTCTTATCTGGTGCAACCAGACATATGTGCCATTGGCAAATCACTCACAGCAGGGTACAGTCCGTTGGGCGCGGCTGTTTGCAATCAAAAAGTCAATGCGCAGTTAAATCAACAAACATGGAATCATGGGCACACATGGCAGCCCAACATGTCTGGTGTTGCAGCCGCACTTATAGCCACAGGGTTGATCACAGGACTATTATCTGACGCCAAACGAATTGAATGGGAATTGCGCAAAATAGCGCAAGAACTAGATCTCAACTGCCGTGGCGCCAACACGTACATGGCCTATGATTTTGATACAGAAGTTTCGTTGGCTGAATTGTCTGACGTGGCAAAATTTGCAGCCAGTTTACCTGGCGGACACAGTGTAAAGGTATTTGCACCATTAGGTGCAGATGCAAATTATTTTAGCCAACTCAAGGTTGGTCTTAAACAACTGCAAGATCGCAGAGATTAACGTTTATCTATGTAACCAGTGAAATATTCACCTGGTGGGTTGGCCTTATAGTTTTCCACACGCGTCAACAAGTTGGCATAGAAACTGTCTAACTCACCATTCCATCGTCCTGTCAATCCTTTGATGGCATGCAAACAATAATCCCAGTTTTGATCTCTATAGGCCTGCATCATGTCAGCATGCACCTTGAGATATGGTTCCAATAGTGGAAAATCTCCCAAGGGAACCTTTTCAACCACACAATAACTGGTACGTTTATTACTGTCAGGGGGAAATACAAATGTATCCAACTCCAGCACAGTGTAGTTGTCTGGCAGTGTGTCTAAGGCGTCTCCAAATATAATGTTCATGTGTAATCCTTTTAAATATGTATCATGAGTGTTGCGTTTGATTTAATTTCTGATTTGCATGCAGAGACCTGGGAAAAATTTGATTGGACTGGTCTAGCCACCAGCCCTTATTGTATTGTGGCTGGAGATCTTGCACGTGACCGCGAGATTGTGGTAAACACCCTGAAGCATCTTGGATCGTGTTATCAAGCAGTATTTTATGTTGATGGCAACGATGAGCATCGATATCATTACGACGACTTGAATGCCAGTTATGCCGATCTTGCTCGTAGATTAAAGAAAATACCCAACGTGGTATTTTTGCAAGACAATGTTGTAGTAATCGACGGAGTGGCTGTGGTAGGTACCAACGGTTGGTGGACATATCACCTTGACCCTTCAATAGATGCAGAACAAACTTCATTGTGGTTTCAAGATCAATGCCGAGTCAATGGTCAAGTTGCAAAAACTGTGGGACGGCTGGCCACAACAGATGCCAGTTATATGACTACCAGTATCAAACGACTTCAAACTCATACAGATGTTAAAAAAATTGTTTGTGTCACACACACTGTACCCAACTCAAGTTTGATAGCACACGACATCGGTCTTGCTGATACATTGCGATTTAACACAATGGGCAACGGATTCATGATGCGAGCATTGAGTGCAGATACCGAAAAGAAATTGCACACCTGGTGTTTTGGTCACTATCACGGATCAGTGGATCAAATACGTCAAGGTGTGCGTTTTGTCAACAACTGCAGGGGCCGGGGAGATACCGAATGGCGTCAATACGTATATCATCCCTTGCGCATTGTTGTAGACGATTAATTTACTGTCTCGGGTTCCAGTTTGATTTGCAGTGGGTAACTCTGTGAACGTGCGCTGAGTGTGACTTCGATGCCTTTTTGTTCGGCAATTTCATAAGGCAACACTGCCACAGTAGCTTGCCCGGCTTGATGAATATCTACAGTGATTTGTTCAGCAGTTTCAGCAGTATAATCAAAGTATTCAATCAGACTGTCTACAACAAAATCCATTGTGGTTTGATTATCATTCAAGTAGATAACTTTAAACATGGGAGGCTCTTTTACAGCCTCTGATGGCTTGATTCTTGTGCGGGTATCGCTTTGTGACATTTCTATTCCTTGCTACTCAATCAGTGACAGCAGGATTGCTGTCACTGTATTTACATTATATTACTCTTTGTAGGTAATAGCAATGGTCTTTGGTTTGGCTTCTTCGGGTACTTCACGTTTTAGGTGAACGTTAAGAATACCAAGTTCAAGATGTGCATTGCTGATTTCCACATGGTCAGCCAATTGAAATTCCCTGCGGAAACTTCGTTCGCTGATGCCTTTGTGCAAGTACTTTGTAGTAGAGTCTTCATTGTCCACAGCCTCACGACTGTGCTTGCCTTCAATTATCAAGAATTTTTTGTCCTTGGTAATACTCAGGTTGTCATGCCCAAAGCCAGCCACAGCCAAACTGATCATGTACTCATCATCATTGATTTGCACAATGTCATAAGGTGGGTAGTTGTTGTTGCTTTGTTGGGCATTCACACGCATGAGATCATCAAACAGGTTGTCGAAACCAATACCAAATTTGTGAATTGCGGGGATATCGAAACTGCGAAGGGTTAGAGTTTTTGTCATTTGTTTTCTCCTTTATTAAGCAAGATGACGGTTTGAATTGTAGCCCCACTATGGGCACTACATGTATATTTATAACACAAATTTCATTCTGTGTCAAAATATTTGGAAAAATTAATATGTTCGGGGAGGAAGTTGTTGGGCTTGTAGTTGTTTGCGCCAACGATTTTTGGCTGCACTGCGTTTGAGTTTTCTAGCAGTAGTGGGTTTGATGTAAAATTCATGTTCGCGGAGGTCATTCAGTATGCCAGAATTTTGCACTTTTTTCTTGAACTTGCGCAGGGCTTTTTCAATGTTGTTGTCTTGTACTAATACTGATCTAGCATGTGGTTTATTCATTTATTTCCCGAAGTGATTCAGGATTATTTACCAGGTCAGTGTTGATATTCAAGGTCTGGATTCCGCCCTTGCGATAACGTGTCAAATTGTACATGTGTGGCAATAGCACACGTTCTAGTTCTGAGTGCAGGCCACGAGCACCAGTTTTGTTGGCAATGGTGCGTTCTGCGATCAGATCCAAACTGTCTGCACTGAATTCCAGTTCGACTTGATCACGTTTGAATATCCATTGGTACTGGCTGACATAACTGTGTTTAACATCTTGCAGTATGCGCACTAAATCTTCTTTGTTGAGTTCTGCCAACGCCACCCAACTGGGGAAACGTCCCACAAACTCTGGAATCATGCCAAATTTAATCAAGTCTTCGGGTGTGGTTTTGTCTAATGTAACGCTAGTGCTGTCTGCTACAACCTGTGCAGAAAATCCTATTGAGGTACCTTTTACTCGACTCTTCACAATGTTGTCTAGTCCAACAAATGCGCCACCGGCAATGAACAAGATGTTGGCTGTGTCAATTTCCACTGTGTCGCCTGCAGGATGCTTGCGTCCACCTTGTGGAGTGATCCTACACTTGGTACCTTCTACCAGCTTGAGCAAGGCTTGTTGCACACCCTCTCCCGACACATCTCTTGTGATACTGGCACTCTCGCCACGGCGACTAATTTTGTCAATTTCATCCACAAACACAATACCGCGCTGTGTCTTGGCCACATCGCCGCCAGCGGCTGTGTACAGTCTTGTGATTAAACTTTCAACATCGTCGCCCACATATCCTGCTTCGGTCAAACTGGTGGCATCTGCAATAACAAACGGCACATCTAAATAACGTGCCACAGTACGTGCCAGCAATGTTTTGCCCGAGCCTGTTGGGCCTAACATGAGTATGTTGGCTTTTTCAATCTCGGTGTCAGGATCTGCATTGGCAATGCGTTTGTAGTGATTGGCAATGGCCACACTCAGTACCATTTTGGCATGGTCTTGCCCAATCACATATTGATCCAAGTGGTCTTTGATGGCTCTGGGATCCAAGGTATCATCAATTGCATCTTTAGCTTTGACCGATAGCTCTTCTTTAAGTAGAGTTTGGCACAGGTCCACACACTCATTGCAGATTGAAACTTCACTGCCCACAATGAGCTTGGCCACTGAATCTTTGTGTTTGCCGCAGAAACTACAGTTGTCTAACGTTTCGGATGATTTCATATTTAAATTGGTTTTACACGACGAGCAATGGCATCGGCTTCTGCGTCACTCAACATATCTGGATCGTATTCACCACTTGTGAGTTTGGCAATCAGGTGCTCAATATATGCATCATCGTATGTGTAGTTATCAGTTAAATTTTTGTCCACAATAATCCAGTGAAATCCGTTGAATTTATACAACACATTGGGCATTTGATCCACACGCATGTAGGTATCACCCTTGACTGGATTGGCAGGGAAACCAATACCAAATCCTGACGTGGGTTCTCTGCCCAAATCATTGTCTGCTATTAGACCCATCCAAGGCAATTCTTGAATTTTGCCTGCGGCTAATTTGGCACGTTCTTCTTTGATTGTGCGGTCAGGATTTTCACTCTTCCATTGTTTGATTGCGGCTTTGATACCTGGGTTGTCATGATCTTCCGACTCAATGTCTTGTGCCACTGCATTTAAGTAATCCTGATTAAACTCTATAGGTTGGATGTGACGTGCTTGATCAAACTCAGCAATAACTTCTTCTACTTCCGCTTCGTTGAGGGGGTATGTCTTGAGTTCATCATACATCCAACCTGGCGGATGTGGGTCTTGTGGTAGTTCATGGTCAAATGTGTCTGCAGGATGTTCTCCTGGATCTGTAAACAGTTGACTTGTAGTAACTGTTTTGCCTTGGGGCAGTTCTGGTTCCGCAGTTGCACGTAGTTGTTCTATTTGTTCTTCTGACAATGGTCCATCGTCAGCTTCGTACGCAGGACGCAGTCTGCGTTCACGTTCCCACTTTAGACTCTCTGTGGCAGCCAACACCATCATGATGGCTAGCGGATCAAACACCACCACAAGTATGATGATGACCCAACGCACAGCACGTTCTAAGAGATTGGCGTCCGGGTTGTCCCCGTAGATGAACGCCGCGATATACTTAATTGGCCCAACTTCTGCTTCGACCTTACGTACCTCGGCGGCAATAGGCGCACGGGCATCGTTAAGTTCCGCAATGGACTTCTGCGACTGTAGTATTTCATTTTGAAGTCTAACACGCTCTTTCTGCTGGGCTTTTCGCAGAGCCACAGCCTTGTCGGCACCTTTTTCATCTGCTGAGCGGCCCAATACCGAGTCCACTCCCTCATCCATCTGTTTAAGTGCCTTACGGTTTGCTTCAATATTTTCCTTTTGGGTCTTGATCTTTTCATCATATATTGCAATCCGGCTTATTACATCGCCACTGATTAAATTTTGATCACTGTGTGCTTTTGATAGGAAACCAAAAATACCCATGCTAGTGATAACCATGAGCATGCCCACAGCCGGCACAAGGTATATTTTCATCAGCAGTCTACAACGATCCCAATACTCGTGCAACCACACTGTGACAGTGACCTTGGCCACTTCTAGTATGGATCCCATAATAATAATAGGGATAACGGCACTGGCAAAAATAGCAGTAAGGCCCAGGATACTGTACCAGGCCGCAACCACGCTCAATGAAAGAGCGGTTAATAGTGTGAAATAACTGAGGAACATAGATTTATTTATTGGGTGGTATACGAACTGTGACGGCTAGTTTAACGGCCAACCATGTGGCAATCTTCTCATCTGGTACATCAAACCACACCCAGAGGGTCTTGCTGTCATTCCAGATTAAATCTTCCAGTCGACGTCGAACATGATTTTGACCCTTCCAGTTGTTGACACCAAAGGCCTGATTGAGTTCACGAATCACTGCATACCAGACTTTGATATCACGCAACTCAACCTGAATACGGTGCATGACCAAGGGCGTTGATCTAAGAGAGTTAAGGGATTCAAACGTGCTCAACGCAGAGGTTTCAATTTCAACAGACATTGCTATCCTTCTCACTGTTTTTATCTACAAGGCATACTCCACTGGGTACCAGCCAGTGTTTTGACCTGTTGCCAGGTCTAGCCAGTGTCTCATCCTACGGGATTTACGTTTCTGATGCCACGGCGCACGGCAGGACCGGTTACAGATCTATTCCTACAGTGCCCATTAAACAACCCACCTCCCTGATCATGCACAGTGATTGTACTGCGACTGCTAGGCGTTGTCAACAAGTTTGAAGATACTCAAGATGTTGCTCAATTTCTTTGTAGATAGATTGAGCATTGATTGGAAATTGTTCTTGTTCAAACATTGAACCATTGTATATTCTACAAATTTTAGATAGATTGTAATTGATCCAGCCTTGCTCTATTACGGTACAATCAATTGTCATGTCCCGATTGGCAAAAATATTCTCTAATATTGTATTGCATTTGTTGTAAGATTGAAACCCTTGATTCATTTCAATGAATTTTTCCCAAAGTGCAAACAATGATTGATCAGGGAAAAAAGTTTGATTTAAAAATATTGCCAACTCGTTTAGACTCTTACAAAACTTTGGAAAAGAATAAAAAGAATTGAAAGAGAATTCAAATAAAGGTTGGCTGACCTCAGTGAATTCGTTGTAAAAATCACTGTAACTATTGCGTTCGTTGAATTTACTGTACCAATTATTTCTGACCGCAACTGGGTCTTTTCGAATAACATCAGGGATAGACAACATTTGTTTTTCGAACCCAACATCACCGGCACGATACATCAAATTGGTAAGTGCAATAAAAAATTGTTGATCATCTGTTGGGTCAATAGTAATTCTTATGACCTGATCAGTGTTGTTGAATTTTATATTGTCCGAAGAATAATGCCCACATTTGATGTGTCGATTTCTCAAATAGATGGTATCAACTGCATGCGAAGCACCAAGAGAATTAAACAGCACACTTTGCCCTGGATCAGTTTGCATGATATAGACATTGCTTATATATTCTAAGAAATGTCCGTGTGTACTACCATGAAAGTCAATTTTTATCATGTGCCTTGGTCAATTCACACACAAGGAGAAACTGCTCGTATGCTAATTTCACAGCAGGATTGGTCAACAGTTGTTGGGCTTCCTTTTGCATGGCCCGGATACCAGCATCAACAATTTCCCTGGCACTGGCAATTTCCAAAGTGTAGACGTCATCGCCCAGGGCCTTGTTCAAGCGTTGCCAAGCCTGTTGTTGTTTTTGGGTTAGTGGATGCTGGCGTGGACGCATGGCACTGGCATCACGCACAGCCTCACTCATGTTGTCTTCAGCCACACGCCCGGCAGCAATCATTGGTGCCAGTGCAGGATCAATGTTGTAGCGTGTGCTACGGCCGCCAGGATAGCACATGATCAAATGGTTACCTTTGGGCATGGCATCCATGAGTTCATAGTCATGTTCCATTACTGGATAATACCTACGCCCACGTTTTTCGTAATAGATCTTTTTGGTCATTTACACACTTGTGCAATTTTATCTACATCCATGTTGGCACGAATGGCTTCAATGCGGCATTGGCTGTCTTGATACTCTTTAAGAGCCATGCCTGCTAACGGTGCACCAATAATAACAATCATAACAATCGCATACCATTTCATATCAGTGCCCATCCGGTGTCTCCCAGGTGTTGTTTTTGTAATCCCAATGTCTACTATCGTAAAGATTAAACGTCAGTTCGTAGCCGAATAGCCCTAATTCAAGTTTAACACCTGCGTGGTCGCATCTAGTTGTCCAATTAAAGTTAAAATGCAACAGGTGATCACAGTCTTGAAATACTTCCAATTCAAGATATTTGTGTTTGAATGGCGTACTCCAAACACGATTGAAAATATGATTGAATGACACTCTGGTCAAAGGGTACTCAATTGCAAATTTTAAATTGATCATTGTAGTTCCAAGTTTGCAACCAGTTGATCTGTGGGCACACTGTTTTGCACATAGCCTTCTGCTACCATGTTGTAATAGTGGCCGCTGGGTGGCTGTTCATAGGATTGGTCAGTCATTTGATAAACCAATGCAGTGTCTGATCCACGATCAGTATGCACTAAAACCGTGAACCGTGTGTAGTGATACGGATAGCCTTCCAGTCGATCCAGTGCTGCCAAGTTGTCATCTGTGATTTCCCACAGCACACCGTCACACCAGTTGCCTGCCGCAGGTTCAATGTCTGCAAAATGGCGGAATACTAGCGCATAGTCATTGATCCATGCCGGTCCCAGACAAACAGCGCCCGGACATCGGGCTGCCATTTGCTCTAGATTAGTGTTCATACCATATGCAAAATACTTCAAACTTTTTCACCTGCTTCGAAATCACGGAAACGTAAAAATCTGGGGAATCTCAAACTGTATGATCCGTCTTGGTTTTGCGTAACTGCATCAGCCTGGATCTCAACCAAATGACCAAGAAGAAGATCCCGGCTACGCCAATATTCATCCCTATCGCCATCAGACAGGCCACTGCCAACATTAACACAGATATGTCTTCCATTGTCATCTCCTTCACAGATTATAGCACCCAATCGGTCAGCATTGCGACCAGTACCTTGCTCGAAACCTACAATTTTCAAATCCACTGTGATGGTGGGCTTCCATTTCATCCAGTAGTCAGTGCGTTTGCACAAGTACGGAGCATCCATGCTCTTGATCATGATGCCTTCAAAGCCACCTTCCACAGCGGCTTCGGCATAGCGTTGCATGATGTCATGTCCTTCGGCTGTGTCCAGGTCCACGTCCAGGCCGTTCATGATCTGTAGAGGACCATCTTCAGGCAGTTTCACTCGGATACGTTCCAAACTCTCAATACGTTTGTGTTGTTGTGCGTTGAAGTGACCTTCTTGAAAACTGGCCAAGGGCAACATGTCAAAAATATGATATGTCATACCTGTGGTCACTGCATTGCTTTTGCGATGTGCTTGCTTCATCAACTTCTGAAAACTCTCGCCCACAATCTCACCATCCAAGACCAGTCGTTGATGTACTCTGTGTCCACCACCATCGCCCAGCATGAACTTGGTGCTGTGTTGTCTGACAGCATCCTCAATTTCAGGGAAGTTTTCAAACACCTTGCCATTGCGGCTGTACAGTGTGACATCACCATCTTCAATCACTGCCAACACACGCACACCATCCAGTTTGCACTCCAGGCGTTTGATGCCTTTGAGTTTTTTGGGTTGGTCTGTTGAGTCTTGTGCCAACTGACAAGTAAACACCGGAATTCGCCACTGTGTTTTGCCCAGCACCTTGTTCAAGGTCTTTTCTGATATGCCACAACGCAGGTCTTTGATCAGCACACGTCGGCAAAGATTGTTCCATTCTACACTGTCAAAATGCTTCATGCACTCTGCAATGGCATCTCTAGCACGATGTCCAGTGAATGTTCTTGTGCGCAGGCCTTCCAACAAGCCCCAGAACACAGGCCAAGGATTGGGTGCATGTTCAATGCCCTCGCTCTCGGGCACTTGTCGCACATGGAATGTGTAGTAGGGATTGTAGGCTTGGTAGCAGTTGAACAAAAAACACTGAGCATTGGCACTGCCCAACTTGGCCGCCATCAAGGCTTTTTCAATCACTCGCTCTTTGTGCAAGCGACTGTCGGAACTTTCAAGATCTCTTATCCAATCGGCTGCCACAGGGATACCGTTGAATTGGTGGTGGGTGAAGTCAATGTCATTCATATATTTACAGTGTTACCATGATGAGTTATAGAATACTTTCAAGCCCAGGAACAATTCTGCCCGGGCCATCTGGATGAATTTTAAATCATTCTCGTAGTAGTAGTCATCTGCATCATTGCCAAAAAAGAATCCTGACGTGCCCGGCAGTTCACGGGCTTTTACCACGTACTCCAGCAAATCCAAATCGTCAGCGTCAAGTTCCAGTTCAATGCCGTTGAAGTTGTCTAGTTCACGCAGTTCATTGCCTTCACGAGCCAACCACAATCGAGCCATCCAGCCATGCAGGTTGGGGTGTTTGCGCCAGTATGCAATGTCTCGCGGTTTATTGACGTTGGGGTTGCGGTGTTCTTTGTGATCTGGATCCCACTCTGAACCTTCGTAAAATTCTGCTTGCTGGCCTGCTCTGGCGGCCACGTATGCGTACATGTCTAGTCCCATGTTACCCCCAGATACTTTGAATAATGGCACAGATGAAGACTGCCATGGCGCCAAAAAACAGCACAGGCTGAATCACAAAGAATATCAAAAAGCCTTCAAGGAATTTGGGATCTCTAAAACGTTTCATTGTTTGTCTCCGTCAATCAAGTGGAACATTTTTCATTGGCTCAGTACCCGTCCAGTGTGCCTGTGTCACACACACGCCTCGGTACTGTACACCCATTGGGTGCTCACCTTTTTTGGGCAGTGTTTTGATTGCTCGCTCGCATGCAGTTTTGCTGGGCATGGTCACAGGCACTTTGTCTATGAAGTTGCCACCAGGACTGATAAAGGCAACAATCAATACCCATTCGTTTATCATACAGCCTCCAACATGTTGGCAGGCACCTTCCACAGCATCACACCGTCTTTGACTGTGACATACTTGATGGCAACCTTGGTCACTGTGCCTTGTACCACAAGACCACCACGTTTGGCGCTGGTGAACTTGACTGTGTCACCTTTGGTGAATGTGCGGATCTTTTGCTTGCCTAACTGGGCACGAGCATACTGCACCGCACTCACAATGCTGTTGAGCTGTTCGTTTGTGAAGTTGCCAAACATGATGGCAGTGTTTACTTCTTGGATTGTTGCGTATGTCATCTCAGGCTCCTTTTGTTACAATATGTCCATATTATAGCATTTTGGCAATTATTGGTCAACCACCAAAACGGTAATACTCAAGTATTACATGCTCCAGAAAGTTTCGCTGGCGGGTGAGCAACAGTTGGGGGTGTTGACATCCTCTTCATACTCTTGACCTGTCATGAGATTGGTACGTGTGACCATCTTGGGTTTGTAGTACTTGGTGGCAATGATGCTGAGTTGGTCCACAGTCCACCCTGCCTTGTTGCAAAGACGAGTGCGAGTGGCACGTGCGGCACCGAACGTTTTGTATGCCCGGGTTTTCATGGGACCATCTGTTACAATAAGTCCAGTACCCTTTGAAACAATGTAATACATCTTTGGCTCCTTTTTGTTACTCTATGCCTATATTATAGCAAAATGGGCATTTCTGGTCAACCAACAAAAAGTAGTACTTGAGTATTACACTAAGGCTCGTGCTTCTGCGGGGGTGTATTCACTGCTACTCAATGTGGCTTGTGGTGGCACTGCATTAGGTTGCTGTGGAACGTCATTGTCTGCTTTGAGGCCCACAGCGTTGATGCCTGCGGTGTTGCGTCCTTCACGTAGCGCACCCACCATGGCCTGGCCGTACTGATTGGCTGTGTTGGCAATGGCTTCTAAAAATTCAGCAGCCATTCCAGTTTGTGTTTCTTGTCCGTACCCGGCCAATGCAGGAATAAAAGCAGTGATAGGCAACTGAGCACCAGCAGTGAGTGTGGCGTAGTTGATGCTTGCTTGTGTTTGGAACGTGGCTTCGTTGGCACTGTGCTTGGTCATTTCAGTCCAGGCAGTATTCAAGGTAGTGGTGGCCGTTCCCATGGCAGTGATGGCCGTGCCAATGGCAGCATTAGCGGCTGTGATCAATGCTGTCAATGCTGAATCATATGTGGCATACAAGCCGGCGGCAGGACCTGACGGAATTGTAATTGCAGGCGGAGTTCCGTAGGCACTGGTTACAACACTGACCATTTGTGAATATATTGTGTTGAGTGCGGTCAGTGTACCAGCAGCCAGTTGTGCTGTGATTATTGAAGTCACAGAAGTCAAGTCAGTATTATAAGGAATGCCGGCTGCTGATCCAAAAAAGTCTGTGGTCAAATAGGTGCCATTTGGCCCTGACCCTTTGGCCAATGTGCTTTGGTAATATGTGGCCACTGCGGCAGGAATAGGTGTTGTGGTATTGGCCGCCAAGGGCAGACCTTTTAGTGTGCCTAATTTTTGTGAATATGCTGCCGTCTCGGCTGCTGTTTGCGTCAGTGTGGTCATTGTAGTATTGCTGCCAGTTGTTGTGTGGTTGTCCCTGTTATGCCTTTGACCTGTTGGAATGCAATTTGCAATGCACGACTAGCGGCAGCATTGGCTTGAGGAACAATTTTGGCCAACTCGTCACAGCCTGTGGGACTGACAGAACCTGAATTCAAAATAGGTACTATAACAGAATTTACTGCACCAGTTTCATCGTATATCAACACAGGGCCATCTGGCGTGGGCAGTGTTAGACTGCTGAAACTTGTGGGAAACAGTTTTGAAGGATTCAACAAGTCAGCCATAGTCTCAATTCCAGGTGTGGTGCAATCTAATATGGACAACACATCTGTTAAACAATCTCCAGTCACATTGAGCAATGCAGGATATGCACGTTTTTGTAATATATCAAATTGATTTTGTGTGAGTCCTTCAGAATTAAACAAACTTTGCACATTGTTGTTCACAAGATCTGAAATGTCTGAATCAGTTAGTCCTTGAGTTCGTAATGCAGTGGTCACACACGGAGTTGATCCATTTAATATATTACCACACTCGGCTAAATTTTGAAGCAATCCTGCAGGTGTACCAATTGAATTTGGTCTAGAAAATTTGATTACACATCCAACATTGGCCAAATCTGCTCCAAAAGCAGGAAATGCCAAATTAACCTGTGCTATGTCGCCTGTGATCAAATTGTTCATGTTGCTGAATGTGGGACCAAGATAATCTGTACTATTGGCGTTGACTGCACTGTTGATAATGTTGTTGGTGAGACTGATGTACCCTTGTGCGGCACCAAAGGCCTGTGCAAACTTGCCAAAGTCTCCACCGCCCAAATAAGTGCTGGCTGCTGTGGTAATAGTAGTAGCATAACCGGCATTGCCCACAGTCCACGACACATTGCTGGGCACACTATCTCCCAAGGCAGGACAATAGTTGCCTGACACATTGGCCCCAATGGCTTTGAGATTGGCCAATGTGCCCGCACCAATGCTCAATGAAACATTGCTGGCGGCCTGACCAATGGTGTAAATCAAATTGGCTATGGGTGCAAGGGAATTGTATGCGGCAATATTGTTGGCCAATTGTGTGTTGGCTGTTATTGCATTGCCCGAGTAAAATCCCACACCTGCTGTGAGTTGTAAGGGTGTTGCGGTCGACTCTGCCATTATGCTGCTCTCACTGTGCTAGAACCTGCCACACGACTGTGTCCACAAGTATCACTATCACCATCACGTATGACTGGGTTTCCACCAGCACGTACTGTGCCCGACCCTCCTGCGGTCACTGCCGAACAGTGTATGCCACAACCTGGTTGTCCACAACAAGGATGCGGTGTTACTGAAATACCGGGTATGACGATGGGACGGTTATTTACTCGCACAGAAGCCACACCTGAAGTGTTGACACCACCTGATCCATTTGGATCACCTTGTCGTTGTACTGCTGGCATACGGTTCCTTGTTCAAATGAGATTGAATTCTGTTGAAATATTCTTTGGCTATTCTAGCATTATCTTCAGGATCATTGATATGAAACGTCGGTGTTTGGTGCAAATCGGGTCTAGATAAATTCCAAAAATTTATGTTTGATTGATATGGTTCAAGTTCGGGAGATATCAATTTTGCACACCCTTCATTGAGTTGAACTAATTTTTCTTCAGATATTCCGCCAAGATTGAATACCAATCCAATCCCTTTAGCCAGTATTTTGTAAAACTTTCCTTCAAGCAACGCAAAATCTTGATTCCAGTGTATGTTGATGCTGAATTCTAATTCAAAAAACTGTTTTGCATATTCGTATATTTCATCAGAAAATCTTGGCTCCCACTGTGGATTTTTTTCTAGTCTAGATTTTTTTTCAAAATATAAAGATACAGGTCCTACAGTTTCGTACAATCGTTTTTCTGCATAATATTCCGGCAGATACGGTCGGCCAATGTGATCTAACAATTCACTGCCAAGAAACATGCCGTTTACTTTGGCATCATGCAAGAATGGTTCATGCAACATGTTATGATAACCTTCGTCGAGCATACCTTTGTATTTCCAAAATTGTTTACTGACTCGACGATATCCTTTTGTAGGCATCAGTGTTTTGAATACCTCTGTACCATTTACTATGATAAAAAAAGTAGCTGTGTCAGACAGTGCCTTTTCAATCTGCAAAGAAATTGTAAAATTAGTACACGAAGGAATAGAAAGATTATATACTTGCACTCCGGGAATAATTTGAGTCAATTGATGTTTTAACTTAGATGACCAATGCATCTGCATGTCCGTTTCGGGACTTACATAACTAAAACTATCACCGCAGATGTACACAGCGTTTTTTTGCTGTTGCACTGGTTGTGACAGTTTGTGTTTTTTCAATTGTTACCCCATTAAGATTTTGCTGCGAACAGGCTTGATACCTGTTGTGGCTTCCAAATAACTGTCCCCAACGTCTTCACGCACAGGGGCAATCATGGCCACGCTAGATCTATTTACCGTGACATCTGCTTCGGGATCTGCAGTGAACAATGAGTTCATCAACTGTATGCCTTGCTGACCGGGTACCACTGCCACAGGCTTGCTCAGTGTGAGAGTACTGCTGTCAAATGCTGTGACCTTGGCCACAATTTCTTCACCATAGCCCATGCGCATGGTATATGTTTTTCCTGTTTCAATGCTCATTCTAGTTCCTTTTTAACTATTGCCAACTGATAATTTACCAACCCCAACTTGAGCCTGTGATAAAACATGTTCACAAAGGCATCAATACTTTGTTTGCAACGACCCAGGTAATGCTGGTCATCTTCCCAAAGATAGTCGTCAAACAACATCACACCACCGGGACGCAACAAACCAAAACACATCACAGCATCTGCTAGTGCATCATCTGCGTTGTGACTGCCATCCACATAGACGAAGTCGTATTGACGTTGATCTACGATCAGTTGTGCCAGTGCAGGGAAACTCATGTTAGCGTGGACTTCAAGTGTTTGTCCAGGCTTTTTAACCTCTGCTGTGTTGGCACGGAAGCGTTGTTCGATACTACGATCTTCAGGTATTGAATCATAACTGAATGCTGTGACAGGACGGTCAGCAAATGGATCAATGCAGGTAATGGTGCCTGTGTCTGCCAGCATGTTTTCCAACATCCAGCAGGTACTGCGGCCTTCGTGGCTGCCTATTTCCAATATGCTATCAACTGTTTTTTGTTTTTGTAAGTAGTTGGTGATGTAATCAAAATTGACCAGTGCATTGCTGAACCAGTCAGATGTAAATTGTGGCATTACATCAACCTTTGGCGCAGTTCCTGAAATCCACCCACATACTCATCGTCCAAGAAGATCTGTGGTACAGAACGTGCAGTGGGCACTGACTCCAACAGTTGTTCACGTGTCCAGTCTTGACTGATGTTGCGTACTTCGTATTCGATGCCTTTCATTTCCAACAAGCCCTTGGCCTGTTCGCAGAAGGCGCATTGGTCTTTGCTCCATACTATTGCTTTCATTTTGTTTTCCTTTTGGGCTCTACTTTAATAATGCATGGTGAATCAATACGATCCGACATGGCTTTGACACCGTCTGCCCAGGCATGCATCTTAACTGACAACCAGTCTAAAAATTGCACTCTCAGGCATCGATTCTTTTCTTGAATCTTTTCAAACTTTTGCATCACGTTGCGAATGTTCTGAAAGTCTTCAGAATCTCTTATTGCAGTATTGGGTTTGTACATATTTTTCCTTTTATAAATCTGGTAATTCGTCGTAGTCTAGTTGATCACTCATGACGCCGATAACATAGTTAGTTGATTCGTTCTCTTGCAGTGCAGTTTGTTTCTTGCTTGTGTCCACATGCTTCATGAACCAGGGAATGGGTGTGCTTCTAGGTGCAGGCTCTTGATACTTGATACCAATCTCTTTGAGTGCGCCCACTGCTGTGTAGTCCACAAAGTCTTTCAAAATCTGTGCATTGAGTCCGATCACTGGACCTTTCTGGAACAAGTAGTCAGCCCAGGCCTTTTCTTCACAGATCACATCCAGGTACATTTGGTACACTTCGGCTTCACATTCTGCTTTGGCAGCGGCAAAGCGCGGATCCTCTTTGACAACTTGATTGATAATCCAAGCAGTCCAATCCCGGTGCAGAATTTCGTCCTGCAGGATCAGGCTAATGATGTTGCCGTTGCCAATAAAGATACGGTTCTCTACCATGGCCAGTGATGTAGCAAAACTTACCATGAAGCGGAATGCTTCCAATGCATAACTAGCATTCAGTGCCAACCAAATTGCTTTGATATGTTCTTGTTCAAGAACCATACCTGTCATTTCACTGCTGAGTTCTTTATGGCAATTTATTCTGTGTAGTTCGTCGTAGTACTTGCCAACACTTGATGCCATGTCCACAATCTCTTGTGTGTCGTGAATGGTGTTGAACACATCCTTGGGCACGTTGTAGATGTTGCGAATGATGTGACTGTATGAACGACTGTGGATGTTGGTTTCAAAGAAACTCCAGTTGTACATCAGTGCTTCCAGTTCTGGAATGCCCACCACAGGAGTAAACACCTGTGCTGGACCACGTCCTTGCAAACTGTCTAATGCTGTTTGGCGTAACAAGTTTGATGTAAAGATATGCCGCACAGTGTCTGACGCTTCCTTGAAGTCATTGGCATCTTTGGTTAATGATACTTCTTCTGGAATCCAGAAGAAGCCACGTGCTTCTTGTTCAAATTTCACAAGTTTGTTGTACTTGACTTCTTCAAAGCGTTGGATGGTTACAGGACCTGCTGGGTCCAAAAACATCTTGCGATGTAAGTAATCAGTTTTGGTGGCTAGGTTGTATTGTGCTTGGCTCATGTTAGTTCCTTTATTTTATATGTTATTTTTCCTGTGTGGAGATCATGTTCCACCATTACCTGGCTGTTGGGTGCATTGATCACCGCAGGGTTTGCCGGCAGTTTCCAATGTCCTGTGTCCAAATAAAGTCTATTACCGCCGTGTTGCATGCCTGCTCTGGGCACAATCAACACTGGCTGCTTGTCTGTGTCAACTCGCAGTCGGCGAACAGACTCATTCACAAACTGTGCGTTGGCATCAATTACATATCGACCAGCATAGGTGTTGTTGGTAGCCCAGTCTACATAGGTTGGTATGGGTGTTAGTTCTGTCGCACCCACAGGCAATCCCACTTTTGACTTGATGGGTTTTTTGTATCTCTTTGACAACAACAAGTCGATGTATGCCACAAAGCGAGGATCAACGTCCACGCCTGGAGAGAACTTATGTTGTTCATGTGCTTGAATCAAACTGCTGGCAATGTCCGTGGATATCGGCACAGCATATATTTCTAAGAAATACTGCCCGGGCAAAAATCTCTTGCACGGCTGCCTGGGCAAGCTGTTGTAAAGTCCTTCGCCCCAGATGTTGTCATCTACAGTTTCAGTGAACACCACGGTTTGGTCATGCTCACAGGCATGATCATAGCGTTGATTGATTAGTGTGATGCGGTCTTGCAGTTTGAGTACCTTGATTACTTCACAGCCCAACCGATAACGATCAGGATCTGACTCGTAGGCCACAATGCTACGAGCACCATGTTTCAAGGCCAGCATGCTCAACAGGCCTGTGCCAAATCCAATCTCCACACAATGCTGATCTCGCACTTCAGTCAATATTTGATCATAGAAGTGATTTCGCGAGACGTCATTTAGCATGGAGAGATATACCCCATCGTGATTGTCAAAATCAACGCGATCTAGAAAGTCCATGATTATAGTTTACAAGATTCGCAGTCTTCCGCATCGTCAAAGTCAATCACTTCCAAGGGTGCTTCTTCTTTGGCTGCTCGGGCACCTTGTTTGTTGATCAGACTGTAATAAAATGTCTTGATACCCCAGTGATGTGCTTGCATTAGATTTCGAGCAATCAAGGTGGTAGGTACTTTGCGATCTGCAAAGTGTGCAGGATTGTAGAATGTGTTGGTGGATATTGACTGATCAATATATGCTGCCAATACTGCGGCTGTTTTCAAGTAGCCCACACAATCTTTTTGTGCCCACATCATTTGATATCGGTTCTTGAGTCTGTGGTACTCGGGCACAACTTGTGTAAGGCTCCCTGCCTTGCTTTCTTTGACTGAGATCAAACTCATGGGCATTTCAATCCCATTGGTGCTATTGATAACCACTGAACTTGACTCCACAGGTGCCACTGCCATCAAGGTGGCATTGCGCACACCATGGGCTTGCATGTTGCCACGCAGGGTATTCCAGTCTAGTGCAGGATCTGGTGTGAAGTCTGTGAGTTCGTTCACACCTTGGGCACGTAGTTCCCAAGGAAATACTCCTTGTCCATAGCGTGTCTTATCTGAGTCTTTACAACGACCACGTTCCTTGGCCAGTTCCACAGTGGCTTCGGTCAAGTAGTAGGCTTGATGTTCCATCCACGTCTTGACTTCAGCCAAGGCGTCTCGTTCTCCGTATTTGAGACTGCGTTTGGCGTGCCAGTAGGCCAGGTTGGTGATTCCAATGCCCAAGGGCTGGATCTCGTCGTTGGATAGTTGAGACTGGATGGAGAGAAAGTCTTGATAGTCAAGAATGTTACACAGGCTACGCTGAAGTATGCGACAAGCCCGACGCATGTCTTCTGGATTACGGAACGCACCCCAGTTGATTGAGCCAAGTGTGCAAAGAGCAATACGACCATCACGGTCATCCAGACGTTTAAAGGGTTTAGTAGGAAGAAGTATTTCACAGCAAAGGTTACTCTGGTAAATGGTATGATATTCAGGATCAAAAGGACCTTGGTTCATGACATTGTCAATAAACACAAGATAAATGCGTCCGGTGTCAGTGCGTTCTTTCAAAATGCCTGACCTAAACACTTCCTCCGCAGCCATCGTTTTCTTACGGAGACCGGGCGCTTTTTCGTATTTCACATACAGATCTTCAAAGCGTTCTGTGTTTTGATAAAATGCTTCGTACAAGTCAGGCACTTGGTTGGGGTCAAAGAATGTGATGTTTTCTTTGTTCTTGAAACGTCTCCAGAAAAAGGCCGAAAGGACCACACCGTAATCCATGTGCCTGACCCGGGTCTCTTCTGTACCTTGGTTATTTTTAAGCACAATAAGATCATCAAACTGAAGGTGCCAAATAGGATAGAAAACAGTAGCACTTGCATTGCGAATACCTCCTTGACTACAACTACGTAAATCACCAAACCACTTTTTCAAAAAAGGAATCATGCCTGTGTGCATGATTTCACCACCACGGATGGGACTGCCCAGTGGACGCAAGCGACCTATCTCCAGGCCTATGCCAGCACGTTTGCTGGCATACTTGGCCATCATTTCTCCGGACGCGAAAATACTGTCCAAATCATCATCCGACCTAATAAGTACGCAACTACTAAACTGTTTAGTAGGAGTACCAAGGCCTGCCAACACCGGCGTGGCCAAAGTAAAAAGTCCGTCACTAGCCGCATTGTAATATTCCTTTATGTAACGCATCCTGGCCGTGTTAGGCTCTTCTGTGTGAAACACCGTGGCCGCTGCCACCATGTACCTAACTTGCGGAGTTTCATATATTTGTCCTGTACTACGATTTTTTACTAGATATTTTTCAATCAACTGCTCCACTGCGGCATAACTGTAGCTTTCGTCTTTGGCATGATCAATCATGTCGTTCATGCGGTTCCAGTCATCTTCCGAATACCACTCTAAGAGTTCAGGAGTGTACAGGCCAGTGGCCACATTGGTTTTCACAATGTCATACAAGTGTGGAGGATCGTATGAACCGTAGACATCTTTGCGTAGCATTGATAATCTTTGCTTGCCTGCCACGTACTGATAGTTGGTGTGTCCAACATCAGGATTGGATTCCACATCAATCAGGTCCACAATGGCACGTAGGGTAATACCATCAATTTCTTTGGTGGTGATACCATCATAAAAATGCAACTGTGCTTTGATTTCTATCATGCTCTGACTTACGTCAGCTGTTCCGGCACACACTTTGGCCACTTGTGCTTGCCATTTTTCAATTTGCAAAGGCTCACGAAGGCCACTGCGCTTTACAACTGTAATACTTTTCATCTCTTCCTAACGAATTTTTTGTTTTATTTGTTCTTGACTGACACGGTGTCGGGGTTTTGACTTACCCAGACTGATATTTAACACTTGATCAGGATCCCAATTCAGTATATATTTCTCTTGGGCAACCAGGACTAAATTGTCACTTTGATACTCAATCATGCAGGCATCCTGCAGGTCTTCACGGTCTAGCATAGTAATAGTATACATGATTCCCAGCCCTCTTGCAACCGGACAATACTGGTCATCACTCAATAATTGCCAAGGATCAGGCCAATCTGCTTGGTCGTCCCAGTGCAAATGATAGGCTGTCCAAGGAGTCTGGAACCACCACTGATTAATTTTGATCAAAGCAGGCTCTGAGTCCAGTTGACGACATTGCTGTCTTAACTGTGCCCAACTCTCCAGCCGCTCACTGAAGTCTCTAGGCCACATTGTTTTTAATAACTACGGCCCAGATGTGTCAAACTGTAATAAATTTTACCAGCGGCTCTAACAGAATTGGTAGTATACTTTACACTCATTGTGCTGCCTACATCAGTGACTTCTAATATTACATCAGTGTCTGAATTTTGTACAAAATCGTCTGTATAACTCAGTCCGTCTCCTGCTGAATCGTCAGCATCATTGACCACTGTTAGAGTGCCTGTTCTTACTGATGTTTCTCTAGTGATTGTGTATTCCATACTGAACGCTTTGATTTGTGCTGAACTCACTGTGAACAATGTGGTAGCAGTAGCACCAGCACTCAGTGTTGCTTGTGTACCAGTTTCCCTAACAAAACTGCCCATTTGAATCTGGGCAGCACTGTCAATGCCAATACTAGCCGGTACAGTTTGTGTGGCAGCATTAAAGATTTTGATTCTAGGATAGGTACCACTGAAAGCTGTGGTACGTTGGAACATGTCACCAACGCTGATGTTGTTGATAGCGTCAATTGTAATCACTGCTGATGCAGGAGTTGAAGTCCCGCTGAAGTGATTGCCTACATCATAAAAAACATTGTAACCTGTGGCATTCAAACTTACACCATTGATGTAAATACCTTCTTCGTAGATGTTGTCAAACACATTGCCTATGAATTTTACACCAGTGGGTCCACCATTGCTGGGAGCGGCACCACCTAGTATTGCTCCTTGGTACAATGTGTCAAGTTGGCCATTGCTGACCACGCATCCTTGTATTTGTTGTGCAGTATTCATGCTGTAGGTAAATCCTGAAAACTTACAATTATTAAAATTTACTTGTTTGCATGGCAAACTTGCGGTACTGGCCCAGTCAACTGCAACTGTGCCATCTACAGAGGTAGTGAGATCAGCAGTGGTCAATGGTCCAGTAAAGTCCATATTGCTAAAAGAACATTGTTGTGCATTTTCAATTAACAATGTGTTATTCATCTGATCTGTCACAATGGCCATGCTAGACATTTCAATATTCTGTGGCGGGGCAGCACCGTTGGTGGCAATGTTCACGCCTGTTTGTTGCAAACTGTCAGCAGTCTGTACCACATAACTGGGCAATGATTCAGCAGCCCAGTACAACGCATTTGAAATCACAATGCCTGTGGCAGGCACTGGTGCAATACTTCTATAGTATGTGCTGGTAGGAACGTAGTATACCAGTGTGGCTTCAGCATAGGCAGTGTTGGCTGCCCAATTTTGTACCAAGAACTTGATAATACTGCTGTTGGCACCTTCGCCGTAGAGTTTGGCATATGGAGGAATTTTTATTGTGTCTGTGACTATGTAAGTGCCAGCAGGAAAAAACAAACTGCGGCGAATGGCTGTGTTGGTTTGCACACAAAATATTTGGTACAATGCACGATTGATAGCCGCTGTGTCATCAGTTACTCCGTCTCCTAATATACCAAAGTCAGTGGCCACTGCATAACTATCCAGTCTGCTTTGGATACTTTGAGAAATTGGGCTACTGGGCGTAGCACCTGTTTGTGCAGTGTATCCAGCTGCTTCGCCTTTGTAAGTGTATTGACCGGCAAAACTCAGGATGTCCGAAAATTCAGTAAGGACTTCTGTATTGCCCACTATAGGGGCACCTTCCTCCAATGTGCCGTTGCCAATGAACAGCCTACGATCGTCAACTGCCCAACCTAGTTCAGCACCTGCCAGGGGTTGAGGTAAATCTATTTGCAAACCCTTGCGGGCGGTAATTCTGGATATTTGTACAATTGCCACAGTGTGATTCCTTCGGGTATCACATATTTAGCAAGTAATACTGTTCCACCTTTTTCCACCACAAATCACGATACCGATCAAACTCGCTGCCTTCCAGTACAAATTCCTGGTATTCTGGCTGGGAGATCATGTTCATTTGTTCATCCAACTGTGGTTTGACACACATCAAAACTACGCCTTTTCGTATTTTTGTACCATGTAATTCGTTGTGTGCTTCGGCATAGGCGCACAACTGCACAAAGTAATCATCAATCCATTCACGCTTTTTAGGCTTGTTGGTTTGCTTGTAGTCCAATATGGCTTCTTCATTCAAATGTATGCCTGCGCCGTCTGTGGTGCCTGCGTACACCTTGGGAAAGTACAGCGGAACTTCAATGCCCCAAAATTCCGAAACATTCTTCAATCCGTGTTCTACAACTTTTTGTGCCATGGCATGACTGGCCCATGAGAACGGATTTGTGCCACGTTCTTTGATCACACCATCTCGAACATACTGTTCAAGATATGTGTGCATACGTGTGCCACGGTTGGCTGCTTCGGTAGTAATAGCCTGTGCTCGGTCATGACCCACTCGGTTGCGCCAATTTTGCAAGGCCCGTTTGCTTTCCTCGCTTTTGGTTTTGTCAAGTATAGTGGTGACACTGGGCAGTTTGTTGCCATCGGGTGTGGCATAGTATCGTTTGCCTTCAATTGTGACACGTGGCACTGGTTGGTAATCAAATCTGGGATTTAACAAATTAAACTCTAAAACTTTCTCCGCAACCACAGCGGTCACGTTCATTGGGATTGGTGAATTCAAAACCTTCATTGAGGCCTTGGCGTACATAGTCTACCTGGGTACCTTTCAAATACACCTCGTGTTTTTTATCAACCAACACGCAAAAATTATTTTGAGCATAATTTATAGTGGCAGCATCGGGGTCATATTGTTTAACGTATTCTAACACATAAGCAAGCCCTGAGCAACCTGTGGTTTTTACACCCAATCGTATACCAGCATAGCCTTTGGTTGTTACCAATTTTTGTATTTTAGATTGCGCTTGATCAGTTATTGTTATCATAATGGTATTTAATCAACGTCTGAACAGATTTCACTTAACATTTTTTGGAACCCAGAATTAACTGCCATTTTTAAAAATTCACGTTGATGGTCTATCAAAAGAAAAGTGGATACGTACTTCAAAAAAGAAACGTCTGTAGCCAATTTTAGTCCTAGTTCTAAATCAGAAATCTGTGTTGGATTTCCAGAAAAATCTACTGTGTAATAAAAATTGTTTTCCACAGTCCAATTGTGATAAAGATTGTTGTAAAGATTTTTATAGTATGTGCTGGTTAAAAAATCATCAACAATATGAGTAGTATTTAAAATCGTAGAATTGGTTTTTTGTATTGCAAAGTTAATCACGCTGAGAGCCAAATAGATTGTAGACAGCAAGTTCATTTGTACAAGATCTTGTTGATCAAATGAACTGCTTTTTTTTGGAATTTTACTAGAGTAAATTTTTCCTCGGTGCATTAGCATTCTATTACTGTGAACATATTCATATTGAAATTTACGCTGATATTCTGGATCATATAAAGCCGGACTGGCCGGCAACGGTTCATTTAAAAAAATAACAGGTAAAATATTTTGCTGTGTCACTTGTTCAAGAGTGTGTTTCCATGTGGCGGGAGTTTGTCCAGGCAATCCATAAATCAGTTGTGCTTTGACAATCAAGTGGGGGTATTTTTCTCGCAGTTCGTCGGCCATGGCCACATGTGTTTTCCACCCCACATCTGGACGATTGATGTTATCTAGTACTTGTTGGTTAATGTCTTGCACTGAAAAATTTAAAGTTTTGTTGACCAGGTGACCACGTGCCATGATGTTGAAAATTTTTAAATTATTTTCTTTTTTCAACTTACTAAAATTTCCACCCACATGAAACCCTGCATTTTCATTGAGATTTTTTTGAGCGAAATAATCAATCATTTCGACATCTTCAGTGTACTGGCCAACATTGGCGTCTGACAGGTATATATTGGTCACTCCCAACTGTTGAAACAAGTCAATTTCTTGTTGGTAAGTGTTTTTTCTTCTTGACACTTTGTTGCCAAGACCGCTGTTCCAGTCACAAAATGTACAAGAGTACGGACAACCTCTCGTGAGTGTGTAAGGTAACCATACCGGTGCATTTTTCTTTTTAGCGTCTGACACCATTGCAGAAAACAAATCCTTGTTGTGTACAAAAGGACTGGTTTCTATCATTTTTACAAATTTGTAATCAGCAACAATGGATTTTCCAGTGTTGTGATTTTTCCATGCACAGTTTGATGTATTAAACGCAATCATGGGTTTATTAGTAACTAGATGATCAACTATGTCTGCAAATGCCTGTTCTCCAGCACTGTACACTGCATAGTCAATGTAAGGATATTGTTCAAAAAAACTGTGATTGTTGTTAACATCAATGCTGGGACCGCCCGCCACCACCTTGATAGTGTGTTTTAGTTTGGATCTAATGCGAAACAGTTGGGAGGTTAAAAATGCATGATTCCAAAGGTAATGACTGGTGCACAAGATATCAGTGCCGGTTTGTTCAATATGTTCAATTAAATTCTCATCTGACACTTCTTGTTGTATAGGAATCAACCATTCTAACTGATCCGCAACGTCTTGATAAAATAAATCAATATATGTTTTTAATTGAAGCGCGGCTGGATACAGCCAGGCTGTGTGGCCACCAGCATGGTAGAATAGTATTTTTAATTTATTTTTTGGTGCAACAACGATGTCTTGTTCAACAACATCATGTTGCCGAAAGTGTGTCAGCATATTCACTGTGTTTCTTTTTGTAATCTTCTACGGCTGCTCGTATAGCATCTTCAGCAAGAATAGAACAATGAATCTTGACTGGTGGCAGTGCGAGTTCCTGAGCAATCTCTGAATTTTTAAGAGCTGCGGCTTGGTCAAGCGTTCGTCCTTTAACCCACTCGGTAACAAGAGAGGATGAGGCAATCGCACTTCCGCATCCGTATGTTTTGAACCTGGCATCTGTTATAATTCCATCTT
>Ga0209296_1000341_pt1 | contig 39678 bp, 50 predicted proteins | sample S_130206_EF_Meta_FD_187319 | JGI IMG/M metagenome (GOLD analysis project Ga0209296, IMG submission 187319) | Freshwater microbial communities from Lake Simoncouche, Canada to study carbon cycling - S_130206_EF_MetaG (SPAdes) (version 2) | ecosystem: Environmental > Aquatic > Freshwater > Lake ... | reverse complement strand
CCCTTACTGACAGCTACGATGGAACGACCGCACGTCTTGTCACCGTGATTGTAGTACAGGCAAACCTTACACAGAGCCGACAAACTCATTTGAGTTTTACACGCTCGATGTCTCTAACACATTTCAGGTATGCCCGCAAAGTGAATCGGGCAGCGCGGCGCCCGTGCGTCAAAATACATGTAATCGTCAAGTCCATGCCAAACGCCTCTATGTTTCCCATGTCGCCCCTGTACCCACGCATCGCCATCTGGTTCTATTTCATCATAAACCTCCCACGCGTACACGTCGTACGACTCGTCGAAGTTGATATAAATTAGCTTTTTTATTTCCGAAAAGTATCTCCAAGTCGTAGGCTTGATGGGTCGTGGAACAAAGTCAGACTTTGGGAGCTTTCGAGGTGGAATGCCGAGCGCCCGACGCGTGTCGAAATCAGCGAACAAGCCTATTTGTTCGATGAGATCCCATGGGAGGTTGCCCCATATGGCGGGGTCCATCTTACTTGATGAATATCCAAGCTTTTCCTTTAGGTGTCCATGGACCCTCTGACGTCTGCTGCCATCTCTGATCCTTGGCGAAGATTCCATTCGATTCTTCATTCGCATCGACCCATATAGGCTCTTTGACTTTTGAGAGAACCTTATTCACAAGTCGAGTCGCGAGACCCATGCGTTTCTCAGCGACGCATAGGTCCCCAAGGATCCATTTATTCCCCCAGCGCTGGAGAGTACATACAGCCATCACCTTTGATCCTTCGCGAATCGTATAAAGCCTGTCAAAGCATTTAGGATTCCAAATGCTTTCACCGATCCCAAAATTTTTACTAATAAGTTCATCCATTACTTTACAGACGGGACCTATCTCTAACAGGGAACCACCAATCGATAATCTCTCCAGCACGGATCACGGCGTACAGGACAGCAGCAGCTACACGCCCGGACATCTTTGAGGGTTTGTCAAAGATGCACTTGTACGAAAGCTCCTTAAGCTTGTTGTTGTCCGAGTTGAAATCCATTACAGACACAAGTGCTGAAAGTTTTAAGTGGGTACATAAAAATAAAAATCTTTAGAACAAGTACCACTTGATGGTCGGTCTCGGGAGCTCACATGCTCCCTCGGATTCCTTCTACACTCTCGATCTCTCAGTACTTAAGCGCGTGTATGACGAGTGGACCGAGGCTCTTCCCCATATTAAACCATATTATGCAGTCAAATGTAACCCAAATAATCAGATCATCGAAGCCCTAGCCAAGATGGGATCGAACTTTGACTGCGCGAGCCCAGCCGAGATTCAGGCTGTGCTCGACCTGGGGGTTGAGCCAGAGCGAATTCTTTATGCAAATCCGTGCAAACGTGTGAGCGACATTGTGTTCGCGAAAGATAAGAAAGTTATGCGGACCACGTTTGATAGCGTGTGCGAGCTCAAAAAGATTGCTTCTGTTTTCCCTGAGTGTAAGCTCCTTTTGAGAATCCGTGCTGATGACCCATCGGCACGGTGTAACCTCGGCGTCAAGTATGGCGCCGAGGAACGTGATTGGGACGTTCTGTTGTTTACAGCCCGGACGCTCGGTCTTGACGTGATTGGAGTTTCCTTCCACGTCGGATCGTTTGCATCCAGTTCTAAGGTTTTTGAGGAGGCGGTGCGGACCGCTGAGAGAGCTGTGGACTTGGCACGCGAACACGGGTACGACCCTCGCATCATCGATATTGGTGGGGGATTTTCCTCCGCCTCTGGATTGCCTAAAACCATCAGTGCTCCAAAAGACATTACACTTATTGCCGAACCCGGGCGTTACTTTGTCGAACAAGTCATGACACTGTACACACCCGTCATTGGGACAAAAGGTTCCGGTATAACCATCAGTGAAAGTCTGTATGGCGCATTCAACTGCATACTCTTTGACCACGCCCAACCACAGGTCAAGGAGGTTCTAGATCAATTTTGGAATAAAATTAGTGGACAAGAAGTTTCAATGACAATATTCGGTTCAACCTGTGACGGAGGTGACATCATTTACAAGGAACTCAATTTACCCATGAATATCCAGGATGATGACTGGATCGTCTGGGACAATATGGGAGCTTATACATGCGCAGCTACTACTCAATTCAATGGTATTCCTTTCAATGACCGACCTATTTTTAATATCAGAGAATGCTAAGTAATGCCAAAAGAACAGAAATTACCTCCTTTGAGGATTGGATCGAAAAAGTTTCCATCGAGTCTCAATAGAATCATGAATATGATTGCTCCCCCCTTAGGGAAAAAACCAAATAGTATGCTCAAAAAATGGCTCATACTTAATTAAAAAAAACTCGATTAAAATTAGTAATGATTGAGTTTTTAGAAAATGTATTAACACTTGACGCTATTAAAGCAGCTCATGAAGAAGTATATAGTCAGAAGAATGAAAGAAAGTGGCGTACGAGTAATCAGTCTTGGACGAAGGATCTTACGGTAGATTCACTAGGAACTATACTTATTCATGATATGGACCTGGACTGCCCAGTTGCTAAAGAAATATTCAAACAATTAACCAAATATTTAGATCCTCAATTTAATCATTTACAGAGCATAACATATACCGAATGGCAGCCTATGAGTCTTATTAATTGGCATGATGATAAACATAATGGGAATGGGAAAGAAGGTGCTCATATAACTATTTATTTAAATGAAAAATGGGAATGGAATTGGGGGGGTCTTTTTTGTTGGGAAGATGGTCAAGAACACAGAGTAAAGCGTCCTCAGTTTAATCATGGTCTGATTGTGAGTAAAGGACATAAACATTGTGTCACTGTAACTTCACCAAAAGCTCCCGTGCGAAAAACTCTTCAGATTATAATCACAAATTATAAATAATGGGTCCAATTCTCATAGATGATGTATTTGCCATAAATGAAGAATTTACAGTTGAAGTTGTTGATGATGACGTCGTTGTCATTGACAATATGTTTAAAGATTGGATTAAACTTCGAAACGTGTACATAGACGCTCCAGTTTTCAATTGGAAAATGCCTCAAGGAACCCGTAATTATATAGATTATTATGATTGCAGACATCACTTTATACATCCCCAAAAATATCCATTTACAGACGCGGTATGTAAAATACTCGAACATGTTCACAAATTTAAATTTAAAAGAATTCTTGGTGAAAATAATGCACACAGAACAAATTGGTTCAAACAAATCAAGCCAAAAACATCTGATTGGGCACAAATACACAAAGATGGAGTTAGACCAGGGGAATTCACTGCAATTACATATTTAAATACAGAAGAGGAAAGTTCAGGTGGGACGTCAATTTTTAAAACAATGAATACCAAAGATATAGACGGACATACAGGTGTGAATTACTGGACAAAAGTTCCAAAAGAAAAAATGGGAAAAATATTGAACATTGAAATGAAACCCAATAGAACAGTTATATTCAAATCTGATACTCCTCATGCTGCGTGGCATCCAGTTGATTCATTTTATGATTTTCCGAGACATAATATGGTATTTAGATTTGAAAAAGATCCAGAGCAATCGAAAGTGCATGTTATTAAAAAGGTGTAACGTGTGAAACACATGGTGAAGCTTGGGTGGACAGACAATTTTGAATCAAAATTCAAAAAATGTTATGGAGAGTTCCCTGAACTCGATTCATGGGTCAACAATCTGTACCAGGACAAGACGTTCCCGACACGTGCAGAATTTAACGCAGCTTTTGACGAGTACTGTGCAACAAACAGGGCGACCCGTGAAAAGCTCCACAGGTGCGACAAGGCGGTCATCCTGACCCCAGACGACCTCGCGAAATTTGAGTATGAAGTTTCCCAAGAAGAGTTTGAGGCGGACTATACCAAACTTATCAAAAAGATCAAGGCACTTTTCGAGTGCGAAAAAATTGTTTTCTTTTATTAAGAATGAACCTTGTCATTATCGTTCTGCTTGTGGCTATCCTTGCCGTCCTGGTTCTTCGCCGCTCCCCCAAGCTGATCAAGAAGTGCCCTCTGGGGTACTACTACGCACCTTGGGCAGCTTCAGGCACAGAGTGCATGCCCATCGGCGAGTCTTCTTCAGAAGCTGGCATCTCAACCGATTCCAAGGTTCCAGAGATGTATTCGCCCAAGATGTCCCCAGCATCGGAGGCAAACGCCGTCTTCTACAAGCACCTGATGGATCCTTCCTATTAAATTAATATTTGCGAATACAAATGAAGACTGCTTTTATTGTGATTCTGACAATCCTGGCACTTGCCGTCCTCATGAAGCTGTTCGCTCCCAGTGCTCCATCTGCCAAGTTTGACATATTCTGCTCTCCAGGATACATGCCTACTGGCAGCGGGTGCGTCCCAACCAACGAGGACATCGGTCTGGGACCCAGACCTTGAAAATAATAGTATAAAGAAATAGGATGCGGCATCCAAGACACATCCAGGTGAGACTCACCTGGCCTGAAAGGTACTTCTCGGGTCTGAGTAAATCTATGAAACTCACACGCGAAAAGGAACTGCTTAAACGGAGAAAAGTCCCGTACTCGAAACTGTCCCTCGGACGCTCCAATGCAGGCGGAACGCGCAAAAAGTCCAAGTGGACCTTACTGTTTCACAAAACGTACCCGGGACTCAAGTTTAATAAGAATGCTATTTCCAGACAGACGGGCATCTCAAGATCCACCCTCAATACCGTGTATAACCGCGGACTCAAGGCGTGGAAAACGGGTGGGAGTCGCCCGGGTGCCACTGCGCCTCAGTGGGCAGTGGCGCGCGTGTACAAGTACGTCCTCGTGACCAAGAAAAAGGCACCCAAGGCGTGGTACGCTACCCGCTTTGACCCTGACCAGAATTTGCGCAAGTAAAACTCGACAGAGTTTTTAGATACATGGACCCAGTACCTGGCGTATACGCCTTATGTTTCCATGTCCTCTGTAAAAACACAATCAGATCTTCATCTTTCTTGATTGAACCATCTGGTAAGAGGTACATATCTTCGCCAAGAGGGTTTGGCTTATGACGCTTTAGCGGGCGTGTATCAGGTGGAAACCCTATTTCACCACACTCTTCACCGGTTTTTACCCTAACAACTGTAAATAGTTCCTCCTCCATATTATTTAGAGTTGTCTTATTTTTATCAGGAATCCTCCTTGCGTTCCAGAAAGTATCTGGATATGGGTTCGGCGAGTCTCTTTCCTTTATCCGAAAATTGCAAGAGCCCATCGCGCCGAATGACCATGTCACTCAGAGGGTCGAACGAATTTTTAGTTAAAATGTCCCACCTTTCTTTGTACTTGCGATTTGCTAGGGATCCGTGCCAATGATGTACGATGGTTCCAGGAACCCACGACAAAGAAAGGTTTTTCACGCGATCTTGGTACTCGATCAAGAGATTTTTATAATTTGGGTGAACATTCCCTGGACAGCTGTCTGTGATTTTCCCTATGAGTGCCAACGCCATGTGTCTGTCACCCGATCCAAGAATTGCCCAATCGATCAGACCCTTCATAGCCTCAAACGCTTTGCGTGTGCACGCCCAGGCATATCCTGGGTGCCAAAAGCCGTACTTGTCCGTCTTTAAATAAGGCGTATTACTCCCGCGCGCCATGTACCCGAAGCTTTTGTCCGTCTTGATAGGGTCGCCATTCGGTCCGAGGTTTATGACCGAGTGGAACATCTGGGCTACGTTTGCAAGTTCCAGAACCTGGATCGTATCTTCGACCCAATTTTCATTTAAAAATGTAATATCAGCGTCTATCCACGCTATGTACTTCCAGTTTCTAGGTAACTCATGAGCAGCTAAGTTGACAAGATGTTCCTTTATCCACATCTGATCACCTGGTTTGATTTTCAGGTGTTTCCAAACACCCAGCTTAGGGAGGGAATCACCACACTCGGCAACGACGATCCTGATTCCTGGGGTATTTTTAATTCTATTTACAAATTCAATAAACAGTTGTTTACGTTTTTTGAATTCGCAAAAGTTGAAGTACGGCAATATGACGTAAAGCAAGTCTTGATTGCAAAGGCACTGCATCTACTATTGGTCTGTATTATTTACGGCGAAACTGGACGCCTTATTTTTTGATCATAGGCTGATGAATGTACTCCTCAGTCATTTGATTTTACTTGTGAACTTAAGTGAGCTTATTGGACGCGCGTAGCAACCATAAGTAGCGCATTTATAAAGTTGTAATTCTTAAATTTGAGGTTATAGGATTTATCTGTTGATATAAATTCTATATTCCACCCCATAGAAGACCACATTTTAGATACATAGTCTGCGTTGATCCGTTGTGGTAGTGGCGGTTCCCATGGGTCTGGGTTAGTATCACTGGAAACTAACATGACATATCTTCCTCCAATTTTTATACATGGTGTAATAACTTCTAAATATTGTTTTTGTTTGTTTTCATTTATACAATGAAAAAATGCCGAGTCCAATAATGTATCAAAACTTCCTATAGAATTTGCAAGTTTATGTATGTCGCCTAGTATGATGGAAATTTTGGAACTTACTTTCTTAGTTGCTTCTTTTATTGAGTCAGGTGATTGTTCTACACATGTGACACTCGTCACATCTGGTAAACTGGATATCCATATAGAATTATTACAAAGTCCTGAACCAACATCTAACACTGAACCCGAAAAAGCATACTTTACACTTTCAAGTGCTGGTTGATGTGTTCCTATATCCCAAGGATACATTTAATTTTATTTGTGAAGTTAAGTGCTCTCAATGGGCGCACGTGTTAAAAACACGACGCGTTGATTACCAAATGGATTACGAAGCCAAAGATATGATTGAAATCATGGAACGTCTGATTGAGAAAGACGATGCAACGACAGCGTGGTACCTGCAAAGTGAATTTTCCAGAATTTATAACAAACTTCCACCAAATTCACCTGAGCGTGAGCTCATGGCGGATATTTGGAAGAGATCGATGTTAAAATGGCACTAAGCCCACCACTCATAGGTACAGCGTGAACATTGTATACTTCCTGTATCCGTCTTTCCGACGATTATATTATCACACTTTGGACAACACTCACGCGTGACTGTCGCGCCCTTGGGAATTGAGGGATCATCTGTACCTGGTTTATATGTGTTTTTCATTTCGACCCATTTCTTGAGTTCCTCGTCAGTCATGGCGTCGCCCCATACTTTGCGCGCCTCGCGACGCTGAAGCTCCACGAGACGCGCCGAAAGATAAATTGAAAGATCGAGCGCCTCCTCGAGCGCCTCTTTGACCCAATCGTATCCCGAATCCTCCTTTAGACCGTGCCCATAAGTTGCACGCCCCTGGACCATACGCTTTTGGATGAGCTCAAGAATATCAACATTGAGCTCAGCCATTTAATTATTTTACGCGCAATTTTTCTAAGTATATAATTCTAATTGAGATGATTATCCTCGATCCACTGGTCGACTGAGTTGATGTACAGCAAAAGTTCCCACATATTGTCCACTTGAGGACACCACAGACGAGGTTCCTTTTCACCCTCGTTGAAATAAACACACTGCCAATTTGGCAACCAACGAGCTGTTCCTATATTTTTAAGAGAATCATCGACATAAATGTGAGTATGATGATTAGGGAACTGAGTATACATGGGTACCTCGGGTTTCATAAAGTCCCCGGGACACGCAACAAACACCTCATCACCGATCGCACGAGCAACTTGTCCTGCCCATTCCATCGGAGAATTTGTGAAGAGCGTCACCTTCCAGCCGTTCTGCGTCAATTCGTGAATCTCCTTCGCCTCCTCCTGGAACTCGGTTCCGTATATGACCTCAGCCAAGTGATCCATGAGGCGCTTGTCGTAAACCTTTTCGTTAAAATCACTCGTATCAATTTTAAAAACCATATTCAGACCGCGAGCCGTGTGTCCGTGAGAAAGGTATAGCTGCCTATTTGTTTCACGTGGATTCTTAGACTCTGGCAACTTTGAAGCAACATAGTTGACGCAATTCTCTTTTACGTGAGACAAGAGCAACTTGTCACGCACGATAACACCGTCAATATCCAGGAGTAGAGACTTGAATGCCATTTCTTATTATACAGTTCATTTCTCTAACTCGTTCCACCGTGTTAAAGCCATGTCACGTGGTAAAATTACAATGGCGCTCAATATTATCAAGCTTAATCCAAATGCTCAACTTCCAGTCCGCGCGACTCCGGGTGCTGCTGGCTACGACCTTTTCAGCACTGACAACTATGTCGTTCTACCAGGTCGCCGTGTGGTTGTCTCCACCGGCATCTCAGTTCAGCTCCCGCCAGGAACTTATGGACGTATTGCACCTCGCTCTGGACTCGCCGTGAAGCACGGTCTGGACACACTGGCAGGCGTGATCGATCCAGATTATCAGGGTGAGATCAAGGTGGTTCTTCAGAACCTTGACTCTCAGCAGCCCTTTGTGATTCGCCCAGGGTACCGGATCGCTCAGCTCATCCTCGAGAATTTCACAGAGGTGGAGGTGGTTGAGATTCCGACCGAGAACACACCTCTGAATACTCAGCGTGGAGCCAGTGGTTTTGGGGCGACGGGTATTTAGTTAAGGGATAAAATAGTATTAAAAATAACGGAATGGTCCCGTTTCAGGCGGTTGCCTGGAGCGGACAAGACCAGGACGACCAATATACTCTCCGTATCTTTGGTCGTTCTGAAGATGGAAAATCAGTCTCTCTTGGAACAAAGTTTAACCCGTATTGTTACATTCGTACGGATGCACCGAGAGACACCGTGAAGAGTCTGTTTTGGCGCGGACTCGTATCGTGTCAAGTTCAAAATGCAAAGGATCTGTGGGGGTTCCAGAATGGCGAACTTTCACGGTTCCTAAAAATGGAATTCAAGACGCACAAAGCAATCAGAAACTGTGCGTGGTGCATCGAAAATAACAAGTTTCCCGAACTTGCAGGCGCGCGAGTTTACGAGTCGAACATAGACCCGGTCTTACGATTTATGCACGTGTCGGGGTGTTCCTCGACCGGCTGGATAGATCCGGGAATTTGCGAACCTGATTCAGAGACTCTGTGTGAGATTAACCTCTGGGCACCCGATTGGCACTATATCAAGCCTATTCAGAGGGACGACCTGGCACCTCTACGAATCATGTCGTTCGATATCGAGTGTTATTCGAGTACGGGAGCTTTCCCAGATCCCCAGAATCCTAAGGATGTTGTTTTCCAGATTGCTATGACCACAAAGGAGTTTGGGAAGGAGGGATATCTCGACCGCAAGTGTCTGTGTCTCAAGGAAACGGCAGGGTTTGACTGGTTTGCAACTGAAAAGGAACTTTTGCAAGCTTTTCAGAAGCATCTCGCAAAGATAGATCCAGACATTATTACAGGATGGAACATCTTTGGGTTCGATTTGGAATATCTGTTAGTTCGGGCGACGATTCACTGTGGGCTCGCGCCCGTATGGGGTCGGGTCCGGGGAGAGACTGTTGAACTTGTCGAAAAGAATCTGAGTTCGAGCGCGCTCGGGAACAACATGCTCAAGATGGTTCCCATGAAAGGTCGGTACGTGTTTGACCTGTTTCAGGATGTGAAGCGTGAGCACAAACTTGAGAGTTACTCTTTGAATAACGTGTCCAAACACTTTCTGAAAGATCAAAAGCTGGATATGCCTCCCAAGGAGATGTTTGCGCGCTTTGCCGAGGGTAATGCTGATAAACTGGGGGAGGTGGCTGATTACTGTATCAAGGATACTGAGTTGCCACACGCACTCATGGAAAAGCTTTGTCAGATTCAGAACCAGGTTGAGATGGCAAAGGCGTGTTGGGTTCCCTTGGCATACTTGAGTGAGCGCGGACAGCAAATTAAGGTGTTTTCTCAAATGGCAAAGAAAGCTCGAGAACTTAACTTTGTTATCCCGACATTCAAGTACGGTTCAGGAGGTCCTGGGGCTGATGGGTACGAAGGCGCGACGGTGCTCGAGGCGCAGACGGGTGCGTACTATGGACCTATTACAGCACTTGATTTCGCATCGCTGTATCCAAGCATCATGTGCGCTGAGAATCTGTGCTACTCGACGCTCGTCATGGACCCCAAGTACGATAACCTTCCAGGAGTGACGTATGAGCAGTTTGGACCGCACAGGTTTGCGCAGGCGCCGGCACCTTCACTCCTGCCCGTCATCTTGATGGACCTCAAGGCGTTTCGCAAAAAAGCGAAGAAACTGATGGCTACGGCAGAAGGGACGCCTATGGAGGCGGTTTATAATGGTCAACAACTTGCTTACAAAATTAGTATGAACTCAATATATGGGTTTACCGGGGCTTCTAAGGGCATGCTTCCGTGCGTCGCCATCGCATCCACGGTTACTATGCGCGGACGACAAATGATTGAGGAGACTAAGAATTATGTCGAGGAACACTTTCAGGGTGCCAAGGTGCGGTACGGGGACACTGACTCAGTAATGGTCGAGTTTGATGTTCAGGGACGCAAGGGTCAAGAGGCGATCGATTACTCGTGGCAACTGGGCGAACAAGCTGCCGAACAGTGTACGAAACTTTTCAAGGCGCCAAACGATCTCGAACTCGAAAAGGTATATTGCCCGTACTTTCTGTATTCGAAAAAGCGGTATGCAGCCAAGATGTATGAGAAAAACAAGGCGGGTGCCATCGCCTTCAAAAAGATTGACGTCAAGGGTTTGCAGGTGGTCAGACGCGACAGTTGTCCTTTCGTTCGCGAGACGCTCAAGAAGCTTCTGGGAATGGTTCTTGAGTCGAGCGATCCACGCCCTGTGATTGAGTCAGCACGGGAAGCTGCCCGGGACCTCATGAATGGCAAGGTGCCTATGGAAAAGCTCTTGATGAGTAAGCAACTCGCTGATGGATATAAAATTACAATAGGTCCTAGTGAGCGTGACGCTGTAACACAAGGTATGAAGTTTGTTTCAGGAGATGAAAAGCAGAGTTTACTTAATCTTCTTAAAACGTGTGAATATAAACTTCAGCACGAGGCGATTATTGAAAAAATACTATTGAAAAACGTTCCATTTTCGCAACAACTAAAAAAGGTTTCTAATGCAGTTCCACTACCTCATGTTCAAGTACGAAATGCTACGAGGGCGCGTGCACCAGGTTCGGAGCCTCAGCAAGGCGACAGGGTCCCCTTTGTGATTATCAAAGGGTCAGGTAAAATGTACGAAAAGGCGGAGGACCCCGCATGGGTCCGTGAAAAGGGAATACCAATCGATTACGACTATTATTTTAGTAACCAATTCAAAAAACCAGTTCAGGATCTTTTGGAACCGTTGGTGAGTGCTGACCAGATTTTTGACAAGAAATTCATGGTCAAAGCAACAAGCACATCTGAGATGGAGGCGCGCAAAGCATTCCTCACCCGTTTCGGGTTAAAAGTCAGTTCCGCAGGAGGACTTTAGTCCGACGGGAGCGGAGCTCCCTGAACTGTTCCGTAAAAAAGAATCACAGTCGCCGTGCAACTGGTCTTAAAAGTTTCAACAGTATAGATAGTAAGATGGAACAACAGATTCTCGACTTGATCGAGGAGGAGGTGTCTCGCCGGGTCAATCTCAGACTCGTAAGTGCCCTCGAGTTTGTTTCCAAGACGTATGATATTCCAGTTGAACAACTCATGAAAGACTCTGCCAAGGTGGAGTGTACATTCTGTAAAGGTATTCTCAAGAGTAAGAAACGCTGTATGAAACAGCCAAAGGAGAATGGGTACTGCGGATTTCACCAGAGTCAGATCCCTCCACCCGTCTTGAAACAAATTGAACGTGTGAAAGCTCCTTGGGAAAGTTAGTAAGTCTGAAAGACTTTTCAGTCGGTCCTTCGGACTTGAACACTTAAGGCTTTAGAACCTAATTAGAATAATGAACAAGTCTACACTTTTGCTGTCGAGTCTCGAACGTTTTTTTGATGACCCAAAAAATCAAGAACAGTTGTTTGATATTTTGGAACATCGGAAAGGTATTTCTCTTCGCAAACTCGAGTGGTTTGTCACCAATTATTGCAAGGCTAAGCAGGTAACCTACACTGCCCCAAACGGTAAGATGTTTACTGTACACGTGGCATACAAGTCGAGCCTTGACGGGTACAGTAAAAAGCTTTTCGACCCCTTTTGTCGAACCGAGCGTATAGAGTTCAAGGGACTGACAACAACCGTCGCCCAACTCAATTTTATTAGATGGACAATTTCTAATGGTATCATCGCTTATATCCTTACTGAAAAGGAGTTGTTGCGAAACCACCCTGAAATTGCAGAAGATTGTACCCATAATAAAACAGATACAAATTGTATCCCTGCGTAATTTGCGCTGTATATTGAGGTTTGAATGTGAGTGAAAGATTAGTTGTTTGTGAATTTAACTTTGAAAAATTAAGATACCCTCCCTGATTGTACTCTTTTGGAGTGAGCCCAAACGAGTATGTATAGATGTTTTTAGATGGTATAGACAACCCGTGTTCAAGTGGTTGTTTGAACGAGTAATAAAGAGACCCCTGGAAAGTACTGAGAATATCAACGTTATTCAACGTGATTTTTGCTGTACTAATCACATCAACAAAATTGGAATTGCCTGAGGGGAACTGAAGCTGAAGACCAGTAGCAATGTACTGTGTTGTATAACCATAACTGTACCGCGAGTCTGAATAACGCCCATCGCTCACATCCTCATAATTCTTATTTCTAAAAAACCATGCCAATGTTTGAACAGGGAAATTTGCAGTCAACTCGAGTTGAGGATTGTTGCCCGAAAAGGACAGGGTTGACTCTTTTTGAACTTTGGGTACGAGGTACTTTAAAGGCGTGTTCATGTAGTACAGTCGCTCGTCGTCATTGAGGAGAATCTCTTCTGTGATGAGGGTCGGCAAATTTGTCGTGTCTGGTGAATAAATATCCATTTTACTGCCTACAGGTGCATTACACCACCAAGTATTTTGCTGAAATGTAAAGCGCACGTAGAGACGCTGATTCCACATGGCGCACAGAGGGAAGTAAGGGCGCCGGAGTCGCTCACGCGCCTTATTGTTTGCAGAGTGTCTGCGGCAAAAGAAGAATTCTAGTGGAGTAATAATATCCGAGCTTGGGACGACGTTTGCATATGCCGAGTACGACAAGACAACGACACCCGAACCGCCATTCCCGGGAGTTGTCCCGAACGCGCCTCCGCCTCCACCGCCCGTGTACACGGTTCCGCTAACTGCCGCAGTATTTTGTGCAGAGAAACCAGTGACGTTACTCGAACCGGCACCGCCTCCACCTGATCCACCGGGAGTTGCGAGAGTTCCCGTAATAGATGTGTTCGAGGCACCCCCACCGCCGCCTCCAAAGTAAGACGCCGTGTACGGATAAACCGCGTTACTATACAAAACTCCCACACCGCCACGTCCTAGTGTACCCGAGGTCGTGAATGCAGAGCTTCCCGTGCCAGTTGTCACATTTGCACGCCCACCCGCGCCACCACCGGACGCAAAGGCTGTGTTGCTCGAATACATAAACTGGGAGTTTGACGTGTAAGCAGTCCCACTCGCCCCGCCGTACGCACCTCCGTACCCACCTGTAGCTATGTACCCGTTGAAACTTGAGGTGGTCCCGTTTGGACTTGCCTGAGTTCCCCCAGTTCCTACATTCACCGAGTACGTCCCCGGGAGCAAAAACACAGACTGGTTTACGACTCCTCCACCACCTCCTCCCATAGCATTGTAAATAGTCATGTTTAGACCGGAAGGTAAAATAATCCATTGAATTCCAGTCACAGGGTTGATTGTAATGGTAGACGAGTTGGCAGCCGAAACCGTCCCACTAAATTGTACATTTGAGGAAATGAAGGTGGCTGGTAAACCAACGAGTGCCGACGAAGCGGCAGGCGAAACTGTTATGGCTGGTGTAGTTGTAGGATTTATAGTTGTAAGATTTGTAGAAGTTCCCGTAAACACGTTACTTCCAACTGTGATCCTGGAAGTTCCTGTTGAGAATGAACCCCATGTAGGAGCAGTACCGAGATTGAGAGTCACACCCGACGCAGAAACTGAAGCGATATTAGACCATGAAGGTGCTGCTGACCACTTACTAGAAGTGATCGCCGTGTTTGAACCAACCGCTGCGCCAAGCATGGACGAAAGGGAAACTGTGAGAGTGGTGGGAGTCGCAGGGCTATAGTAAATATTTGAAGAGTTTGTAGTTATATAAAGACCGTTAGATCCAGCACCGCCGCCACCCACCACGAGGAGGTTCACCTGTGAGGCTGTGTTGATTGTGAACGTACCATTCGTCGTAAAGGTGTGAATCGTATTCGATAAAATGTTTGAATTTATGACACCTCCTGTTCCGATAACGGGTGTGGAAATATTAGACTGGGCATCAACTGCTGCAAAAACTCCATTTTGTTCATCGGCGTCCAAGAAAAGTTGATCGCGAATAATGTACCAATCGTCGTACAAAGTCTCGATGACTGTTTCATTGACCAGGAGATCAATTTGCTTGATGAGCGCTCTTCCTATATGGTCAGAGTAGACATACCCTTTCAGGGCTGGCATCTTCACGCGAAGGTACATGTTCGAAAGTAAGTGACCCAGCTCTGTAGGGCGCAACTCAATTTGAAGGGTATTTCCCTGATATGAGGGATTAGGTGGTGGAAAAGGTGTGACACGCTGGAACATCACAAAGTTGGTATATTGTTTGAAAAGTGATGAAAATTGTGAATTGGCATAGTCGTTACTCAACAAGTACGTGTCCTGAGGACCTATTGCTGATAAAGCAAGCACAGACCCCTGAGAAAACCCCCGGTCTTTCTTGTCTATATAAAGCTGGACAGGAGGGGGGTCCCATGGTATACCAGTGTTCAAGTCCCTGAGATGAGCTGAGTTTCCTGTTTTTATATTTTGGTTCAAAATTACTACCCCCTTGGGGTCGTATGATATCGTCGTGAAATTACCAGGGACAATGGTGTTTGTGTAATATGCTTCATGGATAATCGCAGGATAACCCTTGACATAAACTGGGACATCAATCTTAGGCGCGGGACTATCATCTATAATCTCTAAAATTGCCGAGTTATAATCACTAATTCCCTGACTATAAGAAACGACTCTCAGAGGCATCGTTATCCCTGGAAGATTCTCCACAATCCATCCTTTCCCTGTTCCCTGCGGGGGTGGTACAGAAAAAATAAAATTAACAACGCCTTGATTTACTGTATAGTAACCATACAAGGGGGCACTCACCTTTTTGGAAACAAATTGAACCTTTCCCGGCGGATAAAGAATAGCTCCCGTTGTATACTGCACTCCTTCAATTGACTGGTCCGTGTCTGTCTGAAGAGTAAATGACCAAAGGTACGAACCATAGTTATCAAGAACTCCGCTTGCGTTGCTGTACCCAGTGACTTGGATTTGACCCACAATTCCAGTTATGCCGATGGCAGTCCATCCAACACTCACCTGTGTCGATGTAAATGCGTTCGTAGTAGCATAAAATGTCACCTCTTGAGGACCAGTTACTTTATAAAACCCGTCCACATCAACTGGTGAAAGAATAACTGGAGTTTCTTCTACTAACGGAATAGTAGCTTCAATAGCAGCCTGTGTAGCCTGAGCAATTATTTCCGGAGATGCAGACTGCAGGTCTGTAGGCTGCAGGTCTGTAGGCTGCTTTGAGACGCCTTTCTTACTAAATAAATCTTGAAAAAAGTCCAAAGCTTTTGTCTGAACTCTTCGCTCCAATTGAATAAAATTTTCGAATGCTTTTTGGGATTCTCGTTGTATCCCTGACATCCTCTCTACAACTCACTCAGATTATTCTTCCACATTTGGACCACAGTTGTTGCCTTGAGTTGCTCGCGTTCCGTGTTTTTCATAGTACACAAGTCCTTGAGCTTGAGAACCTCCTCTCGCGTATACTGATAAGTCTTGATATCAAGGAGCTTTGACCAAATTTCCTCTTTGAAGTTTTCAGCTCGAAGTTGTCCCCTAATCTCTTCCAAAGGTACGTTCAGCACCTGAACTCGTTTGTTGATAACGAACCCTATGAATCTCGCCTTTTCACTCAACCACTGAATCTCAGAATCCAGCTGCTTGAGGAGGTGCGCCTTGCGTTTCTTGTACGTGCCGATCCGAATCTCCATATATTCCATGAGAATCTCCTCTGGACTATTGTACTTTTTGACAGCTCCATTCGGTCCGATGAGGTACATGTTACTCGTGTGAATAGTCTTGGTCAGACCGAGATCCCGGATAGGGTTTTCCAAAGCTTCTCCGCCCCATATGCGAAAATCAGGTGTTGTTTCACTTGAGTGATTCTCGTATTTCTGGATCGTACCCTTGTCCACCAGGTCGTCCAGGTGCTCCTTGAAGTCCTGGATCCACCGACCAGGTGGAAGCTCCTTCACGTGCAACTGACTTCCCTCCTTTTCCACGATACCCTCCATGACCCATGTGTGCTCCTTCGTCTTTGTAATTTTTCCCTTAAATCCCTTGAAGTGAGGCTTCATTGCAACCATTGGAACCTGTTCAAGACCACACAAAATATTGTGCTTCACAGCCTCTGCATCAAACGGCGGAACATAGCAGCTGAAGCCCGTCCCGATACCTTCGGCGCCATTGATGAGAATCATAGGGATGACTGGTGAATAAAACTCAGGTTCAACATGCTGACCATCATCCACAACATATTTTAGAACAGAATTGTCTAAAGGGTCGAAAATGGTTTTCGTATGAGGAGCAAGTCGGGTGAAGATGTACCTGGAACTCGCAGCATCCTTCCCACCTGCCAAACGAGTTCCAAACTGCCCAGATGGTTCGAGGAGGTTCAGATTATTTGCACCCACAAAGTTCTGGGCAAGGTTCACGATTGTTCCCTGGAGACTTGCTTCGCCGTGGTGATACGCCGTCTGTTCAGCCACGTAGCCTGCCAGCTGCGCCACCTTCATGTCAGACGTCAGGTTCTTCTTAAGGCAGGCGTAAATCACCTTGCGCTGGGAAGGTTTGAGACCGTCTGAAACATGTGGGATAGATCGCTTAATGTCCTCGGCGCTAAAGTTGGACAGGTCGCGATGAACGAAATCACTGACAGAGAGAGTCTTGACTGTACCATATGGAATCTCCTTAGGTGGAGACGCCATGTGCTTCGTCAGCCACTCCTTGCGGTCATCTGCAAGAGCCTTGGCAAACGCAAGACGCATAGACTCGTCAACGCGTGCATCCGAACTGAAAGCGACCGTGAGGCGGTCAATTTGCTTGAAATACTCCTTGGCTTCTGCGCTCGTGGAGGTTCCCAGACCCTTGTAGTACTTTGTTCCAGCCGGCGGAGCTGACTGACCCTGGTGCGCAGTCCTGAAAGCCTCTTCCGTAAAGTACCAGGTTTTCCCCGCCTTGATAACTGGGGTAACCATAGACACCACAAAACCCAACTCGATGAGTTTCGGCCAGTACACGTGGAACATGTTGAGGACCAGACCCTTGATGTGTGACCCATCCAAATCGGCATCTGTCATAATCATGAGACGCCCGTACCGCAATTCTCTCAGAGAATTATAGACCTTACCATGTTGGAGCCCAAGGATCTTCTTCATGTTGGAGAATTCCTCATTATCAGTCACTTGTTTTACAGAAGCATCTCGAACATTTCGCGGCTTACCCCGCAGTGGGAATACGCCGAAAGCATTGCGTCCTACAACGCTCAGACCAGCAATGGCAAGAGCTTTCGCCGAGTCACCCTCGGTAATAATAAGCGTGCACTCATGAGACCTGTGAGTTCCAGCCCAGTTAGCATCATCGAGCTTAGGAATTCCCGAAATGCGCGCCTTCTTGGACCCGTCTGTCTTCTTGAGCTCTTTGTCGACTTGGGAGAGTCCCTTGGACAGGAGATCCTCCAAGACACCCGTCGCCAGGACATCCTTGATGAATTTTGGTTTAAAATCAATGGTCTCAGTAATTTTTGAAGTACACTCAGCCTTGGTCTGACTGCTAAATGTGGGGTTGACTATGACGGCTCGCACAAACACAAAGAGTGACGACTTGATTTGGGCTGGTTTAAGCGTCGAGCATCGCTTGTCTTTAGCAATTTCGTCGCAAATTAACTTGGTAATCTTATCGACGTGAGTTCCACCCTTGGTGGTGGAGATGCCATTCACAAAGCTGACCTGCTGGAAAGCACCGGACTGAGAGTGTCCTATGACCACGTCAAAGTTGTCGGTGTGCATCTTGGATACATTCGCGAGACCATGCATCTTGGCATAGTCTTCGAGGCTGGGAGTCTTGAGCAATTCCCGGTTGAAATATACCTGAGCCTTGGAGCACCACATAGCCGCGTCCCATGTGCGTTTCTCCACGAGCTTGGCAAAGTCACCCGGACCACCGAAGCGCTTCCAGTCTGGATAAAAAGTGATGGACACATACGGGCAGATTTTGTCTGGAGAGGTGACGATGTCTGGCGGCTCAACCTTGCTCATATTGTCGGTCCAAGTTTGCATGTAAATCTTCTTACCATCACTAATTTTGATATTAAATTTCAAACTGAACACGTTGGTCAACTTGGCACCGTACCCGTTGCGACCACCTGTCACGCGTTGCTCGTCGTCATTATAATTGGAACTGGTCAAAAGGTGCCCAAAGATGAGTTCGGGGATCCAGATGGGCTTTCCGTCCGTTCCCTTTTCAGTCTCGTGCTTCTTGATTGGGATAGATACGCCGTAGTTTCGGACAAAAACAAAGTCCTTGCCCGTCACGACTTCAATCTTGTTCACCTTTTTGGGGTGCATCGAGTACTGGTCGATGGCATTGACCAAGACCTCGTCAAAGATTTTCACCAGCGCAGGTGAAACAGAAAGCTCAGAAAGCTTGAAATTGTCCCCGTCTCGAATCCAATAGGAGGAAGATTCGGGAGCGAGGGATCCGACATAAGTGTCGGGACGCTTGAGAATATGCTCAACGTGTGTGAGCCGTTCATAGCTCATCGTTTGTGAAATTACGACTTGTCTCTTTAGCTGATACAGGGGGGAGGTGCTGAATACAAATGTTCATAGAATCCACCACCTTGCAGAACCAAATGGGCAAATGTGAATAAAGCTACGCTCATTCCAGCTGCTGCTGCAAGTGGTTCCTGTTTGTTCTTCGCTACAATCAATTCACCAATTGTGACGATCATCACGAATACAATTGTTTCGATTATGAGAGCAGCGGGGGTTCCTGCAAATGTTTGCAAAATACCCGTCGAAAAATCTGGTGAAACGTGTGCAACAACTGCCAAGCCAATAGCAATTACGAAGCCTATTAATCCGACGATGACAATTGGTAAACCTAAGACGTTCTGTTGGTTCTTTTCCTGATCAGACATTTTATCATTTCCGAAAACAGTGAAATATCCGGCAAATTCACGGCACACGTGATACAAGAAAAAGAGCATCAGGGCAAACACAAAGTGGTTCATAAATAAATCAGAGCGACCACGTGTAAATGTAAGCCAACCGGCTGCAATTGCACCAAACCCTGCGACTGCAAAACTGTCCTGCATAAATTGCTTAGGATGATCTCTTACATATGACGAGTGACCATTAATTAAAGCAAGTACAATAAGTCCGAGAATAAGACCGCCCTTACCACCGATAGCGAATTTCTCAAACAAACCCGCAGCCTTTGTTTGAATAGCAGTAACTGGACTGTTCCGAAGTTTTGAATTGATCAAAGCGCTAAAAATCAAGAGCATACATGCCGATATAGGAAGTCCTACAGTCATTCCAAGGTTTTCCGAATGCGGAGTTTCATGTGTGGATTCCATAACGGGTTCTGGGGCAGGAACCGGTGTTGGTGTCGGGGTTGGGGTAGGTCCTGGGGTCATAGTAGAGCCTGAACCTTCCGCAGCACTCATATAACTTTACTTGCGATAATTTTTAAACAAAATTGCAAATATAAGGGCTGACATGAGAATCATGAGAATAATCGTCGTATTGTCGAACAGTGGTTTTGGAGCCTCGGGTTCACACCCTGATAACCAGTGTTTGAGTGCATCCTCGTAAGTCACTATTGGTTTCCCGAGGCGTTCATTCACGATATTGTGAATATCGACTGACCATCTGAACTGATCCACATCTGGGATGGGTTTCTCAGCGAGTAACTGGGAAAAGTGAAGACGGCACCCGAAACAGGGGAGGACCATCTGGTATGTCTCGATGAATGTCTTGAGAGCTGCTTTATCAACAGCTGCAAGACATGCAAGGTGAAATGCACCCCAGAAGTAAGGACCAAAACTCTTTGGACACAGTCCCATTAATTTATGTAAAGAAATTAAAATGTGTATCCAAACGTATCAATTTCATACTTGAAATACCCGGCTACGAGATCTCGTGTTTCATCTGTGTAATATTGTTGATAAGAACCTTCATAGTCTCCTTTATTTCTATGTGGCAATGGTATTTTTGTTCCTAAGATGTCTTGTATCTGTTTAAATTTCTCATCTATCTCTTCAAGTTTAATTACAATGTCAAAATCTTCTGCTTTGGCGTTGAATATCGTAAAATGGGTTGATAGACCCCATCCCGGTGATTTTATATTTGGAAGAAGTTTAATAAATTCAGTAAATGTTGGTATTTTATCTAAATTAAGTGCAATTTTAAACATATTATTAGTTTCATAGCTTCTTATCCAGTAAAAATACATGCTAACTATTCTGTGCCAAGGATTTCTAACAATAATGAAAAATATATATTTTGGAAATAATTTTCTATAATCTTCAATATTTTTTGATGAAAAATATACCGAACTGATATCTATAGCCTTTAATTCATTTATTTTACAAAAATTATCTATACTCTCAAGACCGCATTTAGGCAAACCGAAAAATAACACCTTATCTTGTATATGTTTGATATTACTCATTATCCACTACAAATAAAATTTATGACTCAACGAAACACAGTCCAGTCTGTGCGGTAGTACCCATAAGGATAAGTATCATTATCTACTCTGTTAAATGGTGGATATATATGAAGATACTTTTTCGGTACATTTATTTTGCACATTTCTACGACCCATGAAAAACCTGAATTTGTTCCGTGATAAGCTTGCGACCTTTCAATTACTAATCTATAATCAAAAATACAAGAACTCTCAACGGGGCTATATCCTTTACTTATGCAGAATTGTTTCGTAGTTTCTGGAATTTTTTTACGATCTATTTTACCTGCAGCTGGTGCATCTTGAACAACTATATATTCTGTTGTTCCTAGGTATTTTATCACCTTTTGATAAAATTCCTCCTCGCGCTCTTCATCCCTGAGAACATAAAAATTGTCAAACATGAGATTAGGATCCAAATTTGCGTCCTCATATAGTTCCCGTACCCAATTTTTCCTATAAGGAAGTTGAAAACATAAATGAGGCGTTTTCATATAACCTAAAATTAATGTTTCACATTTGGCATTTTTTCCAATTTGAACCAACTCTTTTTCTGAAGACTCTTGGTTTGCGATAACATACTGAATATTTGTAAGATCCCTAAACATATATGGGGTATTGAACATGTTAACTTTGTGCACCCCCAAAATTACATCTCTAGTTTTTACAAACTCTCTCACGAGTCCGTTACATACTACAGAGTCTCCGAAACCAGGTGAAATTATTATGAGTAACTCGGGCTTTTTAGTTTTGCACGACACATGAGACTTTTGTTCAATATCATTAATTTTAGACTTAAATTCATGTCGTTTATCATTCCATGTATACACAAGTCTGGCGAGTCTAATAAATTCGTCATCGAAACATTGTTGTCTTTCCTTTTTCCTAATCTCATTTTCAACATTCCAGATTATTGTATTTACATTTTTGAGTTCTTCACTTCGTTCATCGGTTAGTTTTGCAAGTTTTTGATACTCCCTTTCTATATGTTCCAACTTTTTTGGATCTTTAATTCTTTCTTTTTTAATTTCCAGGATTGAAAGCCTATCTAAAATATCGGCTTTGTCATCCATTAATACTATTTTCACACTTAAAATCCTCCGCGAAGACGCAATACGAGGTGCAGGGTAGATTCCTTCTGAATGTTATAGTCCGCCATGGTACGGTCATCCTCAAGCTGTTTGCCTGCAAAAATGAGACGCTGCTGATCTGGAGGAATACCCTCCTTGTCTTGAATCTTAGCCTTCACATTGGCGATTGAATCACTGGATTCAACCTCGAGTGTGATTGTTTTGCCCGTGAGCGTCTTTACGAAGATTTGCATTCTAATATATACACCGTGCTACTTTTTAAGCCGAGAGAACCTCTGCGGGTACCTCCACGGGCGCCTCCACGGGCGCCTCCACGGGCACCTCCACGGGCACCTCCACGGGCACCTCCACGGGCACCTCCACGGGCACCTCCACGGGCGCCTCCACGGGCACCTCCACGGGCACCTCCACGGGAGCTTTTGGGCATCCGCACTCGCACTCGCATCCCTCGCAGTTTGGACCACAGCCGCACTCGCAACCGCATGATGCAGCCTTTGCATTCAGAGCCTCCTCAATCAAAGCAGATGCACGTGAAACTGGGACGTCCTCATCGGCAACCTCTTTGATAATATTCCAAGAATACATATCTCCTTTTACTATTTTTAAATAACCGCCCTCTGGTATTACATACCAAGAACCATCGTAATCGTTGTGAATAAGACCTGAATCATCGATAATCCACTTAAAATCGTTATCCGCGGACACAAGTTCTGCCTCTGACAGTATCCAATATGAATGACGCACATAAAGCCCAGTATCTATGTTACGAATTTGACCCTCAGAATCAATTTCGTACGTAGAACCCTCGTTCGCCAAACGAATTCTATCACCAACGTTTGCCCCCCAAAAAAGACCTGATCCATGCTGCTGAATCTTGAACGACATTTATATTATAAGGTGATATTTTTTTAAGTCTCTAAAAAATTCGTGTCTTGTCGCCGTTGAGGACAGCTCTACATGATAGAGAATCAAAATGGATCTCGCTAAGCTTCGCCCTACATATAGCCAGTTCCGTACCGAGCGGGTAGCAGTCGAGGATGGGCACGCTCGTATGCACGTCGCACCTCCTGTAGCTAAAAAACCATCCCTTGCACCCTTACAAGGCAAGGGGAGTGAAGTCTGGCAGAAACTGTACAACCAGGCGGTAGAAGACAAGCACCCCTACCCGGAAAAGTGTGCAGACTCGGTGCTCCGGGCTCGCGAAAAAGCCCTCAAGATTGAGGCAAATAGGCACAAGCTCCAAAAAACGGACAAGGTGCCCAAACCTGCTGAGACTGTAGTTGCAGCAAAAACGGGGGTCAAGCGTGCACGCGTACTCCCATATGACTCTCGCTGTACGGCGACCAAGATGGACGGCAAGCAGTGCGAGTTCAAGCGGCACCCCGACTGTGGGAAATTTTGCTCCAAGCACGCAGTGAAGCTCTGAACAAAAACCTTTGAATAGTGTAATGGAGATGGATTGGAACATCATATGGGCGGCTATCGCCATCAACTTTTTACTCGTCTACATCGTCCCTCGTATTATAAAGAAACCTACAGGAATTCAGGTCATTGATGACGTGGTCCTGTACTTTAACTCCCAGAAGGGGTTTTTGCTCGCATCCTCCATTGTCCTCGCAGGTGTCATATACGGCGCGCACTACTGGGTAAAATCATCTGGGGGCGAGGGACACTCGCACTCACCTGATTTTTAAGTCACTACGCGACTGGAATTTTAATATTGATCAAAAGTAAATGTTTAAGACTACAAACGCCGCTGTTAATAATATTAAAAAGGCTAACGAGAAGATGAACAACGCAGCCATCGCGGCAGCAAATGTCCAGCCCGGAAACGCTATTCGCAGTGCGAATGCCGCCGCGGGTAACCTGGCTACTGCCAACCAGCAGCTGAACACTGCCGCAAATCAGGCACGTAACCTGGGTCTGAACAAGGTGGCTGCCAATCTGAAGAATGCCGCAAACAAGGTTAAGCAGGCAAAGTTGGCAGAGGCTCTGAATCACACAGCAAATGCCGTGAAAGCGATGAACACACGTTCGCCATCAGCTCTGTAGTGTGTGTATGCTCCCATGACGTCACGCGCTTTTCGAAACAATCTTTCATGTGCTGAGCAAGTGCCTCAGTTGAGGGGTGACCCCACTCGAGTTCCTTTGTAAATAGAAAATCGTCAAACCCTATGGGTCCCAGGGTACATGGTACGACCCACGGCGTCTTGACATACTCCTTCAGTCCCCCGTAATCAGTTATAATGACGGGTTTGGACATGAGGGCAGCCTCCACAGCTCCCATTCCGACCCCCTCGGAGTGTGAGCAGTTGATATAGCAGTGACAGCTCGCGTGAATCCTGTCCATGGCATCGTCCGACAATAGTCCGTTAATCACAACAACACCTGGGATGTTCAGGTGCAAAGGCTGGATACACGTCGCCTTGAGTACCAGACGTGCTTTGTCCCCAAAATTACACATCTGAAAAGCTTGAACAAGTCCATTCAGATTTTTACGTGGATCCGCCATGTTACCGATTGAATAAAAAGTGTAAGGCGTCACCTCCTTGGGCACTTTGTGTAGTTTCTCATACGCAAAAAGTGGGAGAACCTTCCACTCCACCTCTGGAAACTGACGCTCAAATACGCGTTTACAAAATTCAGACGCCACGTAAAGAGTCTTGTACTTGCGCAAAATCCCGTAGACTGGATTCACAGTTTCAGTTTCACAGATGGTCATATAACTCATTTTTTTGCACATTTTCGCATACTGGTCGATGATATTAAGCTGCTCCTGAATAGGCAGGACAAAGGCAAAACCTGCATCATATGTTGCTTTCTTTGGTGGGTGACCAATTTCACAGTACTCTGTATCGTGACCCTGGGAACGCAAGAGCTCTGCGTACCGATTCGTGACCTGTCCTATACCCGCAAGGAGTCTAGGTCCTATGAATAGTACCCTCATTAATTATCATTATCCATCATTCGTTTAACTAATTCACCAAATGAAATCTTTGGAGTCCATCCCAAAACTTCACGAGCTTTTGTAGCATCTGCTATCAAAACATCAACCTCAGCTGGGCGATAAAACTCAGGATTTACCTTGATGATTACATTTCCATAATCATCCTCTCCAACTTCGTCAACACCCGCACCCTTCCAATCTATGAAACGACCTAAGCATGCCATTGCCTGGTCGATAAACTCACGAATGCTATGCGTCTCACCCGTGCCAATCACAAAGTCCTGGGGCTCAGGCTGCTGAAGCATAAGCCACATAGCCTCTACATAGTCCTGAGCGTGTCCCCAGTCGCGCTTGGCATCCAGGTTACCCAGCTCGATAGGCTTGCGAGTCTTGACCCATTCCGCAAGCCCGAGTGTAATCTTGCGCGTCACAAACTCCTCACCCCGACGCTCAGACTCGTGGTTGAAGAGAATGCCGGTACAGGCGAACATACCGTACGACTCGCGGTAATTCTTGGTGATCCAGTACCCAAAAAGCTTGGACACCCCATATGGGCTTCGAGGATAAAATGGAGTAGACTCATTCTGGACAGGCTCCTGGACCTTCCCAAACATCTCAGACGTCCCAGCCTGATAAAATTTGAATTTTGAAGTAAAATTAGTCTGACGGATAGCTTCCAGAATTCTCATGGTTCCCAGGGCATCCACATTTGCTGTGTACTCGGGCTGGCTGAATGATACCTTGACATGGGACTGGGCACCAAGGTTGTAAATCTCAATGGTATCATACTGCTCAAATGAATTTATGATTGAATTTATACGAGCAGTATCTGTGAGATCTCCCTCCACGAGATGAAACTCAGGATTGGTCTTGAGGTGTTCGATACGCTCATGTTTCCGCTCGGAGCAGTATCGAACTAGACCATAAACTGCGTAGTTTTTATCGAGTAAAAACTCAGCCAGGTATGAGCCGTCCTGACCTGTCACGCCGGTAATAAGTGCCGCCTTCATGTGTTACCAAAGACCATTCGCCTTATCTGATAATTTAAAAAAGCTATCCTCAATTCTAACGGATTTTGAACTAAAATTGTTAATAAAACCTCACGACCAAATCTGCTGAGAGGGCACCTTACCCATAGCATCGAGACCCAAGATGTTAGGTACTCGAGGGTCCCCATTAAAAGAAAATGTATATAAACTTTAGATGAGCTTGCTTGGAGTTCTGGCAATGACAAGTGCTGAATTATTTGGAAATGCACACCTCAAGTGGTACACTGATAATGGGAAGAACCATCACTTGGGACTTGGTATCCTGGCATGGGCTCTTGTTCTGTTCTTTTTGGTTCAGACACTGAAAACATCCAGCATGATGTGGACATGCATCATGTGGGAAGCTATGATCGTTCTAGGAGGTGCGATAACGGCATATGTGTTTTTTGGGGAAAGGTTCACTCACTGGATTCAGTGGCTCGGGGTTCTCCTTGCCATTGGTGCCGCAATGTGTATAAATTACAAGTGTAAATAAACACTGCGACCGTGAGTAAAGTAAGATGGACCCGTTCCATAAGCACTTGATTGAACGGATCACCAATTTAGAAATAGAATTGAATGCGCTCAGGGAGGTGACGTGGCCTGTATGTCAGAGCCTGTGGGACAAGGATGGACCTTTTCAAAATAGAAAGCAAAAAAAGACGTTTTTTAGAACACTTTTCGTGGGGCAAGTCCAGGCACTTTTACGCCTCAAAGCACTTTTTATTGGAACTTCCCCAGGTTTAGCCGTTTCAGAACTTCAATGGGTGCTGGAAGAGGAACCTGTTCGGGGCGAGGAATTAGTATAGTCTTTCCATCCGTGTGAAGTCCCTGAGTGATGTAGTGTTCAAAAAGCTCAGGCGTCTGTGATGCGTGGTGTCCGTCCCTGGCGTGAGCAAAGGTCTGCATCTTATTCCAAACGTGCATGGGTGTTCCGAAGCTACTCAGGTGCCACCCAGAATATTGCAAGACGGGAAACTTCCATCTGTTGTCCCGGAAATAGTTGGGTCCCGAGCGCTTGAGGAGTTCACAGTTGGTGATGACCGTGCCGATCCATGGCTCGCCCGTAAACAGGTAATCCAGTGAGTACTCGAACATCCACATATGGACTGAATTTACTATGTGTGGTAGCTTTTCAAAAGGAACAAGCTTCATATCCGGAATTTCATCCACGTCACTTATCATCACGATTGCATCACTGGGAACAGGGACCTGAAAGGTCCCGTCGGCGCTTGCGCCTCCCTCGAGTCCCTTCAGGATGCACTCGCGCTGATACTTTTCGCGACACCAGGGGTTTTCATCCTTGGGCGCCTCCTCTGCTGTCATGATGATGTGAGTGATTTTGGGGAGCCATTTTGCGAATCGCTGCTTGTTGTTTTCGAAAAAAAGTTCCTTTGGACCACCGACATGATTGACTTCTGCTTCGACAAGAATAAATCGATCAACATAACGATCGAGAAGCTCAAGGCGGAGCTCGAGAATATCGAGCTCGTTGTAGAACATGAACCCATCTACGAGCATTTATAGTTAAAATAACTCTTGCCCTTATCTTGCAGAGATTTCAAAACATTGAGGTAATTTTCATGATGACCGCCCTGGAATTGGTGGTGAAGAGCATCTGATTCAAACCCATATGGAAATTGTTGGATATGACCTATATGGCATTCTGGGGTGTAGACTGTCCTGAGGGTCACACCCTGCTTGGTCAGCAGGTTGCTCAGGATGACGTCATCAGCAGCCCGCGCCTCCTCACGCAACTCCTTGAACTCCTCAGCCATTTTCTGGATCCAGCCCGCCTTGACAATGACTGCACCGTACCCCTCGAGGACATCCATGGGAACCCCGTGCTGGCGAGGATACCTATTTTTAAAATAATTTTCAAACTTGAATCCCGAAAGACCCCAGGCGGATTTCTCGTCAGTCTTGAAGCACTTAAGAAGGTTGGTCACTAATTTTGGATCATAATTGGTGTCATCATCCAGGTACACAATAAGGTCCTCAGGGTCCAGGAACTCAGCCGGTCCAAACACCTTTGTCCCAGGTCCCAGGTCTTCACACCTATTAATTTTGAATTTTGAACCAAAAATAGGATGAGATAAGTTGACTGTTCCATCCCAATCTGGAAATCTATTATAAGAATTTGGAATATTAAGCCATACTTCATGACATGTTTGTTGAAGTAAATCGTATATAACTTTTGGCAAATATTTGAACCGAGAAGGAATACTAGTCAGACTGATGATAACCTTCATTACAAGTTAAAAGAAACAAAACTTTATCCATCAATGAAACACTTTGTGGTTCATGATCCCAAGTTGGTTTCCCGACGGGAGTTTCTTGAAAAGCATCTCCAGGAACGTGGGGTCACAGACGTTGAGTGGATCACTGGATTCAATTCTGATTCACAATTAGTAAAGTGGCTCCACCAGTGGTCGGACACACCCATGGCTCTTGGCTACCTGTCCTGTACCGTGAAGCATTACATCATACTCAGTGAGATGATACGAAAAAATATAGCTGAGGCGGTCATTCTAGAGGATGACGTGGTACTGCACAAGGATTATTCAAAGTTTGTGCCCATCCCAGGTCTGAAGTTTATCAAGCTGGGTATCGGGGTCAACTGGAGTCTGAACCCTGGTTTAAACCCAGTACAAACTCCAAATTATGGATGCTCCGAGGCTCAGTACGTAACTCTCGACTTTGCACGCGAGCTTCTGAATAACCTCAATTTTGGACACTGCGTGGATATTGTCTATTGGGCATATTTGAACCATATTAGACATCCACTCGTGACTGTACCGCTGGCTCACCAGACATCCATCCTCGAAGGGTCGGGGACGACTGGTCAGTCAAATTCTAAAAAAGAAATGTCACTGAGAGATTTTATAGGAGGCTGGGTCACTCTCCCTAAATATAAGTGGTCAGATCTGATGGCTGAGTACGACATGATTCATAGGGTTGAGGATGAATTTGTAAAAAATTTTGGAAAAAGAATAGAAATAGTAAATGCGGAATATATCAAATACCGGCGAAATGCTTGATGTTGAAGATGGGCATCTGAACACCCAACACTGGTTCGGTGGTACAAGACACAAAACGCACCTCCTGAGTGACGATACCGTTAGAAACTACAGGAAACACAAAAGATCCATCCTGGATGACATTATCCAGACCCATGATAATCTCATAGGGAACATGGTCTCCAGATTTTAGAGTAAAAATACGCGGATGCTTCGCCTCCTGAATGTCAGCCACCACCTGATCGTCCAGAGTCTTGAACTTTTCAATCGCGTCCCGCTGGGACTGGTCAGGAGCTACGAAAGTGATGGGACGCAGAACAGGCTCCCAAAAGTTGAGCTCGAGCTCAGGCGACTCTGAATCATTCTTGAAATCAAGCTCTGTCGGGTACGACTCGTCGCTTGGGGTTGCGTCCGTCACGAGATCCTTGCGGACCCACGTGCACTCGAGGACCGTGGGCATCTTACGCACGCGGTCAAGCTGGACATAGGGCTGCTTTGGATAGTTGTTCCCGTGAATATGCACCAGGTAAAATTTCTCATTTAGGAGCTGAATAACATCGAGGGGTGCCTTGTCCATATCGTGAATCTCAGCAATCAGCTGCGTCACACGGGAAAGATCGGCGGTACGGAACACGTCCCACTCGGCACCCTCGATGTCCATCTTGAGAACAAACTGCTCGCCGTCAGGGACGTGGCGCTTCACGTGAGTCTCAAGGGTGAAAAGAGGCGCCTCATCCTTCGTAGAGATGCCCTCGGGTGTGAAAATGATTTTTGGGTTTAAATTAGTTGGTGGCTGGACAGTGTGGTCAAAAATATAAGCGGGCACATCAAACTTGCTAATAAAATCGTTATCAAAGGCGACATTCACATCAACACCGTACCCAAGCATACACGTGGCTCCAAACAGAGAGTTGAGCATGACGTAACCACCGTCACGATTCTCACCGACGCGAATCTTGGGCACGTTGACATTCCACGGGCGGAACATTTATTAAACCAAGAGTTAACCCTTTAACAGCGCAGCAGCGGACTCCCATGGTCTTTTCAGAGAATCCACTGGATGACCGATTCGGTAAGGCATCCCGTACTTTGGAATCCTGTAAAGAGTTTTCACGTCGTTTGTACCATAAAATAGCTTTTCTGGTTCCAGGTCGTCCCGTACGAAAAATAGGTTGACACCAACATTATCGGCGCACACCAGGCTGTACCCGAGGTGACGCCCCAGGATGTACAGAGCCTCGATAGATGACCCGTGATATTCAGTGCCGTCCCACACGTGATCACTCTTGTATGGCATGACACGGTCAATTCCTGGTGGGATTTGTCCTGTGTGCTCGATGACGAGGACACGTGGTCTGCACACCTTATTCAGCTCGCGCCAAACGTGCCAGTCATTGCCATCGATATCAATCGAAACAAAGTCAGGCTCGGCGGGAACCTCATACTTGGCACACAGCTCTTTTATATTTTCAACCGTAATAAACTCCTGATGAATCGGGGAATATGAGCACTCGAATTTAGATCCATTCCACAAAACTCCCGTAAACCCGTGTTTTTCATGCAAAATTTGGCTGTTATTACAAACATCTGTGGCGCCAAACTCTAGAAACTTTTTATTCGTAAACCCAATCTTATAGAATATGGTCAGAGTAATACCATCCTCGCCATTTTGGGAATAGATTCGTTTGTTATGATCTGCGAGATAGGTCAGGTTTTCTGGGATGTCAACTGGGATTGATAATTTTAGTTCTGAATTAAGTGTCTCTACGAGAAACTTATTCAAAGGGCGCATTTCAGTAATAAGTTGAAGATGAAGCCGGTCCATTTTTTATTAAACAAATTTGATTCTTAAGCCAGCCATCATAAAGTTGTGTAAATTATTATCATCTCGTGAAAGTGCATGAGTTTGCGATTCTGGTTCCTGGACCCAGATGGTTTTCCAGTCGTCGCCCCTACGTCCTGCCCAGGGGTAACACACCACCTTCTTTTTGATTCCCTTGTGTTCGAGATATTTTGTATACAAATAGTCATCAGACAGGTAGATGTACTTTTCGGAGGTTTCAGTAAGGGGTTCAATTGCAGGAAACCCCTCCATATCTTTGCGTGGAATGAGCATGCCAAACGCACACTCGAGCATCTCAGTCTCCTGACCGTGACCCTGGAACAGGCAGTACCCGAGGCGTCCCCACATACGCATGGTCGTCTCAGGATATGCCAGCCCCGAGTATCCCACAGGACACTTAAACTCAGAGTACCCTGTGACCAGTCCTTCTAGGAACCGAGGTTGATAAATCATATCATCGTCCAGGATCACCAGTAAAGTCTCCGGATCTTTCTCGAGTTCCAGGGTAGGTAGGAGTTTTGTCAGAACCCCGTAATCCTTGCATCTATTTACTGTGACCCCCATGGAAACTAATTTTGGTTCTAAATTAGGATCGGGTCCACACTTGAACCTTGGATACCAGTCTGGGAGGTTCACATATATGGCATCGGGCTGGACCGTACCTGACTTGAGAGACTGGACCATTTTTTCAACAAATTTTTCACGGGTTGGAATGGTTGTGGTCGTGACAACGACGCGGACCATTTCATAAATTAAACGCATTGACTTTATTTCAGAGTTAGCATGTACATTGTGGAGCGAATAAGAGCTATAATTTCATCCTGAATATTCTTCAGGTATGAATCCTTGGGGAGTTTCACGAGGCGTATACGAGCAATCAGACTTTTGAAATAAGCGCGCGCCTTTTTGGGGTCAGTCATGTATCTCTTGTTTAACGTGACGCGCTTGAGGCGACCGTACTTGCCCATATATGCTTCAGCCCAGGAGTCAAGCAGGGGGACTATCCCTTCATAATATGCCTGAAGAGCCTTGTGCTGGGCATATGAGTTTGTGGTCAGGTGGAATGCGTGTGCCTGTTCACGCGAGTTCATGAGCATACCGACGAAACGGTTAGCAGCCATACTTTAATTTTAGATTAAAATTCATTCTTGATGCTGTTGACCAGACCTCCTGCGTTGAACCCCAACCCAAACATGACACCCAGTGCCATGAGGATAAACCCTAAAACAAGCAGGGCAGTGTTCCGGGAATCCTTTGATTTTTTATTTTCTCTGGTGACGAGGATAAGTCCTGGAATTCCAAACGCAAGACCAATAGCCATGCTGCCGGCAAGAGCTCCCAGTGCGCCGGAAGTACCTACAAAACTCGAGAGAAAAATGTTCTTGTATTTGCCCATTTATTTTAAACTAATATTTTATTTTATATTTGTATACAGTAATGAACAGTCTCAAATTTTTGAGATATTGTAAAACGCACAAGGACCTTATGAGACCTACCCGTAATTTCGTGATATCACTGGGGGGTGGTATGGCTGTTAAACTGTACCTGACAGCGCGCGGGGTTAGCCCCATCCCCAAAAAGGTGGCAAGCACGACTGATTTTGACTTTACATTTGCAGTTAGCCACCCCTTGACTGAGGAGGAGGTTGAGAAATACTCGTTACAGATGTACAACATCATGTACAACTTTATGAAAGGTTTCATACGCCCAGACAAGCTCAAGATTAAGAGCTATGCGCGCAAGAGTCACATTCCAGCAACTGGAAAGCGCACATATCACGTGGTTCAATTCAAGGATGAAAAGGGTGAGGATTTTGTGGATTGCACACTCGCTTATATTCCAGGGACTAATCGTACTCATATAAATACCGAGCTATCGAGAAAGTTTGGGTTACCACTCAAGAAGCTCAAGTATATGTACAAGGATGTGCTTGTTGTATTGGCGGGTTCATTTGTGTACAAGAAAATTATGCCCAGAAACCCACTTGGTAAAAATAAGCCAGAAAAGGGTCTGCGCAATACGGCACGCGTCGCAGCTCTCCAAAAGGTGAAGGTTTCTTCACCCAAAACGGTCAGAACGACCGAGTTTGTGAAAGCGATCCGGGCGAAGCAAAAGACCCTTGCCGCAACAAAAGCCCGTGGAATTATCCGGAGTATTGCCAAGGCTAAAAAATTATTGGATACTCTTAGATGAAGAGATTTGCGGTGACGATGGTCCTCGTGTCCTTTTTTATTGGTCTCTTGGTGTTATGGATCATCAGTGATAGGTCCAGGGGGTATGAGACACCCGAATCCACATGGGACGGTCCGCAAATGGTCCACGGTATTTTAGAGCCTCACGAGTGTGATTATATAATTAGCAAAGCTGAGAGCTCCTTTGCGCGGAGCACGGTCGTGGGGATTGACGGACCTGACGAGTCACGCACGAGTGAGACTGCATGGATCGGCAAGGATGATTCAGTGGCGCGCAAGATTTTAGACCGAGTATGTGAATTAACCGGTAAATCCTATGATAATACAGAAGATTTACAAGTGGTTCGGTACAAGCCTGGGACGTATTATCGCGCACACCATGACGCCTGCTGTGAGGAGACAGAGGCGTGTTCGCTTTTTGAAAATAAGGGGGGTCAGAGGGTTGGGACGCTCCTCGTCTATCTAAATGACGATTTTACAGATGGTGAAACTCACTTTCCAGATTTTGGGGATTTGAAGATGAAAGCGCCGCCCGGATCAGCTATATTCTTTAAACCACTGGGCTCTGAGGATAAATGTCATCCAAAAGCGCTCCATGCTGGTCTGCCAATTTCGTCCGGTACGAAATATGTGTGTAACGCCTGGGTACGGGAGAATGAGTTCAGCTGATGACGTGGCAAAATTTTCGTGTGATGTCGACGATAGGGTTTGGGTTTGGGAGAGTAAGGACAACCAACTCTCGACGCTCACCCGTCGTTACTTAAACACCAGACCCGTCTACTACCCAAGGCGACATGGCTACCAACTTTGCTCTGGCTGTTGACAAGATGGTCCGCGAGCGTGACATTGCTTTCCTCCAGAAGATTGCGGAGGATTACAAGCTGCCTTTTGAGGAGCTCCAGGCAAAGTACACTACCGTTGCGGAGGCGGCTGTCAAGGTCAAGCGCCCGTACAAGAAGCGCGAGCCTAAGATGGTCGAAATCACTAATGCCGAGGGTGAGAAGATCCAGGTGGCGGTCAAGGAGGACAAGGAGTCTTCGAAGGAGAAGAAGACTTGCGAGGCTCAAACCTCTAAGAAAGAGGCTTGCAAGTTTAGCGCCCTGAAGGGTGGGTGCTTTTGCAAGCGTCACCAGCGGCAGTATGAGGAGGAGCAGAGCGGCGAGCCTGCTCCTAAGCGGTCTAAGAAGGAGGTGGTGCAGAAGCAGCCTCAGCCTATGCACACTCACTCCCTTGACACCAAGGGCGAGGCGTGCAACCTGTGCGAGTCGCACGGTAACCCCCTGACGAGCGACGGCGACGATTTCGAACTGGTGATGCCGGCAGAGTCTGAGGAGGAGACCCAGGTACCGGCGCCGGCAGCCCTAACTGCTGCCCAGCGTCTGGCGGCTATGCTCGAGGAGTCTGACGAGGAGGAGGACGAGGAGGAGGGTGAGGACGTGGCAGTGGACCTCGAGGAGGCTGAGGCTATGGGCTTTGGCTCTGAGTATGAGGACGAGGAGTAAACCTCTCTATCATACTGGCAAGCTCGGTCCGGAGATAGCTGAAGTCGGAGCGTGACAACCTATACAGTGTAATGAACCATAGCATAGTTAAACCAATCCATACTAGTCTCTTTTCTTCGTCCTTGTCTTTGACCGTGTAAATAGGCTTGAGAATAGTTCCCACAAATGACTCGTTTTTATAAATTGGTATAAAGATCTGCCCAAAAAAAGTGTCGTCCCCTTTTTTACCTGATACCAGCTTTTCCATTTCTGTCAAGGCACAGACCGTCTGATTGGTCGCCCAGTGTAACATCACGAATGGAATAGTTAATGCGTGCATTGATAAAAAGTAATCACCTCCCATAAATGGAGTTGCAACTATAAATATTCTAACAAGCACATGAATAATTTGAATTATAATTTTCAACATCTATAAGGTGCGTATAAAAAATTCGTGTGTTGTCGACGCCTTAGAAGGAAGTTGGTAGCTTATAGCAAACACCAAATGGCTACCTTCAAGCGTCCCACGTTGCGTCAGGTCGGGAGCGTCTCTAAGGTTTTCACGACTATTCAGCAAGGGGGTGCCTCAGTTTCAGCATGGGTCGCCAACACAAAAATGCGCAAGGTGGCTACTGGCACGCCCGGGCGTCTCGGTGAGATTTGCACCGAAATGCACCGCGGTGACTGTGTGAAGCGTCTGCAATACCAGTGGACCCCTCAGTGTGAATACGAGTTTTATGCCGAGCGGGCACTCCCGGAAAGCGAGCGGGCGGCATATATCGAGCGGTGCAAAAAGTGGTTCGAGGAGCACCCGCCTCGCACCCCTAAGGCACCAAAGGCACCTCTGGAATACGACCGGGAAATGATTGCTGAATTTTACAGCAAGAAAAGCGTCGTACCTCCTATCGAGGAGCGGGTGGCGGCATTTCGCAAGGCGGGTATGCCGGAGCGGCGAATCCAGAAGCACGTTGCGTGGAATGAGCTGATGGAAGCTACCTCAGACGATCGGCAAAAGGTGATCGACGACATTTTCGGGGTTGACGCTCCTAAAAAGACCAAGACGACCAAGGTGACCAAGGTGATCAAGCCGGTTAAAAAGAAGATCTCTTAATAGAGAATGTCGAGTGAGCCTCGCAAAATGAGATGGGCAGATATTGCCGATGAAGAAGATGAACTTGCAATTCCAGTCGTAATTTCGAAACACGGTATTAAAGTGAAAAAGTCCTACGTCCCCCCGCATCTGCGTACAGATAAAAGCCCGAAGCGTATAGAAGAGAAGAAGAATGCCTCATAGGTGTGAGGTGTGTGATGAGGTATTCAACAGGTCCAACCACTCCCAAGTGAATTGTCCATTTTGCGAGTACAAGTCGTGCACTGATTGTAGCGAGCGTTATCTCCTTGATACGAGTCAGGATGCCCATTGCATGTCTTGCCGTAAGGGGTGGTCCCGTGAAATTCTATCTAACAATTTTACTCAAAAATTCGTTTCAAAAAAATACAAGGAGCGTCGTGAAAATCTCCTATTCGAGCGTGAAAAGAGTATGATGCCCGAAACTCAGGTTTATGTGGAGCTTGAAAAGCAGGTTCGACAGCTCGGAAAGGAGATTGCTACTATGCAATCGTCTCTTAGACAGGAGTATGAAAAATATAATAAAATTTCCCAACAGCCACTCGGACCTCTTGCCGTTGCTCACAATCTCACGACAGAATTTGAGGCACTCATACTTAGGCACAAGCTTGGACAGGAGTCTCGAAAGACGCAAAATAACATGCTGTTAGACATTCAGACTCTCGAGTGGCACCAGAACGAGCTCATTGCACGTATTCACGGCGGTCGTGCAGCTGATATAGAAAAGCGCGTATTTGTTCGTGCCTGCCCGTATGACGATTGCAGGGGTTTCCTGAGTACTGCGTGGAAGTGTGGTCTGTGTGAGAATTGGGCATGCCCTGATTGTCACGAGGTCAAAGGGCGTGAAAAGGACACCCCACACACATGCAATCCTGATAGTGTAGCAACGGCTCAGATGCTCGCAAGGGACTCTCGGAACTGTCCTAACTGTGCATCTATGATTTTTAAAATTAACGGATGTGACCAGATGTGGTGCACTCAGTGTCACACGGCTTTTAGTTGGCGAACTGGTCGTATCGAGACTCACACTATTCACAACCCTCACTATTTCGAGTATCGGCGCACTCACGGCGGTATGCCGCGTCAGGCGGGGGACGTGCCATGTGGCGGTCTACCTGACTGGACCCGAGTTGCTAGGAACATTGGTGCACCCCATGGTTCGGCAAATTACGTAGTCATCACAAATGCATACCGTTCACACGGTCATGCACAGTACGTGGTGCTACCTCGGTACGCGGAGGAGGAGCGTCGTAACGAAAACCGGGACCTCCGTATCAAGCTCATGATAGGGGACATAAATGAGGATGAATTTAAGAAGAAAATTCAGCAACGGGAGAAGGCGGCGCAGCGAAAGCGGGACATTCGCCAAGTGGTTGAAATGTATGTCACGGTCCTTACAGACCTGTTTCAGTCTTTTCAGCAGAATAACAATACCAATGAGATGGTCAGTTCCCTATACGGACTACGGGATCACTACAACGCGACCCTAAAAAAGATTCAGTTTGTTTACAAGTGTGCAGTTCCGGAGCTCCATGATACATTTAATTTTCGCAACTAATTACAGATGTGGCGCTTGGGAGTGTTGCTGCTAGTCCTCGTGGTGTTGGTCTTACTGTTACTGAACAATAAGAGCAATTTCACTAATAAAGAAATTCCCAGAACTATTTGGACGTTTTGGGACTCGGACAATCTTCCACCCTTTGTTGAAAAGTCGATAGAGAGTTGGCGCAAGTTTAGCCCCGACTTTACTATTCACGTAGTCACCCCCAAGACGCTCCCAGACTTTCTCCCAGATGTTGATTTCTCGTCAAAGAGAAATGACTTTATCCAGAGAATGGCTGATTTCGTAAGGGTCCACCTGGTTGCCAAGTATGGGGGCATCTGGTCAGACGCGTCAGTGGTGGCGACGCGGTCACACAACTGGGTGATCCATGAGCAACAGTCTCGTGGTTTCGAGTTCTTTTCATATCATAGAAAAGATAATCAGACGCTTGATGATTACCCGACTATAGAAAATTGGTTTTTTGCTTCTGTCCCAGAAGGTAATTTTGTTTCAAAATGGAGAGATGAGTTTGACAGACTAAATAATTTTGAAAAAGTTGAGGACTATATAGCTGATATCAGAAGTAAGGGGGTGGATACTCAACGAATTCCAGATCCAAATTACTTGACCCAAGACTGCTCTGCTCAGGCAGTTCTTCAAAAGGAAATGACGCCGGAAGAAATTAAGAAAACAATTCATACCCTAAATTCAGAGGAAGGACCTTATAAACATTCGCATGATAATGGATGGAACCCGGCACAGGGAATGCAAAGTCTATGCGATACTCCTATTTCTGAACTTCCAGATCTCATCAAGGTGTACGGGAATGAGAGGCGTGCCATAGATGCAAACCCCCAACTTGAATGTGCATACAAGATTTTTGACACTTAAGTATATGGATGGTAAGTTAGTCAAGATGAAGAGGTACTGGTATTACAGAGGTGAGTTTCCATTTAAACTGTTTCCGTTTATGCGTCGGTGTATGTCGTGTCCAAATTTAAAACTATTAATATAAATGCTAATCGTCCCATTTAAATCAAAGGTATAATCACCAGACGCGCCACAACACGTGCAGGTGTGAAGCGTACGCGCAATGGAAATAAAATTTTCTAGTGTATTATTAATGAGTAAAATCAACAATTCACGTAAATTAGTAAATAGAATTTCAGAAAACACAGGGAAACAGTGGCCAACCATCGATAAGGTATTGGGTTCAGGTTCAAATGGTATCACGTTTCTCACCACCAATAATCCACCCAAAGTTCTTAAAATTGCAGTAGGTGATGCAACTCGCGAGGTTCAGGCTCTTCGCAAGTTACATAACGCTGGATCTAATTTTACTCCAAAATTGTCTAATAACTACGTATCTATACGCAAAAACACTAATATAATTAACAAATTATTTCCTTATAGAAATAAGAATAATAATGATAAAAGTTTTATGACGGCATATGTGATGAATAAGGTTGGTAACACAAGTTTATGGTCATATGTAAAATCAGGTCATAATACTGCAAATAATAAACGTCAAATAAGAGAAAGTATCCTAAAAGCTATAAATTTTATGCATGCACAAGGTATTTCTCACGGAGATTTACATGCTGGAAATATTTTGGTCGAACTCGATAGCGAAGGTAAAATGAAAAAACTATGGGTAATTGATTTTGGACGTTATGTCAACATACAACCTGGAAAAACTGAAAATAATACTTATAAAGCTCTTCCATCTATTATGCACAGAAACTATAACGTATTTAACTCGACGGCAAAACCACTCGTCGAAATGCGGACTGGACCTATGGGTCTTTCCAGACGTAATTTGAACCTTTATAAATATATGTATCAAGGCAATAATAAAAATGTTCAAGTTTGAAAAATACCCTGGAGTCACCAAGGACTCCCATCAATAGGTCCAGGCATCTTGCGCATGACGTGTTCGAGATTCTTCAAATCTATATAGATGAAAACTGGAAAGAGTATAGGCGAGCCAGCTGTATATATAATAACCTTTGATACATGATCTACGAGGTAATCTTCCTTTTTCATAGGCGGTGCATATGCGATACTTCGGACTAGACCATACGCATATGTACCGGCTATAAACTTATTCATTAGGTTTCTAACCTTGCAAAACTTTAAGAGCTCGCTTAAGAGTTGGGGAAGTTGGATAACAAGATGGAAAATTTTAGCGTCCGTTTTTTCCCTCCCTGGAACGACAAAGAGTCTGAATGCGAGTTCAATACCATAGGTGAGTTCTTTTGTTGGTTTGACTTGATGGGAAATCACTGTTATGAGGTGGAATATGACTATAATCGTGTCAGTGATTTGTTAAGTGTGGCAAAGGCAGGTGACATGATATACCTTGACCGGTCCCTGAAACCGGTACAAAAAGACGATGAAATTCTCATAGAGATCCGATGCAACCGGGCGCTTGAAGTTTAATTTAAAACCAAAATTGATATATACCCGCGTCTCACTAATTTAGAATCAAAATTCGTGTGGTGTCCAGGTCGGGGAAGCAGCCCATAGGAATAGGCAAACTTGAGTTGAGCCAACAATGC